>WNFL01305892.1_pt1 | contig 22240 bp, 19 predicted proteins | sample 5400361 | NCBI WGS metagenome assembly WNFL01 (sample SAMN13153351, study PRJNA577476) | soil metagenome | isolation source: 40 cm soil on Douglas fir-dominated hillslope | place: USA:California | collected 2013-09-17
GCCGGCAGGTTCACGCTGAGCGCGCCCATCACCAGCGCGGGCGTGGTCTTGTCGCAGCCACCCATGAGCACGCAGCCGTCAGCCGGATAGCTGCGCAACAGCTCCTCGGTCTCCATCGCGAGGAGGTTGCGATAGAGCATCGTGGTCGGTTTCTGGAACGGCTCCGAGAGCGAGATCGCCGGCATCTCGACGGGGAAGCCGCCCGCCTGCCAGATACCGCGTTTCACTTCCTCGGCACGTTGGCGGAAGTGCGTGTGGCACGGATTGATCTCGCTCCACGTGTTGATGATCGCGACGACCGGCTTCCCCGCATAGTCCGAGCGGTCGTAGCCCATCTGCGCGGTGCGCGAGCGGTGGCCGAAGCTGCGCAGGTCCTTCGAGCCGTACCAGCGGTGGCTGCGCAGCTCCTCGGGGTTCTTGCGTTGCTTTGCCACGTCAGTCGCTCTGGCGGATGCCGCCGGTGTCGACGACCTGCTTCCAGCGCGCCAGCTCTTCGTTCAGGAACTTGTTGAATTCCTCCGGGCTGTTGCCGACGACCTCGAAGCCGATCTCGTTGAACTTCTTCACGACGTCGGGATGCTTGATCGCGGAGATGAGCGCGGGCTGCAGGCGCGCCTTCACGTTCTGCGGCAATCCTTTCGGCGCGACGAAGGCCTGCCACGAATACACCTCGATGCCCGGCACGCCCGCTTCGGAGAGCGTGGGCACGTTCGGCACCGTGGGATCGCGCTTCTCGGAAGTGACGGCAAGGAGCTTCATCTTTCCCCCCTTCACGTGCTGCGTGATCGAGCCCAGGTTCTGGAACGACACGTCGGTGTTGCCGGCGATGAGGTCCATGTGCGCGGCGCTGCCGCCCTTGTAGGGGACGTGGATTCCGCTCGTTCCCGTTTTCTGCCAGAAGAGGGCCGCGGTGAGGTGATCGGACGATCCCGTGCCCGATGACGCGAACGAAACCTTGTTCGGGTTCTTCTTGAGGTAGTCGATGAATTCCTTGACGTTGTTCGCGGGAAAATCCGCGCGCGTCACCAGCGCGTTGGGCGTGCGCACGGCCACCGACAGCAGGTCGTAGTCCTTTCGCGGGTCGTAGCCCAGGTCCTTGTAGAGGACGGGGTTGATGGCGAAGACGCCGATCGAGCCCACGAAGAGCGTATAGCCGTCGGGCTTCGCGTTCGCGACGAATTTTCCGCCGAGGCCGCCGTTGGCGCCGGGCTTGTTGTCGATCACGAACGTCTGGTTGAACGTCTCCTGCAGCTTGGCGGCGACGGTGCGCGCGGTGATGTCCGAAGAGCCGCCCGGCGTGAACGGCACGACGACGGTCACCGGGCGCTCGGGGTATTGCTGCGCGCCGATCGATGCCGACACGATGAGGCCCGCGGCGGCAACGGCAATGCGTTTGCTGAGATTCATTTGCTCTCCCTTGTCTTGAATGCGTTCCCGTTCCGATCGGTCAGGCGGCGACTCTCTCGATGGCGACGTCGCGGTCGTGCGCCAGCAGCGCCTTCGCCGGACCCCCCACGGCATCGCGCTCCTTGTCGCTCAGGCTCGAAATCATCGGCAGCATCGGACCCATCTCGGCGATGCCCGCGAGGGTCAGCGCGTCGTGCAATACGCGGATCGGGCCGAGGGCGTCGCGCTGGTCCTCGAGGGCGATGTACGCGGCGCGGACCTTCTCGGCTTCGTCGTAGCGTTTCGCCTTGAGGAGCGCGAGCAGCTTCATCGACCCGCGTGGCCCGACGCACACCGAACCCGATGTGAAGCTCTTCAGCCCGAAGTCGCGCAGGTGGACGATCGCCGGGCGTTCGCCGATGCCGCTCACCACCAGGTCGCGATCGACGTGCTGCAGCAGGGCATCGAGATACGGATCCTTGCGAGGGTCGTCGCGCACGATCGCGTACTTGATCGCGCAGATCACGCCGTCCCTGGCGAGCGCACCGAGGGTCGCCGGCTCGATGTAGCCCAGCCCCTTCACGTACGCGATGATCGGCTTGCCGAAGCGATCGGCGAAGCGCCGAAGGGCCGTCGCCACGCCGCTGTCGTTCGAGGGATTGCCGAAAGGCAGGGCCATCACCGTCGGAAACGCGCGGTTGCGCAGGATCGCGGCCTGGTCCATCAGCTTTCCATAGTCGGCGCCGGCCGAGGGGATGACCCACGTGCCCGCACCCGCCGCTTCGGCGAGGAAGTCGACGGTCGCCGCATATTCCGAGGTCGGCAGGTGATAGAAGTTGGCATTGCCGCCGTACATCAGCGTGCGCACGCCGCCATCCTCGAGATGACGAATGAGCGCGCGATTCGCCTCGGGGTTGAGCAGGAAGTCGGCGCCTCGCGCCAGCGGCGGGACTGCAAGAACGGAAGCGGATAGATCCGCCGGCGTCACGGAAGTGGTTTTCACGACGGCTCCGGGAGCAAAGTGGACCCTAATGGTAGCGCTACCATTTTCCCCCTGTCAAAAGAAATTCTCCGAGGGCCGGGAGGGGGCTTATGCGCTGGCGCGAGCGATCAGCTTGAAGCCGAGGTCGATGATGCGCTCGGGGATGGGGCGGCCGGCGGCGCGGTCGATGACGAAGCGCGCGGCCTGGCGGCCGATCGCGGTGCCGTCGATGCGCACCGTGGAGAGAGCCGGATAGGTGTGAGCGGCGAAGTCGAGGTCGCCGAACCCGAAGACGCGCAGTTGGCCCGGCACGGAGATGCCGCGTGCCTGCGCCTCGGTAAGCGCTCCGTTCGCCAGCACATCCGAGCTGCAGAAGACGGCGTCGACATCGGGATGCGCTTGGAGGATCTCGGAGAGCGCCGCGCGGCCGCTGCCCAGGGTGGTTGGCGTCTTCACAAGTCGCACCGGCACGTCGTGATATCCGCGGCGCGCCGCCGCGTCGACGAAACCCTTGCGCCGCAGGCTTGCGCGGTAATCGTCGGCGGCCAGCAGCGCGGGCCGCTTCACTTCGCGATACGCGAGGTACTCTGCGACCGCGGCGCCCGCCTTCTCGTGCGAGAAACCCACCAGCATGTCGATCGGCGTGGGGGTGAGGTCCCAGGTCTCCACTACAGGAATACCTGCGGCCGCGAGACGGCGGCGAGCGGAAGGCGAATGCACCACGCCCGTGATGATCACGCCGTCGGGGCGCCGGCCGATGATCGCGTCGAGCAGCGCATCCTCGCGCGTCGCGTCGTATCCGCTCTGCCCGAGCATGAGTTGGTATCCCGCCTCCTCGAGCGCTTCGGTCATCGCCTGCACGGTCTCCAGGAACACCAGTCCGGAAATCGTCGGCACCAATGCCGCGACCAAGCGCGTGCGGTTCGACGCGAGTCCGCCGGCGACGCGATTGGGAATGTACCCGGTGCGCTCGATCGCTTCGTGCACGCGGGCGAGTGTCTCCGCACCCAGGCGCTCGGGTGAATTGACCGCGCGCGAGACGGTGATCGCGGAAACGCCCGCCAGCCGGGCGACATCGGCAAGGGTCAGCCCGCCGGTTCGGCGGCGGCCGCGGCGCGAGCGTGGGGCAGGGGCATCGGGCATGCCCTCATTCTACGATGTTATCGCTAACATTTCAGGCCCTAGCGCAAACGCCGGGCCGCGATCAGTCGAAAGGCCGCCACCGAGAAGAGGACAACGATCGCATAGCGAACGACATGCGCGGCCGTCACGAACGCCACGCCGATGCGGAGCACTTTCGCGGTGATGGACATCTCCGCGATGCCGCCCGGCGCCGCCGCGAGGAGCGACGTTCCGAGATAGGCGCCGCTCAGGCGCGCGATCGCCCATCCCACCAGCGCCGCGAGCACTAGCGTCAGCGCGACCGACGGCACCAGCGCGGCGACAAAGCGCGGTGCCGCGCGCAGGAAGCCCGGCTCGAACTTCGACCCCAGCACGCAACCGAGGAGCACCTGCGCGACGTTGCTGAGGCTGACCGGCACGGAAGACAGCGAGACCTCCGACACGGTGAGCGCGATGGAGGCCAGGAGCGGCCCCATCATGAACGCCGTCGGGATTCGCAGCCTCTTGGCGATGAGGCCGGCGATGGTCGCGATCGCGAGAAGCGCGAGCAAGCCCACGATGTCGAAGGGCACGGCGACGGGGCGATAGTCCTCGGTCGCGGCAAAGCCCGCCAGGGTGATCGCGCTCGGCACCAGCGTCACCACGAGCAGCATCCGTGTCGAATGCGCGAACGCGACGCGATCGGATAGCGCGCCGTAGCGCTCCCCCATCATCGCCATTTCCGCGGCTCCGCCCGGCATGCTGCCGAAGAACGCAGTGGCGTGATCGACGCCGGCCGCGCGCTCGAGGAGGGCAGCACTCGCCGCGCCGATGCCGAGCGCCGCGAAGCCGAGCGCGACGAAATATCCGCCGAACGCGGCGACCTCGCGCACCACGGGCGGCGTGAAATAGAGCCCGAGCGTGACGCCGACGACGACGAGCCCCGCCTCGCGCCCGCCGCGCGGCGCCTCGAGGCGCGCGCCGAGCATTTGCGCGACCGCCATGGCGACGATCGATCCCATCATCCACGGCAGCGGCGTTCCCAGCCACGCGAACAACGCGCCCCCGGCCGCGGCAACCACGACACCGCCCGCAACGGCACGCAATTTCGAATGGTTCTTCAAGCTGGGAATGGCGTCGAAAGGTCGGAAACGGCTATAATTTTAGGCTTTCCGGCCTGGTAGCTCAGTTGGTAGAGCAGTGGACTGAAAATCCATGTGTCGGTGGTTCAATTCCGCCCCAGGCCACCAATTTGATTTTTGTCGCGCGCCCTGTGCGCGACAAAAATCGCGTCGCCGAATCCATTCGGACCACTGACGTTGCGGACGAACAGCCGAATCAGGCCTCTAAGCTGATGGAACTAAGCTTTCGGGGCGCTGATGCAATCACCGGTTCAAAATCCTCGGCCCGCTTCGAACCTGCCGCAATTCCTGCGCGATTATCGCGACAGGATCCTCCTCACGTACGAGCCGAAGGTGCGCACTCTTTCCCCGGCACGAGAGCTTTCTCGCACGGCGCTGATCGACCATGTTCCGCTCGTCCTCGAGCGCATGGCGGCGATCATCGAGGCGAAGCCGGACACGCGCGAAATCCCGCTGGGCAAGGTTGGCAAGATTCACGCGGTCGATCGGCTGTCGCAAGGCTATGACCTGGTAGACGTCGTAGCCGAGTATGGGTTTCTTCGCCAGGCGATTCTCGAGGTGTGGCAGGCCGAGATGGGCGAGACGCTCAACGTCGGCGAGGTTCGCTTGCTCGACCGCGCCTTCGATGAATCCCTGAAGGATGCGGCGGTTGAATCGGCCCTGCTGCGCGGCAAGGTTCTGCGCGCCGTGGATGCGCTCTCCGAGGTGGCTTTCGGCCCCGGCGACCTCGACGCGTTCCTGGGCGAATTGATTCGCCTGACGATGGGAAACATGCGCGATGTGGACACGGCAGCAATCCTGCTTCGCGAGGGCGACGACCTTCGCGTTCGCGCGACCTACGGTCTCGATGGGGACCTCGGTCGAGTATTTTCGCTCGGACAACCCGTCTCCGTGCGTGACGCCGCGGGCGATCTCATGGTCGCGAGCCTTGTCATGCGGCAAAAGGGCGTCCATGCGCTCTATGGCGTTCCGCTGATTCGCGATACGGAAGTCCTGGGCGTCGCCCACATCGGATCGCTCACCGCGCACGAATTCTCCGAAGACGACAAGCTTCTGTTTCGAGCGATGGCCGGTCGCGCCGCTTCGGTGATCGCCAAATCGCGCCTCATGGCGCAGGCGCGCAAGGCGGCGTCGATCCAGGCTTTTCTTTCCGCAGCCAGCAAGCAGCTTTCGGAATCGCTCGATTACGACGCAACGGTGAACAAGATCTCGCGCCTCGCCGTGCCGACGATCGCCGATTGGTGCGTTGTCGATCTCTTCGAGGACAAAGGGCTTCGACGCGTATCGGTGGCGCATTCCGACCCGTCGCGGGAGGAATTGATCCGCGAGCTGGACAAGAAGTATCCGATCGACCTCAACAGCGAGACCGGCGTGCCGAGGGTGTTGCGAACCGGAAAGACGGATCTGGCGACCGAGATTCCGGAGAGCGTGCTGATCGGCGCTTCTCGCGACCCCGACCATCTGCGAATGCTGCGCGAGCTCGAGCTGAGGTCCTACATCATCGCTCCGCTGTTGGTCCATGGGCAGGTGATCGGTGCGCTCACGCTGGTGATGGCGGTGTCGGGTCGCAGCTACGATGCAACGGATGTCGATGTCGCCGAAGAGCTGTCGCGAAGGATAGCGACCGCGATCGAGAACGCGCGGCTTCATTCCCAGGCCCAGGCCGCGATCGAGGCCCGCGAGCAGATTCTCGCGGTCGTCTCGCACGACATGAGGAATCACCTCGGCGTGATACGCATGGCGAACTCGTTGGTGAGTCGGCTGTTGGAGATGCCAACCGACATTTCAGCGCTTCGCAAGCCGACCGAAACGATCGATCGCGTCGTCGTGTCCATGCGGCGACTCGTCGATGACCTGCTCGACATGGCGGCGATCAACGCCGGGCGCATGGCTCTCGAATGCCAGGTCACGGGTCTCAAGAGCGTGCTCGATGAGGCCTGTCCATCGCTCACCGCGAGCGCAGACGCCAAGGGGGTGAGGCTCCATTGCCCAGTTGTCCAGGATGCATTGCAGGTGAATGTCGATCCCGGCCGGATCTCGCAGGTGCTGGGCAACCTCATTGGAAACGCGGTGAAGTTCTCACGGTCCGGGGACGCGGTGTCTGTCGAGGTCGAAGTGCGCGAGCAGGAAGTCGTGATACTGGTCCGGGATACGGGCCCGGGAGTTCGGGCGGAACAGATCAAGGACCTCTTCCAGCCGTTTCGGGCTGGGTATCACACGGGAGAAAGCGGCACCGGTCTTGGACTCTTCATTGCCAAGGGGATTGTCGAGCGTCACGGCGGACGCATCTGGTGCGAGAGCACGATCGGGAAAGGCACGACCTTCTTCTTTACGGTGCCCCGGCCGACCACGAAGTGAGGGATCGGCCGCAGGCGCCCGTAGGCGTGGCCTGCGGGCCGTGGTGTAATCGCCTGCAGCCTCATGCCTACCCTTGACCCGATCCTCATCGCCGGCGGCGGAATCGGCGGACTCGCCGCAGCGCTTGCCCTCGCCCGCCGCGGCTTCCCCGTCAAGGTCCTCGAGCAGTCCGCGCAGATCGGCGAGATCGGTGCGGGCATCCAGCTCGGCCCCAACGCCTTCTCGGCTTTCGATGCGCTCGGCATCGGCGAGCAAGCGCGCGCCCGCGCGGTCTACACCGAGCGGCTCGTCATGATGGATGCGATCGACGAGGCGGAAGTCGCTTCCGTCCCCGTCGGCGAAGCGTTCCGCGCGCGGTTCGGCAATCCGTACGCGGTATGCCATCGTGCGGACGTGCATCAATCGCTCGCCGAAGTCGTCCAGCAGAACGCGAATATCGAGCTCGTGACTTCGACCCACATCGAGCGCGTCGAGCAACACGATGACGAAGTCAGTGCCATCGACACCAAAGGCAACGTGCACCGCGGCGCGGCCCTCGTCGCCTGCGACGGCGTGAAGTCGGTGGTGCGCGAGCAGCTCGTGAACGACGCGGTCCGCGTTTCCGGCCACGTCGTCTATCGCGCGGTCGCCGATGCGCGCACCTTTCCGGAAAACTTGAAGCTCAACGCGCCGTGCCTATGGGCGGGACCCGATTGCCACCTCGTCCACTACCCGCTGCGCGGGGGCGACCAATACAACGTCGTCGTGACCTTTCACAGCCGCGGGCAGGAGACCTGGGGCGTGACCGACGGCAGCCGCGAGGAGGTGATGACCTACTTCACGCAGATCGGACCGCGGCCCCGCCAGCTGCTGTCGCTTCCCAAGAGCTGGCGCCGCTGGGCCACCGCGGACCGCGAGCCGATTGCGCGCTGGTCGTACGGGCGCGTCACCTTGCTCGGCGACGCGGCGCATCCGATGTTGCAGTATCTCGCCCAGGGCGCATGCATGGCCCTCGAGGACGCCGTGACGTTGGGCGAAGCGCTGCACGCGGGCGGCGGCGATTTCGAGCGCGGATTCGGGATCTACGAGCGAGCCCGCGTCGCGCGCACCGCGCGCGTGGTCCTCATGACCCGCGAGATGGGACGCATCTACCACGCGAAAGGCGTCGAGCGCCTGGTGCGCAACGACCTGTGGAAGGACCGCACACCCCAGCGCTACTACGATTCGCTCGAGTGGCTCTACGGCTGGCGCGTCGAGAAGTGCCTGGGCGGATGACGGGTTAGCCTTCCGTCCCCCATAATCGGAACGATGAACGTCGTCGCCCGGCACTACGCCAACGCGGTCGTCCTCCAGGTGAGCGGCCGCCTGGACCAGGACACCTGCGAGTCGTTTCGGGTGGAGCTCACCCAATACGTGGGGACGGCGCTCCGCGACCAGGGTGCGCTGATCCTCGATCTCTCGGGAACGGAGTACGTTTCGAGCGCGGGCCTGCGCTGCTTCCTCATGGCATCTCGCCAGATGAAAGCGGCGAAAGGGCGCATCCTAGTCGCCGAACTGCAACCGATGGTCGCCGAGATCTTCGAGATCAGCCACTTCAACCTCCTCTTCGAAATGTTCCCCACGGTTCGCGACGCGCTCGGCGCGATCTCCACCGAAGCGGCCGCCGCCTACGGACAGGGATGACGATGCGCGTGCGCTTCTGGGGAACTCGCGGATCGATCGGTGTCTCGCTCACCGCCGCCGACGTCCGCGACAAGCTCGCGCAGGCGCTGCTGCAGGCGTCGGGGAAGATGTTCATGAGCTACGAGGAGGCGCATGCGTACGCGACCGCCGAGCTCGATTTCTCGATCACGCACACCTTCGGCGGACACACGCCGTGCGTCGAGATCGAGCCGGGCGGCGACGAATACTTCGTCTGCGACATGGGCAGCGGCGCGCGCCCGTTCGGGGTGCACGTGCTCGCGAAGCAGGCGAAAAAGCCGGCGACCGTGAACGTCTTCATGTCGCACGTTCACTGGGACCACATCATGGGCTTTCCCTTCTTCGGGCCCGCGTATGTCCCCGGCACGAAGATCCGCATCCACGGCTGCCACGACGTCCTCGAGCACGCCTTCCGCCTGCAGCAGGCGGCGCCCTGCTTTCCGGTGGACTTCTCGCAGCTCGCCGCCGACGTCGAGTTCGTGAAGCTCGAGCCCGGCAAGACCCACATGGTCTGCGGCCTTTCGGTGACCCCGCACCTGCAGCTGCACTCGGGCGATTCCTTCGGTTACCGTTTCGAGAAGGACGAGCGGGTGGTGATCTACACGACGGACTCCGAGCACAAGCTCGAGGACCGGCACGAGGCCGAGGCCTTCGCGAATTTCTTCCGCAACGCGGACCTCGTGATCTTCGATGCGATGTACGCGCTCGCCGAAGCGATCAGCGTGAAGGCCGACTGGGGCCATTCGAGCAACATCGTCGGCGTCGAGCTCTGCCAGATGGCGCGCGCCAAGCACCTCATGCTCTTCCATCATGAGCCGGCGAACGACGACGAGACGCTCGACGGGCTCTTGAGGGAAGCGCGCCGCTTCGAAGAGCTCACGCGCAGCGACCACGCGCTCAAGGTCTCGGCGGCGTACGACGGGCTGGAGATCGATCTCTGAGCGCGCAGGGCGGTGTCCGGGTCCTCGCCCTGGTGCTGCTCGCCGCGCTCGCCCTGCTGTTGCTGCAATCCCCCGGGCCGGTGAACGGGCTGCGCTTCCTCGTCTTCGACGGCTACCAACGCCTCTTTCCGCTCGAGCGCGTCTCGCATCCGGTCACCATCGTGGTCATCGACGAGCCCTCGCTCGCGAAATACGGGCAGTGGCCGTGGCCGCGCACGCGCATCGCGGAGCTGATTTCGCGCATCGACGCCGGGCGGCCCGCGGCGATCGGCGTCGACCTCTTCTTTCCCGAGCCCGACCGCTTTTCGCCGGAAGCCGTGGCCAACGAGCTGCCGGCGATGCCCGCGGAATTCGCGCTGTGGCTGAAACAGCAGCCGGGCAACGATGCGCGGTTCGCCCAGGTGCTCTCCGGCAAGCGCGTCGTGCTCGCGCTCGCCGGCGGCGATCCCGATCCGCGCTTCGCGGACCCGCCTACGGTAAATCCCGTGCGCATCGTGGGCGAGGTGAAGGTGAACAACTATCCGGGCCATATCCGCAGCCTCGACGCGATCGATCGCGCGGCCGCGAGCCGCGGCCTGATGAACGCGGGACCTGAAGACCAGGTCGTGCGCCGCGTCCCGCTCGTCGCGACCGTGCAGGGCGTGGTCGTTCCCTCGCTCGGCGTCGAGACGCTGCGCGTCGCCCTGGGCGCGCCGCTGACCCTTTCACGCGACGGCGAGCTCATCGCGATGCGCTTCGGCGACGTCGCCACTCGCGTCCAGCAGGACGGAACCGCATGGCTGCGCATGGGCCGCCACGATCCGGAGAGATTCATTTCCGCGGTCGACGTGCTCTCGGGAACCGTGCGCGCGGAAAGCCTTCGCGACAAGGTGGTCCTCGTCGGCAATACGGGGCTGAGCCTCCTCGATTTCAAGACGACGCCGCTCGGCGAGTTCGTCCCCGGCGTCGAGATCCATGCGCAGGTCGTCGAGAATCTCTTCGACGGCGTGTGGCTCGTGCGCCCGGAGAGCGCGCTCGTGGTGGAAGCGGTGGCGATGGTGGTCTGCGGGCTTCTCCTGATCCTGCTCGTGCCGCGGCTGACCGCGCTGGAAGGCACGAACGTCCTCGCGGGCCTCATCGTGGTGATGCTCGGCGCGGGCATCATCGCCTTCCGCCACTACGGCTGGCTCTTCGATCCCGTCTGGCCCGCCCTCGGCACGTTCGCGGTCTTCGGCACGGTGGTGGTCGGCTCGCTCTCGATCAGCGAGAGGCAGCGGCGGCAGCTGCGCGACCAGGCGGTGCGCATGGCGGGCGAGGTCGACGCGGCGCGCCGCATCCAGATGGGACTGCTTCCCGATCCGAGCGACACGGAGGCGGGCGACCTGCGCATCAAGCTCGCGGCTCTCCTCGAGCCCGCGCGCACGGTCGGCGGCGATTTCTACGATTGCTTCCGCGTCGATGCCGACCGCATCTTCATCGTGGTGGGGGACGTTTCGGGAAAGGGATTGCCCGCGGCGCTTTTCATGGCGTCGGTGAAGTCGCTCCTGAAGAGCGCGGCGCTGCGCGGCGGCGAGGTGGGCGCGATCCTCACGCGCGCGCAAAGCGAGATCGGCATCGAGAATCCCGAGCAGCTTTTCGTGACCGCGTTCCTCGGCATCTTCGACGCCTCCACGGGCGAGCTCACCTTCTCGAACGCGGGGCACGAGCCGCCGTTGCTGCGCGCGCCGGGCGGGAAGGCGGAGCGCATCGCGCCTTCGGACGGTCCGCCGCTCGGCGCCGTGGACGAATTCTCCTATCCCACCCAGCGGCATCGGTTTACGCCGGGTGAATGGATTTGCGTATTCACCGACGGCGCGAACGAAGCGATGAACCGGTCGCGCGAGTTCTACGGAAACGAGCGGCTGCGCGCGGCGTTGGACGCGATGCCGCAGAAAATGGAGCCCGACGAATTGATCCGGCGCATTCGCTCCGACGTCAAAGCCTTCGCGAATGGCGCGGAGCCCGCCGATGATCTGACTTTATTGGTCCTGCGCTGGCACGGCGCGCCCGGTGTCCCGGGGAACCTCCCTAGCGGACGTTGATCTCGACGCGGCGGTTGCGGGCTTCGGCCACGTTGTCGTCGGTAGGGACGAGAAGCTCGCGCTTGCCGCGGCCCGCCGCCTGGATGCGATCCGCAGGAATGCCGAGCGTGACGAGCATCTCACGCAGGCGCTCGGCGCGGGCGAGCGAGAGCCGGTCGTTGAAGATGAGGCTGCCGACGCTGTCGGTGTGGCCGATCACGGCGATGTCGGGAAGGGGGCGGCGCTTCAACTCGCGGAACACCTTGTCGAGCTCCCCTTTCGAGTCGGGCGTGAGCTCGTCCTTTCCCTCGAGGAAATAGAGCACGAAGGACGCGGGCTTGCCGGGGAGCGCTGCGAGCGTCGATCCGAATGTCTCGCGCACCTCGGCCTCGGTAAGGCGAGCCTCCTCGGCCGTGCCGTCGCCGCGAATGCGTGTCGCGCCGTACGCGCGGTCGATGACCCGCCCTGTTTCGCCCTCAGGCCGCACGACGATGGAGCCCACATGGCCGTCGGCGCCCGGAATCACGGCGAAGAGCTCGGGAGCGACGCGGCCTTTAGGGGCGCTGGCGCAGCCGCCGGCGAGCGCCGCCGCGATCAGCAGCGCAGCGAGATGGGCGGGAAACCGATCAGCGCGATGCGGCAACGGGCTCGTCGACCTGGACGACGAATTCCGTTCCGCGCACGCCCATCACCGCGGAGGGCGTGCGGATCTTCATCGACTCGGGCGATTGCTTGACCATCTTGCCGGAGACGGCCGCGAGCCGCCCCTGCTTGAGCGTGCCGTCGAACTCGCCCGCGTGCGTCGTCGAATCGAACTGGTACTTGTTGATCGCGAAGATCGTGTTCGGCCCGATGGACATGAGGCTGTTGTCGGTGAAGGTGACGCCGGCGGAACCGTCCGCGCCGGTGTGCAGCACGTCCGAGGCCTGCACGCCGCTGCCGACCTCGGCCTTCACCTTCGCGCCCGCCCGCTCGATGTGCACCGTTCCCGCCGACACCTTGATGAGGCCGATATCGGCTGCGATCGCCGGAGTGGCGAGGAGGAAGACCGCGACGGCAAGCGAGTGCGCACGCATGGAGTATCTCCGGGAATGGGGTAAAGCGACGCCCTATAATGCCAAAAGCGGGGGAGGCCTGCTGTGAATACCATCACAACCAGAATGGCGATGTTTCAGTCCCGCCGCGAGCAGTGGCGAAGGGCGCGCGCCTTCATCGACGAGTTCTGCGGTGAGACGGGTATCGCCAAGGACGTGTGCCTGCGCTGCCGCCTGGTGCTCGAGGAGCTTTTCCTCAATACCGTGAAGCACGGGCACAAGGGCGGAAGCGACGCGCCCATCTGGATCACGCTCGCGACGAACGGCGGCGAGATCTCGCTCGTCTATGAAGACCATGCGCCGCCTTTCAATCCTTTCCCCCAGGATCGAGAGGCGATCGTGCACGAGATCGAGAAGGAGCGCACCGAGGGGGGCCTCGGCGTGATCCTCATGCACGACCTCGCGGCCACGGCGCAATATGCCTACCTCTTCGGCCGCAACCGCATCCACCTCACGATCGCAAACCTGGCCTAACTCTCCAGGCGCTCGCACAGCCGCTCGAGCACCTCGATCCTCGAGAACAGCTTGTCGTCGGAGGCGACCACGTTCCATGGCGCGAGGTCGCTCGACGTGCGATCGAGCATGTCGCCCACCGCGCGCTCGTAGGCCGGCCATTTCTTGCGATTGCGCCAATCCTCGTCGGTGATCTTGAAGCGCTTGTAGGCGGTTTTCGCGCGCAGCCTGAAGCGGCGCAGTTGCTCGGCGGCAGTGATCGCGAGCCAGAACTTGGCGACCACCGCACCCGATTCGGTGAGCTGCTCCTCGAATTCGTTGATCTCGTGGTACCCGCGCATCCAGGCCGCTTCCGGGCAGAAGCCTTCCACGCGCTCCACCAGCACACGCCCGTACCACGATCGGTCGAAGATCGTCGCGCGTCCCAGCGGGGGAATCTGCCGCCAGAAGCGCCACAGGTAGGGTTGTGCGCGCTCTTCCTCGGTCGGCGCCGCGATCGGGATCACACGGTAGTAGCGTGCGTCGACGGCCTGGGTGATGCGCCGGATCGTGCTGCCCTTGCCCGCCGCGTCCATGCCTTCGAAGACCATGATGAGCGAGCGATCGCGCATGCGCTTCGAGCGCGTGAGCAGGTTCACGTCGCGCTGCAGGCGCGCGAGCTTCTTGCGATAGGCGCCGCGCCCGAGCGCGCGCTTGTAGTCGAAGGATGCGAGCAGCGTCCGTCCGTCGATCGGCGGCGCCGGCGGCGGCGCGGGCGGCGAGATCACCGGCACCTTGCCCTTGAGCCGCGATTTCAGCGCCTGCTCGAGGAGGCGGCCCGCCGTGAGCGAGCGATATTCGTGGTCGCTGCCCTCGATGACTTCCCACGGCGCTTCGCCGGTTCCCGTTTCGCGCAGCGCGTCCTCGCACACGTCGATGAACTTGTCGTATTGCTTGAAATTCCGCCAGTCTTCCTTGGTCACGCGCCAGGCCGTCTTCTTGCTCGCGGAAAGCTCCTCGAGGCGATCGCGCTGCGCGCGCTTCGAGAGATGGAACCAGAGCTTCAGGAGGAGCGCCCCTTCGGCGACCAGCATGCGCTCGAAGTGGCGGATGCGCGTGAGGCGGCGCTCGAACTCGCCGCGCTTGTCGTGCCCCACCACGCGCTGCACGATCGGGTCCGTATACCAGGAGCCGAACAGGATGCCGATCTTGCCCTTGGGCGCGAGCGCTTGCCAGAAGCGCCACATCTCCGGGCGGTCGCGCTCGGCGTCGGTGAGCGCGCCGAAGGCGTGCGTGTGGATGTGCCGCGGGTCCATCCATTCGTTGAGGAGATTGACGGTCTCGCCCTTGCCGGCGCCGTCGACTCCGTTCACGAGGATCAGCACCGGAAATTTCGGGGCGGCGAGCAGCTCGTATTGCAGGTTGAGCAGGCGCTGCCTGAGCTTGGGCTCCTCGCGCTTGAACTCGCTCTTGCCCAGCTTGTGGCCGATCTCGGCGGATTCGAACATCGTTCTTCTCTCCCTGGAGGGCGCTACGTTACCTGAGGTTGCGGCCGGCGAGTTTCTTTAGGAGCACGTTGAATACCACCGGATCGCCCGACGCGTTCGCCGCGAACCAGCCGCGCGCGAAGGCCGCGAAGGGTTCGGGTGGATCGAGCTCGGCGACGAGCCGCGTTGCGGTCGCGGCGTCGTTGGCGCGGCCGAGCGCGTCCTGGAGCGCGACCAGCACGTCGAGATAGCGTTCGACCTTTTTGGCGGGGAAGAGCGAGGCCATGGCGTCGACGCCGTAGCGCAGGCGCTTGGTGTCGATGCGAACCTTGTGGCGTTCGGGCGCCGGGAGCGTTTCGAGCCGGGCCGCATCCTTCACCAGCCGCTTGTGCCGCTTGCGGATGATTCGCGACGCGAAGTCGTCGAGCGATTCAGCCGGCGCGTCTGCCGCCGCGGCTTCCTCGAGAGCGAGCCAGCGCGCGAGATCGAGCACGACGCCGGCGTATTGGCGCGAGCGAACCGCAGCGCGGGCCGCGTCGCGCTCGCGTCGCCGCCGCCGCGCCGCGCGCGCGAGCAGCCGCCGCTGGATTTTCACGTCGCCGAAAGCCTTGAGCACCGGCGGCAGCGTTTCGGTCGCCGCCACATCCCAATCGCGGGCCGCGCCAAGCGCCGCGCCCAGCTCGCCCAGCGCGCTTCGCCATGCTTGCGCGCGCTCCACTCCGATCGCGTCGCGGAACATGCGAAGCGCCGAGCGCATGCGCCGCAGCGCTACGCGCGCCTGGTGCACGAACTCCGGCTCGGAGGTCGCGAGCAGGCCTTCCTCGTTCGCCTGCAGCTGGTCGAGCCCCGCCGCGATCACGGCGCGGGCGGCCGCGAGCGGCGTGAGCTTCGCGTCCAGCCGGATCTCGGTTGCCTTCGCGGGCTCGAGTCGCCGGCTGGCGGCGACGCGGTAGCCGCGCTCGGCCTTGGTGACGCCGCTGGGGCGAAGCGCGACCGTCTCGAGAAGCCTCGACGCGAGGTCGAAAACGGCGCCGGGATTGCCTTCGACGCTTTCGATCTCGACTTCGCAGATCGGCTCGGCGCGTCCCTTGGCGGCGACGCTGCCCTGGTCGAGGACGGCCTCGAGGCGTGCGCCGGGCGAGGCGTCGACATTCCACGTCGTGCGCAGGCTGTCGATGCGGAACACCTCGCCGAGGCGCTCGTGGAGGCGCGGCGCGCCGGCGAGCGCGGCGAGCGGCGTGTCGGCGAAGAGCGAAAGGTCGATCGAGGGGCCGCCTCGCTCGAATTCCCATTCGCTTCGCGCGTGCAGCCCGCCCGTGCCGCTGCGGCCCGCCTTGAGCGTCTGCACCCAGCGACGGCCGCGTCGCCGCAGCCGAAGCGCCATCCCGGCGCGCGCGAGCTCGCGCCGCGGGGTATCGAAGTACAACGCCAGCAGGCGGGCGCGCGAAGGCGTGATGCCGGCGAGTGCCGGGGCCGCGCGGAAGTCCGCCTCGTCCTCGGGCGCCAGGGCGAACTTGAGCTCGAGCTCGCGTGCCATCAGAGCTCGGTACGCGCCTTCCAGAGCTCGGGAAAGAGGACCACGTCGAGGAGCCCGCGCAGGTAGCCCACGCCCGAAGTGCCGCCGGTCCCGCGCTTCCAACCGATCACGCGCTCGACCGTGGTCGCGTGGCGGAAGCGCCACTGGCGAAATGCGTCCTCGAGGTCGACGAGTTTTTCGGCGAGCTCGTAGAGGTCCCAATGTTTGCCCGTGTTCCGATACACCTCGACCCACGCGCGGCACACCGATTCGTTGAACGCATGGCGCGCGCTCCAGTCGCGCTCCACGCACGCCGGGTCGATGGCGAAGCCGCGGCGCGCGAGCACGCGTATTGCTTCATCGTAGAGGGAGGGGGCGCGGTGGACTTCCTCGAGGGGCGCGAGCAGGTCGGGGCGGTGCCGGTGGGGCTCGAGATGGACCGCGTTCTTGTTGCCGAGGAGGAACTCGATGGTGCGGTACTGGAAGGACTGGAATCCCGAGGAGCTGCCCAGCGCGCCGCGAAACGACGAATATTCCGCGGGTGTCAGGGTGGAAAGCACGTCCCACGACTGGTTGAGCTGGGCCATGATGCGCGCCACGCGCGCGAGCATCTTGAAGGCGCCCTGCAGGTCGTCTGCGCGCACGCGCTCGCGCGCGGCCTTGAGCTCGTGGATCACGAGCTTCATCCACAGCTCGGAAGCCTGGTGCTGCACGATGAAGAGCATCTCGTTGTGATCGGGCGAGCGCGGATGCTGCGCAGTGAGGAGCTGGTCGAGGCGAAGGTAATCGCCATAGCTCATCTCGCCGGCGAAATCGAGACGCGCTCCGTCGTGATCGGAAGCGTGGGCCATGTAAGTTCCGTGATTTCGAGTCGACTAGCATAAGCCCTTTGGATAAGATGGCTTAACCATGCACGCCACCCTGCCGCTCCTCGTTCGCACCGACTTTCCACCGATCCGACGCCGGCTCCTAGAGACGCTGCAGGTGAACCTCGGATACGTGTGCAACCAGACGTGCGTCCACTGCCACGTCAACGCCGGCCCCAAGCGGACCGAGTCGATGTCGCTCGAGACGGTGAACGAGGTGCTCGCTTATCTGCTCGCGAGCGGCGCGCGCACCGTGGACCTTACGGGCGGCGCCCCCGAGCTGAATCCCAATTTCCGCCACCTGGTCATGACGGCGCGCGATCATGGTGCGCGCGTGATCGACCGATGCAACCTGACGGTGCTCTTCGAGGCGGGCCAGGAGGGGCTCGCGGAATTCCTCGCGCACCAGCGCGTCGAGATCGTGGCGTCGCTCCCCTGCTACACCGAGGAGCTCGTCGACCGGCAGCGCGGCAAGGGCGTGTACGAAACGAGCGTGCGCGCGATCCGGCTGCTGAACGATCTCGGCTATGGCAGGGAAGGCAGCGGGCTCACGCTGGACCTGGTGTACAACCCGCAGGGGGCAGCGCTGCCGCCGCCGCAGTCCGCGCTCGAGGCCGACTACAAGCGCATCCTCGGTCAGCAGTTCGGCATCGTGTTCAACCGCCTGTACACCATCGCGAACATGCCGATCCAGCGCTTCGGCTCGATGCTGATCTCGAAGGGCGAGTTCAATCCGTACATGAAGCTGCTGCGCGAGTCGCACCGCGAGGAGAACCTCGAGAACGTGATGTGCCGCTCGATCGTGTCGGTGGATTGGCAGGGCTATACCTACGACTGCGACTTCAACCAGATGCTGGGCCTGCCGCTGGTGATCGCCGGCAAGCGCCGCCCGCATCTCTCGGACCTCGTCGGCGCGGACCTCGAGGGAAACCCCATCGTCGTGCGCGAGCACTGCTACGGCTGCACCGCGGGGCAGGGATCGAGCTGCGGCGGGGCGCTCGCCTGATGGCCGCGCGGCTCGCGCGCGCGCCGGAGACCCGTCCCGGGCGCATCTGCCCGCTTTCCTACCGTTACTCGCCGCGCGTCTTCGATCGTCCTCCCGAAATCGTGGCCGATACGCTCTACGTGGCCGGCGGTATATACGGCAACGTCGAGGCGCTCGATGCGCTGGTCGCGATGGCGCTGCGCGAGCGGGGGCCCGTTACGCTCGTCTTCAACGGCGATTTCCATTGGTTCGACGTCGAGGCGTCCGACTTCCGCGCGATCGCCGAGGGCGTGGCGCCCCACTGGAAGCTGCGCGGCAACGTGGAAACCGAAATCTCGAACGAGGAATCCGGTGCCGGCTGCGGGTGCGCCTATCCCGTCGACGTGAGCGACACGGAAGTCTCGCGCTCCAACCAGATCCTCGAGAGACTACGGGCGACCGCACGGACGTTTGTCGACCATGGCGCGGAGCTTGCGGCGCTGCCGATGCACCTCGTGGCGCAGGTCGGCGATGCGCGGGTCGGCATCGTGCACGGCGATGCGGCGTCGCTTGCCGGCTGGGGTTTCGCGCACGATCGCCTCGATGACCCGGCGCACGCGCGCTGGATCGAGTCGGCTTTTCATATGGCGCGGGTCGACGTGTTCGCGAGCACGCACACATGCCTGCCCGCGTTCCGCCAGTTCAGCCTCTCCCACGGCGCCGGCATCGTGGCGAACAATGGCGCGGCGGGAATGCCGAACTTCGCCGCGACCGAATTCGGCCTGATCACGCGCATCGCGACCACCGCGAGCCGGCATCGCCTCTTCGGCTTGCAGGCGAAGGGCGCTCACGTCGAAGCGCTGCCGCTGCAGTTCGACCGCGCGCGCTGGATCGAACGCTTTCGCGGCGCGTGGCCGGAGGGCTCCGCGGCGCACGCTTCGTACTACCGCCGCATCACCGGCGGCCCGCGCTTCAGCCAGTCTTCGTCATTCCGGACGCCGCAGCAGGCGGCAATGATCCGGAATCCATAATTAGCTGTACTCCCGCGGCATCGAGGAGAGCGTTCTCCCGCACTCCTCCACCGCAGTCGCGAGCGGCTTGAGATTTCCCAGCAGCGTCGGAATCAATTCCGTCACCGTCGGGTGAATGTGCACTGCGCGCTGGATCGTGGTGTACGGCGCCTTCGCGTACATCACGTCGAGGAGCGAATGCACGATCTCGTCGCCATTGAGGCCGAGGAGCGCGGCGCCGAGCACCGCGCCCGAGTCGGCGTCGACGATGACCTTCATGAAGCCCTGGGTCTCGCCCGACTCGCGCGCGCGGCCCACGCGCGTCATGAGCATCTTGCCTGCGAGAAGACGGCGCCCCGAGGCGCGCGCCTCCTTCTCGTTCATGCCGACGCGCCCCAGCGGCGGATCGATGAAGAGCGCGTAGGCGGGAATGCGCTGGGAGATGGCGCGCGCGTCGTTGTCGAAGAGGTTGGCCGCGACGATCTCGTAATCGTTGTAGGCCGTGTGGGTGAAGGCGCCGCGGCCGTTGGCATCGCCGAGCGCCCAGATTCCGGGGACGTTGGTCCGGCAGGCGTCGTCGACCGTGATGTAACCGCGCGCATCGACCTGCACGCCGGCCTTGTCGAGACCCAGGTCCTGCGTGTTGGGGACGCGGCCGATCGCGAGCAGCACGTGGCTGCCGACCGCGATCGGATCCTTGCCGCGGCACTCCAGGCCCACCGTGATGTCGTCGCCGCGCCGCCCGAATGAAATGCATTCGGCATCGGTGAGGATCTCCACATCCTCGCGCTCGAGGATCGCGCGAATCTCGGCCGCCACGTCGTCGTCCTCGCGCGGCAGCAGCTTCGGCGCGCGCTCGATGACCGTGACCTTCGAGCCGAAGCGCCGGTACATCTGCGCGAATTCCAGCCCGATGTAGCTTCCGCCGATGATCAGCAGATGCCTGGGAAGGAAATCGACGTCCATGATCGTCGAATTGGTGAAGTAGGGAATGTCCGCGAGGCCCGGAAGGGCGGGGACCAGCGCGCGGCCGCCGACGTTCACGAAAATCCGCTCCGCCGTGAGCGTGCGGCCGTCGACGGTGACCTGGCGCGGGCTGGTGAAGCGCGCATGGCCGCGCACGAGCGTCACGTTCTTCATCGCGCCGATCCAGGTCGTGAGCCCGTTGGTCGAGTATTGGACGACCTTGTCCTTGCGCGCCTTGACGGCGCCCATGTCGACCCGCACCGGACCCGCGCTGAAGCCGTATTCGGCGCCGCGGCCCGCGACGTGTGCCGCGCGCGCGCTCGCCACCAGCGTCTTGGTCGGAATGCACCCGGTGTTCACGCAGGTGCCGCCGAGGTCGCGCCGCTCGATCACCGCGGTTTTCAGCCCCTCGCGATCGAGTCGGCCGCAGAGCGCCGGTCCGGCCTGCCCGGTGCCGATCACGATCGCATCGAATTGCTCGTCCATGGTCCCGCTCCTCTCGCCTGTAAGGCCCACACTCGCGGCTCGACTACGGTAGCATCGGAACGCATGCGGGCCGCGTAATTCCCACTGGAATACCCATGAACAAGAGCAAGCTCGCCGTACTGGTCGTCATCGTCGCACTCGTCGCCGCGTTCTTCGTCTTCGACCTGAAGCAGTACTTCTCGCTCGAGTACTTCCAGGCGCAGCGCGAATCGATCATGGCCTACTTCGAGGCCCATCCGCTTGAGACCGCGGCGATCTACTTCGTCGTGTATGTCGCGGTGACCGGGCTTTCCTTGCCCGGCGCGGCGATCCTGACGCTCGTCGGCGGCGCGATTTTCGGGCTGCTGTGGGGGACTGTGATCGTGTCCTTCGCCTCGTCCATCGGGGCGACCCTCGCCTTCCTCGCCTCGCGCTTCGTGCTGCGCGACTGGGTGCAGGCGAAGTTCGGCGACAAGTTGAAGCCCATCAACGAGGGGGTGGCGCGCGAAGGCGCCTTCTACCTTTTCGCGCTGCGGCTGGTGCCGGCATTCCCGTTCTTCGTGATCAACCTGGTGATGGGGCTTACCACCATCAAGACCCGCACCTTCTATTGGGTGAGCCAGGTCGGGATGCTTGCCGGCACCCTCGTCTACGTTTATGCCGGCACGCAGCTCGGCGCCTTCAAGATTTCCGCGGGTCTCATCTTCGCCTTCATCCTGCTCGGCATATTCCCGCTCGTCGCGAAGAAGGTGCTCGACGCGCTCAAGGCGCGCAAGGTCTACGCCAAATGGCCGAAGCCGGATCGCTTCGACAGCAACATCGTCGTCATCGGCGCGGGCTCGGCGGGCCTCGTCACCTCCTACATCGCCGCGGCGGTCAAGGCGAAGGTGACCCTCATCGAGCGGCACAAGATGGGCGGTGATTGCCTCAACACCGGGTGCGTGCCTTCGAAGGCGCTCATCCGCTCGGCGAAGCTGCTGTCGCACATCAGGCGCTCGAAGGAATTCGGCATTCGCTCGGCGAGCGCGGATTTCGATTTCGCCGAAGTGATGGAGCGCGTGCAGTCGGTCGTGAACCAGGTCGAGCCGCACGATTCCATCGAGCGCTATTCGAAGCTCGGCGTCGAGTGCCTCACCGGCACGGCGAAGATCACCTCGCCGTGGACGGTCGAGGCGACGCTCGCCGACGGCACGAAACGCGCGCTCACCACGAAGAACATCGTGATCGCCGCCGGGGCGCGCCCGTTCATCCCGCCCATTCCCGGATTGAAGGAAGCGAACCCGCTCACGTCGGACAACGTGTGGGACATCCGCAAGCTGCCGCGGCGCCTGGTCGTGCTCGGCGGCGGGCCGATCGGCTCGGAGCTCACGCAGTGCTTCGCGCGCCTGGGCGCCCAGGTCACGCAGGTCGAAATGCTGCCGCGCATCATGATCCGCGAGGATCCGGAGTTCTCCGAGCTGGTGACGAAGCGCTTCCGCGCCGAGGGCATCGATGTCCTCGTGAACCACAAGGCCAAGGAAGTCCGCGTCGAGAACGGCGAGAAGATCCTCATCGTCGAGCACGATGGCAAGGACAAGCGGATCGCCTGCGACGAGATCCTGTGCGCCGTGGGCCGCGTCGCGAACACGCAAGGCTACGGACTCGAGGAGCTGGGCATACCCGTCACCAAGCAGAAGACGGTGGAGGTCAACGAGTACCTGCAGACGCTCTATCCCAACATCTTCGCCTGCGGCGATGTCACGGGTCCGTACCAGTTCACCCATACCGCGTCGCACATGGCGTGGTACGCGTCGGTGAATGCGCTTTTCCGG
>WNFL01344294.1_pt3 | contig 22240 bp, 29 predicted proteins | sample 5400361 | NCBI WGS metagenome assembly WNFL01 (sample SAMN13153351, study PRJNA577476) | soil metagenome | isolation source: 40 cm soil on Douglas fir-dominated hillslope | place: USA:California | collected 2013-09-17
ATATGCTGTACTTGGTGCTACGCTTTAAGATTGATTCTTCTCAGGCCTAGAAAAGAATCAAGGCTGTTGTGCCGAGAACCCAACCAAGCCCACCCGCAACAACACGGACGAGGTGGCGCTTGTGCCATTCCCCAAATTGTTCCACGGCTGCCTTTGCTTCGGTCTCACTCAGGGCAGTAATCTCCTTCGTTTCAGCGAGTGCAAGCAATTTATCGTTGATCGGCATGACTAGAAAGATTGAAATGTCCGTGGTAATGGTGCAGTCAGTCCATGCGTTTCCATGAGCTTGGGAGGATCACACTCACGCACGATGAGTGTCCAGGGCGCCACAAAAGCGCAGAAGGCGGAGGCAGTACACAAGAGTGGACGCAAAGAAGCCGATCCTGGGGCGTGGCTCTCGAAGTAGGCTGCCCCTGCATACCCAAGCGTCGAGGCAATGACACATGGCATGAAGTAACCCTATTGAAGGGCCAGGTGAGAAATGTGGATCAACCTCGAGGATGACAGCGTACCTTTGCCCAATTGTAGACCTGTGCGAATATTTTGATGCTCGACAAGTCATTCAGGCCCACTTGATGACGGCGGTGGCGTGCAACCAAGATTCGCATGGGCCCTGCCACGATAAGCGCGATGTTGCCCCAGAATAAGGCAGAGTTCATTGTAAACCCTAGCCCGAGCGCCACTCCGTAGGGAGTCCCGATTTTATGAATGAATTGGCTCGCAATGGAGGACATTGTGAATTCCGGAGTCGGTTTATTGGCGAGAGCCAAATGGGATTCCTAGGTATGGAAGGCGATCTCCTTTTAAAAAGTTTGCTGCCTTTGAAGCCGCAAAAGACGCGTCATTCCTCCGACCCGGATGTTTGGGTGGATGCGGTTCGTAGAACAGACGCCCAGGAAGTTCGAGGAAGGCGAAAAGGTGACTTTGGCTGATCAGAACACGACAACGAATGCTTGATATACTACTTTCTGCACGCTGTACTCCGGATTCTCGATTTGTGATGCCGGTTAGGGAAAAGCAAGTCACAACCCATTTATTTCCCGATGTGCATCCCACCAGGATACGTGGTGGGCTTGAGTACGATAAAAGGCACTTAATCCATGTCTCGCGTTCATCGAGGAAAGTTCCAGCGAATTGATTTTGATAGGAGGAATGAAGACATTACCATCTACTCGAACGGGCGGAGTAAGCCCCAAGTTTTAGACGCCACAGATCGGAGAGCCTCTTACGGATGAACAGATGGCTCGAGATGGAGATGACTATCGATATCGCAGTCCTTAATGGCGGTACACGATCGGGTTATATGAGGAAATGTGAAATGATTTGGGGTCTATAACATTACCCTTAGAGTGTGGTGAATATTTTAACCCTCCATGGAATGTATCATGTATGTCGTGGCATGGGAGGAGTCTGGAAATACAGTAATTCCATATTGGACGGTCGGGTGTATGAACTCTAGGTCTCGAGTACAAGGAGGTGCTTACTTCAGAAGCTCTCGGGAGGGCGATGCAGCCTTGGTTTTGGTCTCCTGGGTCGCCACTGGAGTCGCAAGAGAAAATTTCAATCATATACCTACTCTTGTAGCGATCCACCGGTTCTCTCTCACCAGATTTGTAAGCAATATATTAAGAGGGAATCATATGTTGCGACAGGGTCAACCAGTTCGTAGATCGCTGCATGGCGCACACTGAGTCCCAATCAAATCCCTTAGTCTCGCTTCAGTCCGCCGCGAGTCTTGTGAAGTGAGTCAGCAAGGTCCAAGTAGGCGGTAACGAGCGCATTCTGTCGGAATATCAGCAGTGCTCTCCAGAGCATCAGCAGAAGACAGACTTACGGTATCTAACACCCTGCTGAACTTTGAGATCGGACCTCTTATCTTGGGTGAGCCTATGGAATGTTGAGTGGCGTTTTGAATTGCCTCGCCAATTTCGGCCATCCGTTGCAGGGACGCCCAGCGACCCTCATTACCAAAACCTATGGTATTGAATGATAGTGGGCGGCTGATACTGATCAGCCACTCATACCCAGCTCTAGTTTGATTCGCTTACCCTCGCTGGGTCGCAGAGTTGCATAGCTCCATCAAGTTCGCTTCCGTGAAGTCACATTCTCCGTCAGACAAGAATATCACGATAGGCACCCTATTGCGTAGTAATTAGCATTAAACCAGAACCGGAAAATTGGGGACTATTTAGTACCTATCTGGGCTCCATTGCGATTCCATCACCGTCTTAACTTCCTGGATTGCGTGGTTATACCATGTTCCACCATACGAGTGTTTCCCGATGAGACAATCAACCAGCTCTTCTGCGTTCTTTGTGTTGTCTGTAAGAAGTATTGTCTTTGACCTCAAGTCAGGCCATATTTCCGTGGGACAAAGGAAAGGTTCCTAACCTCTGCTTGAGTATCAAAAAGAATAATACTGGTGAGATCCCGCCGATCAAGGTTTGAGACCTGACGCGCCACCCAAAAGGCGTAGAGGGAAGAAATTACTGCCCCATATCGATTATTGTGCTGGGAGGAAATCCTCGTGGCGACCGGTGTCCGTTCGATAGGCAAGTGATCCTGTCCGCCCATGGACCAAGAACTGGAACGACGTTGAGCTGTGACCACCTCCTAACAGCAGTAATAATACCTGTCTACGACCAGCATTCTAAGAATTTGTGTTAGGTATTGGTCCTTGCGAGACAGATCTCTTGAACGTACATATGGAAGATGGCATTATCTGGCTTGTCACATGGAAAGAGATGCCCATCACGACTGATGTAGCCTTGGGTAATTGATGCGAGATCATCAGTTGTAGCGGGCCTGTGGAAGAGAGGAAGCACGCAAAGCGAAGTGTCATGGTTTGGGTCATGTTGTGGATCTGGAACAATCTTAGTAGGAGAATGGGATCCTGAGAGAATAGAAAAGCATACCTGGACAGAAATGGTTGCTAAAGGACATCGAGTCAACAGCTGGAGCTATGTCTACAAATTACGCATACCAAAGTCCAAAATTTTCACGATCTTCCCTGTCATAAGGGTCTACGACCGAGGTTTCAATGATGTCTTCGTCCTGTGGAGACACTCACCCATGAAACCTAGGATTGTAAAGTGGCGTTAATTAATGATCAATCGTTGGGAAACATCTGACAGACCAGTTCTTTCCCAGAACTTGTCATGAGCTATCCAATCCAATCTTCTGTCCATGTCGTTGGTCTCTTGTATATGCCGAACCCCATCGCCTCCCGCACAATTCCCCGACGTATCAATTCGGCATGTATCAATGTGAAGATGCCCTCGGCCCATTTGATTGCAGACCATAGAGCATATCATTGGGGCCCCAGAATCTCCGCTGGCAAAGCGGCGCCCGTTCAGCTCGAAAGCGGCTGTCGAGTCGCCTTCCACAACCCAAGAGGTATTAACCATAGATCCGTGGCTGGTCATGTGCACTTCCTGAGAATGATCTGAAAGAGCCTTGTATCGGTTTTGTCGCTTGTTAGTGAGAATTCGAACGATACGCACTGATAGGACAGGTGCAGAAATATTCGCAATGGGGGCAGCGTGTTTCACAAAAATGGAAGTCGCTAGTTTCGCTGTGCACGTGATTTCCCGCGTGGCTCAGTTGGTGAGCAGGGATGCTGATAGCACACTTGAGATAACGCGCCTCTTGGGTTTGCTTTGGGTGTGATGAGATGGTGCCTTGATTCCCAGTTCTTAGTGCTGACCTTGGTAAAATCGAAACGTTCGTAATGGCCATCAAAGGTGGAATGTTCCCTTTTCGGAACAGGATCAACTTTACAGATGCCCGGCCCGTCACATTTGTTGGGACACGGGTGTGTATTTCTGGGATTTCATTAGTTATGAATTGAGATTCAGCCAAAATTTCATACCCGCATAGGTGAATCGCGCCTTCCTTTAGGGCATGGAAATGATCCCTCGAGGAGCAGTAGTTCTCACAGTCACTAAACTGACATCCAATTGGACAAGGCTGACCGAGACCGCATTGGTGTTGGTCGTGCTCATCGCGGCTATCCAAACGTAAGCTCCTGAACAATAGAAAGCTGCACACTCACCAGTCGACTGCGCATGAATCCGGACATATATACCCGTCTGGGACTTGTAGGCTACATGGCTCACCGCAGGTATGGGTCCGAGCGGAACACAAGTGTCCGTCGTGGTCGTTGTGGCCAACATCCTACGTTATCACGACTTAGGGAGTAGTTTTAGGAAATAGGGAAAACATACCTTGGCGCATCTTTCTAGACATCCGTTGCGGTCGAAAAGGGCGCATTGGAGGTTGCAGCGATGCTCAATCAACCCACACCTTGAAAAAGGTGAACATCTAGACTCCAGTTCTGGTGAGCAAACGTACAGGTGGTTTCCAGCGTGTCCGGCTCTGGACGAGGTGTTATTTATTTCCACTTGACTCAGGTATCGCTTACTCACCTGAGCTCGCAGATAGGAACGTCCAGACCCACGGCGTGCTGTTCTGGGAATGTACACGGTTGGGGGCACTTGTGGTCAGTTGTGCATTCATGAGTGCCTCCATGGTTGCGACGATTCAAGCAAAGGAGGTCGCAGGCGTGGCATCGACTTCCACACAGGGTAATGGATGTAAGAATACCGTGGCACAATCGGTCGAAACAATTATTTAAATCTTTGATGTCTGGATGGTCCTTGAAGCGCGAGGTATTGGCGTCGAGCCAGCGACGAACATGCTCAATTCGTGCCCTTGCCAGCCCTGCAAGGTGGTTGTTGAAGCAGTTAACAAACTCCTCCTCGTGAACACTGAACCGAGTGGCCATCCCTTCCCAACTCTGACGCAGCTGCTCCAGGCATGCCACCTCGTTCAAGGGGAGATTGCCGTCAGGGTCTGCCACCTCTGCCACGAAAAATGTCCCAGAAACATTTGGACCTTCAATGATTTCGGCGGTATCAAGATTCTGGAGTAGTTTCAATTTACGTGCTAATTTATCGAACGTTGTCGCAAGGACGTACGGCGAGACTCGAGCTTGAGGAAAAGGAGCTCAAGCGGCCAAAGGCCAGCGCCATAGGTACTAACGGCCGCAAGACGGCCGCACGCTGAGCCGACAATGTATCTGTTCAAGTGGTCGTCAAATTTTTGCATTGACACGGAGGGCATTTCAAACCGGAGATGGAGGTCCAATCAAATTTCTGTACAACAGATAAGCGCATGGCTGAGCGACGGGATCGCCCCAAGCAGTTGACTTTACTTTGATCTTCGCCATCAACATTTTGAGGACCTGAAGGAACTGTCCCGCTGAAGGGTATGTCACCGGCTGAGCATCAAGGCGATCTTTCAGCTCGGCAAACTCCTCATAGAAAGGTTCGGAACCAATCACGGGCCATGGAAGAATGGTCACTTCGCCCTGATGGAGGCAACTTATGAAGTTATTAGACCTTTCATCTCGCACCATCTTTGCAAACTTCAGTTCAAATCTGTGGTGGGCATAAGCCATGAAAGCGACAGCAGGCTATTCACTCACTCCTGCACAATTCCGTCCCTATCTTTGTCGAGAACATCCTAGAATCATAGTATTAAGATCCAGGCTCCGGCAAGTTGCCAAGCAGAATACACCTTAATGATTATTGCAAGGGTCGACTGGAAGAGGTCTTTGTCCTTACTGAGATTCCGAAATTGTGTCGATGATTGGAAGCTCTGGAAATTTTCAACGTTGTTCTCTCTTGTCTGTACGCAAAGCCCATACCTTGAACGAGTCCGAAATATTCCGAGTGACCGCGAAATTGTTTCTGAAGAGCACCTGCAAGTACGTCAACCACACGGTATTCGTTGATTCTTGGAAGTTTTGCAAACAAGATTTGAAATGGCAGCGTTGAAAAGAACAAGGAACGTATCTACAAACCGGTTAACTATGAACAGCCATTTGATGACAATTTCTATGTACCTTCATGTCCTGTTCGTTCAATAGACCCTATCCCTACGAAAGATGTCAGCAACCGTGCGTTTGACATGCCCGACACTGAGTACCCTCAAAGTCCAGTGCTACAATAAGCATATCTGAGGTAGGGGTGATGGACAACCAAACACCTTCCGTACATCGCATCGCTGATCCAGCGAAAGACGAGTCAACAAAGTGATTGAGTGCATAACTCTTGCCAACGGATTGCTCCCCTACCACCTAGTTAGTCGAGTTAAACTGAAGAACGAAGGCGCACCCATTGATGTGACTACTTTGACCGGCTGCAGGAAAGGATTATGGGTTCATTCTATTCATGTGCCAGTGGGTCATACGCACGAGTTTGGCCAGGTATGAATTCAATACGCTTTCATACCATCCGATTGACAGGCTACATTCTGGTCAATTGAGATGAACAGAGAAAGGCGTGGTACTAACGAATCAGCGATGTGGGGAACACTTTGATTGAAGAGTGATTGTTCGAATTGCTCTGAGACAACACCATTGCATAGTGGGACAAAATATCCAGAATTTGCAATGGCTAGTTGCAGCGGTACTAGGCAGATGAGACCCAGCAGCCAATCACCAATCGGGAACATTGAGACAGAAGCACCATGGTCGAAAGGGTCGAAGGATGGGACAACCTTGACAATGTAGTTTCCATCGGTAAAGTAATCTCCTGTGGGTTTTCCAGATGCTCGCTTGAAGGCCCTGATCAGGTGAGCGATGCGATTTTTAAAGAGATCCGCCTGTTGAAAGGAAACGAAGGTGAGGGACCGCGTGCTACAGATTGACTTCTGAGAGACTGATCGCTGGATCGCCGCCTCGACAGGGAATTTGTCCCAAATGTCACCATGGACGTCAATCAGAGGGTTTGACAGCCCCTGGGTCTGGGTGGTCGCTCGTTGTGAACCCGATGGTTGATTCGAACGAAGTGTGAACTCGTCATGCTTGCTTGTGATTCGAATCGTAACACTAGCGCAGGTATTGTTATCTGGGTCAAGGTAGAGGAGGTGGACGTTGTCAAGGCGGCTGAAAGCGGAGATATTTGGGGAGTATAATGACCCAGCGGTGGCATTGTGTTCTAAAACGTGCCCATCGTTGGTTCCCAAGGAAGCCCAGTGGAAGCACCTCAATCGGCAGGTTGCTTGAACACTGTCGACGATGAAGAATGCAGACTTGCCAGGAGAAGAGAATACAGCCTGTACAGAGCCACCAAAGTAGTGGCCCTTGGGACTGGATGAGAACGTTAGTGGTCGCTTTTTTTTAGGCAAGGTAGATGTTGCACCGGAATTGCTCCCGTTCAAAGGACCAGAGACGACCGAACCCGTCATTCTGGAGCAACAACATCTCTTTGGATCCAGACTGGAGCACAACGTGCTCGATAAGGGGGAGCACGGCGTTTTGATCATCTTGATACCATCTTGTTATATCGACAGCACGAGTGGTAATGAGAGTGTCCGTTTGCTCGTCGAATGTGTGGATTCGAATTTCGATATGCTCCTATGTAATTCACGGTGAGCGGTGAGCATTGGCCAAGTTGCTGACTCGATCATGCTAGCTAACCTGGCCAGAGTGAAGCTCGATCAATTTGTAACTACCTTGATGACCGGCCTCGTCAAGAACAAATATCCTCGATGAAGCCACGCCAGGGAACGAGGCTTTGCACGCCCAAGATCTTATAGCGAGATTCAAGTTGAAAATCCCCTCGATGAAAATGTGGAGCTTCCGATCACTGTCTTCTACGATTGCAAGACACTTAGATTTGCCAATGGGACGGAGTAAGCTGGGATTACGTTAGCAAGGCGAGACTTCACAGGATCTTTCTCACCAAAGCGAGGAGCCATTTGGCAAGACAAATGACGGAGAGGCCACGCCTCCTTCCGAAACGACAGGACGGAAGGGATGATCAATGTCACGTTCAAGTGCCAGTGCGTCATCTTGGTGGATCTCCAAGAGGCGTATTGTATAAAGTAAGCCAGGGAGGCGGCGAGTTCGCTTCACAGCATTGACCGCAAACACTATGAATCACGATAAGAGATGGAAATAAGGATTGCATTCATCACTACTGACGAGCTCTCTGGTTTGCAGGCCAAATGCTTGTGAGATGGAGCAGAGTTCTGGGAGAGTAGTGAGTCGGGTATACGGAGCAATTGAAGTGCATCTTACGATATCCCAGGGGAGGAGTTGAACTTGTTCAGCTCATTGACGAGTTCTCTGCAGAGGGTGTTCCACGCGTTGTGGGTCTTCAATCCAAGATTTTGGGCGAGCCTGTGGTCCAACTCGGCATTGGTACGCATTTTGAGCCTAGACTTCAACGCCGAAATGAAGGCGTTGATGCTTTGCTTTGCTCTGTGGTCGAGGATTTTTACTGCGATTATTCTTATTTCGTTGACTGTCCGCTGTTCATGAGGTGGACTTGCGTCCAAATGGAGGGAGTCCAAAAATTGGATATCCTCTCTCAGGACATCTTCAGCCCTCTTGGTAGCTGAGTAACCAAAGCCTGGTACGTAACGCAAGAAAGAACGCAGCCTATTAGAGCTCGAAGGCTCGCCACGACTCTGTAGAAGGCTTCTCTTCAGCTGGTCGTAGGTTGGGTCGCCACTAAGCTGGAGTTCGATGGTTGGACGAATGAGTTCCGCAGACGTCATACAAGCTGGCCCGCCTATTAGTCTCGTACCACAGAATATGCCAAAAGGATATACTTTCAAGCCACGCAAGGTCCAAGGGCTGGTCATGGTCGTAGTGGCTGAGGGTCAGCCCAAAAGACTCCCGATTTAAAACGCTACAAAGTGTGCCCTTAGTGCGGAAAGCGAGGAGCGCAAGGCGACATACGGATAGGCTTGGAGAATTTTTTCTAGGGATAAACGACGCAGTAAGGTTTCCGCCTTGCGCAGTTTTTCCTCCACCACGGCCGAATTCTGCACAGCACCTGTTGAACGATCAATTTGTTGCTCTTCGGGGATTCGCTGCATCCGATTGTTGAAGTTCTCGAGTATGTTCGGGAAACGTGCCGCTAGGCCATTCTCCAGGAGATGGTGAAGGTCTTGGAATCCAATGTTTGGATCCAAACTAAGCATCGCCTGTGAGCCGCCACTAAAGGATCGTTAGATCATGAACACGTCCCTTAGCGTGACCCACGAGCACAGGTTTGCCACATCTCCTTGCGATAAGAAAGAAATCGGTTCCTCGACCATTCTCTCTGGGGTATGCTCAACGGTCAATACACCCTGGGCGAGGTCTCCAGCGACGATCGAGTGAACAGTTTGAGCAGATGATATTGGACCATAGTCAACCTTCAAGGGTCAAATACGGATCTGGAGCCAGACCCAAACAACTAACCGTGAATCCATCTTGTACTTTGGCAGATTCATGCTGGTGGTTGATATGCTGGACCTGGAATCGATATGCCCGCTTTGAGGCTGGTTTTTTGGCTTGAGTTTCTTCTCCAATAAGCCCAGCAATGTCGGTCGAGTCCCAATGGAGTTGGGCTTGATCTTCATCTGAGATCAGACAAATGACTTGATTGCACAATTTGGTGAGATATCTGGGTTTAAATTCAGATGGCCAATAACAAGAGCAATTGTGCAGCGCGAACCTTAGGAATGTGGCCCGATTGCGGGAAACCGAAGGGGACACATTTCTCTCCCACGTGGTCTTCTCAGGCCAATAGATCACGTAGAAAAGGTCGTGTTCCACGTTTCGTGCATCGACGATGTACAAGCCCGTTCGGAGAGTGCTGGGTCCTCCTTTAACGGAATCATCTAAGATCGTGTGACCCCTGCAATAGACCATCAAACTTTGACAGTACATGTACGTTATTTTGGAGACATACATTGTGTTGTCGATGCACCCTATGGTGGCAAGTAATTCTACGAGCTTTCCCAGACTACCGTAGATACCAATCGGTTTGATACTGAGAGTGTCCAATTGCTGGAAATCGACCTTATCAAATCGTGTCAATACGTAAATACGTCAGACCGCTGCGATCCTGGAGCACCTTGGTCTGGTGCTGGTAGGAACCTGGATGGACTGTATTCGCGAATTGGGCAAACCCAGCCTCGTCTATGACAACCTTGTCGACTTGATAGGAGTAAGAGATCGAGCTTCCATTAGCTGAAGTTCAGGCATCTGATTCACTTATACCCCCGATACCTCGCTCCGTGACCAAATTCGGGAGAGTTTCGACAGAAATTGGTTGAGACTCTGAGCCAGCAACCTCTCCGGAACCCATATTAACAGGGACAGGTGGACCAGGGGGTTGATTAGCTGAGGGCGGGACGGGTTCCATAATCGCTGGCCCATCTCCTGGTTGAAGACAATCGAAGAACTCATCATCAGAGGGTTCATCATCTGTGAAGCCAGCCTCCGTAGCGTGATCGCAGATCTGCGAATCCGCCACGCGAGGATGGTGCTCGGCAGTGGTGTCAGTGAGACGCGATTCGCCTCCGGGTACTGAGGAGTTGGTGGTTAGATAATAGTAGGGGATTCGCGCGAACGACTCACAATCCATGCGGACAGTTGATCGGGGAGAGATCAATGGCGGGGTCCGACTCCAGCTTTAATAAGTTTCGATCCAGTCAGGCTCTGGGCATGTCATAGTCCTCGAGCATATCGCGTTGCGGCCTTGTGATAGCAGCGATGTCTGCCTGCATATGCCCAGTTCAAACTCAAAACAAGCCGAACATTCCGATTGGTGAGCCTTCGGGATAGTGCATGCAGAGGCGCCGAGCTGGCCTTCCTTTTGCTAGGTCAATGGAGATGTAGGCTGATAAGGAACTCCATCAGTGGGGGTTTATTGGCTAAGTAGAAGGCACGAGTCCTTTGTACGGTGACCACTGTCGTGGATGTCGAGCCACTGGGTTAATCTCAGAAGCCCAAGAGTTTTCGGATGACCACTTCATTGTGTCGAGGAGGCTCAATAGATACAAAAGAGGATTGTACAGGCCTGGATACGACGAATTCATATCTTTTATAAGGGTTTGCTGCGTTGGCGCAATTTTGCGTTTCGTTATTGGTGACTCCATCGCGATGCCAAACAAACCAGGCGATCGTAACCAAATAATCGTGTTGGCCTTTCCTTGGGAATATGGGTGAAGTAAGGCGCACTGACCCTAGGAACTATCCTGAAACATCGGAATACGCCCGATACCATACTGAGCTGTGAAATTCTCCCCTGTACGATGCAATTTTTTTGCCAACCAAGAGTGCTCACCTCATCGAATCAGGGTTTACCAAGGAGGGTGGTTATGACCACGAGACGGGGGGTGCTATTATTAATATTAGCTTTTCTGCGGTCAGGCATCATGTAAAAATTTGGCGCGAGGGATATTCTGGTATCAATACCACATACACTAGAAGTCCCATGGGCGATCAAATATGGCCAGACAATTTGTAGACCCGGTTACGATTTCGACATCAACCCCCAACCAGATGCCAGAGCCTTCGCCCCATGAGCCCCTGTCACCCTATTCAAGAACAAAAGACTATCGTGGGTGAATGGCGAGATTTCGTGCTTGCCAATGGAATGACTTTTCGACCCCGACTTGCAGACAGTGAGCGATAGCAAACCATCCTGCAAAGATGTAGCTCATATGGTAGACGGTAAAGCAGGTCAGACATGCAATATCGAGGAAAACGTAGCAGGCACGGAGCCTTAGTTTGGAAATGATCCAAGCTCGGTTGCCAGTGGATACACATATTTCCAACACAAGATACCAGAGCAACTGTCCTCACTGTAAGATACTTGACCTTGTCTGTAAATCCAAGCATGTAAGATACACTCCGTGGCAGGCAAACGCCTGCCTTGAGGTAGCGCGGCTTTCATGATGGAAGGGGTGTTGAGGACGGAAATGACATATAAGGTTGATAGCTGCAACCAAGGTCATCTTAATCTGTGGTAAGTTTATTAATAATATTACTTCACTCTGAGCTTGCAAATCTGTGCTAGGGTTGAAGAGTTTTGTAATTGCAAGGGCAGGTGCTAAAAATGATAGGGCCGAGTAATGATTCGAATAGGATTCCCTGGTAGGATAAGGTAGTGGCGTTCAGCGCAACATTATCTCCAGAAAGCACTAATAATTTCTGGAAAAGGGAAGCCATTGGGAAACTGGTCTCCTGGCCAAGGGGTCACATATTCCCGATTATTGAAGGCAGGATCCCGTTCCAGATCCAGGAACCAATACTCATCTCAAGCGTTGACCAGGCCGAGAACATAATAGAGATTGTTGGCTAACGTGCCACGGGGCCGAGCACTTTCGCACTACATATTGGGGCTTGACTGTTTCAGTTAATAGGAATTCATATATTCATATCGAGGGTGATGAATCAAGCGGCCGTCGATGTTCTGTTGAAGAGCTGACAGTCAGGATTCCCATACATAATTCACTGTAGACAGAATGGGCGACGTGAGGTATGCCAACTGAGTCTAGAGACTCACAAGGAATAACAATCGCTTAGTCAAAGTAGGTCTAGATCCAACCACTGCAATCTAAAAATGTTTTGAAGCCGCGCAAGAGGGATGAGTATCACAATTACACCTTGCAGCGGTGTACAATGATGTCCAAATGACACGTTCGTTGCTCTGATATAGAGTGATCATTGAAGCGAGGAACCCGATGTTTTAGTAGGACCCCGCGTTGCAAATAGCTAGCGCCGGGTGCTTCGTGACCTCAGAGATAATGGAACGATCCACTTGTCGAACCGGAGAGTGAAAGCACCATGAGTTGGGCGCAAGGAGGTTCATATTCGCCTGTGCTCGAGGACTTCGTAGTGCCTTAGTTTGAGATAGAAAGTCTATTATAACGAGTCCATATCAGCAACACGACCACGCAGACACGAACAAAGAGGGATTGTTAAAATAGAGCTCGGTAATTAATCACTGTCCTCCTCGTCTTCGTCACTCGCAGTGTCATTGTCATCCTCATGCGTTGGGGCAAGCATCTCGATAACAAGATTGGCGCCACCCTTAAGCGCGTCCACGTCCCCAATCTCCATCTGTGATCCCTGGGTCCACGGTATAGCTGATTTCGGGAATGCGACTGCAAGCTTGAACCCCCACTCCCAATCATGCGTATCAGCATCCCCAGCATAACATTGTCCAGCAGGTGGCTCGTTGGGATCATCCTCCGGGTTGTACTGAGCCGGAATCATATGCGCATCAACAAATGCATAAAGACCAGTGATGCTATCCGTCGGCTCAAATTTGCGGACGACAAGCTTTCCATTGGGTAAGCGCACACCTACCCGCACCGCACTCTTCGAGCCGGGAACTTCTTTAGGTGCAACCACGCGTCGAGCGAATCGGCGCCAGTGTATGCGCTCTTCCTTCCGTTTGTGCCGTTCGGTTGCTTCGTATTGTGCGTGCTCCGCCTCCTCTTTACGCTTTCTTTCTTCCTCACGTCGTTTGGTGATTCGTTCGTAGTCTTTCCGTTGTGACTCCTTGAATGCTCGATCTTGTTCCGCGAGGAGTTCCCGTTCAGCCGCTCGTGTACGGATCTCCGCACGTTTTCGATTTAGCACTGGGGCAACGCGTGGAAGGACGGTATTTTGGATGTGGGTGCTTAAAGCAGAGGCAGAGGTGAAAGTGGTTGACGGCCCGCAGTGTCTTGTGATCACAGTGAGTGCGTCTGGCTTGCCTAGGCGTGCATACAGCGAGACAAAGGCAACGAATGGGTAAGTTGTGGCGTCGAGTTTCAAAGCGGCTGGAGAATCGGGATTAGAAGGGCCAGAGATAGGAAATAACGCTGGCATACCTTGGTATCCATCCCTGTCTCGCACATCTCCTCCCCAGACAATGATACTATTGTCAGTCAGAACACGGACCAATTCGGGATCTGTTATGACGTCTCTCCGAAAAGGTGGCACGTCATCATGCTCTTCGCATGTGAGGATAACGCAAAGCACCCTGGCCTCCTGCTGAGCAAGTCTGAGTGCGGCATCATAACCACCCACGAAAAAGTCAGGAAGCGTTTTGCGTTTTGCGGCATGCCTCTGAATGACACGATTGGAAGGACCGGGTTCATCCAAGCTTGAATTGGCATCGTGAGCCTCTAATGCTCTTGCTTTCGATATGCAAAGTGCGCCTGTCTCCTCTTCCAACTCTCGCACCCAGCGCTCCGCGACAACCGCAGGGTCGTCCGAGTAAGAGCCTCTCCTTGTATGGCCATGGCGTGGTGCTCCCCCCGGAAGGGAAATGTTAAGGATGTTGAAGCGCGGAACAGGAATGCGCAACACGCGAAAGATGAAATGAAAGAGTGATGCGAAGATATTGACAGTGACGGTGAGAGGGGAAGTGAGTATTGAGAAGAGGCCGAGTCCAATGGTTGTGGGTCCTCGCGCGATACGTGCGTGTCTGGGGCCTCCCCCAAACAAGGGCGACTGCTCCGAGTCGTCGAGCTCCATTTGCTCAATTCGAGGCGGTCGAGAAGGAGGTTCTTCATGGTAAATAAGCTGTACCGCTTGCTAACCAACACCATCAACCACATCCCACTCAAAATTCAGCAGTGGCAAACACCTACCTGGACGTCCCAGTTGACTGATTCGAGGAGAGAAATCTGCGTGTCGAGATCTGCTCCGTTCGTAATAGCCTCAAGCTGTGCTAGTGCTGTCCGCTGTTCGCCAGTCAACGCGTCTACGTCCGTCATCGTTGGGTCCAAGCATGCTGGCCAAATTCAAACGCTTGTCTTTGACCACCGCAGCCGCGGGGACTGCGTCCAGGAGTTGTGTCCTCAAAGTACCGTAAATGCGATCAAAGGGTCCATATTTATGTGAAGCACGCCTAGTCCAGCGCAGTTCACTTCCGACAACAATGACAGACCCTTAGCAAGCGCAACACTAGGGTTGGGTAAGACAAAACCGTTGGAGTCAATACCAGCACGAGGAAACGTAACGGGTTCTCTGTGTCCGAGTTAACTTCGATCTGCCACTCCTGATGCCCTGCATCCCTCGAGCTCGCCTTACAATACCTGCTTTGATCGTCGCATCATCGATATGTGCCATTCTAGTTTTCTTTGGCAACCGTTCTGGCGGTCATCTGATTGATCTGATTGCCCGGTGACAAACAGAATCCTGTGCAGTCCACAATTTATGAAGATCAAACGCAAAGCGCCTAGTGTACACAATGATGTATCTCATCTTTCCTACTCAAGCGATGTGGCAGGTCAGGCGAATAATTGGACCGTAAACCAAACGTCGCAGTGTTGCGGACGACTTATCGAGGCACAACCAATGCACTTTATGGGTCTCACGTATCCTTTTCGGTCTCATCCAGTGTTGTCGAGGTGTGAAGTACTCATGTAGGGCCTTTTCGGGGAAGAAAGGGGTCTCTGAGGCTGAAGTCGATTTCGTGAACAAAAATACAATCCTTGATGGACGGACGGAGGCGAGCTGGTAGAATGTAGGGGCTGTGATTCGCATATAATGTTAACGACTCGAAGCAGATAGCGGCCTTGATTCCGGTATTGGCGTACTTTATCGTTCATCCCTGACCTCCTGAATTGAACGGTTAACTTCATGACCCACCCCATCTGTCATGGCTCGTTTTGTTTGCTGAGCGACATTGCATTACAAGTTGCGGCTTGGTATAAAGTCGTAACTGGTTCTTTGTGGCCACCTTGTTTACAAAAGGGTCACCATGATCAATTTCACTTTGCAATGGCGTGTGGAAAGCTATTTCTAATGCCAAGGCGATCTTCGATTCATCCTCTGTCATACTCCACTACTTTTGGGCACCCCCGTGACGGTAATTCAGCTGCTCGAGACCAGCATTAGATGCTTCTCAAGAGGATTGGCCTTAATCATGCCAATTTCTGGGACAAAACACAGTAGACGTCGAGGTTGCCCCCACCAATATTGTTTGACTTGCATATAGTTCGCAATATATTTAAAATTGACACCAATTCTGATAGGGGAAAGGTGTAATGACTCCATCGAACCCCCTTAGCTTCCCATTATAGTCTGTTGTCACTTTTATGCTACCTGCTGTGCTGTGGATGCTGCCTTTGTACTGGGATCCACATCCTCAACCCGTGCCTCGCCTCTCTTGTACTTTGCGTCTCATTTGTATATAAAAGGATTGGAAAGTGCTCCAGACACCCAAGAGAATCAGGACGTTCGTAATTACGCAATTCTTATGTGTGGGGTTGAGGCCTGATCGCGCTTAATGCCTCCCGTTGTAAGAGATTACTGTAGTATGGCCGACCCTGTAAATCTAAGGGGTTTTGATTTGCTACGAATGGCGGCCTCATACATCGTTGGTGATGAGCCTCAATACACGTTCGTTCTTGTATTGTCTGCCATCTTGCGACCAGATATTGCCTTCAATTTAAAGGCGTTAGGTGAATATGCAAAAACAGACCTTGACCATAACTTAAGTATCTTCTCAGAAATATTACTCGTTATTCGACATATGCAGTCATGCGCGCCATCGTGCACGCCGGTGGTGACTTGTATGACTTTGTTGCTCTATGATTTGAGCAAATAGTACGGGTTCATTGCTGTCATTGGTTATGAGAGCATTGAAATTGCCCACAGTTAGGGAAGACGCCATTTGCAGAGGGCCCCGGACGGCAATATCAAGGTGCCATATATATTGCAACCATGTGGTATTAGCGGGCCCAGTTTTGGAGACCTTCCATATCCAACGATCTTCTGCATCTTTGAAAGACTCGCTGCGCTCCGTCGCAGCCGGCCATTGCGAGACAATCAGTACTTCACTCCCACGTTGGTACATTCACAGTTTTTGTGGCCCATAAAACCCTTTGTAGCCTACAAAGGGTCTCTAGTGGGTCACCTGGAAAGCTAACCTGAGCTTCGTCCCCATCACCCATACAAAGAACCCGGCCTTCTGACCGTTCCGTTCGCCACTGTGCGCGTTTCATAGCGCTGCTACAATGTGCCTTCATGTTAAGGACGCTAGATGAAAGACGCCAAAAAAAAGGGACCTTTATCATCCATTTCCATTTTAGAGGGCCTCGCGCACCTATGCTGATATTGCGACACGAACTGGGTATTGAGTGGTTTACAAGGGATCCCTTCGATCTTCGGCCAGGTGGGCAACTTCAACTTTTAGCCACAAGGAATGACCGCCAACGACCGGGTTGCTACTATCATACCATTTAGGAGGACTCCTCCCGAACGCCGAGTCTAGAATGCTGGTAACGTCCCCGCAGCTCCCTCACGGATCATAGCCCCGCGCCTTCCACCGTGCAAAATAGAACAACCGCTCCTTTCTCTACCACACTTCCCACTGGCACCTCCCATTGAGAAAAGGTTGTTTCGTTAGTCCTGCTTTGTATTTCAATCACGTCCCTTCTCGTTTGAGATTTCTCTCGAATTATAATAATATTGTTATTGTTTGTTACTTGACTACGAATCATGGAGGCCATTTCTCCCGTATAAGAATACATACAGAAACCACTGTATTCGTTCTTCCATGATGCTTTAGTCGTGAACCTCGATTTTTATTGTCCCCCTCCAAATTGCTTTTCTCCCCTTTTCTCTAAATTTCTAAATTTATTGTTTATTTATTGTTTATTTGGGTCCACCCTTGTGGCAACTCAACGAATACAAATTACCCTACGGGAAGGGATTCCCAATTACTCGGCGCCCGCTATTCGAAAACTGTCGGGAGAGTCGTCTGGGCTGGGGGTGGGAAGCCGCGCCCTGTAAAATAAAGTACCCCAAAAAAAAAATTTCTTTTCCATGCGCAACCACCCCACCTTTGCGACGACTGGTGTCGGAAGGGGGGCGGGGTGACAATCTCGTACCGCTTTTGTGAACCAGTGGCTACTACTTAAAGTGGTAACCACCACCCGTTAGGCGTATTTTGCGCATCACATGGTCGCCATCCCTTACCACAAAGCCCGCGCTTTACCCGCCTGCGATCGAGGAAAGCCCAATAAGATACGTTTAGGGTCTCAGTCGTTTCACAGTGTAACCTCTCAACAGATTTCACAACTTAATCGTTCGTGGAGTCAGGCTCGGCTCCTTCACTTGTCCGAACTACACAACCACAATCGAACGTAACAGGTCGAAGAGCTCCCAATTTACTGTCGAATATCACAGATTAAAAAAAATCCCCACAAATGATTCCCCACTCAACTCGTTTTCATTTTTAATTTACTTACGCCTCCAAAACCGACGTGTGCCGAGTGAAGCTACTGCAGATCGAATACCAATACAAGACGAGACACTCAACACGACACGACGACGGATGGACGGTACGGAAAAAAAAGGGGGGCGTAAAAGCGTAACTGGTAACTGGTAACCAAAAACTGTAAGAGACCGAAAACACAGCCAGACACCAGGGGGGGTTCAATGTCCAGTGGACGAACGAGCTAGGGTGCCACGAGGGTAGCAGACTAGAGAGTCGTTCGACATCGTGCATATGCTGAACGCGTGACCTGAACAGGGGCTGTGAATAGCAGGTAGAATGAGGAGGCTTGCCAGAATGAAACGACATGGGTGGGGTGGGGTCATGAGGTTGAAGACATGAAACAGACTCTGAGAAGCATGAACGCGATGTCAGAGGATCGAGACAAAAAAAGGTCAAGTCCATAGTCCTTTGAAAGCCCAAGGCCGAGAAACCACGAAACCATATGATGAATCGATTTATGGTGCAGTGTAGAGAAATGGTGCATGACGAGTAATGGGACGATGATGGATGGGCTAATCGTGGCTCGGAGCACTGGGTGAGCCACAGTTCTAAAACATAGTTAATGTGCGCGAATGGTGGATGGGCAATCAACTTCTTCGTGTGATGACGATGGTGGTTGGCTTGAGTTGGTCAGCGTTTCGTTGATAACTGTGGTGCCAAGAGACAAGTCCGTTGGGGTACACGACGATGAGAGATCGGTACGGGTCGGTATTACGTGCATAAATGGCAGAGAGAGGGCGTGAGTATGGTGGGAGACTGGAAGAGGGATTATGGTGAAACAATAAGATAAGGGAAAGGCAGAGGCAAGGTGACAAGCAGATGCAAGCACAGTCATCATGCTGTACATCCATCCCACTGGATCAAACACGTCAGCTCATGTTTTCAATTCCAAGGTCGATGAGGGACTCACGGCAGTATTTTTCGGCCAAGCATACCCCGCATCCGCCCAGGTCTTCTTCGTAGCATCCGAATATGCCGCATCATGGTGCGAGATATAATCCTTTGTCGGATGATCTATCACAAGGTCTCTTGTGTCAGCCGTCGACCTTTGAGTTTGGGCTACACATGGGCTCACCAGACGGATTACACCCGACATTTTCGGCACCCTCCCGCTGGTACACGCGCACATAGTCGATTTTGAACTCGGCAGGGAACGTGAGCGTAGTAGGGTCGACGGTCGCGAGCGCTTGGGACATCGCAAGCGAAAAGACAATGCTCTGCAATTGCAGCCAGTTTGATCAATCCCAAACGGCCCTCCATACCAAATTACGAAACACGTACCATGGGCTCTTCGGGCACCAGCCGATTCGATACCAGCGTGCTGGGGTCCGCAACAAGCGCCGCAGCCGTCATTTTGAACACCTCGGATCCTCCCATACTCCAAGAGATGAACCCGTCACTCGGGGAACTAGGATCCGCGAAATGTTCGTATCCAAACGTCGCATGGTCGCTCCCGTCGCTCGCGTACGCCCCAGCAGGCACCTTTATAAGGGCCGAGACCGCTTCTTCTCTGCATATCAAGATTCATAATCAGCCTTGTATCTCTATGTATCACGCGGAGAACAAGACAAAGGGGAGGAGATCAGTGCGAAAAAAGGAAAAAAGGACGCACATAGCCCTTCCCTGATAACCATTCGCGTTCGCCACCTGAGTGTTCACGACCTGCGTGCCATTGGCAGCATACGTATACGCCGCATTCATGGGTGCAAACCGGAGCGTCTGGCTGATCTCGCCTCCGGTCTTGGCGGTCGTTTGTACGTTGAGGATATCAATCTGCGGTGCGCCCCGCCCGCGCATGCTGGAGGTTGGGTTGGGGTGGTCCTCGCCACGACACGGGCAATTCGAGAGCTTCTGCCCGCGGAGGTACGACAGCGCACCATCCGCCTTGGGGTCGCCATTTGTCGTCGCCGCAGCAGGCGTACTCCCGTCGCTGTTCGTTTGGTTGGGGAAGATACCAACGTCACATGAGTTGTAGCTGTAGGGGAAGACGCCGTCCTCTGTAGCGCCGTACCCGGCCCGTACCAAATTACCGAGCGTGTACACTTGTGGTGTCTGTGGTGGGAACGAGGCGGCAACGGTAACGGTAGGATGGGGAGAGCGAAGAAGACATTAGACATTAGCGCGCCAAGAGAATTCAATCACAGGCTGTGGTGATGGGTGATAGACTACTCACAAGACCAAACGAAGTTGATGAACCGGCAAGTTGGACAGAGACTTCAATGTATCCCGAGGAGAAGCAAAATTTGTTCCAGCTTTGTAACATGCCTGACTTGTACTGCATCCCATTGGACGCCTCGTTAGCGAGAGTGATAACGAGGTGACCATTCTTCGTCGTGACCTGGCCTGCACCTGGCAGTTAGTAAGAGAGAAGAGAGAAGAGGGAAAGGGACCAACTGACCAGGTTCATACCACTGCAGATCCGCGGATTTGGAATCGAACAGATTAACCGCCTCCCACTTTGGATCGTCGCCCGGCTTGAACGTCCGTCCACCCGTGTTAAACTCGTCAGAGAATACGATCTGGTACGTCTTCCCATCAAACCCCACCCGACTGCGCGCATTTTGCGGGGTATCCCCGTCGATCAAGCTTGCAGGTGTCCTGCCACATATGAGCACCGAAACAAACAGAGCACGAATCTTGAGGTTACTCACGGAGTTTGATCTTGGGTATTGGTGCCGCTGTTGTCGCTGTTGCCTGTGTTGGTTGTGTCAAAGTACATGCTGCTCAGGAAACTAAGCCTCTTTTCGGTGAGGATTGGGTACCCAAGGAAGAGGGTAATCAAGCCGAGGAGAAGGAGGAGTATAACGAATATGTTGGCGACCCCGCGCATGTTAAACGCGCTAATCTTTTCGCGTGTGCCAACGGGATCTGGGGTGTGGAGCTCATCCTCTGCATCATCGGGCTTCTCGAGGTCGTCTGTGGGGTCGTATTCGTAGGGGAGAAACCTGCCGGATGGTGGTGGGGTGCTGGGGGAGTCGTCGCCTTGGCGTGAGGGATATTTCGAGTCAGAGGCTTCGGAGAGGATTGAACCGGTGGAGGAGTAGACAGAGGCTCGGTGGGAGCGTGAAGTGCCTGTGGTGGCGATCGGGGGTGGTGGAGTGAGGGCGGCGGTGATTGCATTTTGCTGAAATCTGAGTTCTTCGTCTCCGAGACCAGCGAGCCTGTAAAGAACCATAGAGGCAGGTCTAGAATGTGTCGAATTAGGACGCGTTCGGGGAGCATTTGGGTTCAATGGAGAGGGAATGAAGTGACTGGAGCGCTGGCGAGCGACGGAAGCAGGACGTGAGTCCTGGGGTGAGCCAGAGAAGGAGTAGGAGGACTGGGGGCGGGGAGCATATGCATCGGCTGCAGAGTGACGCGAGCCGACTGAGGGGTTTGCTGAGGACGAGGGGACGTTGCTGTTGTGGTTGTGTTGAGGACGGGGTCTCCGGGGGGCCATAGTCAAAGGAGCGTTATCGCTGTTGTTGTTGTTGTTGGTGTTGGCGTTGGCGTTGGCGTGGGCAGCGAGGAGTTGGTTGATCTCCTTTGGGCTAGAAGAAGTAAGATCTAGTGAGCCATAGAGATCCGTTGATGGCCTGGGTGGAGAGTCCTGGCTTGAGCTCGTCCTGGTGGTGGGTTGGGCGTGGTCGGGGTCGGGGCCGGAGTCGGTGGTGGATTGGGGAGGGACGTGAACGGGTTCCGGGAGAGGTATCGGTGCAGGCGGGGGAGGTAGAGGAAATGGGAATTGCGTCGTTTTTGCCGCCGTCGTCGTCGTCATTGTTGTCGTTGTCGTTGTCGTTGCCGTTGTTGTAGAATGGGGATGGAGGGCACTCGAGGAATGCTCGCTGTGGGAGCGAGGGGCGTCCATTGGAGCTGCAGTTAACGGCGGTGGACTGGATGAGGGAGAGGCGACGAAGGAGGGCTCGCGGTCGCCGAGGAGAGGGTGGTTGGGCGCAGACGCAGGCAGGGACCCGGAGACGGACAAAGACGATGGGGAGGAGGACGAGGAGGAGGAATGAGCCATAGCCACCTAGCACTTGGATAGGGGCTATTGTCGTGGTGGTGGTGGTGGTAATGGTGGTTGACGAAAGCAAGCAAGCAGTCGGACAAGGCGAAAAAGGGCGGGTTGAGGACTGGTTCAAACAGGTTGAACCCGGTTCAAACTGTTCACTCACTCGGCGCCT
>WNFL01450024.1_pt1 | contig 22239 bp, 19 predicted proteins | sample 5400361 | NCBI WGS metagenome assembly WNFL01 (sample SAMN13153351, study PRJNA577476) | soil metagenome | isolation source: 40 cm soil on Douglas fir-dominated hillslope | place: USA:California | collected 2013-09-17
GGCACGCCGGCAATCCAGCCGACCTTGCTGTCCATGCCGAAATTCGGGACGGCCGCGTTCTCTGCGGCTATCACGGGCGACATCGCCGCAAACGCAAGCCCGGCAAAGCCGGCGGAGGCAAAGATCCATTTCATCATGAAGCTGCTCGTGAGGTGTCCGGCCAAATTAGCACTCTCGATAGCGTTCGCCAGAGTCATTTTGCGGCGCGGGAGAAGACGTAGACCGAGACGGCCTTGATCTCCTCCGGCTTCAATTTGCCCTCGAAGGCCGGCATGATTCCATGGCGCCCGCGGTTGATGGATTCAAGGATCGACGCGCGGTCCGAGCCATACAGATACAGATCTTTCCGGGTCAGATTCGTCGATCCAAGCGGAAGATCGCCGGTTGCGTCCTCGCCATGGCAGTCATTGCAGTTGCCTTTGGTGCCGTCATGGAAGAGCGCGTCGCCGCGTGCGGCCTTGGCGGCATCCGCATCCTGGCCGCCGAGCTTGAGGACATATTCCGCCACGTCGGCAATCTCATCGGGAGTCAGAAAGCGCCGGTTGCCTAATTCCTTCGTGTCCTCTTGGGTACGATATTGCGGATCGAACGCGACCATGTCCGCTTCCAGCCCGCGCGCGTAAGCATGACCGGAGCGGATGCCGTAGCGCACCGTCCACTCGACGTCGGAAGGAAATTTGGTCAAGCCGGCTGACTCCAAATCGTCGCCGGCAAAGCGCCACTCGGCATCGGTCAAATCGGGCGTGTGCTGGGCGGCAACACCTTTGAGATCGGCACCGTGACATGAGGCGCAGCTCTTGTCGTAGATATCCTGGCCCACTGTCTTCGCCGTAACGTTCAGGCGCATCGATTTGACGATATCGTTGACAGCAACGGAGACGAGCTCCTCCGGCTTGGCGTAGAACTCGCCGTATTCCTCGGCGAAGGCCGATGTTCGCGATGAAGGCGCAGCTGACGGGCTGGAAGCCGTGCTCGCCGTTTGATTGCAGGCGGTCATTCCCAATGCAGCCATCGCGGTCACGATGAAACACTTCATGGCTTGATCCTTTCAGGTCGGCAAAACGATTATAACGCGTTGGCATCATCGCGCCCGAGAACGCGAGGCGGCGCGAAACGACAAAGGCGGAGTCTGCTTTCGCGGACTCCGCCTTTGTCACAACTAAGAACTACGTCGACTTACTTCGCGAGTGGATCGGGACGCAGCTGGAAGTGCACGACTTTGCTGGTCGTGCCCTTGCCGCCTTCGATGTGCGTGGCGGCGCGGTCGGAATAGGTCGACCACAGGCCCTTGCCCTTCCATCCGGTGGACGCATCGTCGATGCGGCCGTCCATGCCCTTGGCGAAATAGCCGATCGGGTAGGGAACGCGCATCACCACCCACTGCCCGTTCACCAGGGCCGCGAGCGAGTCGGACTCATTGCCGGTGGCGATGGGAACGTTCTTGCCGAGGCCGAAGGTGTCGTACTGATCGACCCAATTGTAGTACGGCGCTTCGGCGCTGGCGCCGACGGTGCCGGCCGGAACGTCGAATGTCGGTCCAGGCATCTGATAGAGCTTCCAGCCTTCCGCGCAATTCTGCGGATCGGCTGCCGACGGCCCGCTGTGCGGTCCTTTGCACAGCTTGCGGTCGAAGCTCCCGAGATGGCCGCTGGCCAGCACCGTCCACACGACGCCGTCGGTGGTGATGTCCATGCCGCGCGGGGAGAAGCCCTGCCCGGATGCCGGTACCTTGTTGGTCTTGAACGGCGCCTCGTAATACTCGGAGAGCTGGGTCTTGGGATCATAGCGGACCAGCGCGCCGGGAAAGCCGGTCATCGAGCCCCAGACGCTGCCGTCGGCCGGATTGGGCGCAACGCCATAGAAGCCGGTGTTGATGCGCTTGTCCTTTTGCGGATTGATCGGCTGATTGGGTTCCGTCCAGCCCGCATCGCGCTTGCCGTTGCCGTTGACGTCGATGATGAAGGGCGACCAGCCTTGGCTTGCTTGCTCATCGTGGGTCTGTTCGAACTTCTTCGTGTCGAACCAGCCGACAGCCTGATTTTGGGCGCTGCCCGAGAACCACAGCAGGCCGTCCTTGTCGAACTGGAGATGATGCGTCGAGTAGCAGAGATCGATCGTGGTGATCTTGTGCGTCTTCGGATCATACAATTCGGCCTGGCGTCCGGAGCGATCGAGCGGGAACACTTTCGCCGAGGGATGGTTCGAGCCGGCTTTGCAGAAGGCCGGGTTGGCATTGGGACGAATGCGCGCCGTCACCCAGAGGCGGCCTTTTTCATCCAGCATCGGATTGTGGATGTTGGTGTGGCTGTCCCAGACCGGTTCGTTGCCCCAATAGGGCGACTCGCCGAAGATCGGACTGGTCTTGCTGGTGGGCGTCTTGGGATCGCGAAATTCCGACTTGATCAGGCCGGATTTGTTGTCGACCGGATCGAGCCAGGGAATGAAGTCCGAAGGTCGATGGCGTATTCCAATCCCACGCCGTGACGACGATGTTGCGCTCCCTGCCTTGCGGGCGAGTCGGATCGGTCTTGGGCAATTCGCCCTTGGCGACGCGATCGGTCCAATCGCCCAAATTGGCAAGCGCACGTTGCGTGTCGAAGCGGCCGATGGCGTTGACCATGCTGTCGCCTGCCTGGCCGGACTGAATGCGCCGCTCCCATGCCGCGGCTCCGGTGTCGAAGTGGCCGAGCTGCGAGGGGATCGTGCGTGTGGCTTTGTCGCCAAGCTGATGGCAGGAGATGCAGCCATCGGTCTTCATATAGCGCAGCCACAGACCCTGATCGGTGAGCTGCACGGGCATGCCGTTGCCGGACGTGCCGGTGCCCGGGAAGAGATTCTTATCGGGAACCTTCACCATCGAGTACCAATAGATCGCCGGATAATACTCGGCAGCCGCTGCGCGGTTCGGCGCAGCCACGGCTTTCAAGTTCAGAGTCTTGCCCGGCGCCGATTTCGTCTTTGGCGAATCCACCAAGCCGTAGCCGCGCACCCAGATGTCGTAATTCCCCTTTGGAAGATCGGGGAGCACATAGCGTCCCTGGTCGTCGGTGACGACGATCTTCACGTACTTCGTCGGCAGGTCCCTCGTTTCCGCGATCACCCATACGCCGGCTTCGGGGCCCTTGGCGCCGGTGACCACACCGCCGATGTCGTCGGCGTCGATCCGTACTTGCTGACCAGCGGCAGGTTGGGCCGCCGCGGTATTGACGGACGCTGCACATAACAACGCCGCGGAGCTGACACTCAGCATGGCGACGCAGGCTGCTCTCTGGATCCTCATTTTTTCCCTCATCGTTGGGGGGCTCAACGGCGCACAGTTTACGCCATTTCAGACCAAAGCACGAGATGGGCGAGTCGGTGGGCGAGTCGGGGGATCCATTGGCCTAGGAATGGCGAAAGTTGTAGGTTTCGCGGCTCGCGCGGCCTCATTCGATACCGGCCAAGGAGGAGCTATGAGAACCGCTTCCAAGTGCTTGAGTGTTCTCACACTTGCGCTCATTCCGGGTTCCTTTGCCCATGGGGCAACCGTCACCGGGACAGTGAAAGCGCCCGACGGCGCGCCGTTCCGCGGCGCATTCGTCCAGGCACAGAATACAAGCACCAAGATCACGGTCAGCGTGCTGTCCGACAAGAACGGCCGCTATCGGATCGAGAATTTGCCGGCCGGCGCCTATCAACTGCACGTGAAGGCGGTTGGGTCCCGCGCGGAGACGCGCGCCCCCGTCACTCTGACAGCGGTCGAGAATGCGACCTCGGAGTTTCCTCTGCAGACGGACATGGTCCGGTGGAGCGATCTTTCGAGTTATCAAGGCGTGAGGCTGTTTCCCAGTGCTCAGGGCAACCAAGTTCTCAGAGGCAAGGAGATCCTCGCCAACCGCTGTTTCGCCTGCCACGGATTCGAAACCAGGATGGCATCGGTCAAGCGCGATAAGGACGCGTGGATAGATCGCGTCAATTACATGCGCGGAACGATGCATTTTTTCCTGGATAGCGCGCAGCCCTTCAGCGATCAGGATGCCGACGATGTGGCGTCCTATATCAATTTGTTGTTCGGCAAAAATTCCGTTCTGCCGCCCTCGCCCGCCGACATGCCGGCATACAAGAGTCTCGTGCGGTCCTTCGGCGACGATGCGATGAAGATCGTCTACGTGGAATATGAGCTGCCGGGGCCCAATCGCATGCCTTGGAGCGCCGTTCCCGACAAGGACGGAAATTTCTGGATGCCGTATTACGGAACGGCGAACCGGATCGGCAAGCTCGATCCCAAGACCGGCGCCGTGCAGGAATTCCGCGTTCCCAATCAAGGCACCGCCGCGATTCATTCCGCCGTGCCCGCAGCGGACGGCAGCGTCTGGCTGACCGAGCAGGGAGCGAACAAGCTTGGAAAGTGGAGTCCCGCCACCAAAACGATCGTGGAATACCAGGACAGCTATATTCCCGGCAAAGAAGGAGTCACGTCCGGCGGGCAGAAGCATACCGTGCGCGTCGATCCGCAGGGACGCGTATGGTCCACCGGCACGCCGCTGACGGTGTTCGACCCCAAGACGGGAAAGTTCACGCCCATCCGCGAGGTGCCCAGGGTGTATGGGCTCGCGCTCGATAGAGACGGCAATTGCTGGTTTGCCGAGAACATCCAAAACGGACAAATCGGAAAGGTCGATGGAAAGACGCTCAAAGTGACCAAATGGGCGCCGCCGACGGTCGATGGCCGCCCACGCCGAATCCAAATCGATACCGATGGGGTGGTTTGGTTCGGCGAATTCGAAGCGGGAAAAATCGGACGCTTCGATCCGAAGACGGAAACCTTCAAGGAATATCCGCTGCCAGGCCCGAGCGCGGACGCGACGCCTTACGCTCTCGGGATCGATAGGAACCACACCATCTGGTATTCCTCGGAGCATCTCGACGTCGTCGGAAATTTGGATCCGAAGACCGGCCGCGTGACCGAGTATCCGTTTCCGCACTCGGAAAACACGATGCGGGAATTTTTTACGGATGCTCAGGGGCGGATGTGGTTCGGCTCGCCGGCAAACAACAAGGTCGGCTACTTCTACCTCGCCGGAGCGAGCAACTGATCCTATCGCGGGGACGAGAAGAGCTGGCCATCGAGCCAGGCGCAGCCGTAATTCCTGATCTGCTCGTCAATATCGAAATCGCGGGCGGCGCGCTGACGACGCAGCGTGTCGTCGGCCTTCTTGCCGTTTTCGGCGTGGTGCGCGGGATCGGACGCGTCGAGTTGAGCCCACAATTGTTGCAACGCCGCGCGACGCAAAGCATCTCCCTTGGCGAGAAATGCCTGGTCGGCGGCGTCCTGACCGCGATGACATTTGAGGATGATGAGATTGCGAACATTGAAATCATCGAACGCCGCTACCGCATCCGCCGCGACCGCCGGGGCAGAGATTGCAACGAGCGCCACAAATCCAATTAGAATCGATCGCGTGGCCCGAGGGTAAACTCCGGGCGCATCAATGACTCTTCTTCCGCGCGTGGACACGCGCGGGCTGGTTGGCCGGGCCAAGCCCGGCCATGGTGAAAAGAGGGGGGCAACCCATTCCAAAACGGCGCTACCGCGGCTGGGCTGCTTTCGGCGCCGTGCCGAGGAACTCCCGAATCTGCTGCACGGCGTAGTCGACCTTTCTGTCGAACGCCATTTTGCCGAGCTCGACGCTCGAGCGGCGCCCATCGCCGGTGATGCCGTTGTTGACACGCGGCGCGTTGGTCTGCGGCTGGCCGGGCCGAGCAACCGGATCTCCGAGGGCCGTCTTGATCAGATCCTTGCGCACCCATTCATCGCCGCCGAGATACAGCATGATCGAGGTGTCGGAAATTCCGGCGTGCGTGCTGCGTGGGTAACCGTTGGCGACGAGCCAATTCTCGAAGTCGTCGCCGGCTTGGCGCGTATTTGTCGTCGAGCTTTTTCGCCACCGTCCGGTAGACGTTGGGCTGGCCGCCGCCATGGTCGCCCATCAGGACGACGTTCTTGAAGCCGGTGACGATGGCCTGCTCGGAGATTCGTTCGAGAACGGCGGCGAGGAGATCGTTCGTCAATCCGATCGTCCCGGGCAGCTGCGCGCTGGCGGTGTTCGGCGTATAGGGAAGCACGGGCATCGCGATGGCGTTTCCGAGCTTCAGCGCGATGGCCTTGACGACGGCCTTCGCCATCATGGTGTGGCCGCCGTTGGTATTTTGCGGCCCGCGCTGCTCGGTGCCGCCGGTATAGAAGAGCGCCGTCGTCTTGCCGTCGGCGAGCGCCTGCTTCACCTCGGGCCACGTCATCGTTTCAAATTCGACCAGCTGTGCCTTGCCTGCGGTGGGCGTCTGCGCGAGCGCGATCGTGCCTGCCAGCGCCAGCGCCATGATTGTCGCGAGAAAGCGGTACATGAAACACTCCCATTGTCGCGGAGCCAAAGTCGCGAGATTGATACCACGCTTGCCGGACGTGTTGTAGGATATGCATTGGAGCCATGATGACGCCATTTTCATCAACCGATCTCAAGCGCTGGGTCGAAGAGAACAGGCATCTCTTCCAGCCGCCCCACAAGACCAACCGCGTTCTGGCGCACTACAAGGAATTCATCGTCATGGTCCTGCACGGGCCGAATGCGCGCCTCGATTTTCACCTCGAACCCGGCGAAGAATTTTTCTATCAGATTCACGGCGACATCGAGCTTCATCTCAAGCCCGAAAACGAGCCCAGGCAGGTGGTGAGAATTCTCGAAGGCGAGATTTTTCTCTGCCCGGGCGGACTGGCCCATTCGCCGAGGCGCGGGGAAGGAACCTGGGGACTCGTGATCGAACGCAAACGAAGCGAGGATGAGAGCGAGGCCTTCCTGTGGTTCTGCGAGAAGTGCGATGAAAAAGTGCTGTCGCGAACCGTGACCCAAGGCGACGTCGCCGCGCAGGTGAGCAAACTCTACGAGGCTTTCAACGCCGATCCCGCGCTGCGCACCTGCAAGAACTGCGGCACTATGTTTCCGGCAACGCCGATGGCCGAACGCCTGGCCTTTTTGGAATCGCGGTAGACGGCGCCGTTATTTCGCGGGACTTCCCGACCGAGGCGCCAACAAGTACACTCGCAGCAGACTTAATTCGTGCCGAGGAGGAAATATGAGAACGACACGACGCGTCATGATGATTGCGGCCAGCTGTCTGGTCGCGGTTGCGCTGAATGCCAATGTATCCGGTACGGCCGCGGCTCCCGAGCAGGCTGGCAGCGAACCGCTCTCCAAGACCTATCGGGTCACGCGGGCGAAAGACGTCGAGTTTCAAAAGATCGCGCCGTTCAAGGTGTTCGACAATCTCTATTATGTCGGGCCGGGTTACGTTTCGGTGTGGTTGTTGACGACACCGCAGGGCGACATCCTGTTCGATACCGCGCAAGAGCCCTATGTCGATCACGTCATCGCCGGCATCAAGAAATACGTCGATCCCAAGGACATCAAATACATCGTCCTCAGCCACGGGCATCTCGATCATTTCGGCGGTGCGGCGCGCATTCAGGAGCTGACCGGCGCGCGCGTCGTCGCGATCGACCAGGACTGGAAGATGATCGAAGACGTGGGCAGCAGGCCGGGCCGCGACGGCAGCCCGCCGCCGCGCGTGCCCAAGCGCGACATGGTGGTCAAGGAAGGCGACACGCTGACGGTCGGCGATCAGCACCTGATTTTCCATTGGACTCCCGGCCACACGCCCGGCGTTCTGACGACGGAAGGAATTACGGTCTATGACGGCGGCAAGCCTTATAAGGCGATCGTGTGGGGCGGCGGCGGCTATCGCGGCGGACTGAAAGACGCCGAGGATGGCAAGGCAAGCACCGACAAGGTGGCCACGATCAAGGGCGTGCAAGTCAATCTGCAGATTCACAGCTGGGCCGAGCCCGTCGGCTATCCCGGCGGCGGCGTCCTGGAGCGTTCGCTCCTGCTCGCCAAGCGCAAGCCCGGCGACCCGCATCCCTTCGTGGACCCCGTGACCTGGACGAATTGGGTCAAGCGCGCCCAGGACACGATGGCGAAGTCCGTGGAAACGGAAAAACAGAAAGCGGCGGCGGCGAAGTAGGCCCAAGCCGTCAGACGCTTAATTCCGGCGGGCGGCAGGTGGTTATCTCCTGTCGCCCGAACCGGCCAATGCTGAAAAAGCGATCATCGATAGATCGGGTCCGGTTCGTTAACCGGGCGACGCATAGGGATTGTTAAGTCTTCTCCGTCATTCACTAGGCACCCGACGTGAATCAGACAGAGGGAGACCATGAGCGAGGACTACGCCGAAGCGCTGAGGCGCTCGCGCGCAAAATTGGTGGAACAGCGCCGCGCCTTGGTGAAGCGGGATTGCTCCACCGATCGCAACGAAGGCTACGCGGAGAGAATTGTCGCCATTCAAGCCGGGATCGAAGCCACGGACCGGGCCATCAGCGACGAAGAGAGAATGTCGGCCAACGGAGCGACGCTTGATCGGAGCGCGCGGCCGCCAAAGCATGAGCATCAGCCCATCCAAGCGGCTGAGTAAGTCCGAGCGGATTGCGCCCGAATAATTCTTATCGTTGTTTATCGAATTTGCTTGCCGTTCTTTAGGATGGCGAGTGCAGCCTTGTTTTCTTGCGAATGGTGAAGAGGGCAAGCTCTCGGCACCATATGGCGAAGCAGGAGCAAAGCGATGTCCCTTTCTTCCTTCGAGGGCGCATCTGGCCAACATTACGATTACTGGTCTCTCAATCTTAAAAGTCGAGAAGCGTTTCCGATGAGTGGCGGCAATTATTTGTTCACCCGTCCATCAGGAAAAGGACCCGAAATTGTCTGCGCCGGAGAGACGCACAGCATATGGATCGACTTCGTGTCGACGCCGCTTTGGGACATCGCGAAAAAAAAGCATGGCGCGACAGCAGCTTATGTCCGGCTCAATCCCGATCCCGGGGCGCGGCGCCTGGAGCGGCAGGATTTGATCGAAAAACACCGCCCGCCGATGAATGCAGATTTGCTCGGAGAACAAGCGTCTTAGCCCTTTTTTCAGCGCACCGAAGTCAAAATTAGACGGCATTCGGCCGCGTTTTCTCGAACGGCCGTCAAGATTTTGCGTAGGGGCGATTGGACGTGTTTTCCTTCTGGCCCAGTCTCGGTCTGCTGTTGTTCTTCCTGGCCATTTTCCTGCAGTGCCGGGCAGTAGGCGGCCGCGTCACGCTGCCCCTCGGCAGCTTCCTGACGTTTTTCGGCTATGGCTGCATCGGCGCTTCGCTGCTGTCGCTTCTGCTGCAGCAGATACCTTTGCTTCAGTTCGCTGCGGTCCAGAATTCCCGCCTCGACCTCATCATGCCGGCCGCGTGGCTGACCGGTCCTCCGATCGAGGAATTGGCGAAGGCATTGCCGGTCATCGCGCTCGCGTTCTTCGCCGGCATCTCGCGGCGGCTGAGCATCGCCGATCTGACGCTTGCGGGATTGGCGAGCGGCGCGGGATTTGGATTCGTCGAAGGCAATCTGAACGCGTTGGTGACCGGCACGTTGCCGCATTTTCAGAGCTTGGCCGGATTTAATTTCGACGCGGTGCAGCGGATCGCGAGCGACTACACGGTCAATTTCGCGGGTCACTGCGTCTACCCCGCTCTGTTCGGGCTCGCTGCCGGAATAGGGCTGCGCTTGTATCCGGTGCGCCGCGACTGCGCCTGGATTCCGGCCGCCCTCGTTTTCGTGCTGGCGAGTTTCGATCATGCCATGTTCAATTGGAAGATTGCGCACCCCGGAATGGGGGTCGGCGGAAGCTTCCTGGATGCGCCGCGCGCGGTCGAAATTCTTTATTGGTCGACGTTTCACGGCCGACTCGAGACATGGCTGCTGCCGCTCGGCTTGATCGCGGCCCAAGCCGTCGAGGCTTGGTTGTGCGCGAAGGCCACGGGCAAACGCCGCGACCTTCTGCTGCCGCAAGAATTCGGGCCTTGGGTGGTCAACGAATGGCTGGTCGTGCTTTCGCGGCTGCCATTGGGGCGCGCAGCTGTTGGACGGACACTGGCGTATTTCCGCCGTCGGCGCGCTTTTGCGCTGGCAACGCTGGAGGCAAAACGCGCTCCAAACGACCGCGCACTGGCACAGCATACCCGTTTCCTGGAGCAACGCCTGGAGCGCGAGCGCCCATTTCTGCTCGACCCTCCGCGCGGAACGTGGCTGCTGCCGCGGACGGTTCTTTCGCAAAGCCTGATACGTCGCGCTTGGCGGCTGCGCTGGATTCTGATCTTCGATATAGTTTTCGTCCTCCTGTTCATGCTGGGCGCCGATCAACTGCCGCAATCGTGGCGGCAATTCCTGTTCGACAAGGTCTTCACCGCGATCATCATCGCTTGTGGGCTCGGCTTCGCGGGATGGCAGAGTTTCCTTTTCTTCCGTCGGCGCCAGCCCGACCCCGTCGCGACCGAAAGCGCGGCCTATGCCGGCTACCACGGTCGCGCTCTGTTGCTCAGTGCTTCGCTACTCAGCGGCCTATGTCCGGCCCTTTCGCTTCTGTTTGGCTGGAAGGCGCTCGTGCCAGGCGCGGTCTACATCAGCGGCTACCTCCCGGGCTGGATCGCACAGGGCGGCAATCCGCATACGCTGATGGGGCTTGGAGCGCTGGGTGGCGCGGTGCACTCGGATGCCGCTCCGACCGGTGAAGCATTGCGTGACGAAATTGCCGCGGCGGGCGAGCGGATCCACCGCCTGGAAATACAGTTTACAGAAAAAATATCGTCCGCTTTGTCCTTCGCCGCGCGGGAACAGTTCGCCGTCCGTGCGGCACCGGGAAGCCGGGACGGAATGCTTAGAACGATGGCCGATGCGGTGCGGCATGACGGCGGCAACGGCGTTCCGTTCGGACTAGGCGGAGGAGTGCTCGGCGGCCGCGAGAAGGAGTCTGACGGCGCTCCGCTGGATCGCACACTAGACGAATTCTTCGACTTCATGGTCCGGCTCGATGCCGAGCGCGACACGCAGCAGCGGCGCAAACTTGCGTTGGACGAGTGCGAACGCCAAGCGGCCGAAACGCGCGGCGATGATCTGAGCCAGGCCCTTGAAGCGGTCAAAGACGAGTTCGAGGCACTTGAAGCGGAGCTGCGTGCAGCGGCAGCGAGGGAACTGGAGCACATCGCCACGTTCGAGCGGGGCTACGGAAAGGCCTGGGCGCAGATCGTGCGAGATTTGGACTCGTACGACACTTCACGCCGGTCCCTGAAGACGCCGCTGCGCGAACTTTGGCAACCGGAAAAGGACATCGCGTGGGCGCTGAGCCTTGCCACGACAACAGGCGACGCCGCTTTGCCGCTGCTGAAGTTCCTGCTTCCCGATCTCGAGAGGTTTGCAAGCCAGGCAGAGGGCGAGAGCGCGGCGATCTTGCACGCTGCGATCAGCCGCATTCGCGTTTCATCGAAACTCGAGGCGGCGGACGATGTTGGACCGGCCGTCGGCCTCGGCGGCGTGATCGACGATGGAGCAAAAGATCTCAAAAGTGCCGTCGGCAGCGTGGAAGACTTTGCTCCCGCGGGCATCAATCTTCTTGTTGAAGGAGTCGAACAGTCCGTACCGGCATTCGAACCGAGCGCCGCGCCCGCTCTCGCTGATGAGCCAATTTTCGTCGACGTTCCTGCCGGCTCGAGCGGCACGTCCGTTGAAATCGATCCGGCGCCTATTCATGAAGAATCGATACAAGACCGAGACGCGGGAGGCGAAGTGTCTCGGGAAGAGTACGACAGCTCGCTCGATCAGGTCGAAGGCGCGTCGACCGATCTCGACACTGCCAAAGAGGACGAAGGGCCGCATCCGACACCCGAGCACTTGGAGAGCGTCGCGCCGTCTCTCGAAACGCCGGAATCCGCGGAAGGCCACTTTGATCCTGCAGCGCCAACGCCGATACTCGAGGCCGAGGGCTCGAGCGAGTTCGGGCAAGAGAGCGAAGCGCCGACCGCGGCCGACGAGACTTGGCAGGCCGCAACCGCTCTGCAGGAGCCGTCCCATTTTCCAAACCTCCTCGGCGAGCCCGATATTCCGTCGAAGCTATACAAAGCAAACGAAACGCAGAAATTGTCCGATGCATCAACCGATGACGCGACAGCAGTTCATGCTGAGCACGCGGCGGCGGATAACGACGGGACACAGATCTCCGTGGAATTGCCGGAAAGCGCACGCGCCGAACTGGACGCGCCGACCCTGGCTCTTGAGCCGGAAAACGTCGGCGACGAAACCGCGACCGAAACCGCCGTAGGAAGGGACGACGCAAGTTCCGAGGCCTTTGAGCTCACAGTTCCAGACCGCTCGCCGGCCGTTTGGCTCACAGCGACGGAACATCCGAGAGTCAGTTCGGGATGTGGCGCAAAGTCTCGGATTACGTGCGCACGCAATTGCAAAAGGTCGACGATCTTCCCGCGTTCGAAACGCAGCGCCAACCAGCGGGTAGCTTCAGTCCAAGCACGCCGGCGCGCAACCCAGAGCCCCCGAATCTCGAGGATACGGCAAACCCGCCGGCATCGATTCAAGAGGCACATCCGCAGACGACGGAGGCCAAGGTCGAGCATGAGCATAGCGAGCTCGACCGGCTGCTTGATTCGATCAAACGCGATTCGGGTTATGGCGGGGCGATCACGCGTTCCGAAGCCGCGGTTTCGCCGGTCGATAACGGAAGCTCGCAAAACGCGCAGGCGCGGAGCGAGCAAGGTCACGAAGAGGTCGCTAGGTTGCTCGATGCGATCAAACGGGACTCGGGCTACCTCGGTAAGGCGAGGGATTTCGAAGTTTCGAACAATCTGCGCGCGCGACTGCAAAAGTCGGTCGACCTTCCGCGCCCCGAATCGGANNNNGAGCTCATGGACGGTCTCGAGCCTCAAAAACTCGAGAGTGCAGCGCTTACGGAGGTCGAGGAACCTGGCGACACGCCGACGGGGCCGGCTCAGTCTTCCCCAGCGCCCTTGGAGGACGACGTCGCTGCGAAAGCGCAATCTGGCCTGGACTTAGATACGCCACAAGAGATCGATGCGCTTCCTTCCGATGAACGGGATTTCGCGGACGACGTCGACGAGGTGGACGCGGCCGGCGCCTTGGCAAATGTCGGTAGCGACGAAGTCGAAGCGGAGCAGATTTACGAGGCGCTTTCGGAAAGCGAACCCGCGCGCAACGAGCAAACTTCCGAGACGCGCGAGGAGCCGCATGATCCGATCGGCGGCGAGTTGAACGAGGCCGACTCGATCAAGCAGGCCGAAGCGCTTTCTCTCTCTACGCCATTGGAAAGCCCGAGTGCGTTGGAATCGCTGGAAGCGGCGGAGCCGCCGCAAGAAGCGGATATCGATCCGGCAACGACGACGCCAGATTTTGGTTCCGTGAACCTAGAGGCCGCGACGCCGCCCGAGCCGCAGAGAGCAAGCGAGACGCAAACCGAGGTCGCCTTCACAGAGGAGACGCCGACAGAGCCGCTTGCAGCATTTTCACCGGCACCGTCGGACGCGGACGCGCCGCCGGGTCCAACTCTTGAACCAATCGATTTTCCGACGCCGCGCGACGTCGAAGATGTCGTCCCAATGGCGCCGGATGCGCCGGAGCTACGACAGGGAGGCGACGCCGATCAAGAGCCACCGACACTCGAAATCGAGACGACGGGGGAATCTCCGGCACCGAGCGGCGATGCCGAGGCTGGCGCGAGCCCGCCGGATCAAGCGCGGGAACCGCAAAGTCCCTCTTTGCAGACGCCTTTGAACAGCGCCATACCGGATGACAGCCGCGAGTCCGGCGAGTCGCAGAAGCCGGCGCGCAATCCCGAGCGTACGAGCCTTCGACAGATCGTGCACGGCGGTTTGGACTCTCACGAAGGTCGATACGGAATATGGCGCAAGGTCGGGGGACTTCTGCGCAAAGACGCAGAAGACGATCCCAGCAAGACGACGCGCGATCTGCGCAAGTCGAATATCGAGGTCGCGACGAAGACGATCGAGTCTGTCCAACCATCGGTTCCAGGCGAAGCTTCGAAGACTCCGACGCCGATGGACGAGTCCGACAGCTCGCCGATCACGATTGACGCGAAGGATGTAGCCACGACGACGCCCTACGAGCCGGTTCAGACGCCCGAGCCTCCCTCCGGCGCACAGCTCGAGGATCTTGCCGCGGTTGAAGCGCCAAGCCCGCCGCCCGAGGATGTCCTGGAGCTAAGAGCGCCAACGCCGGAGGTGGCAGCACGCTCAGACTCGGAATTGGCACCGGAGACCCCGGTTTCCGCGCCTGCGAAGGACGAGGAATCTCTGCCTTCACCGGCCACGCTGCTGCCTACGCCGGCCGCTGATCCAAAAATACAGGAACCGGAACCGCAGAAAGCACCAGCCAACGAAGAAAAGCCGGCAACGCGCCCTCCCCCACCGCCGAGTCTCGAGGAGTTTCTGCGCGCCCAGGGGCAAACATCGGGCGATCATCCGGCCGCCACAGCGCCGCGGCGGCAGCAAACGCGCGGCGTCGATCCAAAAGCACCGGCACCCGATCATTCGCTGCCGAACCTCGAAGAATATCTGCGCACGCAAGTCAAAAAGTCAGCCGAGCGAACACCGGCCGCGAAGCCGCCCCGTCAAGCGCGGGCGGGAGGTCCGCGGGCGTCAACGAAACAGAGCGCCGAGCAAAAAGCACCAACGCGCGAACCTGCACCGACGCGCGAGCCTGCACCGACGCGCGAGCCTGCACCGACGCGCGAGCCTGCACCGACGAACGTCGAGGAGCAGCCGCGCGCGGAGACGCAAGTGTCTGGCAAACGTCCTCCGCTCCCTGCGAAACGTCTGCGTCCGTCGCGAGGCACAGGACGGACGTCGGAAAAACCTGTCGCCGAGCAAGAGGCCGTGGCGCCAAAGCTTGCATCGCCGAACGCCTGGCGCACGAGGCCGACAAAGTTCTTCAAACCAGGACAGGCTGCCACGCCGGGCGTCGACGAGGCGCCTACGCCACAAAAGCCGGCCGCTGAAGCGCGCGCAGACTCGCCCGGGGCGGGCCTCGCTAATGCGCTATCCGACTATTACGGCTCATTGGGCAAATCCCAACCCCCGATGCACACGACCGATCGGGCGAGCCTCCTGAAAATCATCGACAACGGCAAGCTGGAAACGCCGCGCAAGGGCCCTGCGCCGTGGAGCTTTTCAGGAATGCTGCGCAAGAACGACGTGGTCATCCGGTTGAAACCCGGGGCCGACAAATTCGTCGAGTTCGTTCCCTCCAACGAGACGTTTGGACAGGTGCCGCGCTTTTATCCCCGCACCGTCGGAGTCGGCGCCTACAAGACGTTCATTCCGGCCGAGCATCTGGAGGTTTTCGATGCCGCCGCCCGCGAATGGTTGCCGTTGAAGCGATGAGGCCGAAGATGAAAGCCGTCACGAAACGAGACGTCCGAGGTTCCACCAAGGACGATAAGTCAGCGTCTCAACAAGATCTAACGCGCGACACGGTGCGCCGATCCTTGAAGCAGATCCTGCAGTCGTTGAACCAGGACGTCGTGCGCTGGCAGGTGCAGCTTGCGGCCATGCCGCACGGTTCGGACTTCGACTTGCGGCGCGAGTCGGACCGCGGGGCAAATGTTCTCGACAGATTGAAGGCGACGGGGATGATCCTCGGCGAAGCGTTGGCGAAGGGCCACGCTGCAGGAGCCGTGCAAAGGGGTCTCACCTATCTGGCGGAGCCGCTGAGCGCGATGACCAGAGACGATCGGGGAAAAGTCGATGGCTTGCAGCGCGCCTTCCTGAAGCAATACGGGACGATCCTCGAGCGCCTGGGCGGCGACATGGCGAAAATTGCGCGCGGGCTGCGCGGCCTGTCCAGCCTTACGGCGCGAGGCGCAGCGGAACTTGACCCCAGCGGCGCGCATCGGATCTTCGATCGCATGCGCACTCTCGGCGACGCGACATTGCGGCAGATCGAAGAGGCGCTCGGGGCGGCCGTGTTGCGCGACGATCGCAAGCGGCTGCAAATCCTGCGTGACGAAATGAAGGATTGGCTGGCCAGCCGCGATGAGCGACTCCAAGGGATGATGCCCGCGGTGGATGAATTGAGTATTCGCGCCGGCGTCCTGCGCAGTGAAGGTTTGATTCAGTCGAACCGGTTGGCGAAGGCGGCAGAAATGGCAGGCCGCGCAGCCGGCACATCCGATATTGGCGCGCGGCCCAATCATGCGGAACAGGTTGCGCCCGAAGCCGAAATATTTTCCGCGAAGCTGCGCGCGCTGCTGCTCGGCGCACGCCTCGACATCACGGCCCCGCTTCAAGGAACGTAGGGCGGGCTTCCGATCGGCGCGGCCTCGTCATCGTCAGATTAAAATTATCGTCATTGCGGGGCGGGCGAGCAATCGACGAATGTACGGCGCATGGGGACGCCTGAAACCGAAATTCCATACTGGAGCAGGGACGTTGCCGAGCTGAGCGCTTCCCTCAGCTCCGACATGCGCGGGCTGTCTGCCGAAAGCGCCGCCGAGCGGCTTCGCCTTGTCGGTCGGAACAGCGTCGAGGGTGCACGCCGGCTGAGTGCGTTGCGGCTGCTTCTGCGGCAGTTCGAAAGCCCGCTTGTGCTCATACTCATCTTCGGCGCCGCGATCTCGCTCGCGCTCAGGGAATGGACGGATGCAGGCATTATTTTGGCTATCGTGCTGGGCAGTACGCTGCTCGGCTTCTACCAGGAATATCGGGCCTCGGCGGCGATCGAGGAGCTCAGGCAGCGTCTAGCCTTGACATGCCGTGTGCTGCGCGCCGGCACCGAGCTGACCATCGCCGTCAGCACCGTCGTTCCCGGCGATGTCATCGTGCTTTCGGCAGGCAACCTCGTTCCTGCCGATGGAGTGGTGATCGAGGCCAAGGACTTTCTCGTCAACGAAGCCAGCCTCACCGGCGAATCCTTCCCCGTCGAGAAGCGACCGGGAATCGTCCCGCCCGATACACCGCTGCCCGGGCGCACCAACACGGTCTATCTCGGCTCTTCGGTGCAAAGCGGGAAGGCGACGATTCTCGCGGTCGAGACCGGGCGCCGGACCGCCTTCGGCGCCATCGTCGCACGGCTGAAGGCGCGCCCGCCCGAAACGGAGTTCGGGCGCGGCATACGGCAGTTCGGCTATCTGCTCATCCGGGTGATGGTTGTCATCGTGCTGTTCGTACTGATGGTGAACGCGCTTCTCGGCAGGCCGGTGGTCGAGTCCATGCTCTTTGCCGTCGCGCTCGCCGTCGGCCTTTCACCGGAGCTGCTGCCAGCGATCATCAGCGTGACTCTCGCCGCGGGCGCCCGCGCGATGGCGCGCCAGGGCGTGATCGTGCGCCGCCTGGACGCGATCGAGAACCTCGGCAGCATGGACATTCTCTGCACCGATAAGACGGGCACGCTGACGGAAGGCGTCGTCGCCCTGCACGATGCAACGGATGCAAGGGGCAAGACGTCCGCGGAGATCCGGCAGTTTGCGTTTCTCAACGCGGCGTTCGAAACCGGCATCGAAAACCCGCTCGACGCAGCCATCGTTGCCGCCGGTACGAAGGCCGGACTGACGACGCAGGGTTACCGCAAGATCGACGAGATACCGTACGATTTCCTGCGCAAGCGGTTGACGATCGTCGTGGCGCCGGACGGCGAGGCGTCGCAGCATCTGATCGTCACCAAGGGTGCGTTTGCGAATGTTCTCGAGATCTGTTCCTCGGTCGAGCTCGATGACTCCGATGCGGCTTTGGCGCCGGCTGCGCGAGCAGAGCTCGAGACATTCTATGAGAGCAGGAGCGCGGAGGGATTTCGGGTTCTCGCCGTGGCGACACGCAACGTCGCGGCGAAAGAGCACTACGGACGCGACGACGAGGCCGGGATGGAATTTGCCGGCTTCCTGCTCTTCTCCGACCCGCCAAAACAGGACGTGCAGCAGACGATCCGCGATCTCACCGACCTCGGCATCCGCATCAAGGTCATCAGCGGCGACAACCGCCACGTCACGGCGCATCTGGCAGCGGCGGTGGGGCTCGATCCCAAAGCCATCCTCACCGGCGAGGAATTGGCCAAGCTGAATGACGAAGCGCTCTGGCATCTCGCGCCGCGAACCGACCTCTTCGTCGAAGTCGACCCGCAGCAGAAGGAGCGCATCGTCCGCGCCTTACAGCGGATGGGGCACGCGGTTGGATATATGGGCGACGGCATCAACGATGCGCCGGCGCTGCATGCCGCCGACGTCGGCATCTCGGTCGACCAGGCGGTGGATGTTGCCCGCGAGAGCGCCGACATTATCCTCCTTAAGCGCGACCTCGATGTGCTGCGACGCGGCGTTCAGGATGGCCGGCGCACCTTTGCCAATACGCTGAAATATATCTGCATCACGACCAGCGCGAACTTCGGAAATATGGTCAGCATGGCGCTGGCGACGCCGCTGCTTCCGTTCCTGCCGCTGGCCGCGAAGCAGATTTTGTTCAACAACTTTCTTTCCGACGTGCCGTCGATCGCGATCTCGACAGACAATGTCGATCCCGAGACCGTAACGCGGGCGCAGCGCTGGCAGATCAAGGACGTGCAGCGCTTCATGGTCGTGTTCGGTCTCATCAGCTCCGTCTTCGATCTGGTGACGTTCGCGACTCTTCTGCTCGTCTTTCACGCCGGCGAAGCCATTTTCCAAACGAGCTGGTTCCTGATCTCGCTCTTGACCGAGCTTGCAGTTGTTCTAGTGCTGCGAACACGGGGCCCGGCAGTCCGCAGCAGGCCCAGCCGCTTGCTGTTGTGGTCCACCGTGTCGGTAAGCGTGCTCTCGCTTGCAATCCCCTATCTCGGACCGCTGAGTTCCGCGTTTGGATTTGTGCCGTTGTCCGCCTTGGAGATGGTTGCCGTGTTCGCCATTGTCGCCGGCTATGTCGTGGCGACGGAGGCCGCGAAAGCGTGGTTCTATCGCGGGTTGCGCGCTACGAATTCCGTCAGCGCCCTTCCTAAGGCACAATAATCAGATCGGCGAAACACTCGCGATCACCGCGGGAGGTCGCTCGAGCCCATCAGGAACTGATCCACCGCGCGGGCGCATTGGCGGCCCTCGCGGATGGCCCAGACGACGAGGGATTGGCCGCGGCGCATGTCGCCGCAGGCGAAAATCTTCATGGTGTAGTCCTTGACGGTCGCCTTGACGTTGCCGCGCGCGTCCAATTCCGCCCCCGCCTGTTCGAGGAGCCCGCGCCGGCGCGGGCCCACGAATCCCATCGCCAACAGCACAAGGTCGGCTTTGAGATTGAATTTGGTGCCGTCCATTTCCCTCATCTGAAAACGGCCGTTCGCGTCCTTCAGCCAATGCACGCGCACGCATTCGAGCGCTTCGATCCTGCCGCGCGTGCCGATCGCGCGCTTGGTCAAGACCGCCCAATCGCGATCGCAGCCTTCCTCTTGCGAGGACGAGGTGCGCATCTTCAGCGGCCAATCGGGCCACGTCAGCGCCTTGTCTTCTTTCTCCGGCGGCTGCGGCAGGATCTCGAGCTGGGTGATCGAAGCGGCAGCTTGCCGATTGGCAGTGCCGATGCAGTCTGAGCCGGTGTCGCCGCCGCCGATGACGATGACGTGCTTGTCCTTGGCAGTGATGGTTCCGCGCGGGGCGGCACGCGTTTCATCGTCGCCCGCCACGCGCTTGTTCTGCTGGGTCAAATAATCCATCGCGAAATAAATGCCGTTGAGCTCGCGGCCCGGAACTTCGAGATCGCGCGGCGCTTCGGCGCCGCAGGCCATCGCGATCGCGTCGTAGGTTTCCAAGAGCGACTTCACGGAGATCGTCACGCCGACTTCGACGCCCGGCCGGAATTCGACGCCTTCGGCCTCCATCTGCCGCATGCGGCGGTCGATATGCCGCTTCTCCATCTTGAAATCGGGAATACCGTAGCGCAGCAAGCCGCCGACGCGGTCGCTCTTCTCGAATAGCGTCACGCCGTGGCCCGCGCGCGCCAATTGCTGGGCGCAGGCGAGCCCGGCGGGACCCGAGCCGATCGCGGCGACGCGTTTGCCGGTTTTCCTCGGCGCGAGATAGGGGTGAATCCAGCCCTCCTCCCAGCCGCGATCGACGATCTCGCATTCGATGGTTTTGATGGTGACGGGATTGTCGTCGATGTTGAGCGTGCACGAGGCTTCGCACGGCGCTGGACATATGCGGCCGGTGAATTCGGGAAAATTGTTGGTCGAGTGCAGGGTTTCCAACGCGGCCTGCCATTGCTCGCGATAAACGAGATTGTTCCAGTCGGGGATCATGTTGTTGACCGGACAGCCCTGGTGGCAGAACGGAATGCCGCAGTCCATGCAGCGCGCCGCCTGCTGAGCCACCTCGGGATAAGGCAGCGGCTTGTAGAATTCCGTCCAAGTCTTCCTGCGCACGTCCGGCTTCTCATAGCCACGATCGTGACGCTCGATCTCCATGAACCCGGTCGGTTTGCCCATCGCTGTGATCCGGATGGGTTATTCCGCGGCGACGGGGCGCTCGGCCTTCAGCTCGAGCAGGGCGCGGCGGTAATCGACGGGCATCACCTTGACGAAATGCTTAAGCGCTTCGTCCCAGTTTTCCAGCAGGTGCCTCGCGCGCGCGCTGCCGGTGTACAGCAGATGGCGCTCGACCAGGATGCGCAGACGTTCGGCATCGAAGCGCAACATGTCGCCCATGCCGCTGTCTTGCGCGGAGATCGAACGCTGGCGGGGCCGCTCGGGATCGTCCGCGGGGCCGGAAGCCGGCGCGACGGGTTCAATCTTCACCATCGAATGATTGCACAAGTCGGCAAACCTGCCATGCGGATCGTAGACATAGGCGATGCCGCCCGACATGCCGGCGGCAAAATTGCGTCCGGTGGCGCCGAGCGTCACAACGACGCCGCCTGTCATATATTCGCAGGCGTGATCGCCGGTGCCCTCGACGACGGTAACCGCGCCGGAATTGCGCACCGCGAAGCGCTCACCGGCCACGCCTTCGAAATAGGCCTCGCCGGCAATGGCGCCATAGAGCACTGTATTGCCGATGATGATGTTTTCGGTCGGGTCGCGGCGCGCTTCCTTGGGCTGGCGCACGACGACGCGGCCTCCCGATAGGCCCTTGCCGACATAGTCATTGGCATCGCCGAAGAGCTCGAGCGAAACGCCGCGCGAGAGGAAGGCAGCGAAGCTGCCGCCCGCGGTGCCGGTGAAGCGCACCGAGATGGTGTCTTCGGGTAGGCCCGCATGACCGTAACGCTTGGCGATTTCGCCCGACAACATGGCGCCAACCGTGCGGTGGACGTTGCGAATGGGCAGCTCGATACGCACGGGCTTGCCCTGCTGCAAAGCCGGTTGCGCGGCGGCGATCAGCTGGTGGTCCAGCGCGCGGTCGAGATGATGGTTCTGCTTTTCGCAATTGTAGATCGCGACGCCGTCTTTTGCCGGCATCTGATGCAGGACCTTGGAGAGATCGACGCCCTTGGCCTTCCAGTGCTCGAGAGCGCGCCGCATATCGATGCGATCGACGCGGCCGATCATCTCGTTGACGGTTCTAAAGCCCATCTTCGCCATGATCTCGCGCAGTTCCTCCGCGACGAAGAAGAAGAAGTTGATCACCTGCTCGGGTTGACCGGTGAATTTCGCGCGCAACGCGGGATCCTGCGTCGCCACGCCGACGGGACAGGTGTTGAGATGGCACTTGCGCATCATGATGCAGCCGATGGCGATCAAAGGCGCGGTGGAGAAGCCGAATTCATCGGCGCCGAGAATGGCGCCGATGGCAACGTCGCGGCCGGTGCGCAGGCCGCCGTCGACCTGGACCGCAATGCGGCCGCGAAGACCGTTCAGCACCAGCGTCTGCTGCGTTTCGGCAAGGCCGATTTCCCAGGGCGAGCCCGCGTGGGTGAGCGAGGTCAGAGGCGACGCACCGGTGCCGCCTTCATAGCCGGCAATTGTGACATGGTCGGACCGCGCCTTGGAGACGCCGGCCGCAACCGTGCCCACGCCGACTTCCGAAACCAGCTTCACGGAAATACGCGCATTGGGATTGGCGTTCTTCAAATCATGAATGAGCTGCGCCAAATCCTCGATCGAATAGATATCGTGATGCGGCGGCGGCGAAATCAAACCGACACCCGGCGTCGAGTAACGCACCTTGGCGATGATCTTATCGACTTTGCGGCCGGGCAATTGTCCGCCCTCGCCGGGCTTTGCCCCCTGCGCCATCTTGATCTGCAGATCGTCGGCATTGACGAGATATTCCGCGGTCACGCCAAAGCGCCCCGAAGCAACTTGCTTGATCTTCGAGCGCATGGAATCGCCGTTCGGCAGCGGCTTATAG
>WNFL01407336.1_pt1 | contig 22237 bp, 35 predicted proteins | sample 5400361 | NCBI WGS metagenome assembly WNFL01 (sample SAMN13153351, study PRJNA577476) | soil metagenome | isolation source: 40 cm soil on Douglas fir-dominated hillslope | place: USA:California | collected 2013-09-17
CCGTCGAAAATGCGCGACATGGCCGGCGTCTTGGGCTGCTTGCGGCTCAAAACCGCCTCGAAGCCTTCTTCCACCAGTTGCTTACGCACGCGGTAGACCATGGATGCGCTGGTGTCCAAGGCAGCAATAATCCTGCTGTCGCTCCAACCTTCGCCAGCTTCCGAGACATCAGCCTTCAACAAAATGCGGGCCTCCACCAGCCGCTGTGCCGGGCCTTTGCCCTTGCGGATCAGCGTCTCAAGCTGCTCGCGTTCCTCGCTGCTCAGCCTCACAATGTACTTCTTTACCGCGATCTCCTTCCCAGCCATGATTGCCTCCCTCGCCAATAGTGGCGAGGGAACTGAATCGCAAAATCCTTTCAAATTCGTTGAAGCACGCGACTAGCCTCACCATCGTCGGCGCGGACAGACCATAATCGCCATCGACAATAGCAATCCTGCGAACGCCGGCATGATCGCGCGGCCAGTGATCCAGGTGCGCTCAATATCGGCCGCCGTCGCCTTGAGTAGGCCAAAACTCGCCCAGGAGACGTTTGCCGCTGCGGCCTCCGCGCCAGGATCGGCGGCCGATATCAACACGGTTGGCGGCAACGGGATTGGACGCCCGCGATATCGCGCGCCAGAAGATGAAGACAAAGGCATTCGCCAGATCGCAAGACGAACGAAAGCGTGTCGAGATGCGCTTCGCGCATTTGAAAACCCATCATGGCTTCGAGCGGATGCGGCTCAGGGGACTTTCCGGGGCACGCGACGAATTCCATTTAGCCGCCATCGTCCAGAACCTCAAAACGCTGGCGCTCCGGACCCTTCGGCCGCCACCAACGCGATATCGCGCATCGTTCGCCTGAACTCCCACATGGCTTGGATCACTCCAGTTTCCCAAGCGAGTCGATCAGATCAAAATTGCTGCAAATACCAACTCCCGACTCATCTCAGCCAGATGAGGCAGCCACGAAGGGCCTTTTTTCGACAGCATCGACCCAAGTCGGACAAAATCTCCTCGCGTGGCCACTTCGCCCAGCACCGACGCAGTCGTTGACCGACTCACGACCCATGGATTAGTTTTGAAGGCTCCGAGAGCATAAAGCGGCGCAAGAGCCGCCATTAATAACCAGCGACAGAGTTCCTCTGGCCAACGCTGACGAGAAGCAAGAACAGCCAAAAGCTGATGCGCTTTAGCCTGCGTCTCGAACAGCCGCTCTATCGAATAGTCGATTGAGCGCAGATTGGCCATTGAGGAGAAAACAAATGAAATTTGCCGTCATTGAAGGAGAGCGTCGAGAAGCTCGGCCGGGCTTGTCGGCCAAATGCCCCGCTTGTGGCGATGCAATGATCGCGAAGTGCGGGCCGCATGTAGTCTGGCATTGGGCGCATCGGAGACGCCGCACCTGCGACCGTTGGTGGGAGTCTGAAACAGAATGGCATCGCGCATGGAAAGACCAATTTCCCGAACACTGGCAGGAAGTAATTCATCGGTCGGAAAATGGTGAAAAGCACATCGCTGACGTGAAAACTGAAAGCGGAGTAGTTCTTGAATTTCAGCACTCATTACTTCGCCGAGACGAGCGTGAGTCGCGGGAGATCTTTTATCCGAAGATGGTCTGGGTCGTGAACGGGCGAAGACGTAAGCGCGATATGGCGCAATTCTCTGCCTCCCTTCGCGCAGCCATAGTCGTCAACCTTGAACGAAAGATAGTTTCGGTGCCATCGAACGACGGCGCGCTTATGCGGGATTGGGAAGCCAGCCGCGTACCGGTGTACTTTGACTTTAGGGACAGGAGGCGCACTCTGTGGCGACTTGACCCCCGTGTCCGGAACGGCATGGCCTATCTATCGCCGGTGCCGAAAACTTTCTTCTTGCGCGTCCACTTTGAAGGACTGCCTTTCGATGAGAGGTGCACGGAGGCCGTTGAGTGTGCTGCGGCCGACAAATTAATGCAGCAAGCTCAGTTCCGACCACTTACAGGTTTCGAGCGATACATGCATAGGAGGCAGAGGCAAATGGCGCGGCGTCGTTTTTAGCGCGAGACCGCAGCAGGCTTTAGCGCTTACTCCGTCTAAAGGGTGCTGTCCGCTTCTGATGCTGTGGACGGCTCCTCCCCGGCACGTGAGTGCAATGGAGGTGGGTACCATTAACGGCAAATTCAGTCGTAAAGCAAACTGCGCCGAATTCAGGAAGCGCCGCGGACGGCGCTCATCCGGGTTACGCGCGTGAAGCGCGGCCCCCGCCGCCGGCACTGCCAACGGTTTTGCAGGCTCGCCTTAGTCGCTGCGGAGAACATCATACGGCCGGTGATCGCTGTTCCTCGGATAGACGCGATAGACCGCATAGCCATTCGGCAGAGGTGTTTTGGTGATGACGACCCGGAACACCTTGCCTTCTCCGGCCCGCTCGAACTTGAAGACGTCGCGAAAGCCTTCCGCAAACGTGTTTTCCCTGAGTGGAATACTGGCGCCGAGCGTGCTGTTCGCGAACCCGATGGATTTCAAGTTTTTTTCGTCATAGCCGATGAACCCCTCGACCTGTGCAATGCCGTTAGTGTGCTGAACGATCAACACTTCCGATATCTTCGCAGGCGCATCGAAATGATATGTGATGTTCGCCCTGCGTGGGTCCGGCACGCCGGGCGCCACGTACATGTGGTCATGCATCACAAAGTCCGTCATCGGCGACCAAGTGCGATGGAACGGTTCCGGCTCGACGATATAGCCGATGCCGATGTGTTCGGGGTCCTTTATGGGAAAGGCGATGCTGTAGATTCCTGTGTCGAAAGCCCAGGCATACAGGTCCGAACTGTCCGGCGGAGTCGATACGCTGACGATAGATGGTGTGTCCGCGGAGACGGCGGGAAGAGAAGCCGCCAGAAGAGCCACGCCCGCCAAAAAAGAGGCGACAAACGAACGTTTCTTCATGATGCTTCTCCCACGTAAGGTCAAAAAACTAAAACGGTCAGTTGTCCACGGCCAGCATAGCGGTGCCGGAGGCGTTCCGGTACATTTTTTGGGGCGATCGCCACCACAGGGTATCGCGCAAAGAGGCCGTTATGGATTGGGCGCGCATCCTGGCCTACGTCACAGGGACGGTGCACCAAGAGCTGCTGGCCCGGAACGACGGGCCATTGTATCGCAGCGTGTCGTTATATCCGGAATGTCACGTTGCGAGCAGACGGGCCTAATGGGAAGGTTTAGGCAAGCACCCAGGAAGCGGCATTGCGAAGCTCGATCAGATAAGCCGCAAGAAAGATGAACAAACCCATGGCCACCTGCACCGAGCAGCATCATCCTGATCACAAACATCAACATGGTCCCAACTGTGGGCACACGGCTGTACGCCATCACGACCATGTCGATTATCTGCACGATGGTCATCTTCATTACATGCATGAAGATCATATCGACGAACATGTTATCGAGGTTAGCGATACCAACCCCGTGCGCTGCACGCCCGAGACCCGGTGCCCTCATACGCATGGTCCGGGCTGCGGACACGAACAAGTGCCGCACGGTGATCACATCGATTACCTTGTCGACGGACGGCTGCATCACCCACATGATGGCCATTGCGATGACCACGGACCGGTAGCGTTCGGCTGACATCTCCTTGGGCGGAAGACACAATCATCGCCGCCCCGAAGCCGCCGCGGTCAGGGCGATGGCGAGCAGGTCACAGCACAGCACACCACCATCGAAGCAATGACCCATCTGATGGACCGCTCGCTGTCGGTGTCGGTGCCGAGCAATTCCGCCACGTAGCGGATAGGCGTGGCCTCGGTCTCGATCCGGCTGGCTTCGGGCGGCGGAGGCGACGCCGAGCGCGGTCCCCGGCGGCTTGGCCTCGATGACTGCTTCCGTGTTGCGGCGAGCAGGAGCAACACGGAGGCCGGGTCCAGAAGCAGCGCAACCACGAGAATGAACCGGTGCGCTTGGCCTGCCCTCGTTCGTCATCCGCGGCGCGGAGCAACTCACCGACCTAGCTTGCCGAGCGCCAGAACGTCAGTTCCTGTAGGAGGATGAGACCCAATAGATGCGGAATGACAGGCGTCCGATTTGGTCTCAAAATGACCCGCAACAGACCTCGGTGGTCTAAACTTTTTTGCGTTACGAGAAGTCGCGGTAGGAGCGGAAGCCGCCTGTTGGTCGGCGTCGTGCGTGTTGGTCCGAAAAGTCCCGGTCCGGATATCTTGAGACCCGGCGGAAATATACCGTATATTGCGCGGAGATGCCCATTGCTTACGGGAGGGACACATGCGCTCGGGTCGTAAGGAAATTGCAATCGCGCTGCTCGCGGCTAGTGCCGCCACCGGCATGGCCAACGCGCAGGCCAGCGATCCGTGCGTGAACGATGCGCCCAATCCCTACCGGCAGGTCGCAGAGTGGGAGCAGATGCCGCGGCATTGGGCAGCGACCAACAACGTCTATGTGGATGGCAGCGACCACATCTGGGTGATGGACCGCTGCGAGCCGAAAGGATGCGTCGGCTCGAACGATTCTCCGATCTGGGAATTGTCCGCCGACGGAAAGTCGATGAAGAATTTAGGCGCCGGAATGTTTGTCTTCCCACACACGGTCAAGCCCGACGCCGACGGGAACATCTGGGCGATCGACGGTGACGTGAAGGAGGGAAAAGGCAATCAAGTCTTCAAGTTTGCTCCGGATGGCAAGGTGCTGATGACGCTGGGCAAAGCCGGCCAGGGCGGTTCCGGCACCGATGTGTTCGACCGGCCGACCGGCATCGCGTTTGCGCCGAACGGCGACATCTTCATCTCCGAGGGCCATGCCCCGAGCTTCGGCAATTCGCGCATCATGAAGTTCGACAGGAGCGGAAAGTTCATCAAGAGCTTTGGGCATTTGGGATCGGGCGACGGCGAGTTGAAAGGGCCGCACGTGCTGGCATTCGACAGCCAGGGCCGCCTCTTCGTGGCAGACCGCAGCAACAGCCGCGTCGCGTTCTTCGATCAGGACGGCAAATTCCTCGGCGCTTGGCACCAGTTCGGCAGGCCGAGCGGCATCTTCATCGACAAGAGCGACATGCTGTACGTCTCGGATTCAGAATCGGAAGACGCGCCCGGCAATGACACCAACAACCCGGGCTGCAAGCGCGGCATCCGCGGCGGCAGCGTCAAGGACGGCAAGGTGCAGTTCTATATCCCGCCGCCGTCCGTCCGCGACCCGAAGTTTCCGCCGCCCGAAGGCGTCGCAGCCGACAGCCACGGCAACATCTACGCCGCGGCCGTCCAGGCGATGGAAGTTTACAAGTACGTCAGGAAGTAGGTCGCCAAAATGATCTCTTCGGAGCCGTGGCCGGGCTTGTCCCCGGCCATCGACTGTCTTGCTTGGTGATCCGCCGCGAGAAAGGCGTTGATGCCCCGCGCAGACAAGCACGTGCGGGCGAGTCCGCTGATTGGGGTGAAGCCAGCCGACCGCCTTGAGGCAAATGTCTCCCAATCTTTTTGCAGCGGGAGAGGCGGCTCCTGGCCCAAGGCCGCCGAGTTGAGCGACGCGACAGGTCGGCAGCTATCTGGGGAACACCGGACGTGCTGCCAACTTAGTGGCAACGGCAGCCTATCCCATAGCCGATTTCGACTCCCCAGACCGTCGCAGCAGATTCAGGCGGGATAAGCGGCTAACGCTCAGTTCAACTTGAACACCGCCTTGAGCAGCGTCTTGATGGCGAGTTCCGTCGCGTGGGTCGAACTTGCGGAATAGGCCACGTGCGGGTTTCGTCCGACGCACTCGTCCGCATTGTTGAACGGCTTTTGCGTTGCCGCATTGATGATCGTGCCGACCGGCTCTTCTTTCAGCACGCAATGTGTGGTCTGCCCGTTCTGAACGACCGTAGGGGTCGGTGGCAACGAGGGGGAATCATACGCGTGCCATGTGTCGGGGAACTCGGTCATTTGAATATCGTGGGCAGTCGCTTTAAGGCGGGCGAAGTAGCCGCGACACGGTCCGATCTCGACATAGTCGTCCGAGATTCCGTGGAACATGCGGATCGGATGGTCGCTGACATCGGTATCGCCGACGTAAGTCGTGATGCAAGGCGGATAGAGTGCGATATATACGGCCGGATCGACCCCGCCAGGATTCCACATCTTATGGAAGCGTTTCAGCGACGCGTAAAGCGTCGCTTGACCGCCTCGCGAGAAGCCCATAACTGCGATCCGGTTCGGATCGACCCGCGGATGCGCCGCAAGTGCGGTGAGACTTCGATATAAGTCGAGAATCATGTTCAGTCGCCCGAGTTGTGATTGATCAACAACGGTGCTCACGATTCCCCGTCCAGCAAAGGAATCCATCACAAAAGTGGATATCCCCATCGATTCAAACTGCCTGTCCCATACATCGGCGCTTGCGTTGATGCCGCCTGACCCCGGCACCAGGACAACCAGCGGCAGGCGCCCCGAGCCCTGGGCGACGCGCAAGACGCCGGCGATCGTCGTGGGCCGTCCATAGGCGTCTCCCTTGAGAAACTGCTCGTCCGAAAGGGTGAGAGTCTGAATTGGAATGGCCTCGATCCGGGACGGTGTGTCCTTCGAGACCGCGTCTGCGTCCGCCGGCAGAGCAACGGAAACTGCGAGCGCTACAAGCAAGCTGGTCGTCACAAGCTGTTTCATTGTGCCCTCCAACAGTCAAACCGCGGGTACTAACCCCCCGCCACCGGAATTTCCAGATTTTCAGAATGCCGCGCTAGTAGATTTACGATACACGAACTTTCGATCCATACGGAAGGCCGGAATGTCTCTTCGTGGCCGACCTCTGTCGACTTGCGCGGTGCACCAAAGTCGTCAGCTACCTGAGGTACTACGGACGTGCCGGTCGAACGGTCGCCATAGCCGTTTTTGACCCAGACCGGTCACGCGCGGAGCCGGCATTTGCCGGAGGTTGCTCTATGCTATGCTGTGACCCGCTACCCTCTTCCGCTGGGGGACAGCGTTCCCTAATTTCCCGCCCTCGGTTTCCCCGCCACCTGTGTCCCGAAGGACTCAAGTCCAATGACCATCTCCCTGTACAAGGCATCGGCCCCCATTTTCGTACAATTCCTCACCAGCTTGTCGGCGGTGTTGGACAAGGCTGCCGCCCATGCCGAGACAAAGAAGATTGATCCTGCGGTCCTGTTGAATACGCGGCTCACTCCCGACATGTACCCTCTGTTGCGCCAAGTGCGCGAGGCGACCAACCATGCCGCTAGTGCGTGTGGACGGCTTGCTGGTGCCGACCTGCCGACCTTCACCAATACGGAGACGAGCATCCCTGAACTAAAGGAGCGCATCGCCAAGTCGATCGATTTCATTAAGGGTCTGAAGCCAACTCAGATCGATGGCACAGAGGACAAAGAGATTACGTTCAAATTTCCCAGCGGCGCCGAGCGCAAGTTCACTGGGCAAGCCTTGTTATTGAATTTCTGCCTACCGAACTTCTATTTTCATTACACCACCGCCTACAACATCTTGCGGCATTGCGGCGTCGAGGTCGGCAAACGCGACTTTATGGGCACGCCGGTCACGTTGTGAGCAGCGGCGGCATTGAATCCGCTCGGGACACAGCGGCGGTAAGGAATCGGCGTCACGCTTTTGCGACACGATCGTTGATGGTCAACTTGGGGATTTGAAAAATGGCACGCGGCACTGTGAAGTGGTTCAATGTGCAAAAAGAGTATGGATTTATTCAGCCGGAGAGCGGAGGCGGAAAGGATGTGTTTGTCCATATCTCCGCCGTCGAAAAGGCTGGCCTCAGCGGTCTGAATGAGGGGCAGATCGTCGAATACGATGAAGTTCCCAATAAGGGAAAAACATCGGCGGAAAATCTTAAGGTTCAGCGCTAACCGCGCCCAAGGCTCACTCTGGCCGGCCAGAACCCCAGGGCGGGGCCGGGAGCCGACCATCGGCGGGCCACGGCGCAGCCCACCAAGCAGGCGTCGGGCTAAGCTCGACCATCGGATTCGGGGAATAAACAATATGCAGACGAATGTCGGCAAGAAGAAACAAAAGTGCAAGAATTGTGAGGGCAAAGGCACCCTTAAGAAGGGAGACAAGGTCGTGAGGTGTCAGCGGTGCAATGGGACCGGGATCAAGCGGTGACTACACGGCCTTTCGCAGCGCCGCTGCGGTGCGCCAATTCGGAAGCGATCGAAGCACAAGCGGACGCGTCGTCGACGGCTCGATCCGTCGAAACTGACCCATATGCGACATAGGCGAGGCAGGCGTCTCGCGGTCTTGTGCTTCGGCTGGGCACCGCGGAAGCCGGATGGGGCGGCGAGCATGCGAGGAATCTCTTGGCGGCTGCCAATATAAGTGGCGCCATCGAACTGCCGGATCGTAGTCAAGCTCAAGTCCCGGCCTTCGCACCGGCCGAAGAATCTTGCGCCTCACCCGGCATAGGTTGCGGACGTTGGTGAGATAGCGCATGCCGACAGCATCGTCAGCGCCAGTGATCAGCTCCGGCGGCACGGTGACGGGATCGGTCGTGTGCATGACCGTACCTCAAAATGATCTCCGGGAGTTGGGAGAGTTGGCCGGGCAGGTTTGTTACCACAATTCTCGCCCATCGAAAAGGTGGTGCACCTGATGGAGTAGCACGGCCACGCTGGAGTGCAGACACAAGGACGGTTGTGTTGTAAAATCTTGGAGCGAGGTCTATTGCGCCGTTGGCGCATCAAAATCGAGAGCGAACAGTCGGCTCACAGTACCGCCCAGCTGCAGTGCGCTCGGCCTCCGGGCGGGAATCGTCTTTCAGCTCGGACAAGCCCAGTTGTGACGGCTGCTCTGCTTTCCATTCTTCGAGCTGTTGCCGCCGCAGTTCGCACAGGCGCTGGCAGTTGATTGTCGGGCTTCGTCATCGCTGCGTGTCTCACGCTCGCCTGGCTGGGTTCGTGGGGGCAGTTTGCCGGGCTCAAGTCCTGCCGCAGCTCGGCAGCCACGGCGAATCCGCGCGGCGGTTCACGCGGCCCCCTCGACCGTCCCAGGCGGCTGCAGGCTGTGCAGGAATCGCCGGCCCGTTGCGCATGCGACGCCGCGGCGAAGATCGCGCGACTGTCACTTTTCAATACCTTGAGCCAGTGATCGAGATAGGAGGCATGGTCGCCGCGCGGCTCGGGCGTCAATTCCAGATCGGCACAGAGGAACGCCGCGCCAAGTTCGGCGACAAGCTCTTCCATCGCGTAACCTTCATCGCCCCAGCGCTTGCGTCCCAGGCCGCGGTCAAGGCGGGACGGGTGTTTCGTCCAGTGGCAGGTTTCGTGCCCAAGGACTGAATAGTAGCTTTCCGTGTCGCGGAAGCTTTCCGGCGGTGGCATCTGGATGCGGCCGGCGCCCGATGCGTAATAGGCGCGATCGCCACCGTGGCGGATATCGGCGCGCGTTGCGGCAAAGAACCGCTCAACGCGTTCAACGGGCTGGAGGGCCGGGGCATGCGGCGCCGGTCTGTTGTAATAATGCGCGGGTAACCCATCGATCTGCTCGACATTGAAAAACCATGTAGCCCTTTATGTAGTGGATGTCGTGCGCGGTTTCTTCGTTGGTCTGCTCATCGGTTTCGGTGCGGCTGATCGTGTTCGCATAGACGACCAGAATTCCCTTTTCGCTCTTGCGCACATTTCGCCTAAGGCCAAAGCTTGTCGAAACGTCATCCAGATGGGCGCGGCGTAGCCTTTCGCCATCGCTTCGGCCCATAGCGCCAGGACATTGATGCCCTGATAGCCGACGCTGTTATGGCGCAACGGTTTGATGACGCGGCCCGCCATGTGGTCGGCGCTCCACGGCTTGATCCATGGCACACCTTTTTCAAGTTCCTCGACGATCTGATCGGTGATCCGCTGGTTGAGGTCTTTGCGCATCTTCCCGCCTCCTTGCCTGCTGGCTGCAGCTGCTGCTGCAACCTTGGCCCTCGCCGAGAGCGGGGTGTGCAAGCCGCAGGCCCCTTCGCAGGGACCCGGAACCCAGGAAAATGGACGGCGCCGCGCAACGGCAAGCCACCTGCGGCGTCCGAACATTTTCTCTGCGTTATGGGTGGAAGGGGCTTGCGCCGCGCTGAGGGGCAGCGCCCCTAAGAGACCCGCGCGCGTCTGCGCGCATAATGTGCGTGAGGGATTGTTACCCGCCAGGGCCGAGACTGTCACTCACTCGCCCGTCACATGTGATGCTTTGCGATTGAACGCGAGTGAGTGACAGGGCTCGGTGCGCTTGCGCATAAAGCCCGACGGCGCGCCCTGGTTTGCGCGCCGGCACGCCCGCATTTTCTCGTCGCTTGGGATTTCGGACGCATCGGCAATATGTGGTTGGCTGCGGGTAGGGAACGGTCCAGGTAAGCGACTTTTCGAGGAATAAATCGCGGCCGGATATTGTCAGTGCCAACTTGGATCGCGTGGCGCCAGTCCAGAATTAAAGGAGCGCCTGTTGACTCCTCGGTTTTAACCACGTTAATTCGTCACTTAGATGCGGGCAGTGGGGGAAATCATGCCTGAGCCCAAATTCCAATCAAATTAATTGGCGCCGACGGCGCCTGCAATCGGTGCTGGTTACAGCAGATCGTGACCATTGCCACCCCGCTCATGGGGAGGGCGATGATCGATCGTGACAGCCCTAATCGCGTCATGCAACGCAAGCGGGCAGCTGAGATTTGTGCGATCGGCCGACGGCTGCTCCTGTCGGCCGCATGAGCTGCACGGTTTTTATTTAGCTGATGCTCGAAATGCTCGGGCGGCATCGCGACGAGCACTGTTCCGTTTCAATCTCGTCTGAATGCGCCGCTGTTATTCGTTCGTCTCAGTGGACGTGAATCGATGAAAACATATACCGTTACGAACGGAGATGCCGATACGGTTATTGACAGCGACCGACTGCGGCGGGCCGCTGAAGCAGCTAGAGACCAAATGGAGAGAGAACGCAATGCTGCGCTCCAGAGAGAGGCAACGGCTCTGGCTCAACTGGAAGAAATGCGACGGATCGCGGCAATAGCAATAATCATCTCGGTACTTGTGATTTCGGTTGGCATAGTTTTGTTGTGGCTCAATTTAAGCACCCCCGCCGCCGCCTCTCCCTCGCTGCGAACAACCACCAGCGCCTCCTCCTCCCGGACCTACGAGTTGTCCGAAGCCAGGCCCGCCGCCACGGCCGCGTATGCCCTCTCGGGATCACATGCAAAGATGCGGCGCGCCCGATTGTTGTTGGGAATATCCGTCGTGCGGAATTCACAATCGGCCAAAGTATGATGGTGGCGAGTGCTGGCGGGATCGCAGCACTCAAGGTCCCTGTTTCGATTGATTGTCCGCCAGGGACGGTTTCCTCTAGGTATTCTCATCACCGTGTGCCGTTTCATGGTCGGGAGGACGGGTAGATTGAAAGGGCGGCGCACGAAATCGGTCTCGTCGAAGAACCACGTGCTGGTCACGGCCAGGATCTCCTCATTTGCATTGGAAAAAATAAGGGGCGGTCGAAGCCGCCCTCGAGGTGGAAGCGCTTACACCTCCACCGGTTTCTCGCGGTCCCACACGCGGACGTAGGTGCCGTCGTCGCGGGTGAACAGCGCGCAATTGACGGGCGCGGACAGAAGCGGACTATCGAGCTTGACCGAGACCTAGGTCTTGCCGCTGCCCTTACTCTTGCGGTTCCAGCCCGCGCCGACTTCGCAACCCTGATCGGTCACGACCGTGTAATCCCCGCCCTTCGACTATGGCACGAAGGTCAGGCCGACATCGCCGGACAGGGTGTCGAGAAAGCCGATGATCCGTCCGTTCTCCGCTTTGCTGAAGCGGAAGGGCGCGGGCCGGAAAAAAGCGAGACGTGGAATAATTGGAGGGGACCCGCGCAGCGGGGTGGCGGCCGTTTATGCCGCGAAAGCCCGCTTTTTTACGTCCCGAGGGCGCCAGCCCTTGCCCTGAAGCGGTGAAGTGTGCCGTAGGGTTCGCGATGATCGAGGCACTGTTGTTCCGTGGCGGCTCTGCAGCGGAAGACCGAATGATCGGCACTTCGGGCGTATTTTCGTCGGGACCGAGTGATTCGAGGGGCGCGAGACCGACCGCGACTGGCGAGAGGTGGCAAATCTTGGGCAAAGATCGCCAGCCGACTCTGCCGGGAACCGTGGCCTCGGTGGAGGCTAAAAGGTAGAGCCTAGTTCAGCACCAGTGGATGCAAAGAACAGTGGTTTGTGCGGAGGACAATAGCTCTCGGTCCATATTTTGTGTTGCGCGAAGCGTTATTCGGTGCATATAGTCCGCCCCGGGCGCGGGGGGAGAATCAGCATTTCGGAACTAATGCCGTTCGTCCGCCGTTTGTTTTGCGGCGCGGCCGCCGCTATTTAACTTGGCGAGGGGTTTGGTCCCATGCCTCTGAACGCTACTATCCACACGGCGGCGAATGTCGACCTTGAAGAGGCGTCGCGATCGCTCCAAGAGAAGGGATATGCCGCACTCAATTTGCTGTCCCAATTTAGACGCCCAAAAGAATTATATAGGTTTCAAAAAAGCTGGGACGATTTGGTTCAAGACCCTTATCTGCCACAAAGGTTCGGTGTTCGATTTCGTCGCCATGGCCGCTTTCTATATGATCGCGATAAAAGCGATTCGTTTATACTACTTCCGTCCGCTCCCTATTTTCAAAGCAAGGACGTCAATCCGGTTGCGGGTGGGATGAAGAGAGAGTTCGCCCCGCTCCAGGAGAATGTATTGTCAAGTTCTATCCTGCACGATTGTCTCCGATGTAGCGCCGAGGTCTTTCCGGTGCGGGAGTGCGCTCGCTGGATTATCAACGTCCACTGCATCCGCATTCCGTGCTCGGGCTCCATGATGGGATATCCATGCCCGGAGGGTATTCATAATGACGGGTTCGAATACATTTCCATACATGTTGTGCAACGGAGAAACATCGTCGGCGGCGTAACGTTTCTGTACGATAACGCTCAAACGCTCCTCACGGAGGAGGAGTTGGACAAACCCTTCGACTCCGTTTTCGCCTCCGACACAAAAATTCTACATTACACTGATAGCTTTGCAGTGTTGAGCGGCGATAGAGGGTACCGCGACACCCTGCTGGTGAGCTATGAGCGGCAGCTTTGAGTGTAAAGACAAGCTTACAGGCGACCTTTTATCATATCTTCTTGAAGACGAAGTCTTAACCCTAGCCAAGCGGCTGATTGAAATTCCGAGCCCAACTGAATTCGAAAAAGAAGTCGCCCTCTTTCTCCATGCGTTGCTGAAAAACGAAGGGTTCGACGCCGTCCTGCAAGAGGTGTCTCCGGGACGCCCGCAGGTCATCGCAAAGCTAGCCGGCAGCGGCGGCGGCCGTTCGCTGATGCTGAACGGCCATATGGATAACGATTCAATTACCGCGTCGTGGAAATGGAATCCTTACAAGCCGGTAGTCGATGGTAATAAGCTCTGGGGTGCTGGTATCCACAACATGAAGTCGGGCCTGGCGGCGCTGGTTGCCGCGGCGATTGCTATCAAACGGTCGGGAATCCCGTTGCGCGGGGACTTATTGGTAGCCTGCGTCGTCGGTGAGCTTCAGGGAGGCAAGGGCACCATCCACATGCTGAAATCCGGTGTACGGACCGACATGGCTATTATTCCCGAGCCCTACTCGACCAACGTCGTCATCACGAAATGCGTCGGCGTTCATAAATGTGCCATCACTACTGTGGGACAATCCATTCATACAAGCCGCAGCAGGCATGGAGTTGATGCGATTCAAAAGATGCTGAAGGTCATCGATGCGGTGCAGCATCTTGATCTGCCTGCCGGTGATCCGGACCTGCCAGAGCTGCCGAAAGTTCTTGTCGCTTCGATCATCGGCGGCCGCGGTAAAGATTATGATCTTGCAGGTCCTTCGAATTTGTCTGACCGCTGTACCATCATTGTGGATGTTCGCTATGGCGGCCATTGGACACCCGGTCAAATAGACGACCGCTTTATCGCGCTGCTGGAGTCCGTGAAGAGTGGTGATCCCCAGTTTGAGTACGAATATCATCATCCACCGCCCGCACAGTTCCGGGTCGGTGGCGCCGATATGCCGCCAATGAACGCGCGTCCGGATATCGAGATCGCGCAAATCGTGCGGCAGGCACACAAGGCGGTCACCCGCCGCGAGATCCAACGCTGCGGCGTGGTGCTTCCTTATTCCTACTGCGGTAACGATACCGCACATCTGGAGCGGGCGGGGATTCCATGCTGTCTCTATGGACCGCGTGGATATGACGAGGAGGTGGAAAAGCACGTTCGTATCGATGAAATGATGGAATGCTCGAAGGTGCTCGCACTCGCGGCCCTGAGGGTTTGTGAGTAGCGATCCTCCGATGTCATTCCATCGGCATAGTGGAGGAATAAATGCGATCGGCAACGGCGTTGACTGTGCCATCTGTGACAGCATCACTGCTGACCTGGATTCGGATGGCAATCATCATAGGCGGCACCGGGGCTGCCAGTGCGATGATATTTATCGGCCGGCAGCTTATTGAGCACGGGTTCCACGATCTCAATGCGATTGAGTCTCCACTCAAAGACCCGCATTTATTTTTGGTTATATGGGCAGTGTTGTCGTGTTGGGCTGTGTGTGGCCAATTGTCCTATGTCTATAGCCACGACGTAGTTGCGCAACTGAGAAGAAACAAAGAAGAGATGGAAGACCATGCGGTCAAATTAGGTGAACAATTTAATCATCGACTTAATGGACTTGAAGAAAAGATAGCAAAGGAAATCGAGCTGAGTCAGACGCTGTTGGCACGGATGACGCAATTGCTCTTAATTGCGGGAGTGGAGATCAATCGAAGCACGATTTCTCCTTATCTGACGAGGAGCTGGACTGAAAGCTTGGCTAAGCTTGCTGAGGTTGCATCCGGGACGGTCGAAATACAAGGGAAGCCGGGACAACTTTGGAGCAGGTATGTGGAATTTTTTGCCAAACTGAAGGAGCGGTCGCCCGACGCCGAGTTTTTGGCGACTTGCGTCATTCCGAATGACAAGGCCGGTATCAAGAGCGTGTTTGGTAGTTCGGAGTTCAGCAAGTATTGCGATTGTTCTTACCAGCGCACTCTCGACCCCAGCACGAAAGCGACTACAAAAAAGATTTTCCTAATGGACACTGAGGTCATGAATATCCTGGATTCAGATGAAGGTCAGCTTATGATGAGTCATTTGCAGGAGGTAGAGAGGGCTGTTCAGGATAGCAATGGACGGCTTCAGATACGAGTCGCATCCTGGGACGATGTTGAGCGACAGTTTTCTGGGCAAAAACTCAGTGATTCTGACTTTATGATCTGGGGGAACGGCTTGGTGGTGCAAAGCAAAATGGGGTGGGATAGAACTCTGCGCGGCGTCGAATTATGCGTCGTTGAGGGGAAGATTGCGCTGTGGCGTGATCAATTCAACCGCTACTTTGAATGCGGTCAGTTGCTTTCGAAGTGGCTGGGAGAACGTGAACTCGGCAATGACAAGGGACCATTTTTGATGGAAGAATTGAGTGGACCAGCCGAGCTCGAATGTGTGGCCTGACAGGATCGAGTGCGCGCAGGCGTGAAATACGGAGATGTGCTGCGGCGATTTTCGGCTCCCACGATGCTGGCGAGTCAAAGTGGGCTCGCCGAGTTCGCCAAGAATATGGAAGCCGGAAACTTAGGCCAGGCGCCGCATATGCCCGCGCGTCTTGCTTGATTGCCGCAAAGGCTGAAGCGACCAACGAACTATTTGGCCAATCCAGCCGTCAACGCCACGGTCGATACGGTGACCCCGACGGTCTCCGTCGCGATCGAGAACACAGACGTGAACCTTGCTAAGACTTGTCCGCCGTACCCCGGACTTGATCCGGGGGAAGGCGGAACCCGCGCGCGTCTGCGCATAAAATGCTGCGTGAGAGATCGTCACCCGACTCGTCCGCCGAAGCTTTAGCGTAGGCGGGAGGGCTGAGACGCTCTGCGGCTAAGTCCGGCGTAGCGCAGCGAAGCCGAATAGAGCTCGACGGTGCGCCCTTCTTTGCGCGCCGGCACGCCCATTCATGTCAGACTCGTCTGGCAGGATTCGCGTCGCCGCGTATTTGGGCTATCCTCAAGCCGGTGGGGTTATCTATGTGTTTGGCCCGAAGTGGAGGACGTGTTCAGAATGTCCGATGACGAACGTGCCATTCGCGAGCTGGTCGATACGTGGCTCACCGCCAGCAAGGCGGGGGATCTCGCAACGGTTCTGAGCCTAATGACGGATGACGTGATCTTCATGGTTCCAGGCCGCGAGCCGTTCGGAAAAGAAGCATTCGCGGCTGCCTCCGAAGGGATGAAAAATGTCCGCATCGAGGGAAGCAGCGACATCCAGGAAATTCAGGTTCTCGGCGACTGGGCCTATCTTCGCAATTACATCGAGATGACGGTATCGCCGCCTGACAGTAGCAAGCCGGTGCGCCGCTCCGGCTACACGCTCACGATCTTGCGCAAGGAGCGCGACGGGCGCTGGCGGCTTGCGCGCGACGCCAATTTGCTGACGGCGGAACAATAAAGTCGCCGGCGGCCTTGAACGTGACGCGAGCGCGGGCATAAAGCGATCTCTGTTCCGGTCAATCCGAAAGTCCCTAGGAATGCAGCAGCATGATTTGTCATCCTGCCGCACCCTATATAACAAGCTCTCGCCTTTCAAAGCGTTCTGCTGTGGGACAACCGCCTCATGACCTCTGGGCACCGGAGGGCATCATTTTGCACTCGTCTAGGACACTATCGAGCTCGGTAATATTCGCACCGATCCGCCCGATGATTTCCGAGGATGCATCGACCTGACCTGACCCTTCAAGCATTTCCCGCTGCATTTGCAGGCTCTCTCGTTCGCGCTTGCACCAATCAAGCAGCCTGACCAAACCGTCCATGATCAACTCCGTATGAAAAGATTTTCCGGCGGCTGCACCGGGCGGTGCTGCTGGTGCCGAGCCCAACGAAACGCGGAACAGGGTTTCGATTGATCCGGTACACCAATCCGGTGGCGCGAATATGGCCGGTAACGTGAGCCGCAATCAGATCCGCGCCGTGACCTTTTCAGGTTCGCCTTCGCCGGCGATCTGCTTAACCAAAGCAACAATGGACTCTCCAGAATAGGCCAAACATCTCCTTCGTGGCGGCGTTCATGATCAAGTGTAGACGCGGTATTGACCTCATTTCAGGTTAAGCCCCATTGATGCAGAACTGTTGTGCATTGAAGCAGGAAGCACCGCAATTATCTCGGCATCTGAAATGGCATAGTTCTACCAGCTTGCCGCTCTGCGAATCGCGGAACCACTCCCAAGCGCAAACGTTAGTTCTCCGACAAAGAGGGAGGGCGGCATGCGTGTTGATCTCCACAAGCGGGACACCAGCAGAAATCACCTTCTCCTGACCGGTCAAGCGATCGTGCCCGTGCTTATAATCCTTACAACAACCGTGAGCTGTTCAAGGCGCGGCGCTGAGATGCCGGAGCCGCCCTATCGAATTGTCGAGCGCATTCTGCCGTTTTCAAGCAGATTATCCGATGAAGAGAACCGGCAGCTTGTTCAACCACTGTCCGATGTGAAGCCGAATCTCCAACAAGAGCAGCACAGGACCTCCTCGCCCCCCAAGGTCGCCAAGGTGCATGCGCCGGATACGAGCAGCGCATCTGCTCCGCGCCCTGCTTCGGGAAAGAAGAATCCGCCGCCGCTACGCGATCGGGACAAAGAGCAGCTATTCCAACAATTCCTCGAATGGCGGAAGCGCCAGACGCACGTGCCGTAAGGAGCCGACGCTTACGCCGATGCTATTCGGTAAGCCCTCGACAAGACCTCGTCGGAGGCTTTGGGTTTTGCGTCATGCAGCATCGGCGACTACGACCTGGTCCTTCCAGGCCAGCCCTTTGTTCGATGCGCCGCAAGCAAGGTCAAAACGGTGCCGTTGGTGACGCTGAGCAATCTGACCGACCCGATGAAGGCGGGGAGGCCGGAGACGGGAAACCAGCCATCGCTGCCGCAATCGAGCTACCGCGGCCCTTGCCATTGAATAGCCAGCCGCCAGGCACCAAACGAAGTCCGATCTCCATGATCTCCTGTGTGTCAGCCAGGACGTGCTTGGCGTCTACCGCCGCCATTTCCACATGTCGGTTGGTCCATTCCAGAAGGACCGTTGCAGCGCCCGGGATCGATCGAGCTGTAATCATCTTGGGTGTAAACTCGGCAGAGAGATCGGCCTCGGATCGAAGATATTGGAGCCAGCTCCGGTTCACCTCTTGAAATTTGTCGACCAGTTGCGCGTGAGCCCTCACGCATTCTTGAATGTGCTGCCCTCCCATGGTCATAAACGCCGATGGGATCAAACCAAACGGCGTCGCGCCTTCTGTCTGGTCGCTGTGGTATTCCTTTTTGGCCATGATACAACTCCCTCATTACTCATGTGCCTCCGCCAGCCACGACACATCCAACCACGTTTGTGCAGAACCATTTGGACGAACTGCTCCGATCGGCCATGCCGAAACCGACAGAAGTACTGGACGATGGCATCGTCCGACATGCCAAGGTCCCGAAGGATCTCGTGGGAGATTCGCGGAACCCACGGCGCGGACGTCGTCGACACATCCTCTCCGATCGTCTCGGGACCGAAAGATCGTTCGACACTCACCGCAGAGCCGTTCAGGTTGCCTCTAGTCATTGCTTGCTTTCCTTCAGAAATGGCCAAACGCATTCGCCGAACATGGGTTAGATCGTTAGGACTGCAATTTCGTCCAGATCAAGAAACCACGCGTCAGTAGTGACGCGAGTCGGAATAATGTCCACCATGGAGAGCGCGAGCAAAATCAGCTGTACCACGTCTCTTTGGCAGGTCTGCGCCTTGTCGTCGTACGTAGGTCGTGTCAGTACGGTGTCAGCGGTAGTGAAGCTCGCAGCATATTCGACAGGATTACTGCGGGCACCTCGTCTCCAACATTTCGTAGGGCGTGAATTCGGCGGATGGGAGACAAACGCCGTACTGAAGATTACCGATGATTCTCCAAACGTACCGGCCCCTGTCAATCCTTCAACCTTACCGGCTCCTGTCCCGATCATTACGGTTTTGGGGCCGTGGCAAGGCACGGAGTCGTTTTTGAAAAAGAATCAGGACGTTGCGTGTCCGTGCGATTGATCGCCGCACGCGTGTGATCACGGAGACTTCGCCCGCCACATTATAGCTGATGCGGTTTTCTTGCAGCGGCGTGGCGTTAGGGCAATCACAACAAATTGTAAAAAGGATATAGCGTCCTTTTTTGTTACTATTTCGAGGCGTGGGTATCGAATTTAATTCCACGTTCGCCTTCGCCCGGTATGGAGATGCCGACACAATAAGGCACCAATCATTCAAGACGAAGCCGAGTGGAACCAGCAGCCATTTCGTGAGTTCCATTCAATTACGCAACGGCATCGCGGTGGTGGGCGGGGATTGCCTCCTCTGCGCTGCATGTTGCCATCAAATGAAGGAGGTCGAAAATGCTGAAGACACTTCTGATCACGACGGCCCTTAGTGGCGTAATCATTTCGGGCGCGATTGCCCAGCCAGAAACGCCGACCGCGCCGCCAGCGAAAGACCAGTCAGCGGCGCCGACAGAATCGAGTTCTGCGTCGGAAGCTAAATTCATCACGTCACAAGGCGTAGACCAGTGGGTGTTTACAAAGTTCAGAGGAAGCGACGTCGTCGGTCCAGACAATGCACGTATTGGCTCCGTCACTGACCTGCTATTTGACGGGACCGGAAGGATTATAGGCGTGGTCTTGGGCGTAGGCGGGTTCCTCGGCATCGGCGCGAAGAACGTCGCCATTGACATGAGCGCACTTAACGCTGTCCCGGTGGAGTCCGGCAGTACCGACACCAACAAAACTCCCGCCGGGAACGCGGACGACCCGACCAACGTCAAGCTGAAAGTGGCGTGGACGAAAGACCAGCTCAAGGACGCGCCCGATTTTCAGTACTACAGGCCCCCCGCGCGCACGGCCTCGACGCCGTCGCCCGCGACCACCGGGGCGGCGCCTCGACCTGCGGCTCCCGCGAGCCAGCGACCGCAGGCACAGTAGCAATGGTTTCGTAGAGTCCGCTTCCACTTCTACGACCTCGGCGAGTAGCTGAGCGAATATATCGAAGAAATCGGGAGGGCTCGGCTGGTGGCTGCTGTCCGCCATCCAGCAGGTGCGCTAGCCGGCCCTCGAGAATCAGGAGGCCACCTTGACCACGACTCGCGCCCGCTTCTTTACCGGACTCGCGCTTTCGGCGGCGGTCATTTTCGGTGTCCCGTCTGCCTTTGGCGCGCAGCAATTGGAATCGGTTCCGTCCGAGACTACGCCAAATGGTTTCCCGGCGGCTCGCTGCTCGCGCCCCGCTGATCAGGAGGCGCTGCGTATTAAGCAACTTGTCGAGTTCGTCGAAAAGTCCCGCCGTATGGCGGTGCGGAACCCGCTGCTGCTAGCCGATGTCGGCTATTATGAAGCCGAGCTCGCGGCGAGCCGCCGATGCCTCCAGGCCGTTGCGACCGGGTGACTCTCGCTGCCGCTGCGGCGAATTCCGAATTTGAATCACCGACGCCGGGCGTGATTAGCCCGGCGTCCCGGTATGGGTGGCCGCGGATATGCTCAGCAGCGTGAGCCGCAATCAAATGATCGGCACCGTGACCTGTTCAGGTTCGTCTTCTCCGGCCATCTGCTTAACCAAAGCAACAATGGATCGCCTGAGTTTGGCGTTTTCGATCTGCTTGTAGGCTTTCGTGAGCGCAAGCCCCTCCGGCGTGGCGAGGAAGCCGGAGACATAGTCGCAAGGCTCGTCCAGGATAGACGACGGCCCGGGTGCATCTTCGAAGAAGAAGGAGATTGGGACTTGCTGAATGGAAGCAATATGTTGCAGGCGACTCGCCCCGATGCGGTTGGTACCTTTTTCGTATTTCTGCACCTGCTGAAACGTCACGCCTAGCTGCTCTCCGAGCTTCGCGTGGGTCATTCCCTGCATCTTACGCCGCATTCGTACACGATTGCCCACGTGCCGGTCGGTAGCATGCGGTGACCTTTTGACTGTCGAGGCATTCACGTGCAGCCTCCTGTCAACGGCCCTTGCCTCCAAGGTCCGTCGTGTTATGCGTGCAGCTGTCTTTCTTGCAACTTCGCGCGTCAATCTAACAGATCGCGGTGTGTACCGGTAACAATTCCGAGTGTACGAAGATTCAGACGCCGTCTGTAGCAACGCTCGATCAGACGAATTACTGCTGCCCCGAAAGTTGGTCAGCGGCGCCTATCGGTCGGTGCATGGGCGATTATTGACACCAAATTCCGCCAGACGCGGGGGCTCCCATCGTTCGTTGGACGCCAGTTTTGCCGGACTTCCTACGTATCAGAGGGCTGTAGAATTTGTTGACAATTGAGTGGTATTTTAGCATGCCCCTTTGCACCGCAAGGTTACGCGCCTTATGCGGCTCGCATCAGTTTGACGGCATTGGAATCGTCGGAGGAAATCGGATGAACTTGAAATCAATGTCTATAAGCCGGCTTACGGACCTTCGCCAACGCGTAGAAGGGACTCTCGCAAGCAAGGTTATCGATCAGCGGCGGGCGCTCGAATCCGAACTCGCAAAACTCAGTCGGTTCCAGGGCGCTAAAACGCCGCGAAAAAGTGGCTCGGGGTTCGGAGTAAGGGGACGGGTTGCGCCGAAATATCGTAACCCGCAGAATCCCGAGGAGACTTGGGCCGGACGCGGATTGACACCAAAATGGTTGACCTCCGCAATCAAAGGTGGAAAGTCGGCTGACGATTTTCTTATCCGTGGCGCCGTTCCGTCAAAGAAAGCGACCAAGCTGAAAAGGGTTCGCAAAGCCCGCAAGTGACACTTGTTGCGCCGCCCGCAGACGGATTGCGATTTCGCAAGAGAAGTAAGGCGGCAAAAGGGACGGGCCGCCGTTGGCGACCCGCCGCTGAACGATAAGACTGTCATAGACAGAGAGGCTTGGCACGTTGGGGTCCTTAGCCCCAACGCGGTCTTCAGCACTGCCTCGCTTTCAAGATATATCACGTCACCCAGACGGGTACGCGGTCGGCCCGAACATCCCTTGGTGCTCACGCTGCGCACCGGAGCGCGACGGGCGCGTTTTTCCGTTCAAGTCCACCCATTCGCCACACAAAAGAGCACAGCCGCATAGTGACAGCATGCGGCAGCCAGTACAAAGGCGTGCCAGATCGCATTTTGAAATCGCAAACTCCGCCACGCATAAAAGACCACGCCCATGGAGTAAAGCGCTCCGCCTGCCGCGAGAAGCCAAATGCCCAAA
>WNFL01299422.1_pt3 | contig 22229 bp, 37 predicted proteins | sample 5400361 | NCBI WGS metagenome assembly WNFL01 (sample SAMN13153351, study PRJNA577476) | soil metagenome | isolation source: 40 cm soil on Douglas fir-dominated hillslope | place: USA:California | collected 2013-09-17
TAGCTGACCCTTACGAAATGAGCCAATCGAACCCAGGTGATGATGTTTAGACTCCATGTCGCGTGAGGTCTTGGTGGTGAGGCTCGAACATGTGCCGTATTCGGTTGTGTGTCTCGTCGTGACGGCTGAGTACTGATCTGGTTACCTGAGGCCTGAGGGTGAGTAGCCTCGTTGACAGTCGTTGACAAGAGCTGTCAAGCCGCCTTGGACCCTTGGACACGTTCGCCTCCCTGCCCTACGATCGCAATATGGGGTATGTTAGCGCTGGTGAGGGTGTGTAGAAGAAGGGCAAAGACTGATACATAGTCGTTGGTTTGCTCAGGTGCATATGCTCGTGCTTTGCTTCTGTCTTCTCCTGTATTGGGGAGACACTCGCCGTTCTCTTTGAATTCATCGTGGGACTCGTCGAGGGCATCGTTGCCTGTCAGTAGCCCTCGCACCCCATGTTGTCCTTACGCGCACTCACTTCACGGACGCACTCTGTAGGCCTCACGGGAATCATTGTCGGCTTCTGTGATTGCCTAGCGGCTTGCTTCTGCTGTTGCAGGTAAGCGAGCGCCCTCGTGACCCTTTACGATCCTATAACGATCCTATAACTGATGGATTCATACAAAACAGATCTCGTCGACACCGGAACAAAGAGGAGGGGCTGGCCTGACGACGGACACTTGTATTCTGCATACCAAATCCCAACCTTACCAGACGATCTTCACCAATATTCGGTATACGACCTTACGACCTTACGGCCTCACGACCGAACTTTTTATCGCTAGTGTATATGTAGTTACGAACCCAGCCTCAATACAAATGGACTTTTATAAGAGACGTGTGCAGACCGCAAATCAAGACATGATATATTTAACCAATCGTCATTCTTCTCAAACTACTAGGCTGCCCGTTACCATTGCCGGTGGTTGAACAATCTGCGGTCAACGCTTTGGATCCTACCACCTCCCGCGATGGGATTGGATTCTACAAAGCCCGACAGAACGCGTTCCAGGTACACCACCGAAACCACCTCGTGAATAATGCTTGAGACCCGTACACCTGGAATGCTATTAACGCGCCTCGGCTAGACTAGCCGATCTGCTGGAAAGCCTACCACATGAGACCCAACTCAACGTCGCCCGCGACGTATTACTACCGATGATAGGCCCAGAATCGGCTGCTTCTGTCCGTCGTGTCGTGGAGAGAATCGCAAAGTCTCTCCGGTTCATCGCTAGGCTCGACAGTCAAGCATGCCGTTCAGAGTTTTCATCGCTCGTCCGCACTCTTCACTGCGATGACCCACCCTTAGAAGACGAGCCTGTTGATATCAGCGCAGCTGAGACGCGAGCGGAAACCATGGAGGTAAAGACTTGACAAGAAATGGAAGACGTCCAGGTTGACAATCAACCATTCTCGGCACAGGAAATTGCTGAATCGTTCAAATCCTGGCTTTCGCGTGTTTGGGATACGTGCTGTGTTCACGGTATCGACTTGGATCAAGGTCTCGATGTTCTCCTCACGCTTTGCGATTCCTATAGCGTACTAGTTAACCCACCGGCCAAGTATGCAGATAACCGTACTTGGATATCGATTGGTTAACCACACACTTAGGTGCATCTGCGATTTCAACGCCTACACCATCGATTTCCACTTTCGTGATCGTGATGGCAAGAATGTGAAATCTTGGCACCACGAAGGAGGACCCTTCTTTGGAGAGGTTATCCATTGGACAATTCGCGAGGTGCTCTTGACCAGATTGAAACAAAGTCGTGCAGAGGTCGAGCGACTTCCCACCTATTTCCGGCAATTGGACGATACAGGCATTTCCTTAAGTACCATGATCAAAGGAGGCTCCAATAGTGCGCACGTCCTTTCTTTGCGGATTTGACTGACACGGTGGATCTGCCAGAGCTGCACATCGAGCCAGACACCGACTTTGTTGACGATGAAGTCTGGGTCGAAGCTAACGAAGTTCCAAACCCTTGTATCAACTATCCATTGCACTGGACTCTTGAAACGCACGCTCACATGAACCTGCTCCTCAAGAACGTCGTCAAGTATCTCATGGAGCAGTTCAAGGGTGACCCGTCCTATGCGAAGTTCAAGGTCATCCATGAATTAGACCCCGATTGTCAGGAATCTATGCACCAATGCCTCCGGAGTGACATGATTCATAGTCGCAATGCCGCCAACTGCGCATTGCGCGTTTTCTTGGCGTATCATCTCTTTGGCGACGTAGGGAAGGTAATAATGAATGCCGGGCATCTCTTCCAGCCTAGGGATTATCTCATCCTCCAAGCCGGCGCAAAGTTACTTGGGCGACGCCGTAGCTCCCTTGCTTCTGCGTTAAGCCTGGTCGAATCGCAACTAATCGATGTTTTGGAATGCATTCAAGCTGCTATCGTGGAGATATGGAAAGGAGGTGACAACGGCAAGAAGGCCAAATTGTTACTGGACCAAATTCTTGCACTGCCCTCGAACGATGCTATCCGCGCAGCAAAGGTCTCGGAATGGAAAGAAATCGCGTTCACGCTAGCACCTGTTGGGCCATCGGAGGTATTTGCGGCGATGTATGGTTTGGGCAGGGAGGACGATGAGGAGGACGACGATCCAATGCTCCCGGGTGGATCTGGCACTTGTCCAAACGCTGGAGAATACAGTCCCAGTGGATCGGCCGGAGAGGTGGATAGGAAGCTGTTGAGCAAACGGTGGTGCGCCTGGATGAATGTGGGGTCACGCCTGCCGCGAGGGAACCCCAGTCTCGCGAACGTATACAATCGCGTTGAAAGGAGGATGTACGAGATGTTCCCGTGGATAAGGCTTGGGGACGTTCGGAACCATGTCATAATACGGTAGGTATTTCCTAACCAGCATGAGCTCAATGCTCACCTTTTTTTCATAGACTTCGTGCCTCCAGGAGAGACAACCAGATCTACCTTGGTGTTTTATGCATGATCCGCTTCTCAGGCGAACAGACCAAGGAGCGACGCAGAATGAAGCAATTGCAGGGTAGGAATGAGAAAATGTCACTCAGCACTCCCACACTAGAGGAATAGTGCTCGTCAATTCTTTCTCACGAATCGACCTGCCTCCGTCCATCTCGCATTTCTTGCTCCGTACCCTTTACCATACTCTTTAATATTACCGTGTCGGGTGCTCCATAGAGTCATAGAGTGTCAACAATGTATTTCTTGAACATTCGCTATAGAGACCATATCAAATACTTTAAACCCTCCATGGCGTCTTCTCAGGCGAGGCGGTCCGTGCTGTACGGGCTGGCGTCTTTGTGGGCGAGGCTTGTCGGGAACGGGCCTGTTTGCTGGGCGTTGAGGGACTGAGAAGCTGGTGAGGAGATCAGGCACCAGATCGATTTTGGTCACATATTCGATAATGTGAAATTGCGGTTGCGGATGCTTTGACTTGCGAAGGGCAGAGGTTCCGCCCAATACATGCGCATTGGTACTGAGGGGCGAGTGAGTGAATGGGGAAGTCGCGGGGTATAAATGTTGAACCGTACACATCTGCGATGCTCACAGTCTGAGGCCGTATCGCGGACCTCTTCGATCGGACTGAGTTCTGGAGGCTTTCCCAGTAACCGAGTCCATGCTCGAGGTCTCTTCCTACTCTCCCTCGCTCCTCCTCCTCGCTTTCATTACCTGCTTGCCAATGTGGCGTAGAACTTGAAAGCCCTCGAGCTGGTGTCTCCAGTGCATCTAGTTGATTGTTTGATATACTACGTTTAACTTTAGCTCTGTAGTCCCTGTACTTGTCTTTGCACTTTAAGGCGCGGCCTGGGGGTTGGGGTCACGAACGAATCGGGTCATCGTGGGGTGGGTGTTTCTGACCTTGCCACTTTTCGACTTCATGTTTATATGCTTCTTGTTTTACATGAAAGGCGTCGTTGTTCTCTCGTAAGGTCGCGTTCTCTGCTCGGAGTGTCTCGTTTGCTGTGTCTAGAGATCCAAGCCTCTTGACTTCCATGCGAAGGGCTTCATTCTCCTCCTCCAGACGCTTGATTTCTAATAGGGCCTCGTATAGTGTCGTTCCTGGAGGTGCCTGGGGAGACGAAACGAGCCGTGAATGGCCTGGCCGAGCAGGTGTGGTGACGACTCCAACAGATCGACAGAGCTCCTTCAGTGATGTCTTAGCGTAGCTTTCTGACTCAATTCGTGAAGTGAAGGCAGTCCTGGCTTCTTTGGAGCTGTTATGAGGAAATAACCAATCAGGCCCGCGCGATAATAGCAGGAAGCTTCCAGTTACCGTTCGAACGTGTATGGCTTACTCGATAACACGCAATGGTGTTCATTTGACGCGAGGTGATCGCCGTCAACATTGTCAAACTTGTTGGGTTTGCCATCAGTTTGTTGAGGCCTGTGTCTGGTCAACAAGATGAACAATTCTTTGAAGAGTTATTATACTTACTTGGTGTTGGACCTCTGTAAGGCTTTTGACATGAGAAGTGGCTATGAGGCTATAAGGGAGAAATCCCAAGTGGAGACAAAGCTACGCCATTTTCGATTCAAGTAATGACTTTTGGAAAATGCCTCCACGAATATTTAGAAGAGGTGCTTCGACTGCAACAAGAGAGAAACCAGGACGTCTTCGTCAGCCACCTCGTGCTCGTGCTCGACCCCCAGTATCCCCAGTACCCCCCGCTGAACTTGAGAAGCAGCGACTGCGGCGGGTATTAAAGGCTGAACGGGATGAACGAATGGATATCTCCATGTCACTAACACCTGTAAAGACGTATGTACCGCATAGATATCCTGAACTTCTTTTTACGGCTTACCGAAAAGGTAATCACAGTTATATGGGTGGCTTCACGCGACCACGTGATCTACGAGCGACAAACTGGTTCCCAGGGGGTGCCTATATTCTAAAAAGGAAATTTTTCGAAAAGCCCAGCCCATCAGCATACAAACCATACACCGTCTTCCTTCTCGAAAGTCGATATATGGTCAAGAAAGGCCTCGGATGCGTCAGTTGTCACGAGTATGTGACAGGGTCAATAAGGGCAGAGAATTTCGAGCGGTATTTGAAAGTCGTAAACAGCGGGTACGCCTCGACGGATTTGCTAGAGGAGATGGACAACGCGTACTGGCCTAATATTGACAGCAAGGATCCAACATCGTTGAGGAAGACCAAATGGTGGTCTAGTGGGCAGGATCCTAAGGCGATTTGCAAAGCTGCGCTGATAGGGGAGGACTCAGAACCGTCAGAACCGGGAGAGGCCGTGGAAGGAGGCAGTAAACGAGTAGAAATACAGGAGGACGACCTGGAGAATGAACTAGAAGAAGGCCTGGAGTCGACCGAAGACGACCTACTAAAGAATTGGGATCCCTACGATGATGATCTCGGAAAGGACGAAGCCGTGCGCGCAAAGCTAAAGGCAGAACGACGGAAACGCTGGCTAGCGGGCGAGAAACACCTACCAGATATCCCTCAAACCCTCCTTGGTTACGGCGAGCCAGTCTACATATGCAATGCCAATCCTAATGCCGACCAGCTTGAAGCCATCTCCAACCGGCCCCTCTTACGCCTGTGGACAGAATCGCTGAGCCCAGACGTTGGCAGTTGGTGGCCATACCGATTCAAGTACACCCCCCCTGCAGAGCTGAAGTACAATCCGCTCCGAGACCCTGATGTCGTAGACAACGAACTCAAGGGGACAGCGTATCAGTTACGCAAGATATATATTCCAACACTGAAGGAGCAACCATTTTGGCGACCGTTGCTCGCCGTGACCGTCCCCAGCCGACCGATGGCGGATACCATTCTGCGACTAGCAAAGGCCCTTCCCAAGGGTCTGGCATACTACGCATCCTTCGCGCCAGAGGACAGGAAGTCTGTCCTCTCTTACAGCGGGCGCATGCGCACACTACGTATCTCCCGCATACGGCAACTCACTTTGCAAACCGCCATGCGTCTGTTGGGGTACTACGGCGGCTTCATCGGTATGCGATGGGNNNNGGATTAACGGAGAGCTACTTGAGGACCTTTCGCCAGAGCATTTCAGAAAGTTGGTCGTGCTCGTGGGGGATTGGTATCAGCAGGCTGGAGAGGACAAGACCTTATTTGAGGAGGGGGGAAAGGAGGTGATTGTCACCAGTCTGATGGATGATCGCGGTAGACCGCGTGATATGGCTCTGAGCTTTGCGGACGAAAGCGTCAAGATGGAAGAGGCTCAGGGGGAGGCGGGTGATCATGGTTCGAAGGAGGAAGACGATGATGATGATGACTGAGGGGTAAGGCGTTGTTATTGATAGTTTACACTTTGCAGTCTCTTTCTACTCTTACACGTTGAGCTATGTCGCGTTCACTTTCTGTCAGTCTAGGTCGCTTAAGAATCACCAGTCAAAGCCGTCCAACAAAACGATGTATTACTCAGGGGATAGAAAGAAAAACGTGGCCGATATAAAAGAGCGATCACAGGATAATGGAGATACTATGCGACAATGGAGACTACTCGCGCACAAAGAAGGGACGCCGCATCCGAATGCGAGCAGGGGAGAGAAGCATAGAAATGAAGAGGACTGTTTTTCCGAAATCGGAGTCCGCTATGTGGGTCTAGTGGTGGTGTGTGATCGTTTACCTGGTCCTCTGAGAACCACGGTACCCCATCTGCATATTGTCGAGCTCGGCCTCGAGCCCTTTTATAGAGCTGTGGGTAATTTCCAAGTCCTTGTCAGGAGGGATCCGGAATAGAGATGACTGGGGACACACATGCTGTTCCCATTGCCTGAAACGAGCCTCCTCGGCCTTGACCTGCTCGGTGAAGCGCTTGCGGAGCGCCTCTTCTTCCTCCTTGAACTTCGGGTTGTCGGGCTTTTTGACACGAGCTTCGCCAGGCTTGCGAGTCTCCATCTGTTCCAAGCGGTAGTTCTCATAGTGTTGTTCCTCGGTAGTATGGATCAGGTCGAGCATGTGGGTGCGGATGAGCAGGGAACGGAGCTTGCGGAAATCGCAGTGGGCTTCGTTCTCAACTGTAACAAGAAGTGAGTAAGCTGGAAGGACCTAGGTCAAGATGTAAATCGACCTTCAGCTACGCCCCAGAGGTACTCGCGACCCTTGACGGTCCTTCCGTCGCGAGTGGCCACGTCCTCGGTGGAGCCGATAATAGAGAAAGGCATGGCCTCCGCGAGACTGCGAACATGCTCGACGGAAGTATCATCATCATCGGGGTCAACGGGAGGAGTGTAAATGCGGATGCCCTGGGCATGGACAACTTCACGAATGCGTTGCTTGAAGACAAGCAGGTCGTTCGGGGTGAGGGTGTCAGCTTTTGCAATAACTGGAATCAGGTTGACGCGCGTGCCAAGGCGCTTCATAATTTCAATATCCAAAGGCTTCAAGCTGAAGCATCGCGGAGTTAGCTTTTGAAGGGAGGGAAGAGCGGAGACGTACGTGTGGCCAGTGGGCCTGATGAAGAACAAGCACGCATGCACACGCAAGTCGGTCTTCTCTCCACGCTCAGGCTGCTGCTCCTGCCTCATGTATGCTTCATGCTGGTCGTCGACGAAGTCGATGATTGGGCCCCACGAGTCGCGGTTGTTGACATAATCACCAAATCCGGGAGTGTCAATGACGGTGAGCTTGACCTTGAAGGACTTCTCCTCGAGCTCGGCCTTGATGATTTCGACCTGTAACACAAGAAGACGTGTCAGAAAGTGCGGCAACGAGCGAGCGGGGGGTCGAGAGGCCAAGGTACCTCAGTGAGCTTGTCAAGCTGTTTAACGTGACGCCTGCTGTAGTTCTTCGGTGGAGACAGTTCGGTAGCAAAGAGCGTGTTGATGAGGGTGGTTTTGCCCAGCCCAGACTCGCCTGCAGCAATAGAGGGGCGTAAGCGGTGGACCCCAAGCGTCCATGCGGACATTATACTGACCGACGACCATAATTGTGAAGTGGGCGCCGCGTTTGGCAATGATTCTGTGCCTCTGAGAAAACGGACTGGTGAGGAACGGCGACGACGGACCCAGCGGCGTAAACAGACCTGGTTGGGCAAGTTCGCGATACCAATTCCACTCGACATTTCAGCAAACGAGATTAGACAGAGCAACGAAGTGAGGAGGGTCGAAACCTGGAACAGAACAACCCAGAGCTATCTTTGTTTCCCAGCTTCGGACCCAGCGACACCATTAAACTTTATTAGACCGACTCTCAAAACTCGACTTTTCGAATATTGAAAGTACCCATTTATTGTCTAAAAATAATTTTCAACCTTGGTTTCCTTGCGGTCGATTTGTCGCAGCAAGCAGTAGCAAGCAGCAGGCAGCAGCAACAACAGCCATGCCGTCTCCTCGTCACTTGATGAGTCTTGCAGACCTCTCCGTCAAGGAAATCAACCACGTCCTCCATCATTCCCTCATCCTAAAGCACGCATCGAAAAAGCTCCATAAACCCCTCGATCCGACTAAACCTGGGTCCCGCGCGTCCTTGCTTGTTCCTACACAGTCCCTGGCTCGTAGCACCATTGCCCTCCTTTTCTCTAAGCGAAGTACCCGGACTCGCGTCGCGGCCGAAACGGCCGCTGTGCTCTTGGGGGGTCGCGCCCTGTTCCTTGGCCGAGAGGACATCCAACTAGGCGTCAATGAGACCGTTGCAGACTCTGCGCGTGTTCTTAGCAGCATGTGCCAAGGCTTGTTTGCTCGAGTAGGGGCTCATTCTGAAGTTGAAGTGAATTATCCGACTTATAGAGTCCCCAATCAAACCTCTGACCCATTATGCTCCAGGCACTTGCACAACACTCAGACGTACCTGTCATCAACGCATTATCCTCTGACTGGCATCCTACCCAAATCCTCGCCGATCTCCTCACGATGCACGAAGATCCATACTTCCAAGACCTGTCCACGGATACACAATCACCACATACTAACGTCCCTTCTCTCACTCCTCTGCGACCTCTCACGATCACCTGGCTGGGTGATTCCTCGAATGTCCTGCATGACATGCTCGTTACCTTTCCCCGGCTAGGACATAAGATGCGAGTTGCCACACCTCCCAACCCGAAATACCGTTGCCCAGATCCAATTTGGAATAGGGTACAGGGGCTCGGCTGCGACAAGGACATCACCTGGACGGACGATCCGCGAGAGGCGGTTCACGGCGCCGACCTCATTATCACGGATACATGGTACACCCTTCTATCCAGTGCCTTATTCGTCGTTAACTCACAGAACCAGGATCTCAATGGGTCAAGAAGCCGAAAAAGTTCAGCGATTAAAGGACTTCCAGGGCTATCAGGTCACCGAGAAGCTCTGTGCAGAAGGAGGCGCAAAAAAGGACTGGAAGTTTATGCACTGCTTGCCTCGCAAGCAGGCCGAAGTAGACGACGAGGTAAATGATGCGCTAGGACAGCCTACCTACACCTCGCTTACGATGCTCCGATGCCTTAGGTCTTCTATGGACCCCGTTCAATTGTCTTCCCAGAGGCAGAGAACCGCAAATGGACCATCATGTCGCTCTTCGAGTACGTTTTGTTGTCTTGTTCATTCTTCTGACTTACCTATGCGGCTCTCCAGTATGCTCTTCGGTCACGGACAAATTTATGATCCTACCAAGGCTTCAATCTTTGAGAAAAAACACTGAGCGGGTTAACTCCAACTTGGGCACTCAACCTTAAAAAAAAGTGTGGCCTCGATACAGAGGGTAAACAACGATACCTAAAATGCCCTCTGTCATAGGGGCGTCATGTTATATCTATAGTCAGCATCTCCGCGAATAGTGCAAATGCCCGCCCCTTTCCCAACCTATTTGCAGTCCTTTCCTTGAACGCGGTGACCGTTCCATCACCACCATTTCGGAAATGTATCGACGTCGTTGAGGCAGTAATGGGTCTGTTATGGTCGCCACAAGAGGAAATATCCTGGAAATCGTGATCCACAAACGTACATAGCATTGTAGTCTATACTGTTGAAGTATCCTTGATGTTCTCGTCTTAATGGTACCGTTTGATTGTTTCCTATGGGCTCGGTCTCTCATTCTCGAACGTATTTGGACTCTCGTCCGTGGGTCATATGCTGATCTGCAGAGTAAGTCTCCGTCTTATTGTCCTCGCCGATTTCATATGTGGCTCGCGTATCATTTACTATATAAGTACCCTCATAGTAGGTAGAACGTAATATACAAACACGGTCATGTGTTTCACGCGATCAGATAACAAAGAATCATTCACACCCGTGCGTCCTCTTGATCAATCAAGGCACCGTTGGAGGGAGACATGAAGCCCACGTCTTCACAGCCGTCTTGAACGAATGAATAAAAGACAGTTGTTGGACCCGTATCAACCTATGGCACTTGACTTTCCGTGGTTCGCTCTCCTGCTTGCAACCTTACTCTCTGTGCATGGTCTGAGAAAGAGGTCCTTATCGCCGTCGGGCGCGACAGCTGCGTTCGTCGTCGGGTTTGGGATGATGAGCGTGAAGCTACGCGTGTTCGGTGTTGGATTGATAGTGTTTTATGTTGCTGGGTCGCGTGCCACTAAAGTCGGTAAGGCTATCAAGAGCAAATTGGAGGACACGAGCGATGCGGCAGGGTACAGAACTGCTTTTCAGGTTGGGACGCGTTTCTGGCTAGGAAGTCGGTGTAAATTGATGGGTTATCGATAGGTTCTGTGTAACTCTCTTCCTGCGTTTCTTGCAGCCAGGATATGGAGTGGGATGTTCGTTTCTACGGCCGACGTCGTGCTTCTACCCCCCACATGGCTTGCCTATGCCGTGCCATTCGACGGTACAAAATACTGCCCCATCTCTCCTTCATATGGGCACGGGTGGAGCCGTATGCTCATTCTTGCGGCCCTCGGGTACGTTCTCCAATTTCCGTAATGCATTCGAACTCACGAACCACAAATAGGCAACTGGCGTGCTGCATGGGGGATACGCTCGCATCTGAACTGGGAATCCTTTCAAAGTCTCCTCCCCTGCTCATTACCACTTTCAAGCGTGTACCTCCAGGGACGAACGGCGCCATGTCCGTCCTTGGAACGGCAGTCTCCATTCTGGGCGGGGGTTTCATTGGTCTCACGTTTGTCATTGACTTACTAGCGGAGAGCTCGGCCTGTCGCGCAAGTGTTTGGGATTGGGCTCCAGGAATTATCGCATGGGGCCTATTAGCCGGTGGACTGGGGTCGTTGGTGCGTTCTTTTCATTCTCAACAATACGGCTTCCTGCTGATCCCTGTGGTAGATTGACTCCTTCCTCGGGGCGACGGTCCAAGAAACCAAATACTCCACCAAGCTGGAGAAAATTTTGACAGATGAGAGCGAAATCCGGCCAGAGTCTCAGATCAAGGTCATATCCGGTCGAAACTGGCTCAATAACAACCAAGTGCTTTTTTCTTTCTCTCGTTTCCTTCGTGTACTCACTATTCTCACAGGTGAATCTCCTTTCTTCAACAGTCACAGCCGCGATTATTGCTTTCATCGGCTAACACACAATTACGGGTTGTCCGATCGAACACTATCTGTAAATCTGTATCCAATATAGTACACTGTTGCAACGAGTGGTGAAGGACCCAACAAGCATACTAATGAATAAATAAGGTCAGCAATAACAAACCGTCCATGTATACGAAGTAGAACGAGGGTTTTACCTAATAATGGGGCGGGGGTGGGCACTATGGGAGCTGTGGAAGGGGATCCCGTCCTCCAATGGCAGGAACAATATGCATACCGGCGTGGTGTGAGAGGGAAGGGGAAGAGAGATACTAAGCAGAGATGGTCCTACGGATATGCATAAAAAAGAACAGGAAATTTGCAGGCGGGGATATTGACACCCTATTCGGCCCGCTTTTCGTTGACGACCGCCTCGACCCACTTGAATAGTGCAGCTTCAAGCATATCCTCCCAGTGTTCCTCGCGCTTTGCGACAGTGGGCGCGTCGAACAGCGTTGGAGGGACCAATTGATGGAAAGCAATGGTGGTTACTGTCGGCGAAGAAAGAGGAGTATTTGTTTGTGAGGATATACCATTGAGCTGGGAACTTGAGACGAGTGGGAGCATGTATCGCAGTTTGAGAGCGCTGCGGGTTATGTGGTGAGTCGTCAATAACCGTGGAGGCAATGGGTACGCACGCAGCCCACAAACGCAAATTCTCTGTTCTTCTGAATGTCCACGTCCTCTTCTTCCCACTTGTCTGTTCTTGGCCGGCTTTAGTTAGCGTCTCGGCTTCTAGTGCTGCTATGTCGTGAATAGCGGCCTTGCTGATATATCCCCATGGCTTCTTTGATCTCCTTATGCCAGTGTTGTACGCTACACAAAGCAGTTGGCCGGAAGACAGGGCGAGCAGAAGGGCTTCGCGGTCGGGAGGAAGATCGACAGGCGGTAGGTGTTGGGATAGTTCCGGTGGAAGGAGGTGGTACAGTACTGCCAAAGCTCGGCCTGTGAACAGTGTGAGCAAAGAGGCAGTGGCCGCGGAGTGAAATATTCACCAAGTAAATCACCCACGAAGCAGGTTACTTTCGCCCAGTCTGGAAGGTGTCCTTCGTCCCAAAAATCATGCGACGCTGGGGAAGGGGGTTCCGACTCGTTCTCTTCGTTCACAACCATCGCTCTCATCGCATCCAACAAGCCATTGGAAACGACTCGGTTACCACGAACGTGCCCGGCCTGGATATCTCCGGGATTAGGCGAAAGCTTTTCAGAATTCGCGGACCTCCTCCGTCTAGCAAGCAGCCGCTGCAAGGCAAATGCCCACCCTCTTTGGTGAAGAGGAGTCTCACCACCGAATACCAGCTTGTCCACTGCCTCCAAATAGTGCGCTACTACCTCCCGTTCCTTCTCCAGGTCCAGAAGAGTGACGTTCTGCCGGTATAACCAGCCACCGCCTAAAATGAGTTTCTCGTCCCACGTCTCCGGCTTCTCGTGTAGTTCTTCCTTATTAATATCATCCTCATCATCTGAGTAAACAAGGATTTCCCTTTCGATGCCCTTTGGCTTGGCCACCGAGAATGCAAACGACGTCCCAGACTCTGAGCCATCAGATCCTGGCGAAGGAACGCGGGAGCGATTGGACGCCGAGCCATGATCCGAGAGTACATCTGATGCCTCCTCAGTCATGGGCAGGCGATATTTCTCCTCGATACCTCGCAGTACCCCCAGCAGTTCCAGTGCGAGTTGGCGAATAAGGCTCAATGGCGTATCGACGCTTTGCGGGGGCAAAGGTACTGGCTTGTTGCGTGGTGATAATGATGGAGATAGGAGAGTGTTAGGGGGAGGTGGACTATAGTCATTGTCCTCTGGCAACACCACGAGGTAATTTCGAACAGAACGAATTGCCACCGTGGTTGACTTGAGGACCGCTAGGATATCAAGAGGGGACAGCATGACGGCACGGGATGTCAGGGTTGGGCTTCCTGTGCTGCATGCGGCTGAACTGGATTCGGCCACATTGGTCTGCTTGACCCGTTGTTCTGATGTACCCAGAGCCCATGTGTCTGATACGGCCTCGAGATCCTTGACAAGCTCAGGAAGCAGCTCATCTGGATCTGTCGTGTAGCTCTTGACGCGTTCGTGGAATGGGCCGCGCGGTGGAACTGGCGCAGCTGGTGACGGTGGGAGCTCGAAACGGATCTCGGGGATGCCGCTACTTGCGACTGAGGGAGATTTTGCATGACCTCCGATAGCTAGTACGTAGCCCTTTCCCCTGAGTTCATGAGCCGGCCTGCCACGAACCGTCATAAGTGAGCAGCCAAGACGAAGAGAAGCGGGAACTATGCGTACTTTGATCTTGCGGAGAGACCAGCCTTGGTGAAGTAATGTTGAAGGTGTTCGATACTGCCCAGAGCAAGTACGCTCTCACGTTTTGCGGCGCTTCTTGAGAAAGGTTTCGACTGTTTGTTGGTGGAATTAACGACTGGGTAGAAGGCAGTCTGCCTGCGGGCCTTCTTGACTGCCTTGTCTGAGGTTGGTTCGAGAGATGAATTGGCATCAGCCATCTCGAATCTCGATGCGCGGGCGTGGCTGAGTTGGGTTTTGTTTGTCCTCAACTTGGGAAATGTCCTCAAGACGGGTTGTTATTTGTGGAGCTGGATTTATTGGTCAGTGTTCATTATCATAAGAACATATACAGAAACCAAACCCGAGTGAGTGCAGGAAGTCATGTCGCCCGTGCATTCGCAGCGTCTCCCGCTATGAAACGCCTGCAAATTGTGCTTGCCTCCCGAGACCCTACTTCAATTCACGACANNCCGCCGCAGTCGACATTACAAATCGGGACTCATTGAGAAATCCATTTGAAGAGGCGGACGTGGTCGTCTCTCTGGTTGGCGTTCTCATGGGATCTCCAGCAACGTTTGATAAGGTTCAATGGAAAGGGGCCGAAAATATCGCACTTGTAGCACGCGAACAGAATGCCAAACTCATTCACCTCAGCGCCATTGGTGCTGACCCAAACAGCCCACTGCCTTCACCACGTACAAAGGCTCTTGGAGAACAAGCAGTTCTAGCAGCCTGTCCTAAAGCCACTATCCTTCGTCCATCTCTGGTATTCGGACCGGGGGACTCTTTCTTTATGGTAAGGGTACTATCAATGCACTAGAGTGGAAGAACTAAACGCATTTGAGCGTTTTGCTACTCTCTCCCGCTTCTTGCCCTTTATGCCCGTCTTCGGAGGTGGTCACACTAGATTCCAACCAGTCTATGTAGGGGACCTCGCTCGCGCCATCGAAATTAGCTCCAGACATGATCCCGACATAGAATCTCTTACCAATGGCAAGATAATCGAAGCGGGTGGACCGGACAGTGGGTGCACGGGGCAAAAAGCCAGCTGGTGTTAATGCTGACGGCAATCCCCCAGTTTTCACGTATAGGCAAATAATGGAGCTTGTGCTCAAGTATACGAACCGTTACAGGCCTATCGTGTCAGTACCATTCGCTGTTGGCCGACTGCAAGCAACAATTCTGGAGCGACTGCCCGAGAGCGTTCTCTCCCTATCACGCGATCAAGTCAGTTCATACTCGCTTTCGGGGTACCTTCTGACTCTTTGTTTAGGTGGAGCAACTCGCCAAGGATAATGTTGTCGGGCCCGACCAGGCGAACGTATTCCCGTCGCTCTTGAAACAATTTGCAGGGACCGATCGCAGTTCTGTACACGACATACTCCCGACATACCTTTGAGTTTCACAACCAAACCTTCTGATGTATGGCTTTGCAGTGCACAGTCTGGATGAGCTGGATCCGTGGATGGACGGGGATAAATTACCTAGAACCAGACGCTGCCCGGGTGTGTATGTTGGTAAGATTAAATCCTCCGCTATCCACGAAGAGAGTTCCTGAACAATCATGCAATGCCACCCTTTTTTCTTGGCCAAAGCATGTAAAATAAGATTTCCATCTCACTTGTCTCATCAGCGAGCTTAATTAAGGTAGAAAGGCTGTGTTGCTGGTCATATCAATCATAAAGATGGATGTTCAATTTCTCTGAGGAATATATTGTCACCTGCAAAGGAAGGTACAGATGAGGCCCATCAATTCTTTACAATACTCACTAGGTGATGCCGCAATACACTCAAATCATTAATTGTGGTTCAATCATTGAGATTAGTTTCCAGCTCTCTCATGTCTTGCGCGGGATTACCCCAGCATTCAAAGCATTTAAGGCTTGCATTGAATGCAAAATGATTGCCCTGCTCCCTATTTTGGCCAGCTTCGTAAAGAGCATGGGGTCGGCTGCCTTCGCTTCCCGAGCGCCGTTCACCCACAGCTCCCCGTAGTATCGCCTCGCTTCCTCTTCGTACCTTTTCGTGTACCGCGAATGACCTCCTCCAAGGTTTAAATATCCCATCCGTTGGCAAGTCCTCCGCTCGCTATTGAACCCATAGGATCAACGTTTGTTGCTGTATTGTCCTAGCATTCTGAGACCAGGGCTATGTAGGAGCTACTTATAACAACGTGTCAAATTGATCAAGACGCCGTCCTCTATTGTGCGCAGCGCCGATACCTGTCAACATGAGGATCGCTGGGGGTACTGACAACTCTCTCTCTCCTCACCTCTACACCTCTACACCTACGCTACAGTAGACGCCTATCGTGACTTTGCACATCAACAGATGGCCATTTACCTCGTTATTCTCAGCGACTCTGCATCTCAATGGACAGCACAGTCATTGACTATCAACAGATGACCTTTTACACTGCAGCCCTCGCGACCCTTCAACTTTACGTTGCTCCGGGTGCGCTTCTGCAGTATCTGACCCCTCCCTCTCGATCGCCCTATGTTGATGTCAGGCCCACCACACGTCACGCACTAAAAGCCATCAAGATCTGTTCATTATAATGCAAATAGACGGCCTCTCGTTTCACCGTCACTCGATAAACGGGTTTCCCTTATATCCGTCGCTCACTGCTCTCTTCAATGAGCTCTCGGTTGACCTGGTCGTGCAATTCACGATGCAGAACAAGAAACTGACCGGTACGTCTTATAGCGACTATTTCACCTTCTCCCTTTGTCACCTGGTCTCCTGCAGTTGTTACAGGTTCTAATATAATTTCTGGCAATTTACAGGATGGTGGTATGAGACAAGATATACAAGAGATCGCAAACAGAGAGATGTAATCCGCGTATAGGCAGTGATAGAGTAGAGTATGCATAGGGGTAGAGCGATGTGGAATTGAAGAGTCACCAGAACGGCACAGTAGATGGGCCGCTGAGGTAAACAACCCAGAAGAAGGAATGCAGGATTACTCGAATAATTGTCTCGAGACTTGGGCGTGTAGTGAGGGATGAGACGTGACTAACAGTCAATAGGCTCTCACCGCACCTTGCCCAACATTCAGATCCTAATTGTCCCGTCCTCCCCGAATGGGACGAGATAAGTTGACTCACCTCAAGAGAAGAACGTATGCATGCCAATTCATTGGCATCAACTTGATGCTTAGGTCTGCGCAAGAGGGCAGTGTTTTATTATAATCATTCCAGTCGCTAACGAAACCCAATCGTTATCACAAATGCTGAATACGCCGAACCCATCTCGAGTTCGTGCGCATATTCTATGTCAAAAGCGACTTCTTGATAACATGAAATGATAAAGAAAGCTAACAGGAGTCGGTAGGCGGCGATATAAAGCAAGACGTGTTTCCAGTTTATCTCCCCTGACGAGTCCATCGGAATGGGATGGCCAATCTGATAGTCCGCTTAGGCAGTGCTCTCTGACCCTGCTCTGGGCTTCCGACTATTGCCAGCTTGCACCAGTGCCTTGGCAGCAGCGGAGTAAATCGGTACACTTTGCTGCTTCCTAGCTGTCCACCGCATCCAAGTATATGATAGCCCGAGGGTGAGCACTGTAAGCGGCAGCGTAAGCGCCAAGTAGATCCAGCCTTGTTCAGAGATACTGATTCGGCCTTTGGAATTCTCAAAGTTAAAGTTAAATAACCCCATGCTGAAGGCCGTCTACATTGAATACCATTAGCTGAACATCCCAGTGGGCGATTTGAAGTGTTCAAGGACGTACACAGGTGAACGTCGCTGGGAGATAAATCATTGTTACAACGGTGATGGTCTTCATGACTTCGCTATCGCGCTTGGTGTCGTATGCGACAATTGCCATTGATTCCGATTGCTTTGCGTTCTCCTCGGAGATTTTCTTTATCCCTTCAATCATGCGGATATTGGTATAGTTGAGTAGCTGTCAAACCGTTTAATCAAGTCCCCATTGGAACAAGGATGGAGATACCATACTAAGTTCAGAAACCGGTCATACCGACTGACAAGATTGTCAAGAAGGTTTGCAGTCACGTGGCATCGCTGCTTTTGCTCCTTGAACAGAGCGGACAATGAAGCTCTAACACCCAGACCGAGCTTTAGTGTGTACCACAAATTGTGACACTCCTCCACCGATACGAGCGCTGATCGTAAAGTGGTAAAGTCACCCTTTGTATAATCCACACTTCTGGCATGGAATTCTGCTTGACGTACGCGGGCCTCATGATCAGAGGCATTATCCAATGTTTGTGCCGCCATCTCCTATTGAAAAGAGGGGATCAGCTAATGCGGCACAAGTGAGAATAGAGGCTTGCCACTACATACTGTACCACCAGTGTTGACATCCCAAACCTCTGCGATTCCTGCAAAGCATTCCTGTGCCATGGCAAACCATCGAAGAAGTAGTCGGGGGACTATCTCCTCTGGCGGACTGGCAGCTTTGAACAATTCCTTGAGGTGCTGGTCCACGCAAAGGTAGAAATGATCTAGGCCTGTCGTGATAATTGTAGTCTGCTTGGTCACAGCATTGTAGGAGAGGTATAGCCTTGGGTAGATATTTATATATGGTGATGACTTGGTATTGTTTTCCATTTCAAACCACGATAAATAAGGCTCTGATAGTAAGTGCGAGCTGCCTTTGGCTTTCCTCCAGTGAAGTCGGAGAGCCATCCACCCGTCTTCAATTCTACGTTAGCATCCTATACCATCGAAGCCAGAGCCGACTCACGAAACGTGGCATTCCCATTGCTAGTGACAGTGAAAGAATCAAAGGATGAAGTAGAATCCTGAAGGAATGCCGCCCATACAGCGGAAGGCGCCCCGCAAGCGGAGAGAATATCTCGAGTGTAGGTCGAGTAGATCGCGCTTCGGCCCCTCTGGGAGGCTGCAAAACTAGAGTCTATTAGACAGGAACAACCTTGCAGAACGACCACGCCTCGCTCACAATAATCTGAAACAAACCTCAGGACGTGACCCCTGGTGGAAGGTGAGATGTGAATGGCTATAGAGACTCAATACTCACTTTCAATAGAGGAGCCAGCTGCGGCTCCGTGACATGACCGACAAATATCTCTAGACGGATCGTTATTCAGATCGACCGCGATAGACGGCGAACTCACCTCGACCAGACCGAGAAAACTCGGCGACATAGAGGACCATTTCCTCAGTTCGTGACCACACGGTGCGCTGTCGATCGAAATTCTGAAAGCAGTGTATCGCGTCCCGCATTCGGCTGTCCGATACAAATGGCCCAAGCCGACCAGTAGGCCATGATTCTGAGTCCCGTTGAGTTGTCTCAGGAGTCAGGAGAGGTAGTGGTGGAGCGAGAGGTAATGGTGGAGCGAGGGGTGTTGGTGGAGAGGGAGGGGGGCTATCAGCCGCGCGGTCATATCTCGTGTTAGATAGATCACTACGGGATTGCTTGCTTTACCTATCGTCAATCCACCCACCGGGCATATCCAAAATTGAGCAGCAGCCGGGAAGGAGTAGAAACTGGGGTTGGTCGTCTGCCGTCTGCCGTGTAAAGCAGAGCCTCCAAGATGTTCAGAGAATGGTGTTTGGGAATTGAGATTATGAATTGGAGACGATATGTCATTTTGATATTTCCGTAGCGAAGGAGGTTGGCATTTGTTCGGGTTTGCAGATACATCATACAGTAGCTGGCTGGCGCCACAGGCGGGTGCGACTATCGTCGCTTATGCTTACTTGTTTCTATTTTTATACGTATATAAACGCGATCGTAGATTCTCCCTTTCCTCGATTTCTGTCACCTGAAGCCATGAAATAGCGAATGAAAAGTACGAGGATCGCCGACTTGACATTATTGTGCATGGGCTGCTCAGTGAATGGTCGATCAGAGAGGGGTGGTGGAATATCTGGCATCGCGGCAATTGTCCGAGTGGTGCAATAGACCCGCAAAACACAGTCGTTTCACAGAAACAAAGGGGTCGTGTTTAGGCTTGAACGCTCTTTGTACCCGAGCTTACATCTCGACCACAGTCTTCAGGTGTAACGGAATACCTTACAATGGCATTTAGTCGGCCTGTACATGACTATGGATGATCACTGGATAACAGTTTTCCGACCAGCGTACCCATCTCGTTACCCCATGATGCTCTCCATGTCTGATACCACCAAGCATTCAAATCGCCGATATGCAAGTGATTTGTGTCAACGCCGTTTCTTATTTTGGATGTCAGTTTTCCGGCGTTCCGCAACAGTAATCGCACGCGCAGAGGAGACCAGAGCATCGCCAGATATGGCTGAGCCCAACTCGGATATTATAAAATACTCTAGATAGAGGACATACCGCAGTATACAGATATAGGGAAATCCATGCAAAATTCTGACAATTTTGTGATCCATCGCAACGGTCGAAGCATTTACACGTAAATGGGTTTGTTTTCGAGTGTTCCAGTCACCAAGTAGAGACGTAAGGCTACACGTTCACTCCTGACTCACTCCCAAGGACGCCAAACAGAGGCATGGAGGCATGGAGGCACAATCTAGGCGACCCTCAGCCTCTTTTGGCCACAAGGGGCTCTTCGAGACGATAAGAAACGTGTTCACTATGGAGTCTAATGGACATACCCGGCTCTGAAGTGGCCCATGGGGTACCTCGCGGATCTCAATGAATATTCGCTTAAGTGAGGACGATGACAGGTTACTTTTGCATTCCCAATCAGCCACCGACAAAGTCGAGATACTTCCCGAGGGCTTTACCGGACGAACAGACTTCGAGTTGCGAAAGATAGTGATCCCGAGTTGATGCATTCTCTCCGTCTCTGCTTCCGAGGTTCTGACATCCTCCAAGTGAGGTCGAGGCAAAACTCGCAGTAGCCGTGAGATAAGACTTCGACAGTGCCTCCACTTCTCCATGAGATGGAATCTGGTCTACCTGAGGATCAGACATCCCTTGATTTTCGTCACAAAACCAGAGCACGCCATACAGGGCTTCGTCCATAACGGGGGCCCTGCAATGGTTTATCACACTGCCCTGGATACTGCAGCGTGACCCCTTGGCAAGGTGAAAGGCGTCTTTGCCATCGCAACAGAAGGTAACCGAAGGTTCTGTGCTAAAAGCGAAACGCCGTGGAGCCTAGAAGAACGTCGAGGCCCCGCGTGGTCTCTGGGCCTCATGCTCGTGCTCATTTTCCGGCGTACAGAGCGAAAAGGTTTTTCAGCGTATTTAACGCTGCCGGTTATCTCGGTACGGATGATATATTGAGAGATTAGGAGGAGAGCAGGAGTCGCCGATGGCTGTTTATTTCAGCAAGTAGGCAGCTACAGCGGTGTATCATGGTGTAAGAACCATACCGACCATGTCTTGCTCCGCCTGTTGCTTTGAAACCCTACACGTCACCAGGACTGAAGGGAACATCGTCACACTTGCAATTTATCCCGCTTGCCCTATATCGCACGCTTCACGGGTTATTCGGGTTTCTGTCACTTTATAACCGCCACACGAGGTTCTTTTCTCCCAATTCGGTTCAGGGCATTGTGGGAATATTTTCCATTTCCCTGATACGAATGAGGATTAAGGCACTTAGGTGTTTCGGGTGGTCATATATCGAGCTGGCGAGAGAGAGTACACCGCGCGGCGAAGGACTAAATGCACCACCATGTAACAACAGGTACATAATCTCATCTCGGGTCCTCACTCGAGTCTGTGCTCAGAATCAAAATGTCCATTCAATCATTAAAATAGGTGAAACGAAGCAAGCAGGTGAATCTACAGCGGAGCAGCATCAACTGAATGCGAAATGCTTTTGGGCGACCCTAAGTGGTTCTTCAGAACATCTGGGAGGCACCTAGAATGCAAGCCACGACTGCAAGGGGCACCGATGCCGAACGGACAGAGGACGCTGCCCCAGTTGCGGTTGAGAACGTAGAAGTGGACGCCGAAGCTCGGCTTGTGCTAGCGGACGTGGTTGTGGGCTTGGAGGTGGTAGCAGTACTGGTGCTCTTCCCGGTTGAGGTTGAAATTGTCCCCAAAGAACTAGTAACTGGGACATCCGATAGCGATGCGGACGTGCTTGTCAAATCAGATGGAAGGGTTGGTGGTGATACAGTGCCCGTGCTAGGTATAACGGTCGGGAATGTTTCCGTAGCTCCGCCATCCCTACATAAGAAGTCGTCAGAAACCCACTGGAATTCGGCGGTGAATAGCAGAGGGACTTACGAGGATACGTCTGCGGGTGGAGAGTCCGTAGGACCTTGCGGCGCCGCCATGGCAGCGACGGCAACTGCGAGGAGAGTGAAGAATTGAATTTTCATTATGAAGTCTTAGGCTGTCGTGTAGGAAGAGAAAAGCGAATTTCTCTGCTGGTTCTCGTGGAGAAAGACTATGATGGTTGAGTCCAAGGAATGACTGCCAGCCAAGGGGTGCTTTTAAAGGCAGGCCTGGATGGCCCGGAAAGTCTCGGCCATGTGGAGCGCCACAGCCCTGGGCTATGCTGCGTGGTGTCTGTGTCCCTGCGGACGCTGCGGATGGCGAATGGGCCGAACCCGGTGCTTCTTGTTTGGTTTGCCATCTAGCCCGGTCG
>WNFL01290407.1_pt2 | contig 22218 bp, 22 predicted proteins | sample 5400361 | NCBI WGS metagenome assembly WNFL01 (sample SAMN13153351, study PRJNA577476) | soil metagenome | isolation source: 40 cm soil on Douglas fir-dominated hillslope | place: USA:California | collected 2013-09-17
GACAGGGCGATCGCGGCGAAGGACTTCGACAAGGCGCGCGCGCTGTACGAGAGGTGCGCCACCGAGACGACCTGGTTCTGCGAGCGCGTGCGGGAGAAGGGCGACCAGCTGAAGGCTGGCTACGCCGCCGCGCACCTCGCCAAGGCGCAACAGGCCAAGGCGCAAGGAAAGGTCGAGGCTTGCAAGCAGGAGGTGCAGCAGGTCCTCGCGCTCGATGTCGCGAGCGCCGAGGCACAGGCGCTGACCTGCGCCGCGCAACCGGCCCAGGCGGAGAAGCCTTCGCCGGCCCGGCACGAGGGAGGCAGCCTCTCCCAGGCCGGCCGCGATCAGAAGGCGTACCAGCTGATCCAGGAAGGGAACGCCAAGGTGAGCGCGAAGGACTTCGGCGCTGCCACGGCCAGGTACCAGGCCGCCATCGATCTCCGGCCGAGCAAGCAATACGTCGGTTACGCCTATCGCGGGCTCGGCACCGCCGCCGTCTACGCCGGCGACACCAAGGCGGCGGTGAAGTGGTACAAACTGTACATGCCGTACGCGGACGACGCCACCAAGGGGCAGCTGCAGCAGCTCATCGACAAGTTCGGCGGATGATCGCCGCCCCGGGGCGGCGCTGCGTCGGGCGGCACGGGGGGCGATGAGGCTGATCGTCGAGGACGACGAGCGACGCCGCACCGTCGTTCCCCTTTACCGGGACGAGCTGGGCATCGGCCGCGCGGAGGGCAACTCCGTCTGGCTCACCGAGAAGGACGTCTCGCGCCGCCACGCGAAGCTCGTGCGCCGGAGCGGGCTCTTCTACGTCGAGGACCTGGACAGCTTCACGGGCGTCCGCGTGAACGGCGACCGCATCCGCGGCGCGCAGCAGATCCGCGAAGGCGACCTGATCGAGATCAGCCGGTACGAGCTCATGCTGGAGGCCGGCCCGGACGAGAAGGCCGCGCCCGATCCGCGCGCGGCGGGCGAAACGACCGCGCCCGTCCCCCGACCGCTGCGCTCGGCCCGGAAAAGGCGCATCGCGACCTTTGTCCTGATCCTGCTCGTGGCCGCCGCGGTGGCCGCGGCGCTCTGGTTGCGCGGGGTCCGCGGCGCGCACGGCCGACCTCGCGGCGAGGGCGATCGGCGGTCGCGGCATTTCACACCGAGGACGGACCCGGAGCAATGTACGAAAACATCGCAGGACTCCGTGCCCCCGGACCCGTGCGGCGACTTGCAGGAGACGGTTACAAGCGTATCCGTTGACCCGATCAGCGCCGCCGGATAACAAGCGTGCGCGTACCGTAGGTACGTTAGACTCCAGTGCGCGTATCAGCGAAGGGGGGCTACGGTGGACATCCGAATCCTAGTTGTCGACGACGACCAGGACTCCGTCGAGTTGGTGGAAAAGATCCTCAAGAAGGATGGTTACCGCGTCGCGTCGCTGACCGACGGCCGCAAGGTGGACGAAGAGCTCCGCAAGAATGACATCCACCTCGCGGTAGTGGATCTGAAGATGCCCGAGATCTCCGGCCTCGACGTGGTGGACATGATCCGGCGCCACGATTCCGACTGCGCGGTCATCCTGATGACCGGCTACGCCACGCTCGATTCAGCGGTCTCCGCCCTGCGCGGCGGCGTGGTGGACTACCTGCGCAAGCCGGTGCGCGAGGACGAGCTGCTGGGAGCGGTGCGCCGCGCGCTGGCCGCCAAGGGGCTCGCGCTCCTGCCCGAGGAAGAGCTGCACCGCAACATCGGGTCGGCGATCCGCGAGCTGCGCAAGAAACGGACCCTCACCTTGAAGCAGCTCGCCAAGCGCACCGGGCTCTCGGTCAGCCTGCTCTCCCAGATCGAGCGCGCCGAATCGAGCGCCAGCGTCACCTCGCTCTACAAGATCGCGCACGCCCTGAAGATCCGTCTCCCCGAGCTGTTCTCTCGCGTCTGACGCGAGGGGCTACAAGCGTTCACAGGCTTTGAGCCCCTCGCGGCTATTTCGCGAGCACGACGAGGACCTCGCCCTCGCTGACCGGCTGGCCTTCCTTGCAGCGCACCTCGGACACCTTGCCGTCCTCGGGCGCTTCGACCGGCATCTCCATCTTCATCGATTCGAGGATCACCAGCACGTCTCCGGCGGACACCGCGTCGCCGGGCTTCTTCTCGATCTTCCACACGGTGCCGGTGATATGGGCGGGCACGTCGATCAAGGCGGGACCTCCGGGTCGAGGCTTGGGAGTTGCGTCCTGCGGCTCGCGGCTCCCCTCAAGCGAGCTTCTCCAGAAAGCGGGTGTCCAGCTCGCCGCGGGCGAAGGCGTCGGACGCGGCGATGCGGCGGTGGAGGGGAAGGTTGGTCTTCACTCCCTCGACCGCGAATCCGTCGAGGGCGGCGCGCAGCCGCGCGATGGCCTCGCCGCGCGTCGGCGCGTGCACCACCAGCTTCGCGAGCAGCGAATCGTAGAAGGGGGTCACGGTATCGCCCGCGCGATACCCGGCGTCGATGCGCACGCCGCCGTGGAAACCGCCGTCGGCGGGCACCGGCGTCTCGAACCGGGCGATCCTGCCCGGGGAAGGAAAGAACTTCACCGGGTCCTCGGCGTTCACGCGGCATTCGATCGCGTGGCCGCGCGTCCTCACGTCGTCCTGGCCGATGGGCAGGCGCTCGCCGGCCGCGACGCGGATCTGCAGCTGCACCAGGTCGAGGCCCGTCACCGCTTCGGTCACGGGGTGCTCCACCTGGAGCCGCGCGTTGAGCTCGATGAAGTACACCTCGTCTCCCACCAGCAGGAACTCGCAGGTGCCCGCGTTCGCGTACCCCACCGCGCGCGCGGCGGTGAGCCCGGCGTGCAGCAGCTTGTCGCGCAGGTGCGGCCGCGGCGAGGGCAGCTCGAACGCCGTGGCGGGCGCCTCCTCGAGTACCTTCTGGTGGCGCCGCTGGATGGAGCACTCGCGCGCCCCGAGGTGCAGGGTCAGGCGCCCGTCTCCCAGCACCTGCACCTCGACGTGGCGCGGCGCCGGGAAGTAGCGCTCGAGGTACACGGCGTCCTTGCCGAACGAGGCGCGGGCCCGATCGGAGCAGGCGCGCAGCGCCTTGACGAGCTCCGGCTCGTCGTTCGCCACCTGCATGCCGATGCCGCCCCCGCCTCCCGCGGCCTTGACCAGGAGCGGGAACCCGAGGGCGCGCGCCTCGTCGAGGGCGGCGTCGGGCGTCACGTGTCCCTCTGATCCCGGAGCGACCGGAACTCCCGCGTGGCGCATCACCGTGCGGGCCTGCGCCTTGTCCTTGATCGCGCGCATCGCGCCGGGCGGCGGTCCGACGAACGCGACTCCGGCGGCGGCGCAGGCCTCGGCGAAGCTCGCCTGCTCCGAGAGGAAGCCGTAGCCGGGATGGATTGCGTCGGCGCCCGCGCTCTTCGCGGCGGCGAGGATCTTCTCCGAATCGAGGTAGCTCTCGCGCGCCGGCGCGGGACCCAGGCGCACCGCCTCGTCGCATTGCTCGACGTGGAGCGAGCGCTCGTCGGCGTCGGAGTACACGGCGACGGTGCGGATGCCCAGCGCGCGCGCCGCGCGGGCGACGCGGCAGGCGATCTCACCGCGGTTGGCGATGAGCAGCTTGTGGAACACGTCGAGCTGGCCTCCGGTGGGACCGTCGCGCGGCGCCGCCCCGGGGCGGCGAGCGTCGGCGGGCCGTTGAAAGCGGGCGAGCATACTCCAGCCACGCGCGCAGCGCTCACGTTGACCGGGCACGTCGTGCGCGACTAACCTGTGCGCGTTCCGTTCCGGGGGAAGGGGATGGCCAAGGCGATGCGGCACGCGCGGGGCGGGAGACGGCGGCGGGTGCGGCCCACCGTGGTGGTCGATCTCTCCTCGGTGCGCGAGCAGCGCAGGCGCGAGCTGGCCGAGCGGCGGGTGCGCTCGGTGATGGACGGAAACCGCGCCGCGCTCACCCGGCTGTTCGCGAGCGGGCTCATCTTCACCCAGAAGGGCAGCCGCGCCGGGCGCGAGCTGCTCCGCGAGCATCAGACGCTGCAGAAGCTCGTCGATCTGTTCGCGCGCCTCGGCGAGGGGCGCGATCTGATGCTGCACGACGACGCGGAGGACGTGTTCGCCCGCCTCGACGCCCAGCTGGCCCGCACCGCCCAGCTCACCGCCCGCGCCGGCGACTTCCTCTCCGGCCGCTCCCGCGACTAGCCGATGTAGCGGGCTAGAAGCGTTTCACGCGAAGCGCGGAAGGAAACGAAGCGCGGAAGATTTAGTTTGGATCTCGCTGCGGTGCACCGGGACGATTCGCAAAAAAACCTTCCGCGCTTCCCAATCTTCCGCGCTTCGCGTGAAACGCTTCTAGTCGTTACGCGCGGCTAGTCGTTGTTGCGGAGGAAGGTGGGGATGTCCAGCTCGTCCTCGCTGGCGCCGGTGAGCTGGCGGAGCTCCTCGAAGGAAAGCTTCCGGACGGGGCGGTCGCGCTGAGGGGGAGGAGGAGTCGCCGCGCGCGGCGCAGGAGTGGCGCGGGGGGAGTCGGCCGGGCGCGCCGGCGCGCGGGCCGCGGGGTGCTCGGCCGCGCCGGGAGTCCGCAGCGCGCGGGTGGCCTCGGTGCGCTCGATGCGGCGCGTGTCGCGGTGGTTGAAGCCGGTCGCGATGACGGTGATCTTCAGCTTGTCGGCCATCTCGTCGGAGATGACGCTGCCGAAGATGATGTTGGCGTCCTCGTGCGCCGCCTCCTGGATGAGGCTGCAGGCCTGGTTCACCTCGACCAGCGTCATGTCCGGCCCGCCGGTGATGTTGATCAGGATGCCGGTCGCGCCGTCGATCTGCACGTCCTCGAGCAGCGGGCTCTCCACCGCCTGCCGCGCGGCCAAAAGCGCGCGTCCCTCGCCCGCCGCCGTCCCGGTCCCCATCAGCGCGACGCCCATGCTGCTCATGATGGTGCCCGCCGCCGTCCCGGTCCCCATCAGCGCGACGCCCATGCTGCTCATGATGGTGCGCACGTCGGCGAAGTCGACGTTGATGAGCCCCGGGATCGTGATCAGGTCCGAGATGCCCTGCACGGCGTTGAGCAGCACCTCGTCGGCCTTCTTGAAGGTGTCGAGCAGCGTCGTCTTCTCGTCCGCGATGGCGAGCAGCCGCTGGTTGGGGATGGTGATCAGCGTGTCCACCGCGTTCTTCAGCTCGGCAAGGCCGCTCTCCGCCTGCTTGAGGCGCCGCTTGCCCTCGAAGAGGAACGGCTTGGTGACCACCCCGACGGTGAGCGCGCCCACGCTGCGCGCCAGGTCGGCGATCACCGGGGCGCCGCCCGTCCCGGTGCCGCCGCCCATCCCGGCGGTGACGAACACCATGTCGGCGCCTTCCAGCGCGGCCAGGATGCGCGCCTTGTCCTCCAGCGCCGCCTGCCGCCCGATCTCCGGGTTGGCGCCGGCGCCCAGCCCCTTGGTGACCTGCGCGCCCACCTGGATCTTGGTGGGCGCCCGGTTGTTCTGCAGCGCCTGGCAGTCGGTGTTCGCGGCGATGAAGTCCACCCCGGTGAGGCCGGCGAGGATCATCGTGTTCAAGGCGTTGCCGCCGCCGCCGCCGACCCCGATCACCTTGATCTTCGCGCCCAGCTCACTCTCGAACTCTTCCATGACCCCTCCGGTTCAGAACAGCTCCTTCACCCAACCGATGAACCGCTCGCGCAGCGACGATGCGTCGCCCGCGAACACCCGGCCTTCCGTCCCCTGCTTGATGGCGTAGTGGAGCAGGCCCACCGCGGTGGCGTGCTGCGGGCTCTTCACCACGTCGGTCAGCCCGCCGACGTTGCGCGGCAGACCGCGCCGGACCGGCAGCCCCAACACCTCCTCGGCCAGCTCGGGCATGCCGTGGAGCAGCGTCGATCCTCCGGTCAGCACCACGCCCGAGGCGAGAAGGTCCTCCTGGCCCGCCTTCTGTATCTCGCGGTGCACGAGCTGGAACAGCTCCTCGACGCGCGGCTCGACGATCTCGCAGAGGATGCGGCGCGCCAGGACGCGCGGCGCGCGGCCGCCGACGCTGGGCACTTCGATGGTCTCGTCCTTGTCGAGCAGCGCGCTCTGGGCGCTCCCGTACTTGACCTTGATCCGCTCCGCCTCGTTCATCGGGGTGCGCAGCCCCACCGCGATGTCGTTGGTGAGGTGGTTCCCGCCGAGGGGGATGACGCTGGTGTGCTGGATGGCCCCGCCGGAGAAGATGGCCACGTCGGTGGTCCCGCCGCCCACGTCGACCAGGGCGACGCCCAGCTCCTTCTCCTCCTCGGCGAGCACCGCTTCCGCGCTGGCGAGCGGCTCGAGCACGATGTCGGAGACCGACAGCCCCGCCTTGGCGCAGCACTTCACGATGTTCTGCGCGCTGGAGACCGCCGCGGTGACGATGTGCACCTTGGCCTCCAGGCGCACCCCGCTCATGCCGAGGGGCTCCTTGATGCCGTCCTGCTCGTCGATGATGTAGTCCTGCGGCAGGACGTGGAGGATCTCGCGGTCCTGGGGAATGTTGATGGCGCGCGCCGCGTCGAGCACCCGCGCGATGTCGCCCTGCTTCACTTCCTTGTCCTTGACCGCCACCACGCCTTGCGAGTTGAAGCCGCGGATGTGCCCGCCGGCGATGCCGGCGTACACCGAGACGATCTCGCATCCGGCCATCAGCTCCGCCTCTTCCACCGCGCGCCGGATGGAGGAGACCGTCGCCTCGATGTTGATCACCACGCCCTTGCGCAGCCCGCGCGACGGATGGGTGCCGATGCCGATGATGTCGATGCCCTCCGGCCCGACCTCGCCCACGATGCAGCAGATCTTCGTGGTGCCGATGTCCAGCCCCACGATCAGCTCGCCCTTCTTCTGCGCCATGGACGAAATCCTCCTCAGCGTACGGTCGGCACGAGCTGCGCGGACACCCACTCGGGCCGCGCCTGGCTGTCCAGGTCGATGCGAGCCGCGTACTCTCCGCGGCGGGCCAGCGCGGCGCGGAGCTGCAAAAGCCTGCGCAGCTGGAGCGGGAGGTCCTCCGCCCCGAGGCGAACCTCCTGCAGCCCGGCCGGCTCGCGGGCGAACGCGGTGAATCCTCCGTCCTCCTCCAGCCGCACTTCCTCGAGCGATGCCCCGAGAAGCCCTGCCGCGCGCCACGCCTCGAGCAGGCGCAGCGCCGAATAGAGCCGCAGCTGCGCCGCGCCCCGGTCGCGTAGCCACGCGTCGCGCGAGAGCCCGGTGACCAGCGGCACGTCGATGTCGTCCTCGGGCCCGGCGCGTTTGAACACGCGGCCCTCGTCGTCGAGAAGGTACAGGCCGCCGAGCTGCACCTGCGCCGCGGGCCGGTGCTCGGCGACCTCCGCCACCACCGTGCCCGGCAGGCGGCGCGTCACGCGCGCGGTGACCACCCACGGATGCGACTCCATCGCCCGGGCGGCGGCGGCGAGGTCGACCGACAGGAGATTCGCGCCCGGGTGCAGGCCGCTGCGCGCGAGCAGGTCGGCCTCGGCGGCGTGGGACAGCCCCGAGAAGCGCACCTCGCGCAGCGAGAAGAGCTTCGTGGTGGTGGACCAGCGGAACGCCTGCCAGGCGCCCGCCGAGAGGGCCCCGGAGAGCAGCATGGCGACGGCGATGCGCCCCAGCGCCGCCGCAACGGAACGCGAGGGCGATCCAGGGGCCGGCGCGATGCGTCGCGCGGCGGCCCCCCGTTCCCGGCGGAAGGGCATGCGTACCGCCGTCGGGGGACACGATTTCATGGTCAGGATGCCTCCGCGATGATTGGTCATGCGGACCTCCTGCGCAGCACGGGAGCGAAGTGGTGCGGCGCGAGCTCCTCCGGTAGCGGGGGCCGGAAGGTGCCCACCAGGCGCACTTCGGGTTGCAGCTCGACGCCGGTGGCGGCCAGCACCTTCGCCCGCGCCAGGGCGATGAGCTGGATCACGTCGGTGGCGGTGGCCTCGCCCAGGTTGACGATGAAGTTGGCGTGCTTGTCGCTGATCTGCGCGCCGCCGCGGCGCTCGCCCTTCAACCCCGCCTGCTCGATCAGCCGGCCGGCGAAATCGCCCTGCGGGTTGACGAACACCGAGCCCGAGTTGGGCAACGACAAGGGCTGCGTGGCGCGGCGGCGCTCGACGTCCGCCTTGGCCGCGCGCGCGTCCTCCAGCACCTCCGGCTCGGCCCCGCGGCGCACGCGGCAGCGGGCCCGCGTCAGGACCGCGCCTTCCGGCAGCTCGCAGCGGCGGTAGGAGAGGTGCAGCTCGGCGGCCGGTACCCAGCGCAGCCCGTCCGGGGTGGCGACCTCGACGGCTTCCAGGTGATCGGCGGCCGCGCCGGTCTTCGTGCCGGCGTTCATGGTCACCATGCCGCCGACGGTGCCGGGGATGCCCGCCGCCCAGGCGACCCCCACGCCGCGCTGCTCGCGCGCCAGCGAGACGAAGCGGGCGATCGGCGCGCCCGCGCCGAGCGTGAGCACCGCGTGATCGCCGCCTTCCTCGACCTGCTCGGGAGCGAAGTCGGGGGCGAGCTTGAGCACGGCACCCTCGACGCCGCCGTCGCCCACCACCGTGTTCGCTCCTCCGCCCAGGGCGAACCAGGGGACGCCCGCGTCGCACAGGACGCCGAGCACCGCCACCAGCGCCTCGGGATCGCGCGGGCGCACCCAGAGCTGCGCCGGGCCGCCCACGCGCACGCTGGTGCGCGGCGCGAGCGGAACGTCGCGCTGCACCTCGCCGCGCGAGGCGCGCTTCAAGGCCGAGACCAGCTCGATCATGCATGGCCTCCGCCGCCGAGGAGCGCGAGCAGCTCCTCGCCGACGTGGGTCACGTCGCCCGCGCCGAGGGTCAGCACCAGGTCGCCCGTCCGCACCCGCGCCCGCAGGACCGTGGCCAGCGCCGCCCGGTCGGGCACGAACGTCGCATCGCGGTGGCCGCAGGCGCGCACCGCCGCATGGAGCTTCTCCCCCGAGACGCCGGGGATCGGCTCCTCGCCGGCCGCATAGATGTCGCCCAGGACCAGGACGTCGGCGTCGTTGAAGGCGGTGGCGAAGTCGCCCATCAGATCCCGGGTACGCGTGTAGCGGTGCGGCTGGAAGGCGCAGACGATCCGCCGCTGCGGGAACGACGCCCGCGCTCCCAGAAGCGTGGCGCGGATCTCCGCCGGGTGGTGTCCGTAGTCGTCGACCACCAGGATCCCGCCGGCCTCGCCTCGAACCGTGAAGCGGCGCTGCACGCCGGCGAACTCGCCCAGCGCCTCGGCCGCGCGCTCGAAGGGAATCCCCAGCTCGTGGGCGACCGCGCAGGCGGCCAGCGCGTTCAGGACGTTGTGCGCGCCCACCATCTTGAGGGCCACCTCTCCCAGTCGTTTCCCGCGGTGCCAGACGGCGAACCGGGCGCTGAAGGCGGAGAGCTTCACCTCGTCGGCGCGCCAGTCCGCCTGCGGAGAGATGCCGTAGGTGACGTGCCGTTTCGAGAGCCGGGGGATCAGGTGCTGCACCGTCGGATGGTCGAGGCAGAGCACCACCAGCCCGTAGAACGGCACCCGATCGGCGAAGTCGACGAAGGCCTGGTGCAGCGCCTCCGCCGTGCCGTAGTGGTCGAGGTGCTCGGCATCGACGTTGGTGACCACCGCGATGGTGGGCGTCAGGTGGAGGAAGGAGCCGTCCGACTCGTCGGCCTCGACCACGATCCACTCGCCCTTCCCCAGGCGGGCGTTGGAGCCGAAGGCGTTGAGCTTTCCGCCCACCACCGCGGTGGGCTGGAGTCCCGCGTGCTCGAGCACGGTGGCGATCAGGCTGGTGGTGGTGGTCTTGCCGTGCGATCCGGCGATGGCCACCGCGTCCTTGAGGCGCATCAGCTCGGCGAGCATTTCCGCCCGGCGGATCACCGGGATGCCGCGCGCGCGGGCCGCCACCGCCTCCGGGTTGGTCGCCCGCCGCACCGCGCTGGAGGTGACCACCACGTCGACGTCGGGACCCACGTTCTCGGCGCGGTGGCCGAGCACGACCTTGCCGCCCAGCGAAGCCAGGCGGCGGGTGATCTCGCTCTCCTTCAGGTCGGATCCGCTCACGCCGTACCCGAGGTTCAAGAGGAGCTCCGCGATGCCGCTCATCCCGATCCCTCCGATGCCGACGAAGTGGACCTTCACCTTCTTGTTGCGAAACACCCTCCTCCACCTTCCTTCGCGGGAATGTACGCGATTCGATCTACGATAATCAATAGCCAAACCTGAATAGATCCTGCTCGTTCAGCTGTGATCTCCTCCTCGCGGCGGCAGCGCTTCCGGCGCCGGCTGCGCCGGCAGGTGCCGCCCTTCCCGGACCAGCCGGCGCGCGCACAGCGAGACGCACACCTCGGCGATCTCGCGGGCCGCCTGGGGCCGCCCCAAAAGGCCGCTCTGCCGCGCCATCCGCCGCAGGCGCTCGCGGTCCTCGGCGAGGCCGCGCAGCTCGGCGGCGAGCTTCTCGCCGGTCAGCTCCCGCTCGGGCAAGAGGAGCGCCGCGCCGCTCGTCACCAGGCTGCGCGCGTTGACCGTCTGGTGGTCGTCGGCCGCGTAAGGAAAGGGGACCAGGATCGCCGGCTTCTTGCAGACGGTCAGCTCGGCGATGGTGGTGGCCCCGGCGCGGCAGACGAGCAGGTCGGCCTGGGCGTAGGCATTGGCCATGTCGTCGATGAACGCGGCCGCCCGGGCATCCAAGCCGCTTCCTTGCAGTCCCTGGTAACGGCGGGCGATCTCCGGCAGGTCCTTCTCGCCGGTCTGGTGCAGGACCGACAGCCGCGGCCCGAGGACCGGCGCAAGCAGCTCGAGCGCCTCCGCGACGCGGAGGTTCAGGACGTGCGCGCCCTGCGAGCCGCCGGTGACCAGGACCGACAGGCGCTCCGCCGAAGGCTCCTTCGAGTGGAGGTAGTTGTCCAGAAATGCGCGCCGGATGGGGTTTCCGAGCAGGTGCGTCCGCGCCGGCGGGAACCCGGCCCGCGCCTCGTCGAAGGCGATGAAGCAGGCGCGGGCGAAATGACCCAGGGTGCGGTTGGTGAACCCGGGCAGCGCGTTCTGCTCCTGCACTGCGGTGGGGATGCGCATCGTCCAGGCGGCCATCACCACCGGCCCGCTGGCATACCCGCCCACGCCGACCACCACGTCGGGATCGAATCTTTGCAGGATCCGGCGCGATTGCCAGAGGGCGCGCGGCAGTCGGCCCAGGCCGCGCAAGGTGCCGAAGGTGCCTTGCCGCTTCAGCGGCCCGACGTCGACCAGCTCGAGCGGGAAGCCGTTCCGCGGCACGATGCGCGTCTCCAGCCCGCGCGGGGTACCGACGAAGAGCACTTCGTTCCGCGGATGGCGCGTCTTCACTTCCTCGGCGAGCGCGAGGCCGGGAAAGAGGTGGCCGCCCGTGCCGCCGCCGGCGATGAGCATCCTCATCGGACGGCGCCCATGGTGCGGGCGGCGCCGCTCACCGAAAGAAGGATGCCCGCCGCCAGCAGCGACGCCACCGCGCTGCTCATCCCGTAGGAGAGGAACGGCAGGGCCATGCCCTTGGTGGGCAAGAGCGAGAGCGCCATGCCGGCGTTGACCAGCGCCTCCAGGGCGAGGAGGAAGGTGATGCCCGTCGCCAGGTAGCATCCGAACGGATCGGGAGCCGCGTGCGCCGCCTTGAGGCCCCGCCAGACCACCACCGCGAAGAGGAGCAGCACCGCCGACACGCCGAGGAAGCCCAGCTCCTCTCCGACGATGCTCAGGATGAAGTCGGTGTGCGCGGCCGGGAGGAAGAAGAGCTTCTGGTGGCTCCCGCCCAGCCCCACCCCGGAGGTGCCGCCGGCGCCGAAGGCGAGCAGCGACTCCACCGCCTGGTATCCGCGCCCGCGCGGATCTGCCCACGGATCGAGGAAAGCGAGCACGCGCTGCAGCCGGTAGCGCGAATGCCAGACCAGGAAGGCAGCGATCGGCGCGGCCAGCGCGGCTCCGCAGGCCAGATACGCGATCCGCGCGCCGGCGACGAAGAGGAGGGCGAAGGTGAGCGAGGCGATCACCATGGTGGTGCCGAAGTCGGGCTCCGAGAGAAGCAAAGCAGCCACGATGCCCAGCACCAGGAGATGAGGCAACAGGCCGGCGGAGAAGATCCGGATGCGGTCCTGCTTGCGGGAGAGAGAACGCGCGAGCCACAGCACCAGCGCCAGCTTGACCAGCTCGCTGGGCTGGAACTGGATCGGCCCCAACACGAGCCAGCGCCGCGCGCCGCCCGCCGCGTGGCCCAGCCCGGGCACGTGCAGGAGGATGAGGAGCAGCAGCGCGAGGAGCAGGAGCGGCGTGGCGAGCTTCTCCAGCCGCTGGTATCCGACGCGCATCGCAACGAGCAGCGCGAAGAGCCCCAGGGCGGCGCCGGCGAGCTGCCGCTTGAAGAACCAGAGCCCGTCCCCGAGCCGCGCGCCCGCGTAGACGGCCGATGCGCTGTAGACCATCACCACGCCCAGCATGGTCAACACCAGCACCGCGCCGAGCAGCACCGGATCGTAGCGGAAAGGCCGCGCGGCATCGCGGACGTGCGGGACGCGGATGGCCGCCGAGGCGCTCACGTAAGCCCCCGCACCAGCGCCTTGAACTGATCCCCGCGGTCCTCGAAGTTCCGGAACTGGTCGTAGCTGGCGCAGGCCGGCGAGAGCAGCACCGCATCGCCGGCGCGCGCCAGCTTGCGCGCCTGCGCGACCGCCGTGCGCAGGTCGCCGCAGGCGGTCACGGGAGCCAGGTCCCCCAGCTCCCCGGCGATGCGCGGCGCGTCCTCGCCGATGGTGAGAAGCGCGCGCACCCGGCCGGGAAACAGCGCGCGCAGCGGCCGGTAGGGAGCGCCCTTCCCGCGGCCTCCCATGATGAGCAGCACGCCGCCGTCGAAGGCGGAGAGGGACTTCTCCACGCTGTCCACGTTGGTGCCCTTGGAGTCGTTCACCCACTCGACGCCGTCCAGCGTGCGGACCGGCTCCAGCCGGTGCGGGAGCCCGGGATAGCTGTCCAGGCCCTGCTGCAGCGCCCGGGGCGGCGCGTCCAGGTGCCGCGCGAGCAGCAGCGCCGCGAGCGCGTTTTCCGCGTTGTGGGCGCCGCGCAGCGTGGGAGCGCGCAGATCGTATTCCGCGCCGTCCACCGCGAGGACCGACTTCGCCCGCAAGAAGCCGGCGGCGTCGGCGTTCCGCCCGCGCGGGTCGAATCCGCGCCGCCGCACTCCGGCCGGCGTGCGCATGGCGGCGACGCGCGCATCGGCCAGGTTCAGCACGGCGGAATCGCCGGGCTGCTGGTTCTCGAAGATGCGCTCCTTCGCCGCCGCGTACTCGTCCAGCGACCGGTACCGATCGAGGTGGTCGGGGGTGACGTTCAGCGCCGCCGCCGCCGCGCAGCGCAGCGAGACGATGCCTTCCAGCTGGTAGGACGACAGCTCGCACACCGTGGCATCCAGCTTGCCCCCGGACAGCACGCGGTTGGAGAGCGCGTCGCCCAGGTTTCCACCCGCGAACACCTTCTTGCCCGCGGCGCGGAGCAGGTGCGCGGTGAGCGCGGTGGTGGTGCTCTTCCCGTTGGTGCCGGTGATCCCGACGATCGGCTCCTCGACGAACCGCGCCGAAAGCTCCACCTCGCCGATCACCTCCACGCCGCGGGAGCGCGCTTCCGCGATGGACGGGGTGGAGAGCGGCACGCCCGGGCTCACCACCACCAGGTCCCTGCCGCGGAACGCCTCTTCGCGCAACCCGCCCAGGTGCCGCTCGTGCGGGACGCCCTCCAACTGGCGAAGCGAATCCGCGAGCGCGTCTTCGGCCTTGTCGTCGGCCACGGCGACGCGGGCGCCGCGCGTCGCGAGCAGGCGCGCGGCGGCGACGCCGCTCTTGCCGAGCCCGACGACCAGCGCACATCGCCCGGCGAGCCGCATCGGTTACCTCAGCTTGATGGAGAGGAGGCCGACCAGCGCCAGCATGATGGAGACGATCCAGAAGCGGACGATGATCTTCGGCTCCGCCCAGCCCTGCAGCTCGAAGTGGTGGTGCAAGGGCGCCATGCGGAAGATGCGCCGGCCGGTGCGCTTGAACCAGAACACCTGGATCATCACCGAGAGCGCCTCCACGAAGAAGACGCCATGGATGATCGCGCTGTCCACCTCGTTCTTGGTGAGCACGGCGAGCACGCCCAGGCCGCCGCCGATGGCCAGCGCGCCCACGTCGCCCATGAACACGCTGGCCGGGTAGGTGTTGAACCAGAGGAAGCTGATGCCCGCTCCGGCCATCGCCGCGCAGAACACGGCCAGCTCGCTGGCTCCCTCGATGTGGGGGATGAGCAAGTAGTCGGCGACGTTGAACCCCTTGATCACCAGGCCGGCGAGGTACGCGAGCAGGAGGAAGGTGAGCGCGCTGACGATGGTGGGCCCGATGGCGAGCCCGTCCAGCCCGTCGGTCAGGTTGACCGCGTTGCTGGTGCCCACGATGACGACGAAGGCGAACGGAAGGTACAGCCACCAGGGCAGCACCGGGCTGAAGGTGCGCACCTTGATGAAGGGGATCGACAGGCGCGTGTCGAGCATCAGGTGCGGATGGAGCAGGCCGCCCCTCCAGTCGACGAACAGCACCGCGACGACGCCCAGGAAGATCAACGTCTGCCAGAAGAGCTTCTTGCGGCCAGCCAGCCCCTTCGAGTTAATCCGATCAGGCCGTATCCCAGGGTGAACACCAGGGCGGCCCACACCAGCCGGTTGGTCAGGTCGGCGAAGAGCAGCGTCCCCACCAGGAGCGCCCAGAGGATGAGCCCGCCGCCCATCGAGGGCGTGCCGCTCTTCTTCTGGTGCGCCGCGGGCGTGTCCTCGCGCACGTTGGATGCGCCGTACTGCTTCAGGCGCATCGCCTCGATGTAGGTGGGCCCGAGGAGCAGGCCCACCAGGAGCGAGACGAGGCCCGCCATGATCATCCGGAACGAGGGGTACCGCAGGACGTTGAAGGCCGGGATGCGGTCGGCGAAAGGATAGAGGAGCAGGTAGAGCATCTAGTGCGCTCCCGGTCCGGGCGGGAGGCCCGCGAGCGGATCGCTGATCCGCTCCATCTTCATGCCTCGCGATCCCTTCACTAGAATCACGTCCTCCGGCCGCGCCTGGCGGCGCACGATCTCCACGGCCTGCGCCGGGTCATCGGCAAACTGGACGTGGGCGGGAGCGATTCCCGCCTCCATCGCCCCTTCGCCGATGGCGCGGGCCCGTTGGCCGAAGCAGACCAGGAGAGCGAGCCCGGCGCCCGCGGCGAAACGTCCCACGTCCCGGTGCAGATCCAGCTCGGTGGCGCCCAGCTCCAGCATGTCGCCCAGCACGGCGATGGCCCGTCCCTTCCCACGGACCAGGTGGGTCAAGGTGAGCAGCGCCGCCTTCGTGCTCTGCGGGTTGGCGTTGTAGCAGTCGTCGATCAGGAGGCCACCGCCCGGCAGCTGCACCGACCGCATCCTCCGGCCGGTGGTCCGGGCGCCGCCCAGGCCGCGGACGATGTGATCGGGGTCGAGCCCCAGGCCGAACCCCACCGCCGCGGCGGCGGCCGCGTTGTGACCGTTGTGCGTGCCGATCAGGTGCAGCTCGGTCATGCGGGTCTTCCCGTCCGGAAAAGCGAGCTCGACGCGGAGCCCCGGTCCGCCGTGATGGGCGGAGATGAGGCGGACGTCGGCCGCGGTCGAGGCGCCGAAGGTGATCAGCCGCCGGCGCGACAGCCGGGCCTGCTGCAGCACGCGCGGATCGTCGGCGTTGGCAACGGCAGTGGCGCTCTCGCGCAGCGCGTGGAACAGCTCGCCCTTGGCGTGGGCCACGCCGTCCATCGAGCCGACTCCCTCGAGGTGCACGGGCCCGGCGTTGGTGACCAATCCGACGTCGGGATCCGCCCAGGCCGCCAGGCGCGCGATCTCGCCCAGGTGGTTCATCCCCGCCTCGATCACGGCATTGCGGTGCGCGGGAGAGAGCCGCAGCAAGGTGAGCGGCACCCCCACCTCGTTGTTCAGGTTGCCTTCCGTCTTGAGCGTCGGGCCGGCCGTCTCCAGCACCGACGCGACCAGCTCCTTGGTGGAGGTCTTGCCGGTCGACCCGGTGACGCAGACGACGCGGATGCCGGGCAGGCTCTCGCGCCAGGCGTGCGCGATGCGCCCGAGCGCCCGGCCCGTGTCCTGCGCGGCGAGCAGCGCCGGCCGCAGGCCCTGCGCCGCCAGCTCGTCCCGCACGCGCGCCGCAGCCGACGAGGGGACCAGCACGCCGCCCGCGCCGGCCTGCGCCGCCGCGGCCGCGAACAGGCTTCCGTCGTGCCGCTCTCCGACCAGCGCGACGAACAGGGCCCCGGGCACGGGTGTACGGGAGTCGGTGAAAGCTCCTTCGAACATCTGGTCGGGCGCGCCCGACAACAGCTGTGCGCCGGCCGCCCACGCGGCCTGCCCTGCCGTGAACCGTGCGCTCACCGCAAGGCCTCCAGGGCGCGCCGCGCCTCCACCCGGTCGTCGAAGCTGCGCTTCTCGGTTCCCACGACCTGGTAGTCCTCGTGCCCCTTGCCGGCGATGACCACCGCGTCTCCGGAGCGCGCGCTGCGCAGCGCCAGCTCGATGGCCGCGGCCCGATCGGGGATCACGCAGTAGCCGTCGCGCCCGGCGCGCGCGTCCGACATGCCCATTTTGCGTTTGTGCTTGGACAGGCCGGGCTCGATGTCCGCCAGGATCGAGAGGGGGTCCTCGGTCCGCGGGTTGTCGCTGGTCGCGACCACCAGGTCCGCACGCCGCCCCGCCGCTTGACCCATGAGCGGCCGTTTGCCGCGATCGCGGTCGCCGCCGCAGCCGAACACGCAGATGAGGCGAGCCTTGCTGCCGGCGGCGGCGCGGACGGCGTCGAGCACGCGGGCTAGCGCGTCGTCGGTGTGCGCATAGTCGACCAGCACCACTCGCCCTCCCGGGTCGGGCACGCGCTCCAGCCGGCCGGGAGCGCCCTGCGCCTGCGCCGCGGCCTCGGCGAGCGCGGCGAGCGGCATGCCCAATCCGAGCAAGAGGCCGAGGGCGGCGAGCAGGTTCTCGGCGTTGTGCGCGCCGACGAGCGGGCTCTCGATGCGCGCCTCGCCGAAGCTGCCGCGCAGATCGAAGCGCAGTCCCGAAAGGTCGCTCTGCAGCCCGCGCGCTTCCAGGCGCGCTCCCGGGGCAGCGCGGGTGGTGAACCCGATCGAGCCCGGGATCTGTCCGGCGAGCGCGGCGCAGCGCTCGTCGTCCAGGTTGAGCACGGCGGGCGCGCCTGGGGGGAGCAGCTCCCGGAAGAGGCGCGCCTTGGCCTCGAAGTACGCTTCCAATGTCCCGTGGTAGTCGAGGTGGTCGCGCGTCAGGTTGGTGAAGGCCGCCGCGGCGAAGGTGCATCCGGAGACGCGCTCCTGGCTCAACGCGTGGCTCGACACTTCCATGGAGACGAGCTGCGCGCCGGCCTTCGCCATGCGCGCGAGCAGCTCTTGCAGGTCATGCGACTCGGGCGTGGTGTGGGTGGCGCCGGCGCGGCCGCCGGGCCAGCGGGACTCGACGGTGCCGATGAGCCCGGTCGCAACGCCCAGCGCCGCGGCGAGCTGCTCGACCAGGTACGCGGTGGTGGTCTTGCCGTTGGTGCCCGTCACTCCGACCAGACGCAGCCGCTTCGAGGGCTCGCCGTGGAATCGAGACGCCGCCTGCGAAAACGCGCGCCGCGCATCCGGCGCGACGATCAGCGCGGCCGGGGCGACCGGAAGCTGGCGGTCGCTCAGCACCGCGACCGCGCCGCGCTCGACGGCCTGGGGCGCGAACTGCGCGCCGTCCGCGGCGGTCCCCCGGAGCGCCGCGAACAGCGCACCTGGACCCACCTTTCGCGAGTCGACCGCCAGCGCGCGCACGTCGACCTCTTCCGCGCGCGGCGGCAGCCGGACGTCCAACCCTGTGAAGAGCTCAGGAAGCCTCACTTCGAGCCCCATGGTGTACGCCGCTCATCCCGACGGCGCCAGCGTGACCCGCACGCGTGCACCGCGCTTGACAATGGCTCCCGCGCGAGGCGACTGGGCGACCGTCCGGCCGCTGCCCCGCAGCTCCGGTTCCAGCGCGGCCTCCGCGAGCTTGCGGACCGCGGATCGCGCCGGAAGCCCGACCAGATCGGGGACGACGGATCGACCCGGCTTGCGCCCCTCGATCGGCTTGCGGCTCGCGCCTTGCGGTTCGCCGCCCGCGGCCTGCGGATCAGGCGCATCTCCTCCATCGCCATCGAGGTACGCCTCGCCGTCGCCGGCGCCGGCGGAGGCGATGGAAGCGAGGGCCACTTCTTCGCGCGAGCTTTCCGGCGCGACGCCGATCTGGCGGAGCGCTTCGGCTGCGATGGCGCTCCACGCCGGCGCGGCCACGGAGCCGCCGAAAACGTCGCCCTCGGGCTCGTCGACGGCGACCAGGATCGCCAGCCGCGGCTCGTCCGCGGGCAAGAAGCCGAGGAAGCTCGCCAGCCGCTTCTCTCCGTAGCCGCCGCGGACCGGGTCGACCTTCTGCGCGGTTCCGGTCTTCCCCGCGACGCGGAAGCCGTTCACCCGCGCCTTCATCCCGGTCCCCTTCTCCACCACCTCCTCGAGCATGGCGGTGATCTCGCGCGCGGTGGCCGGCCGCAGCACGCGGCGCACCTCCTCGCGCTGCCGCTGGTGCAGCACCTTGCCGCCGGGCGCGACCACCTTGGAGACGATGAACGGCTTGAGGAGCAGCCCCCCGTTCGCGATCGCCGCCATCGCCATCACGGTCTGCAGCCCGGTCGCCGAGAGCCCCTGGCCGAAGGAGACCGTGTCCACGGCGATGTCTGGCATGCGGACCGGATCCGGGAGCGTGCCGCGCGCCTCGCCGGGCAGACCCACGCCGGTGCGCTCGCCGAAGCCGAATGCGCGCAGCGCGGCCATCAGCCGCTCCTTGCCGAGCGCTTCGCCGATCTTGGCCGCGCAGATGTTGGACGACTCGCGGAGCACCGCCGAAGGCGTCGCCCACGCCACCTTGTGCGTGTCGTGGATGCGGTGCCCGTGGCGTTCCCAGACCCCGTTCTCGCAATAGAGCGGCTTCTGGGGATCGATCGCGCCTTTGTCCAGCGCGGCGGCGAGCACGAAGCTCTTGATGGTCGATCCGGGCTCGAGCTGATCTTGCACCGCGCGGTGCCGCCACACGGCAGGGTCGCGGCCCGGCTCGTTCGCGTCGAAGGCGGGATTCGAGGCCAGGGCGAGCACGGCGCCGCTGCGCACGTCCACCACCGCTACCCATCCCGCCGAGGCGCGGGAGGAAGCGACCGCGCGCTGGAGCTCCCGCTCGGCGGCGAGCTGGATGGCGGAATCGAGCGTCAGCGTCACGGTGGCGCCGGTCAAGTCGGCGGGATCGGGCGCTCCCTGCGCCAGCACGGTGGCGCCACGCGCATCGCGCACGGCCTGGACGGAGACGGGCTTTCCGCGAAGCGATGCGTCCAGCTCGCGTTCCAGCCCTTCCTGGCCGCCTTCCTCTCCCACGAAGCCGAGCACGTGCCCCGAGAGCGCCCGCTGGGGATAGAAGCGCTTCGGCTCCTTCACCAGCTCGACCCCGTCGAGACTCAAGGCCGCCACGCGCGCGGCGGTGTCCTCGTCCACCCGGCGCTTGAGCCATACGAAGCGCTTCTCGCCGGCGAGCCGGGCGAGGATCTTCGCGCGGCTCGTTCCGAGCGCGCGGGCGAGCGAGCCGGCGGCCTCGCCGCGCTCCCGGGCGGTGGTGAAGGCCGTGGGATCGGCGAAGATCGAATCCACGTCGCGCGTCACCGCCAGCGGCGCGCCACGCCGATCGGCGATGGGACCGCGCCGCGGCGCCCACTCGATCTCGCGCCGCGTCTGGTCGCGGGCGAGCCGCGCCAGCCGGGCGCGGTCGAAGAGCTGCACCTTGGCCGCCCGGGCGAGCACCACCCCGAAGCCCGAGAGCAGCGCAACGCCGACCAGCGCCGAGCGCACCCGCACCCAGCGTCCGGATCCTCCTCTGGCGCTGCGCCCGCGCTCGTGCACCGCGGCCTCCTATTTGGACGCGACCGTCGAGGCGCTGGAGCGCAGCGCACCGCCGACCAGAACGATGACCCGGTCGGCCGGGGCAGGCCCCATCCCCAAGCGCGCCCGCGCCAGGTCCTCGATCCGCTGCGCGCTCCCCAGCCGCGCCGCGGCGAGCTGCAGCCGCTCGTGGTCGCGCACGAGCTGCTGCCGCTGCGCCGACAGCCGCGAGAGCCGGTACCCTTGCTCGGTGACGCGCGTGCGCACCCAGATCTGCAGCAGCGCCGCCGCTGCCAGGAGCGCGCAGGCGAGCGTCGCCGCGCGGAAGTGAAGCATCCCGCACCGCGCCGAGGCGCGCCGGGCGGGGCTCCCTGCGCGGGCGCAGCGGAGCGCGTTCGTGCGGACGGCGCAGCTCATGCGAGCCTCTCCACCGCGCGCAGGCGTGCGCTGCGGGAGCGGGGGTTCTCGCTCCGTTCGGCCTCGCTGGACTGCACCGCCTTCTTGGTGAGGACCTTCCATTGCGCCACCCGCCCGCAGGCGCACACGGGCAAGCGGGGCGGGCAGATGCAGCCGGTGGCGAGCTTGGCAAAGCCTTGCTTCACGATGCGGTCCTCCAGGGAGTGGAAGCTGATCGCCGCGGCGCGCCCGCCGCGCGCGACGATGCGCGGCAGATCGCCCACGAAATCGGAGAGCGCGCCCAGCTCGTCGTTGACCGCGATGCGCAGCGCCTGGAAGGTGCGGGTGGCCGGGTGGAGGTCCTTGGGCCAGGCCTTGCGCGGGATGGATCGCGCGACGACGTCGGCCAGCTCCGCCGTGTCCGTAAGCTTCCCCTCCCGGTGCGCGCGGTGGATGGCGCGCGCGATCGGACGCGCGAAGCGCTCCTCGCCCAGGGTGTCGAGGATCCGCGCGAGCGCCTTGTCGTCCCAGCGCGACAACAGCGCCGAGAGGGGCTCGCCCCGGGTCGGGTCCATGCGCATGTCGAGCGGTCCTCGGGCGCGGAAGGAGAAGCCCCGCGCCGGATCGTCCAGCTGCGGGCTGGAGACGCCCAGGTCGACGAGCGCGCCGTCCACCTCCGGCACGCCGAGGCGGTCGAGGACGCCGCGGGCGTCGCGGAAGTTGGCCTGCTCGGCGACGAACCTCTCGCCGCGCGGGCCGAGCCGGTCGCGGGCCGCTTGCAGCGCGGCGGGATCCTGGTCGAGCCCGATCACCCGCGCTCCGGCGTCGAGCAGCGCCTCGGCGTGTCCGCCGCCGCCCAGGGTGCCGTCGAGGAAGACCTTGCCCGGCGCGGGGGCAAGCAGAGCGACTGCCTCGCGGCGCAGCACGGTGCGATGCTCGAAGGAGGGGTGCACGGAAGTTGGTCCAGGTCTATTGCTGCCTGCGGCGCGCCAGGCCAGCCTTCGCCCAGGCTACCTCGGCAAACGCCTCTTCGGGACTGCGGCACAGAGCGAGCTCCGCGCCGCCGGAGGCCTTGAGGATGTTCGCCACGTAGGGATTGCGCACCGCCACCACCAACTCGCCGCCGCGGGCGCGCAGCTCGCGCCGCCGCGCCACCAGCTCCGCCACGCCGGAATAGTCGACGTGGGTGACCTCCCGCAGGTCGAGCACGATGCGGCCCGCCTCGATCGAAGCGCGTCCGATGGTGTAGTCGATGGCCCACAACGCGTCGCGGTCCAGCTCGCCCCGCACCGCGACCGTCGAGGCGCTGGACCGCAGCGCACCGCCGACCAGAACGATGACCCGGTCGGCCGGGGCAGGCCCCATCCCCAACCGCGCCCGCGCCAGGTCCTCGATCCGCTGCGCGCTCCCCGCAGCTGGTGCAACCGCGCGGCGAGTTGCGCCTGGGCCTCCGGCGCCCGGGCGGCCTTCTGGGTCTCGAGCCACCGCTTGGGCGACCAGATCTCGATGCGCTCCACGGTGCCCGCCCAGGTGACCTCTTCGGTGAGGCCGGCGTGCTCGCGCAGCGGGGGCGGGATGAGGATCCGGCCTACCTTGTCGACCGGGCATTCCTGCGCGGGCGCGACGAAGCTGCGCACCAGCAGGCGCACCGAGGGATCGAACTGCGAGAGCGCGGCGACCTTCTGGGTGAAGGCGGTCCACTGCGCCGGCGCGTACGCCTGGAGGCACGCGTCGAAAAGATCGGTGGTGACGAAGAGCTTGTCCGCGCCTTGCGCCGCGAGCACCTCGCGAAAGCGCGAAGGCAGGCTGGTCCGCCCCTTCGCGTCGATCTGGTGCTGGTAGACGCCGGTGAACGACACGATCCTTGGCTCCTCGATCCGCGGCTGGGACCTTTA
>WNFL01081655.1_pt2 | contig 22215 bp, 18 predicted proteins | sample 5400361 | NCBI WGS metagenome assembly WNFL01 (sample SAMN13153351, study PRJNA577476) | soil metagenome | isolation source: 40 cm soil on Douglas fir-dominated hillslope | place: USA:California | collected 2013-09-17
CTCGGCTCAGCCGGGCGCCTTGACTGCCCGCCCGCCGCCGCGGCCTGCTCATCTGCCGCTGCCTGGGCATTAGCCGCTGCCTCAGCCTCGGCCCGCGCCGCCATGTTGATCTTCCGCAGGTGCTTCGCCATCGACCTGAAAACGAAGAACAGTATGACGCCCATGCCGAAGATGACGAGGAACGCGACCGTTCCAGGCTGATCCAGGATGCCGTGCGAGGCGGCCAGAATTATCACAGCCGCACCTTCTCTCGGATTCCGGCGAACAGATCATCCTCTGGCTTGCCAGTATCCACCAGGGACCTGGCGAGGTGATAATCCTCGGTCGGCCACGCCTCGCGCTGGATCTCGACCGGGCAGGCGAACCAGCCGCCGTCCGGATCGACCTGGGTCGCGTGCGCCAGCAGCGCCTGATCGCGGATCTCGAAGTAGTCCGCGCACGGTATGAACGTGGTGATCTCGTGCTCGGGCCCGGCCGGTTCGTCTTCCTCGTCCGCCCATGCCTTGAGCCGCTCCTCGTACGCGGACTCAAGACCGTGCTCGATCATCTTTTCGTGCAGGGCAGTGAACCGAGCATGGTGGAAGGTAACGAAGTAGTACAGCTTCAACGGCTGCCACGGCTCACCGCAGTCCGGATAGCGATCTGGATCCGCGGCCGCCTCGAAGGCCTCGACCGATACGCGGTGGGTCATGATGTGATCGGGATGCGGGTAGCCGCCGTTCTCGTCGTAGGTGAGGATCACGTGCGGCCGGAACTGGCGCACCGCCTGGACCAGGGGCCTGGCCGCCACGTCGAGTGACTGGAGGGCAAAGCACCCCTCAGGCAGGGGCGGCAGCGGGTCGCCTTCAGGCAGCCCCGAGTCGACGAAGCCAAGGAACTGCTGGCGCACGCCGAGAATGTCGCGCGCCATCGCCATCTCGGCGCGCCTGATGCCGGGCAGGTTGGCCCGCACCTCAGGCCTGTCCATCGCCTTGTTGAGTATGTCGCCCCGCTCGCCGCCGGTCAGCGTGCAGACCAGGACGTCAGCGCCCTCGTGGACGTATTTCGCCATCGTCGCGGCGCCCTTGCTTGACTCGTCGTCTGGGTGGGCGTGTACCGCCATCAGCCGTAGCGGCCCGTCACCGCAGGCGAGCCCGGCCGGAGGCACTGACTCCGGCTCTGGCTGCGCAGGCGCAGAAACTTGGCCAGGGCTTGCTGATGACATCCCGCGTTCCCTCTCGACGGCTTGGCTGAAAGCGGCAGATCACGCTGCCCGCTGGCCGTCCCTGGTCTCGCGGGTCACGCAATTGCCTCGAGTCAGAACACGCCAGACCGGTACCGGCATTCCGTTGCGGACCATGCTCGGCGGCGCTCGCTTATCACCACTTTTCGTGGCCTAATGTTCTGCCCGCTGTGGCCTGATGCAGCGCGAACGGCAGTATGTCTCAGGAGTGTGTTCGAAAAAAATTTCTGACCTTTATATGGTTGAGTCAGTCGGAAGGACAAAGTAGTCTCGATGGATTATCCCCTCACGAGGGGCCCGGATGGCGGGCCCGGCGGATTAGTTCAGGTCCGCACAGAGGATGCGAGGAGTACTTGTGACCGAGACCCGTGACGACACTGTCACATGGCTGACGCAGGAGGCATTTGACCGGCTCAAGGCTGAGCTCGATCATCTGTCTGGCCAGGGCAGGATCGACATCGCCAAGAAGATCGAGGCGGCTCGGGAAGAGGGCGACCTGCGGGAGAACGGCGGATACCACGCGGCCAAGGAGGAGCAGGGCAAACAGGAGGCGCGGATCCACCAGCTCACCCACATCCTGACGCATTCCCGGGTAGGTGAGCCGCCCAGGACCGATGGTGTCGTCGGCCCTGGCATGACGGTCACCGTCCGGTTTGAGGGTGACGACGCCGAGACCACGTTCCTGCTCGCCTCCCGCGAGGAGAGCGGGGCTCCGATCGATGTGTACTCGCCGAAGTCGCCGCTTGGCGAAGCGATCGCTGGCAAGAAGGTCGGCGAGACCGCCAGCTACAACCTGCCCAATGGGAAGCCGCTGACCGTCGAGATCATCGACGCCGTGCCCTACGGGGGCATGTAGCCGGCCCAGGACGACGCGAGAGCGAGAACGGCCCGGGCCAACAGGCCCGGGCCGTTCTCGCGTCTTCGCTCTTGCTGGCAGTCGTGGCTAGGGAACTTCGGGTCAGGCGACGAGCTCCGGTTCGGGGGCTGAGGCGCCTGCCTGCCCCGGCATGTCGGCCCGGCCGCGCAGCGGGATCTCCTTGACCAGCCAGGCGAGCCCGAACACGATCACCGAGGCCGGCGCGGCCCAGATGAACACGGTCTCGATGCCGTGCGAGATCGCGAAGTACACCGCCTCGCGCAGCTGACCCGGCATGTGCTGCACGACCGGCGGGCTGAGCTGGCCGTTCGCCTGGAACGGCACGCCAGGCAGGCGCGCGTGGATCGTGCTGAGCAGCGACCTGGTGAACAGGACCCCGAAGATCGAGACGCCGATCGATCCGCCGATCTGCTGGAAGAACGCCCGCGAGCTGCTCGCCACGCCCATGTCTCTTGGGTCCACGCTGTTCTGCGCGATCAGCGTTGTGACCTGCATCAGGAAGCCCATGCCGACGCCCAGGACCAGGAAGAAGGCCATCGAGGTCCAACGTGAGGTAGCGGGACCGAGGGTGGACAGCAGCAGCATGGCGACGGTCATCACCGCGCCTCCGAGAATCGGCAGCGCCTTGTAGCGCCCGGTCTGCACCGTTACCCGGCCGGCAATCAGTGACGTCACGGTCGAGCCCAGCATCATCGGGATTAGCATCAGCCCGCTGACCGTCGGGGAGGCGTGCTGCACTGTCTGCTGGTACAGGGGCAGGAAAGTCATCGCCCCGAACATCGACAGGCCGAGCAGGAAGCTCATGCTGCTGGCCAGCGTGAAGTTGCGGTTCTTGAACACGTGCATCGGCAGGATCGGCTCGACGGCCCTGTTCTCGACCCAGATGAACGAGGCGACCGCGGCGACCGCCACGGCGATCAGCGTCATGATCGGCGCCGAGCCCCAGCCGTACTGGCTGCCGCCCCAGGTAGTGACCAGCACGATCGCGGTCGCACCGACGGCAAGCACCGCCGCGCCCAGGTAGTCGATCATGTGCTGGATCTTCTGCCTTGGCAGGTGCAGCGTCGCGAAGATGTAGGCAAGGGCGACGGCACCGATCGGCATGTTGATATAGAAGATCCACCGCCAGGACAGCGTGTCGGTGATGTAGCCGCCGACCAGCGGCCCGGCGATCATCGCGACCATCATGGCGGCCATCATGTAGCCCATGTACTGACCGCGCTCGCGGGGCGAGACCAGGTCACCGATCGTGGCCAGGGCGCCGACCATCAGGCCTCCGGCGCCGAGCCCTTGCAGCGCGCGGAACGCGATCAGCTGGTCCATCGAGTGGGACAGGCCGGACAGGGCCGAGCCGGCCAGGAAGATCAGGATCGCGGCGACCAGCAGCCGCTTGCGTCCGTAAAGGTCACCGAGCTTGCCGTAGAGCGGCGTGGTGATCGTCGAGGCGAGCACGTAGGCGGTGACCACCCAGGACAGGTGGTTAAGCCCGCCGAGATCGCCGACTATGCGCGGCAGCGCGGTGGAGACGACGAGCTGGTCGAGCATTGCCAGTATCAGCGCCAGCAGCAGCCCGGGCAGCACGATCATCACGTCGCGCCTGCGCCCGAATGCTGGCGCGGATCGCTCGCCAGCGGCGGCCTCAGCCTCAGCCATTGTTAGGCTCCTCATTTCTGCTATTCGTAACCTACTTGCCGACCGGCTAGTATCATGTCGGGAAGTAGGATAAGCTCCTTACTAACCGGTCGTCAAGTAGGTTACAGCAGAGGGTAGGCACCACGATGAACGACATCGCCGAGGCCAGCCTGGCCGCGGCGTCCGACCCCGAGTCGGAGAGTGCCCGGCCCGACGGGCGGTCACGCACCGACACGCGCGCCAGGATTCAGCAGATCGCCGTGGAGCTCTTCGCCGAGCACGGCTACGAGGGCACCTCGCTGCGCGAGATCGCCGAGCGGCTTGGCGTGACCAAGGCCGCCCTGTATTACCACTTCAAGTCCAAAGAAGACATAATCCTGAGTCTCGTCGAGGACTATCAGGCGCAGATGGATGCGCTGATCGCCTGGGCTGGGTCGCATCCGACCAACGCCGAGACCAGGCGGGAGATCCTCAGCCGCTATATGCACATCGTTGCCGAGCGCAGTCAGGTCTTCCGCATGCTCCACCAGAATCAGGCCGCGCTGAACACGATGGCGTCTGCGCTCCGGACCCTGAAGACCGCGCCGCTCCAGCTGGCCGATCAACTGGCCGGGCCCGGCGCGACGCTGCGCGAGCGGGCGCGAGTCATGATGGCGCTCGGCGCGATGAGCGTCGGCTGGATGTATCTCGCCGACCAGGTGGCCGACCGCGACGAACTGAGCGAGATCGTCTCAGGCATCGCGAACGAGCTGGTCGGCTGCCAGCCGCCCGCGGCCGGGACCTCCGGGTCGCGGTAACCGCTCACGCCCGTCCCGTGGCGCGGACCAGCGGCGTCGTCCGGTAACCGACGGCCGTCGCGAGGGCGATCACGGTGGACGTGCGCAGGACTCCAGGGACCTCGACGATCGCGTCGATGACGCGCTGCAGGTCTGCGTTGGTCCGCGCGACCACCCGGCACAACATGTCACCAGGCCCGGTGATGGTGTGCGCCTCCAGGATCTCCGCGATCTCCGCCAGGCGCAGGGCCACCTCGTCCCGCCCGCCCGACTGCATGAGTTCCACCGTCACGAATGCCGTCACCGCATGACCGAGCGCGGCGGGGTCGATGTCCGGGCCGAACCCGGTGATCACGCCGCGGGCCTGCATCTGGTCGATCCTGGCCTGCACGGTGCCCCGCGCCACCCCAAGCCGCCTGGATGCCTCGAGGACCCCGATCCGCGGCTCGGCAGTCAGCAGCTCGATTAGACGAGCGTCCAGTTGGTCGATCACCCCATGTGCCTTCCGTTGCATCCTGTTCAAAGTATGCCCGGTCCGAACGCCGATGGCTATGCAATCTGCCTAGCGTCAAGGGAGACAGTTGCACATCTTGTATCCCTGGTCGATGCTGCGAGTTAGATGTTGCGAGGTAGCGGCCATCATGGTTCGCCGACCGCCGTCAGCAAGGAGCGAGATCATGACCACGCAGACCACCGCCGCTGGACGATCGAGCAGGCAGGCGGACGAATTCCCGGTCACCGGCATGGACGCGGTCGTCTTCGCTGTCGGCAACGCCAGACAGTCGGCGCACTTTTACTCAAGCGCCTTCGGCATGACGGTCACGGCGTACCGGGGGCCGGAGACCGGCTGCCGGGATGAGGCAGCCTATGTGCTCGAGTCCGGCTCGGCCCGGTTCGTGCTGCGCGGCGCTGTCCGCGCCGGAACCGCTCTGGCCGCGCATGTCGCAGCACACGGTGACGGTGTCATCGACCTGGCCATCGGCGTCCCATCGGCGCGCGAGGCCTTCGCCTATGCGGTCGCACGCGGCGCCAGGCCCCTCGATGAGCCGCACGTCGAGGAGGATGCCCACGGGAAGGTGGTGCTCGCCGCGATCGCGACCTACGGCGACACCAGGCACACCCTGGTGGAACGCGCCGACTACGCGGGGCCCTACCTGCCGGGCTACGTCGCCGCAGACCCGATGCTTGCCGAGCGTGCGCCGTTCTTCACCGCGGTCGACCACTGCGTGGGGAACGTCGAGCTCGGCAAGATGGACGAATGGGTGGACTTCTACCACCGGGTGATGGGGTTCACCAACATGAAGGAGTTCGTCGGCGACGACATCGCGACCGAGTACTCAGCCCTGATGAGCAAGGTCGTCGCCGACGGGTCGCGCAAGGTCAAGTTCCCCATCAACGAGCCCGCCGCCGGCAAGAAGAAGTCGCAGATTGACGAGTACCTCGATTTCTACGGCGGTCCCGGGGTGCAGCACATCGCGCTGACAACCGACGACATCGTGGCGGCCGTCCGGCACATGGAGCAGGCCGGCGTCAGCTTCCTGCCGACGCCCGACAGCTACTACGACACCCTCGGCGAGTGGGTGGGCGACACCAGGGTGCCGCTTCCGGAGCTCAGGGAGCTGCGGATCCTCGCCGACCGGGACGAGGACGGTTACCTGCTGCAGATCTTCACCAAGCCGGTGCAAGACCGGCCGACCATATTCTTCGAGCTGATCGAGCGACACGGTTCCCAGGGATTTGGGAAGGGGAACTTCAAGGCCCTGTTCGAGGCGATCGAGCGCGAGCAGGAGCGCCGCGGCAACCTCTGAGCGCATTGGCGGCGCGGCCGAGGCGAACTGAGGCTGCCACCGGCCCGGGCCCGCCGACCGGTCATCGCGCCCTCAGTCCACCCGCCAGTAGCGCTCGCCGGCTGAGACCAGCGCTGCGGCGCCGACCATGCCAGCGTTCTGGCCGAGTGCCGCAGGGACGACCCGCACCTGGCGGGTGAATTCGAGCCTGGCGTGCAGCGTCAGGGCCTCCTGGAGCGGCTCGAACAGCAGCGCCCCGGCCTGAGACAGCCCGCCGCCGACCGCGACCACCTCAAGATCGCACAGGCTGGTGGCCGACGCGATCGCGATGCCGAGCGCCCTGCCCGCCCGGACCAGCGCGTCCCGCGCGACCCCGTGACCCTGTGCCGCATCGGCGGCCAAGTCCTTGGCGGTCACGCCAGGCCGGTCGGGACGCCAGCCTGCCGCCTGCGCCCACTCCACCAGCGCGGGTCCCCTGGCGATCGCCTCCGCGCATCCGCGCCCGCCGCAGACGCAAGCCGGGCCGTCCGGGTAGACGACAACGTGCCCGATGTGACCAGCGTTGCCTGAGGCTCCGTCGATGAGCCGGTTGTCAAGGATCAGCCCGCCGCCCACGCCGGTCGACACCACCATGCCGAGCACGTTCTTCGAGCCGCGGCCTGCGCCGCGCCAATGCTCCCCGGCCGCCACGCAGATCGCGTCGTTGTGCACCCGGACCGTCAGCCGCCCGCCGCCGAACCTGGCCGCCAGCCGCTCCCTGAGCGGGAACCCCCGCCAGGCAGGGATGTTCAGCGGCGAAACCCGCCCGGATGGCCACTCCATCGGACCGCCGCAGCCGCAGCCCAGGCCGGACAGCTCGGCGGCGTCTTCGACCTTGGCGACGTCAAGTACCTCAAGCAGCAAGTCCTCAAGCGTGCGCCACAGCTGCTCGGCGTCAACATCGCGCGGCGTCGGCACCTGCGTCCATGTGATCAGGCGGCCGCCAGGCTCGGCCACGCCGGCTGCGATCTTCGTGCCGCCGATGTCGGCGACTAGAACAGGTCCGCGGCTCCCCAGGCTCCCGGCGTTTCCGCTTTCTACCATTTGCGTATTCCGTCCATTTCCATGCCCCTCCCGAGATGCGGACCACGCCACGCGGGACATAGTGTCGGATGGTGCAGCCACAGAGCCAGCCCTCATCAGTCACCGGCACAGCAGCCGCCCCAGCAGTCAAGACCCTCGGCGAACTCCGCGCAAGCGGCCATCTGTTCCGGAGCGTCAAGGACGAGGTGCGGCAGAATCTGCTCGCCAGGTTGCGCGCCGGTGCGGATACCTTTCCCGGAATCCTCGGCTTCGACGACACCGTGCGCCCGCATCTGGAGCGCGCCCTGATCGCGGGGCACGACGTGATCCTGCTCGGCGAGCGCGGCCAGGGCAAGACCAGGCTGATCCGTACCCTGACCGGCTTGCTCGACGAGTGGTCGCCGGTCATCACCGGGTGCGAGATCAATGACCATCCGTTTGCCCCGGTCTGCGTCAGATGCCGCCGCCTCGCGGCCGAGCTTGGCGATGACCTGCCGGTCAGCTGGCACAGGCGGGACCAGCGGTACGGGGAGAAGCTCGCGACACCCGACACCAGCGTGGGCGACCTGATCGGCGACATCGACCCGGTGAAGGTCGCCGAGGGCCGCACGCTGGGCGACCCGGAGACCATTCACTACGGCCTCGTCCCGCGGACTAACCGCGGGGTGTTCTGCCTTAACGAACTGCCCGACCTGGCCGAGCGGATCCAGGTCTCGCTGCTGAACGTGCTCGAGGAGCGCGACATCGCCGTCCGCGGCTACGCGCTGCGGCTGCCGCTCGACCTCGTGCTGGTCGCCAGCGCGAACCCGGAGGACTACACCAACAGGGGCCGCATCATCACCCCGCTCAAGGACAGGTTCGGCGCCGAGATCCGCACGCACTACCCGCTTTCGCTCGATGACGAGCTTGCCGTCGTCCGGCAGGAGGCCGAGATCGCCTGGGGCGGCGAGAACCCCGATGCCGTGCTGCCCAGGCACCTGACCGAGGTGATCGCCAGGTTCGCCAGGCTGGTGCGAACTTCGCCGGCGGTGGATGCGCGCTCCGGTGTGTCCGCCCGGTTCGCGATCGCGGCGGCGGAGGCAGTGGTCGCTGCCGCGGTTCGCCGGGCGGCGATCAGCGGCGAGGAGCAGCCGGTCGCGAGGATCTGCGACTTGCCCGCTGTCGTGAGCACGCTGCGCGGCAAGGTCGAGTTCGAGGTCAGCGAGGAGGGCAGGGAGGCCGAGGTGCTCGAGCACCTGCTGCGGCGCGCGACGGCAGAAACCTTCCGTGCCCATCTCGGCAGCGCCGACCTGTCCGGCCTGGTGGCGAGGTTCGCCGAGGGCAGTAGCGTCGAATCGTCCGACCTGCTTCCGGCCGCCGACCTGCTGCGCCGGATCGGCGAGGTGCCAGGGCTGGCCCGGATCATGGAACGGCTCGACGGCGGCGGCGAGTCGTTCGGCCAGGCGGCCGCGGCACTCGAGTTCGCCCTCGAAGGGCTGTACCTGATGCGGAGGCTGTCCAAGGACGTCGTCGACGGCGGAGCCATCTACCGCAGCTGACGGGTGGCTCAACGCGTGGCTGAACGGAAGGGCGGCAGCAGATGACCGGCTACCGGTATGGCCAGTACCTCGGCGGGCCCGATCCACTCGAGCCTCCTTACGATGTGCGCGGCGCAGTGGACGCGCTCGGCGAGTCGGTCCTGAACGGCGACGATCCGGCCAGCGCCCTGCGCGACCTGCTCAGGCGCGGCTTGTCCGACCACCGCGGCCTGGACGACGTGCTGAGGCAGGTCCGCGAGCGCCAGCGGGAGCTGCGCAGGAGCGGCCGTCTCGACGGCATACTCGAGCAGGCCAGGGCGCTGCTCGACACCGCCATCGGGCAGGAACGCGCCGAGCTCTTCCCCGACCCCAGCGATGATGCCAGGCTGCGCGAGGCCGAGCTCGACGCGCTGCCGTCCGACACCGCTGGCGCGATCAGGCAGCTGTCGGACTACCAGTGGCGCAGCCAGGCGGCCGCGCAGACATTCGAGCAGCTCAGGGAGCTGCTCAGGCGCGAGGTGCTTGATAGCCAGTTCCGCGGCATCAAGGAGCAGATGTCCGAGTCGAATGCCGAGGGCATGCGGCGGGTCAGGGAGATGATGGCCGCGCTCACCGACATGATCGAGGCCGATGCCCGGGGGGAGCACACCCAGGAGGACTTCGACGCGTTCATGGCCGAGTACGGCGAGTTCTTCCCAGACTCGCCAGAGAACCTCGAGCAGCTCGTGGACTCGCTGGTGCGCCGCATGGCCGCGGCGCAGCGCCTGCTCAACTCGCTGACCGACGAGCAGCGAGATGAGCTATCCGGCCTGATGGCCCAGGCCATGGAGGACGCCGGGCTGGCGCAGGAGCTGGCCAGGCTGGCCGGGGCGCTGCGGGCCAGGCGCCCCGACATCGACTGGGACGGCCAGGGCAGCGAGCGGATGACGGGCCGCGACCCGCTCGGGCTCGGCGACGCCACGACCGCGCTGGCAGAACTCGCCGACCTGGCCGAGCTTGAGGACGCGCTGCGCCAGGACTACCCGGGCGCGCGGCTCGACGACATCGATGAGGAGGCAGTGCGGCGCGCGCTCGGCCGCCAGGCCGTCGACGACATGGAGGCGCTCAAGGAGATCGAGCGCGAGCTGCAGCGGCAGGGCTACCTGACCAGCAACGAGGGCAAGCTCGAGCTGACCCCGAAGGCCGTGCGGCGGCTCGGTGACACCGCATTGCGCAAGGTGTTCGCCAAATTGGCCGAGGGCGGATACGGCGACCACGATCAGCGCGACGTCGGTCAGGCTGGCGAGCTGACTGGCTCCACCCGGCCGTGGCGGTTCGGCGACGAGCAGGCCATCGACACGGCGGCGACAGTACGTAACGCGCTGTTGCGGGGCGGCGTGCCTGGTCTGGCTACCGGCGGCGGCGAGGACCTGCGCACCGGCGGCGGGGCCGGGGCCGGCGGCGGGGGCGGCAGCGGCATCCGGACGGCGGTCAAGCTCTCAGTCAGCGACTTCGAGATCGGCGAAACAGAACGCCGGGCGTCGGCCGCGATCTGCCTGCTGGTCGACCTGTCCTACTCGATGGCGCTACGCGGCACCTGGAGCGCGGCGAAGCAGACGGCGCTCGCGCTGTACTCACTGGTCAGGACGAGGTTCCCGCAGGACTCGCTGCAGGTCATCGGATTCTCCAACTACGCGAGGGAACTCAGGGAGTCGGATCTGGCGGGGCTCGGCTGGGACATGGTGCAGGGCACTAACCTGCATCACGCGCTGGTGCTCGCCGGTCGCTTCCTCGACCGCCGTCCCGAGCACAATCCGATTGTGCTGATCATCACCGACGGCGAGCCGACGGCGCACCTGCGCCGGGATGGCAGTTTCTGGTTCGACTGGCCGCCATCGCCGGAAACGCTCGAGCTGACGATGGCCGAGGTAGACAAGATGACGAGGCGGCGCGCGACGCTGAATGTCTTCATGCTCGCTGACGATGAGCGGCTGATCTCGTTCGTAGACGAGGTCGCCAGGCGAAACGGCGGCCGAGTGCTGCGCGCCATGCCCGACAGCCTGGGCGAATACGTAGTCAGCGACTTCCTCCGCGCGCGCAGGGAGCGGAGGAAGTAACGCCCGCCGCGGTGAACCTTCAGGGGGAGCTTTCGGGCGTTTTCCTGAAGTAGCCTTTTCTCGCAACCCGCAGGTAGTACGTTGCGGCACGTAGTTATCTCCCCGCCCGGCGGGCCGACCGCCGGGCCATCGGGAAATCCCGCCCTCCCGGAGCCGCCCGACGGCCCCTGGAGATTCCCGCCCTCCGAAGGAGCAAGAAGTGTCTACTGTCTCTGGCGGCGCCGCCTCGAAGCGGCCGCTGGTCATCGCGCTCGCCGTCGTCGGCGTCCTGTTCATCATCCTGGCCATACTGTTCTTCGCGGGCGTCGGCCTCGGTCCGCTGAACACGATCGGGCATAGCGGCAAGGTCAACCATGGCAGCCACGACATCCGCGGCTCCGTCAGCGCGGTCATCGGTGTGCTCGCCGTCATCGGTGCCTGGATCGTCGGCCGCAAGTCAGCTAGCTGAGTGCGGCCAGGCGACCGGCATGGTTTTCCCGCCTCGGCCGGCCGCTAGCGGCGCCAAGCAGGATCGCATGCCGGGCCGGGACGCACCGCCCGGTCCGGCATCATCCTGAATATCGGTTACCCCCATCGGTCGTGGCGGCCGGGAATCGAATCAGCCTGGTTCTAGACTCGCCCCATGTCCTTCTCGCAGCACCTGGTCCTCTGGTTGCACGTCGCCTTCGTGATTTTCACGATCGGCCCGGTCACGCTGGCCATCATGTCGACGCCGCGCTACATCAGGAAGCGGGACATCAGAGTCCTGCGCTACCTGACCAGGATGACCTTCATTTTCGGGATCGGCTCGCTCGGAGTGCTGCTCGCCGGCTTCGGGCTGGCCACCATGATCAGCAAGGCCGGCAAGCCGTGGATCATCGTATCCGCGACGCTGTTCGTCGTCGCGATCCTGCTGCTGGGCCTGATCCACCGGGACCAGCGCCACGCGATCAAGGCGCTCGAAGCCGCCGCGGCAACCGCGGCTACCGTGGCAACTGCCGCTGGTGTGCGCGACGGGCCAGCGAGCGCGACCGCGGCCAGCCAGGAGTCCGGCGCCGGGGCAGACGGCGGACAGGTGCCCGCCGATCAGGCACCCGGCGGCCCTGCCGCTGCGGCTGGCGAGACGGCTGCGGGCGCTGGCCAACACCAGGCTGGCGAACCGGCCACAGCCATTCCCGGACAGCTAGCCAGCGTGGAGCGCGGCCGGATCGCCATGATCGGCGGCGTGGTCAGCCTGATATGGCTGGTCAGTCTTGTGCTGATGATCTGGAACAGCTGATCGGGTGAATCGGACTTCCCCAATCGGGTAGAACCGAGTAAAGCAGGAAGGTACCGGCGCGGTCGGCGCGCCAGGCAGGATTCTGCGGGACGGTGATCATGACGCAGACGGACCAGGCGGATCTCGACGAGTTCTCGCCCTATCCGCCGATCGCCGACTACGGCTTCTTGTCCGACTGCGAGGTATCAGCGCTGATCGCGCCGGGTGGGTCGGTCGAGTGGATGTGTCTGCCCAGGCTGGACGACCCGAGCGTCTTCGGCGCAATGCTCGACCGGGATGCCGGCTGGTTCAAGTTCGGGCCCGCGGACATGTCCGTTCCTGCCGACCGCCGCTACCTGGCCGGGACCATGGTGCTCGAGACGGTGTGGGACTGCGGCGAAGGCTGGCTCATCGTGCGGGACTGCCTGTTGATGGGCCCCTGGCGGCACCAGTATCCGCAGCGCGCCGGACACCGCCGGCCGCCGACAGACTACGACGCCGAGCACACCCTGCTGCGCACTGTCCGCTGTACCAACGGTGCGGTTCAGTTGGTGATGGACTGCCATCCGGCTTTCGACTACGGCCGGCGTCGCGAGCAATGGAACTACACCGAGCGCGGGTTTAACCAGGTCACGGTGCGGACCGCTAGCCTGGACATCGAACTCGCCCTCACCTCCGACATCAGGATCGGGATCGAGGGACCGAGCGCCCAGGCACGCACCCTGCTCAGGGAGGGTGACAACAGGTTCTGCGCGCTGTCCTGGGGCGGCGACGCGCCGCCGGAGGACTTCGAGGAGGCCAATCAGCGGCTGCTGTGGACCGCGCATCACTGGCGGCATTGGCTGGCCCGCGGCAGGCTGCCCGACCATCGCTGGCGCGCGCACCTCACCCGCAGCGCCCTGACCCTCAAGGGGCTGGCGTACGCCCCGACGGGCGCCATCGCCGCTGCGGCGACCACGTCGCTTCCCGAGACACCCAAAGGCGAGCGGAACTGGGACTACCGCTACAGCTGGATCAGGGATGCGACATTCGCGCTCTGGGGTTTGTTCACCCTCGGATTCGAGTGGGAGGCGAACGATTACTTCGCCTTCATCGCCGACATCCTCGAGCGGGATCACGACGATCTGCAGATCGTCTACAAGATTGACGGCTCCAAGGACCTGGACGAGCACGTGCTTGACCACTTGCACGGCTACCAGGGCGCCAGGCCGGTCCGGATCGGCAATGCCGCGTATGCACAGCGGCAGAACGACGTCTGGGGCGCCGTCGTCGACTCGCTGTACCTGCATACCAAGTCGCGCGATTGGCTGGACGACCGGGTCTGGCGGATGGCGCGCCAGCAGGTCGAGCGGGCACTCCTGCACTGGCGCGAACCTGATTGCGGGATCTGGGAGATCCGTGGCGAGCCTAAGCACTTCACGTCCTCCAAGATGATGTGCTGGGTGGCGCTTGACCGCGGCGCGCGGCTCGCCAGGATCAGGGAGGATGCGGAGGCCGCCGAGCAGTGGCAGGCTGCGGCCGACGAGATCCACGCTGACATCTGCGCCAACGCGGTCGACGAGCGCGGCGTGTTCTGCCAGCACTACGACACCACCGCCCTCGACGCGTCGCTACTGCTGATGCCGCTGGTCAGGTTCCTGCCGGCCGACGACAAACGGATCCGCGACACCGTCCTGGCCATCGGGGAGGAACTGTCGGTCGACGGACTCATCTGCCGGTACCGCACCACTGAGACCGATGACGGGCTGCGCGGCCATGAGGGCACGTTCACGATCTGCTCGTTCTGGATGGTCTCGGCGCTGATCGAGATCGGTGAGTTTCAACAGGCGCGCGACTTGTGCGAGAAGGTGCTCTCCTACGCCAGTCCGCTGCTGCTCTACGGTGAGCAGATCGACCCGCGGTCGGGCCGTCACCTGGGCAACTTCCCGCAGGCGTTCACTCATCTGGCGCTGATCAACGCGGTGATGCACGTTGTCAGGCACGAGCAGCAGGCGGCCCGGCGCGCCCTCGCCCCTGACGCGACCATCGCGCCCGCCATCAGCCCGCTCGACTAGCACCGCAGGCGCATGGCCAGCTGACCAGCCTTCGCGCCCGGCTGCTGCCGCGGCTAGGGTACCTGGCGAATAGGGCGGCGCATCCGTCGTGCGGGTGAGCCGAATCGCCTCTGTACAGGAGCGTGACATCGGCGGACGAGAGCACGCCGTAGAAGACGCATGCGTTCGAGATCCGGCCCGACCAGTCATGAGACGAACCACCAGGGATCTCGTTCCCGATCCGCACTCGGCCCTTTGTGATTCCCGGCCACCGGCCGCCGCCTCCGATCTGGCCGGCCTGAACTCCGTTGACATACAGAGTCAATGTGCCCTGGGCGGATTCGAAGACGCCGGTCAAGTGGGTCCGTTTCCCCAGCTTGGCTGAGCCTGGCGGCGATGCGGCCGTCAGGACAGTGGCGCTCTTCGAATCGGTCGTCGGCATCGAAAATTGCCAGCAAGGGCCGGTCTTGCCAGCGGCCGTGCATGACCGCTTGTAACTCAGGGCGAACTGCTCCGTCTGGGTAGCGTCCTCGGACAATGCGGCGCAGGACGATTAAGGGACAAGAGGCGCGGCGACCGGGCTGGCCGGTCGATCACCGGCCGCGCGGCCGACTCTGGCCAGCCATGATGGCGGACGCCTGTCAGAACCTGGTCGTCTGTCCGCAGATACGACGATAGACGTCCAGATTCTGATTAACGCCCACGATCATGGCCCGCCGGCGGCGGCCAGGCGAGGCCGGCGGCGGCCAGGCGGGGTCGGCGGTCGCTAGGCGGGCCGGCGACGGTCAGCTGAGGGCGACGCGGAGGTCCTCGATCAGGTCGTCGCAGTTCTCGATCCCGACCGACAGCCTGACCAGGTCGGGCGGTACCTCAAGCGGCGACCCGGCGGCCGATGCGTGCGTCATCCGCGCCGGGTGCTCGATCAGCGACTCCACCCCGCCGAGCGATTCGCCCAGCGTGAACAACCTGGTCCGCCCGCACATCTCGACGGCCGCTGCCTCACCGCCGGCGTGGCGGAACGAGACCATCCCGCCGAAGCCCCGCATCTGCTTGACCGCCACCTCGTGGCCTGGGTGATCGGGCAGGCCGGGGTAGTAGACCTGCGCGACGCGGGAGTGGTTGGCGAGCATCTTCGCGACCTGCGCTCCGTTGTCGCAATGCCGGTCCATCCGGACACCGAGCGTCTTCACGCCGCGCAACGTCAGCCACGAGTCGAACGGCGCCCCGGCCGAGCCCACGGCGTTCCGCAGGAAGGCGAGCCGCTCAGCTAGTCCGGTGTCAGTGACGATGAGGGCGCCGCCGACCACGTCGGAGTGGCCGCCCAGGTACTTGGTGGTGGAGTGGATCACGGCATCGGCGCCGAGCGCGAGCGGCTGCTGCAAATACGGCGAGGCGAAGGTGTTGTCTACCGCGAGCAGGGCGCCTGCCGCGTGCGCGATCTGCGCCATGGCGGCGATGTCCGCGATCGACAGCAGCGGGTTGGTGGGCGACTCGACCCAGATCAGCGTCGGGCGATGGGCTGCCGCCGCGGCCCTGACGGCCTCTGCGTCCGAGATGGGCACCGGGTCGTAGGTCACGCCCCAGCCGGCCATCACCTTGTCGAACAGCCGGTAGGTGCCGCCGTACGCGTCGTGCGGGATCAGCACGTGGTCTCCTGGCCGGCAGACCGCGCGGACCAGGCAGTCCTCCGCGGCCATCCCGGACGCGAATGCCAGCGCCCGGACGCCACCTTCCAGCGCCGCCAGGCATTCCTCGAGGGCCCCCCTGGTCGGGTTAGCCGTGCGGGAATACTCGTAGCCCTCGACCCAGCGGCCTGGCCCGGTCACGACATCGCCGTGCTCGGCGGCCCCGGGCCCGGATGCCCCGGGCCCGGATGCACTGTGCCCGGATGCACTGTGCTCGGATGCACTGCGTCTCCCGCCGCGCAGGCCGCCAACCCCATCCTGCTTGAAGGTCGACACCTGATAGATCGGCGGGACAACGGCACCGGTGAGCGGGTCCGGTTCCTGCCCCGCGTGGATGGCCAGCGTCTCGAAACCGTCCCCATGCTCGATCTGAGCCATGCCGCGCCATCCCGTCGCTCGTCCTCTGCCCTGACCTTTACCCGGCCAGGTACATCAGCACATCCTGCCTGGTGATCATTCCGGTCGGCTTTCCGTCAACTAGTACAACGGCCGCGCCTGCCTTCTCGAGCGCGGCGATCGCGGCGCTGATGGGCTCGCCCGACCCGATCATCGGGAGCGGCGCCGACATGTGCGCGGAGACCGGATCGCCGGGCGCCGCCCGCCCGCTGACCAGCGCGTCGAGCAACTCGCGCTCGGTGATCGAGCCGAGGACCTCGGCCGCCATCACGGGGGGCTCCTCCTTCAGCACGGGAAGTTGCGAGACGTCGTACTCCCGCAGCGTCTCGATCACTGCCCTGACCGCTTCGCCGGGATGCGCGTGCACGAATAGCGGCAACTGACCTCTCTTGCGCTCTAGCACGTCAGCGATCCGTGGCTCGGCGGTCTGTGCGGTGAGGAATCCGTAGTCGGCCATCCAGTCGTCGTTGAACACCTTTGACAGGTATCCGCGCCCGCCGTCGGGCAGCAGGACCACGACGACATCATCGGGCTCTGCCTGCGCCGCGACCCTGAGCGCCGCGACCACGGCCATCCCGCCTGAGCCGCCGACGAGCAGGGCTTCTTCAGCGGCGAGGCGCCTGGTCATCAGGAACGAGTCGGCGTCGCTCACCGCGATGACCTGATCGCAGACTCCTTTGTCGTAGGTTTCAGGCCAGAAGTCCTCGCCGACGCCCTCGACCAGGTAAGGCCGACCCGTCCCGCCGGAGTAGACCGATCCTTCCGGGTCAGCTCCGATGACCCTCACCCGGCTGCCAGAGACCTCCTTGAGGTACCTGCCCGTCCCGGAAATAGTCCCGCCGGTGCCGATACCGGCCACGAAATGGGTGACCTTCCCCTCTGTCTGCTCCCAGATCTCCGGGCCTGTGGTGAGGTAATGGGACTCCGGGTTCGCCGGATTGGCGTACTGATTCGGCTTCCAGCCGCCCGGGATCTCCCTGGCCAGCCGGTCGGAAACGCTGTAGTACGAGTCGGGCGATTCGGGCGAGACGGTCGTCGGGCAGACCACCACCTCGGCACCGTAGGCACGCAGGACACTGATCTTGTCTTGCGCCACCTTGTCCGGGCAGACGAACACGCACCTGTAGCCCTTCTCGGCCGCCACGATGGCCAGCCCGACGCCGGTGTTCCCCGAAGTGGGCTCGACGATGGTGCCGCCAGGGCGCAGCGCACCAGAAGCTTCGGCGGCCTCCACCATCCGCAGCGCGATCCTGTCCTTGACCGAGCCGCCCGGGTTGACGTACTCGACCTTGGCCAGGACGGCCGGAGCGCTGCTGCGGCTGTGCCCGCTGTCCAGGTGCCGGGTCACCTTGCGCAGCCTGACAAGCGGCGTGTTCCCGATGAGATCGATCAGCGACTCATGCACCTGCATGGCTGAAACACCTCATTCTCCGGCGCGGATTGCGTGGTTGTCCGGCCTGGTGCCGAATTCCTGAGCCTGCTGCGGCGGAATGACAGGCCAGTACTAACCCTAGCCGCGCGCGCGAACCACCGACCCGTTCGGGCAACCCGCTGCTCGTGTCAGCGCGAGATCACGCGCCCGCGGTGGCCGGGCTGCCGCGGCCCAGATGAGGCTGATGTCAGCGGGGACTATCCGCCGCTGCACGCCGCGAAATGGATTGAGCGCGAACTAACGGGCCGTTCGGGACGAAGATCGAAAGCGCATTACCGTTCGCAATCGCGTTGTTACACTCTGTGCGCTAACTAAATCCGCACCGGCATCTCGAGCCTAGGGGGACCTCGTGACATTGCTGCTGGCCGATCAGGACAGGCGGCCGAGCCGCCCGCCGATCGAGCATTTCTCGCCCTGCTTGCCGTCCCTGGGCCCGTTCCGCGCAGCCGTCAGCGACCTGGTCGCTGAGGTCGCGCAAGCGGCGCCGAACGACGCCAAAAGCGTGGAGCGCATCCTGAGCAAGCGGCTTGATCAGGACGACTTCGCGGCGGTGCTTGAGGCTACTCCCGACGGCCGGAACGTGACCGTGGCCAAGCTTCTCTTCGAGGTCAGGAACTACGAGCCCACCACGCAGAACGCGACGAGCACGCTCGCCTCGCTGGTCCGGATCTCCATGCTCGCGCAGATCGAGGCGGTGTGGTGGGGCCGGACCCACAGCTACCAGAACGACGGCGACGTCCGCGACGCCGCGGAGCTTGTCGACCTCGACGAGGTCGCCGAGAACGAACAGCTGAGGTTCTGCTACCGGCACCAGGCGATGACGCTCGTCGCACGGGCCGCCCGCTCGGCCGAGCGGCGGGCGCTGCCAGGCCGCTCGCCGCGCACGGCAGGGCTCTGGCTGCCGAAGGCCCGGCCGCAGCTGGTGGCCTGGCTCAACGACGTCGCCGACGAGTTCGAACAGATTGCGCCTGACAGAACCCCGCCGCTGTGGGTCACCAGCGTGGCGAGGAGCGTCGAGCACCAGTTGCACCTGAAGTCGCTCGGCTACATCGCATTGCTGCCGAGCTCGCACTGCGTCGGCTACGCCGCTGACATCGAGATGAAGTGGTACCGCCGCTTCCATGCGCACCGGATCCTGCGCGGGCTTCTGCTCGACCGGCAGCGCGCCGGCGAGGTTAACGTCATCGACGAGGGCCAGGCCTGGCATGTCTGCCTGCGGCCTGACGCGATCAGCGGCCTCGGCGGGTTCCGGGAGGTCGTCCCCCAGCGCCAGCGGAGTCGCGAGGTGTTTCCCGGCCCGGCCGGCTGCTGAGCCGCGGAGTCTTACTTGCGCAACCAAGTCGCTCGCCGGATTGCTGGCGGGCACCGGCTCCGCAGCCGCGCCCCCGCTCCCCGGCTGACGGCACGAAGAACGTAAGCTACTGTGCGGTAAAGGACCAGTTCCGCCAGGGAGCCAGCCATGCCAGAGGCAGTCATCGTCGCGACCGCGCGCTCGCCGATCGGGCGGGCATTCAAGGGGACCATGACCAGCATTCGCCCCGATGACCTGACGCTTCAGATGATCAAGGCGGCCCTGGCGAAGGTTCCGCAGCTTGATCCCGCTGACATCGAGGACCTGATCCTCGGCTGCGGCCTCCCCGGCGGCGAGCAGGGCTACAACATGGCGAGGGTGCTGGCCGTGATGCTCGGCCTCGACTCGCTGCCCGGCACCACGATTACCAGGTACTGCTCATCGTCGCTGCAGTCCACCAGGATGGCCTACCACGCGATCAAGTCCGGCGAAGGCGACATCTTCATCTCGGCGGGCGTCGAGTGCGTCAGCAGGTTCGGCAAGGGCAGCAGCGACGGTGCGCCCGACACCAAGAACCCGATCTTCGCCGAAGCCGAGGACCGGGCCGCTGCCCGCGCGGCCGGCGGTGCCGATGCCTGGCACGACCCGCGCGACGACGGCCAGATCCCGGACATATACATCGCCATGGGCCAGACTGCGGAGAATGTCGCCCAGCAGCGCGGCATCAGCAGAGCCGAGCAGGACGAGTTCGGCGTCCGGTCGCAGAACCTAGCGGAGAAGGCGATCGCGGACGGGTTCTGGCCGCTCGACATCACGCCGGTAACCTTGCCGGACGGCACGACGGTAGCCGCCGACGACGGGCCGCGGGCGGGAACGACGCTGGAGAAGATGGCTGCGCTGCAGCCGGTGTTCCGGCCGGACGGCACCGTGACGGCCGGCAACTGCTGCCCGCTCAATGACGGCGCGGCTGCCGTCGTGGTCATGAGCGACCGCAAGGCTTCTGACCTGGGGATCACGCCGCTGGCCAGGATCGTCTCCACCGGCGTCACGGCCCTTTCGCCGGAGATCATGGGGCTGGGCCCGGTCGGGGCGTCCCGCCAGGCTCTGGCCAGGGCTGGCATGACCATCGAGGACATCGACCTGGTCGAGATCAACGAGGCGTTCGCCGCGCAGGTCATCCCGTCCTACCAGGACCTGAACATCGACATCTCGAAGCTCAACGTCAATGGCGGCGCGATCGCGGTCGGGCATCCGTTCGGGATGACTGGAGCGAGGATCACCTCGACGCTGCTGAACAGCCTGCAGTTCCACGACAAGACCTTCGGCCTCGAGACGATGTGCGTCGGCGGCGGGCAGGGCATGGCGATGATCTTCGAGCGGCTTTCCTGACTCGTCCGGTATCCGCCGATCTAAGCCGGGACGGTATTAGCCGTCTGTTCTGGCCAATCTCACTCAGGTCTCTACCTCGTCTCTGATCTTTCCGCGCGCCAAGCCATGAAGTCAGCCCGCCACGAGGCGCTGACCTGGTCTTATATCACTCCGCCGGCCAGTGCTCCCTGGTCTCCGCCGGGGCGCGTCCTAGCAGCGTGTGTGCTTCACTACGGTGACCGGCGATCGGGATTGATCGGGCCCGTTCACGTTCTAGCCCGGGGGGACAGGGCTGGCCCAGGTAAAGCCTGGGCCAGCCCCGCTGCATCTGGCCGGCCCGTCAGCGCGGCTTAGGACTGGCCAGTTTCTGGCGCTTCGTGACCGGCGGTGCGCGCGGTTCGACAGGTGCCCGGATTAGTCGGGACGCCGTCGTTTAGTCCCTGGTCGGATAACGGATAGGTCACGTTCAGGTCTTGCCAGGACGCCTCCGGTGGTGCAGGCTCAAGTGAGGAGACTCGTCTCGGCCTGGAGGTGCCCCTTGTCCCTAACCCACTCTCCCGAGATGCACAAGAACCTGATAGCCCGCATCCCGCGGGTCACCGGCAGCGATCTCAGAGAGTGGTTCCACCGCCTGGAATCGGGGCCGTCTTTTATACGGCATACCGAGCGGGCGACGTGGCTGGCGGATGAGCACGGGCTGACGCACGCCTACGCGGCTGCAATCGTCCATGAGTACGAGGTGCAGCGGCGTATCCGGCTGAACAGCGCCTGATCCGCGCGCATGCAGCCCGAGCGTGCCAGGGAGTTCATCGGTGTCAATCACCGGGCGGTTCTCGCGACAAACCGGTCTGACGGGCGTCCCCAGCTATCCCCCGTTACGGTTGGCGTGGGAGCGGACGGCCGCGTCCTGATCAGTACCCGCGAAACGGCCATCAAGACCAAGAACCTGGCGCGCGACCCCCGGGTCTCACTGTGCGTGATGAATGACGGGTTCTACGGTGACTGGATCCAGGCCGAGGGCACCGCCGAGATAATCCGGCTACCGGAGGCCATGGACCTGCTGGTCGACTACTACCGCAGGATTTCTGGCGAGCACCCCGATTGGGATGACTACCGGAATGCCATGCGCCGCGACCGCAGGGTTATCGTGGCGATAACGCTGACCAGGGCAGGGCCTGACCGCAGCGGCTGACCGGAGCCTGAAGGGGCTTCCGTAGCTGACTGGCAGCCAGCTTCAGCGGCCTGGCGGCAGCGGGCCAGGCTCCCGCAGCCGACCGGGGACGGAGCCGGACCGCCGCGCACTGCCGGGCGGGGCGCCCGAGCGCAGCGACTGGCCCGCAGCCGGCTGACCAACCGCCGGGCCCGGCCTAACACTGTTCTGCGTAACGTCAAAATCCGTTAGTCACCTTCGTGCTTCCGGAATTCGTCTTGTCTCGTCAGCCCGGCGATCACTAGCGGTGTGAAATTTGTGATTCATATATCTAGAATGGCCTACACTGACAGCGCTCGCGACCAGCGATTCACAAATTACGGGTCGAGCGGTGCACGGATCGGGAGTGGCTATCTGTTCATGGAACGAAGCGAGCAGCCGAATTACCGAATTGCTCTGACCTGCGATGACGCGCAAAGATCGCCTAGATATGGCTGATCGTCATGATCAGTACCCCCGGTCGGGCTCGAACCGACACTGGCGCCCTTTTAGGGGGCTCGCCTCTTCCCTTGGGCTACGGGGGCGCGAAAATAGTACCTCAACTTGCGCTGTTTATTCAAACATTCCCTGGAATCGGGCAGGTGACTCCTATAG
>WNFL01306678.1_pt1 | contig 22214 bp, 20 predicted proteins | sample 5400361 | NCBI WGS metagenome assembly WNFL01 (sample SAMN13153351, study PRJNA577476) | soil metagenome | isolation source: 40 cm soil on Douglas fir-dominated hillslope | place: USA:California | collected 2013-09-17
AGCCAGGCATTGGAGGACGGCTCATCCGTCATGGCTGATCACGGTTGCGGCGCATTCAGAACGCGCGCTTGCCATCGCCGCACGCTCGGGGGCCAATGCGGCCCTTCTCGCGCCTGCTTTCCCAACATTGAGCCATGTCGAGCGCGTGCCGCTGGGTGTGACGCGGTTGCGTCTGATGGCTGCGCGCGCGGCAATTCCCGTCTACCCTCTGGGCGGCGTCACCGCGCAAACCGCACAGCGCCTCGCCGGTGCCAAGCTTGCCGGGATCGCGGCAATCGATGGGCTGCTGCCGGATCAAAGCTCGTAGGAAAAAAGCAGGAATGCCGCATTCATGCGAAGCGTCGGCAACCCGTTGTAAAATACGCCGGCGCTGCGCGAATAATCGTACCATTGCCAGCCCCCGGTGATCTGCAAATTCTCGTTGATCTTGTAGCCGGCTGAGAGTTGGTAACCGATGATATCGTAATCGACCGGGCCTTTGGCTTTTGTGAAGGAATATTCGCCTCCCGCGATCCACGAACGCCACTCCGCCGTCGTCGAGAAATGCAACGCGTGCGTGCTTCCATGCGCCAAGACCTGGTTGATATCCAACAGATACGAATTGCTGTCGCGATAGGCGCCGCCAAGTGAAAGCTTCACGGCTCCTATCGGATAAGCGAGCTGCGCCCCAAGCGCCCAATCGTAAAGGGAATCGCCGACAGCATCGCGGTTCCGCACCGAACCTTGCGCAAAGCCCGCCGATAGACCGACGGCGAGATCGGAGAAATAACCGGTATAGCTGGCGGCGACTTCCCAAATATTCTGCTGCTGATTGGGATCGTTGCGGGGATTGCCGGTGAAGGGCAGCGGCGTGCGCACGGGCTTAGGCGTGAACGAGGCACCGATCTGAATCCCGAGCAGTCGCGGCGAAACATAATTGATCTTGGCGAAGTTCGAGGTGCTTTGCACCGCGGTGATCGATTGGAAGAAGGCGCCGAAATCGCCGCCCGTCACCGGATCGCGGAACAGCGATATGTTGCGGTTTTCGAGAGTGACTTGCTCATTCGTTATCGGACCGACGAGCCCCAATGTGTAAGCAGCGCCATCCTGCTGTCCGATTTCCACACGGCCAAATCCGGTTTGGGCGAAGACATAGATCTTTTCGACAGTGTCGTTGTCGTAATTGTCGCCGGATTGCGTATCGCGAAAGAGGAGAAAGTCGCTGCGCGCCCCCAACACCATGCCGTTGTCGAAGATGCGTTGCGCTTGGATGTTGGCCTGTGCCTCGGACGTCACGCTCGTGTGGTCAAATCCGCTTGATTGATGCGCCGTGAAGAGCGCGCCGGCGGCAACACCGCCAAGCCGGATCGTCGTGTTGTCGAATTCCCAACTCGGCGGCTCGAGAGCAAGAGCATCGGCAAGATCGCGGGAAGCTTCCGCCGCATGGCCGGGAAGCACGTACGCGGCCGAGAGTGCCCCTGTCGCGAGGAAGAATGCGCGCATCGGTTTCTCACGGTTCATACGCCAAGACTCTCCTCGCGAATCGCAGAGCAATCCCTAACCATGCCTAGCATTTAGGCAGGAATCGACGTGCGTTGCGCCCAGCCGCGCCGCTGCAGTATAAATCGTCCCAGTGGCGCGGAGCCCGCGCGTGTACCGACCGCAAGGATCATCGGATGCGTCTCTTCACGGTTGTCGCCAGTCTCGCTTTTTTCGCCGCCTCAGGCTCGGCCTTCGCCGCGGACTGCAACAAGGGCATGTTGTGGCCCTATACGCGCAACCCGGGCGATTGCCTGACAGACGCGGAAATCAAAGCGGGCCAGACCGGCGTCTATACCGGGCCGGTCAACACCAATGTCGACGTCAGCAGCATCAAACCCGACGCTGCGGCCCTCAGCTCTGGCGGAAGCGTGAGCGGGAGTACGAGCACAGGCGCCTCGGGAGGGTATTTCTCCGGCGGCCTGTTGGGTGAGGTGTTGGGTAGCGGTTCTTCTTCAAGTACGAACGCCGGTTCCTGCAACAAGGGCTATCTTTGGCCTTTCGTGCGCGAGCCGGGCGATTGTTTGACCGCGCAAGAGAAGCTGACGAATAAGAACGGCGTCTATCGCAGCGCGGAGGTCACGCAGGTGAGCGCGAGCAAGGCGCCCGCAGGGGATGCCGGAGCAGGCAACCCGCCGGCGAACGCGCCCACGCCGACGGCGAGCAGCGCGCCGGCCTGTTCGAGAGGCTGGTTCTGGCCATTCGTGCGGAAGTCCGGCGATTGCCCGACCGACGCTGAAAAAAAATAGATTGAAGCGGCCGCGCTTGGCGGATTGCAGGCGACGCCATGGCCTTAGGCCGTTGCGCGAGTCCTTCGGTCTGACTATAAGCCGATGCAATGGGGTTAGGGGGCTTGCGACCGGTGCCGGCTCGGCCCGCAAATAAGAGCCAAGAGTCACCGGGCGATAGGGACGAATCGATGCGGATTCTCATCATTGCGGCGTGCGCGTGTTTGCTTGCCGCTTGCAGTTCCGACAATTCGACCGCCAGCATGGCCACGACCAGCACCAGCAGCAGCGGCTCGTCGTGGTTTTGGCCGTTCGGCGGGGATGCGGGTGATGCGCCCGCGGCCGACATGCCGCAATTGGGCGTAAACTCCTATCTCTGGCGGGCCACGCTCGACACGCTGAATTTCATGCCGCTGGCTTCCGCCGATCCGGTGGGCGGCGTCGTGATCAGCGACTGGTATGCGGCGCCCGACAAGCCCGACGAACACGTAAAGGTCACGGTCTACATCCTCGACAGGCGGTTGCGCGCCGACGCGGTAAAGGTTTCGGTCTTCCGGCAGGTGCGCAACGCCAATGGCTGGACCGACGCCGCCGTCAACGCCGACACCGGGATCAAGTTGGAAAACGCGATCCTGGCGCGCGCGCGCGAAATTCGTCTCTCGACCACCCCACAATAGGATTGCCGCCCTGGCAGCCGGCCCTGCGCCGCCATGGCGGAGGAAAGCGGGGGCAGTTAGGCTTGTCTGATTCTAAGGGTCGCTTCGGTGGCGCGCTACAACGCTAAAGAATCCGAGACGCGCTGGCAGAGCGTATGGAGCGCGCGCGAGACGTTCCGCGCCGCGAACGAGTCTGCGCTTCCCAAATGCTACGTGCTCGAGATGTTCCCCTACCCTTCGGGGCGCATCCATATGGGGCATGCGCGCAACTACACCATGGGTGACGTCATCGCCCGCTTCAAACGCGCCCAGGGCTTCAATGTTCTGCATCCGATGGGCTGGGACGCTTTCGGCCTGCCGGCGGAAAACGCCGCGCGCGAAAAGGGCGTACATCCGCGGGAATGGACCTATGCCAATATCGCGGCGATGCGCGAGGAACTGAAGAGCTTGGGCCTCGCAATCGATTGGTCGCGCGAGTTCGCTACGTGCGATCCGTCCTATTATGCTCGCCAGCAGCGCCTGTTCCTCGATTTCTTCCGCATGGGCCTGGTCTATAGGGCCGAAGCCGATGTGAACTGGGACCCGGTCGATGAAACCGTGCTTGCCAATGAGCAGGTGATCGAGGGCCGCGGCTGGCGGTCCGGCGCGCTGGTCGAGCGGCGGAAGCTGTCGCAATGGTTCTTCAAGATCACGAGTTTTGCCGACGATCTCCTTCACGGCCTGGATCAGCTCGAGCGCTGGCCGGAAAAAGTCCGCCTCATGCAGCGCAACTGGATTGGGCGCTCGGAAGGTTTGCGGTTTTCCTTCGACCTGGCAAAAGCGCCGGCGCCCTCGATCGAGGTGTTCTCCACCCGGCCCGATACCATTTTCGGGGCAAGCTTCATTGCGCTCTCGCCTGAGCATCCTCTGACGGAGCAATTGGCCTCGAAGGACAGCAAGCTCGCGCAATTCGTTGCCGAATGCCGAACCGGCGGCACCGCCGAAGAGACCATCGAGACGGCGGAAAAGCGCGGCTATGACACCGGCATCAAAGCGCGCCATCCCTTCGATCCGAAATGGGAGCTGCCCGTCTATATCGCGAATTTCGTGCTGATGGCTTATGGCACGGGCGCGATTTTCGGCTGCCCGGCGCATGACCAGCGCGATCTGGATTTCGCGCGCAAATATTCTCTTCCGGTTTTGCCCGTGGTGATCCCCGAAGGCGCCGATCCGAAGACCTTTGTCACCGGCGAGGAGGCCTATGTCGGCCCCGGGCGTCTGGCCAATTCGCGCTTCCTCGACGGGCTGGATGTGGAGAGCGCCAAAGCCGAAGTGGCCAAGCGTCTGGAAGCTGCTGGGAAGGGCCGGCGCACGGTGCATTATCGCCTGCGCGACTGGCTGGTGTCGCGGCAGCGTTATTGGGGTTGTCCCATTCCCGTTGTTCACTGCGGCTCTTGCGGCATCGTTCCGGTAGCGGTGGAGAATTTGCCGGTCGAGCTTCCTGACGATGTGCGCTTCGATCAACCCGGCAACCCGCTGGCGCTCCATCCGACCTGGAAGCATACGACCTGTCCCAAATGCGGCGGCCGCGCCACGCGGGAGACCGACACTTTCGACACATTTGTCGATTCATCCTGGTATTTCGTGCGCTTCACGGATGCGCAGGCCGACGACCCAGTCAACCGTGCCGCGGCGCATTATTGGATGCCGGTCGATCAATATATCGGCGGCGTCGAGCATGCCGTGCTGCATCTGCTCTATGCACGGTTCTTTACGCGCGCGATGGCAAAAGCGGGGCACCTGACGGTGCAAGAGCCGTTCGCCGGGCTCTTTACCCAAGGCATGGTCTGCCACGAGACCTATCGTGCAGCCAATGGTGGTGATTGGCTGCTGCCCGAAGACGTCGAAAAGCGCGATGGCGGCGTGTTCCGGCGAGGTACGGATATTCCCGTGTCCGTTGGCCCATCAGAGAAGATGTCGAAGTCCAAGAAGAACGTGATCGCGCCGGAGACCATTATCGAGGCGTTCGGTGCCGATACGATCCGGTGGTTCATGCTCTCCGACACGCCGCCCGAGCGCGATATCGAATGGACCCAGGAAGGGGCGGAAGGCTGCTGGCGCTTCGTGCAGCGCGTCCATCGCCTGGTCACCGAAGCCGAGGGCCTGCCCCCTCCGGGCACGAAGATGCCGGACGTACAAGGGGCCGATCTGGAGCTGCGCCGCGCTACGCATCGCGCCATCGCGGCGGTCACCGAGGATCTGAATGCGCTGCGGTTCAATCGCGCCGTGGCGCAGATATACACGCTCGCCAACGCCGTCGGCGCGGCGGGGACGCTCGACGGCGCGGTGAGGCGCGAATCGCTGGAGGCCATGGTGCTGCTGACCGGGCCGATGATGCCGCATCTGGCAGAAACCTGCTGGGAAACGCTCGGCCACAAGACGCTGGTCGCCATGGCCCGTTGGCCCTATGCCGATCCCCGCCTGGTGAAAAGCGACACCATCACCATCGCGGTTCAGGTGAACGGAAAACGCCGGGGTGAAATCGAAATCCCGCGTGAAGCCGAGGAGGAAAGTGTAAAAAGCTCGGCACTGGCGCTCGATTCGGTGCAGCGCGCGCTCGAGGGCAGACCTCCGCGGCGTGTTATCGTGGTGCCGGGCCGTATCGTGAACGTGGTGGCATGATGAAGATGTGGCGCGCGACATTTGCATGGGGAGCAAAACTCTTGCTCTTGCCCATGGCTCTCGCAATCGCTGCTTGCGGCTTTCGCCCGCTTTACGGCCGCACCGATCTAGATCCGCGCGTCGCCCCCACGCTCTCGGCCGTCTATGTCGACCCTATTCCGGATCGCGTCGGCTATGAGCTGCGCAATTCCTTGCTCGATCTGTTCAATGCCACGGGACAGGCGGACGGCGCAGTCTACCGGCTGAAGCTCACACTTGCCGAACGGGAAGAAGCCGTGGTGCTGCAGTCCAACACCGCCATTACCCGCTACAATTACACACTGACCGCTCACTACGACCTGATTCCGCGCGAAAGCACGAGCCCAGTGAAGAGCGGAGATGTGACCGCGCTCTCTGCCTACAACGTCGCGGCTGCGCCCTTCCTTTATGCGACGGTGACGGAGGAACGCGACGCGAAGAACCGCGCCGCCAACGATATCGCCGAACGCATCCGCACCGAGCTAGCAGTCTATCTGCGAAGGGCCGCGGATCAGGCGGCCCGGTGATCGCACGGACATGGAAATAAAGTCGCATTTGGCCGACCGCTTCGTCGCCCGGCCTCCCGCCAGTCTCCTCGCGGCGCTCGTCTATGGTCCGGACCAGGGCATGGTGCGAGAGCGCGCAACGGCGCTCGCGCGAACCGTGGTTCCCGATCTCAACGATCCATTCCGCGTCGCTGAGCTCGACGAAGCGGTGCTTGATGGCGATCCGGCGCGCCTGTCGGACGAGGCGGCGGCGCTGTCCATTATCGGCGGGCGCCGTGTCGTGCGCGTTCGCGGCGCGGGCAACGGCTTGGCCAAGGCGTTCGAGCAGCTCCTATCCGAGCCCAAGGGAGACGCGCTGATCATCGTCGAAGCAGGCGAGCTTGCGAAGAATGCCAGCCTGCGCCGTGTTTTCGATGAGGCCGATAATGCCGCCGCCATTGCCTGCTATCCGGACCGGGAAAGCGATCTTGAAGAAATCGTTCGTGCCGCGCTGAAAGAGAAGGGACTTTCCGTTGACCCGGATGCTTTGGACTATGCGGCGTCGCGCCTTGGCTCAGACCGCGGGGTGACACGCTCTGAATTGGAAAAGCTCGCGCTCTATGCCATGGGTGAAAAGACCGTGACTGTCGCCGATGTCTCGGCCGTCATGGGAGATGAATCGGAACTCCGCATGGACGAGACGTTCGACGCCGCGGGCGAAGGCGATTACGTCCGGCTCGACAATTCGCTGTCGCGGCTGTGGGCGGCCGGCACCTCTCCCGTCGCCGTGCTGCGGCAGGCGATGGCCCATTTCCAGCGGCTGCTCCTGGTGCGCGTGGAATCGGATGAAGGGAAGAATGTCGCACTGGCGATGAAGAAGCTCAGACCCCCGGTGCATTTCTCGCGTGAACAATAGGCCGCGCGCTGGCAGATGTCGAGATTGGAAGAGGCCCTCACCCACCTGTACGAAGCGGAGGCGCTGGTAAAGACCACCGCTGTCCCAAGTGAAGCGGCTTGCGGCCGTGCGCTTCTCTCCCTCGCTGCCCTGGCCAACGCGGGAAGATGAGATGCTGAAGATCCGCGTCATTCCCTGCCTCGATGTGAAGGACGGCCGCGTCGTGAAGGGCGTGAACTTCGTGTCCTTGCGCGACGCGGGCGATCCGGTCGAACAGGCGATAATTTATGATGCGGCCGGAGCTGACGAGCTGTGCTTCCTCGACATCACGGCCAGCCACGAGAAGCGGCCTATCCTTTTGGAGGTCGTGAAACGCACCGCGTCGGCCTGTTTCATGCCGCTGACCGTCGGTGGCGGCGTGCGCACGATCGAAGATATCCGGGCCTTGTTGCTCGCGGGCGCCGACAAAGTTTCGATCAATACCGAAGCAGTTCGCCGTCCCGAATTCATCCGTCAGGGAGCGGAGAAATTCGGCAGCCAATGCATTGTCGCCGCCATCGATGCGAAACGGTCGAACGGATGTTTTGAAGTCTTCACCCATGGCGGACGACACGCGACCGGCATCGATGCCGTCCAACATGCCATCAAGCTCACGCAATATGGGGCGGGCGAAATCCTGCTCACGTCGATGGACCGTGACGGAACCAAAAGCGGTTACGATCTCGAACTGACGCGCGCGGTCTGCGATGCGGTGCCGGTCCCGGTGATCGCATCAGGGGGCGTGGGATCGCTCGATGACCTGGTCGCGGGAGTCACGCAAGGGCGGGCAAACGCGGTGCTGGCCGCGTCGATCTTCCATTTCGGGGAGGCGACGGTTCGCGATGCGAAATCGCGGCTTGCCGCCGCGGGCCTGCCGGTGAGGCTCTAGCGAAAAGAGCTAGCGGCGCCGCCCGGCCGCAACTGGAGCCGCGGCGACACGCGACGCCGATGACGCAAGGGGGCGTAGCGGCGCAGGAGCCGGCTGGCTTTCGGTCCCGTTTGTGGGTGCCAGGGAAGCCCCCAAGAATTCGATTCCGATGCCGTCTTCATGATGGCGCGCCACCCGGCCAGCCCGGTGACCGATCAGGATGTGTTCGCCGAGAGGCGGCTTCAACTCGGAGCGCAGCGAAACACCGGAAAGCGAGAGGTCAATCACTTCGCAGCGGATTTGATCTCCAGTCGAGCGTGTGAAATGCGTGATGCCTCCCGTGCTTGGTTCGACGCGGTCGTAGCGCCTGAGATCGGCGCCATCCAGGAGATGGCGGTTCATCTCCAGCATCAATTGATCCGCAAGTTTCTCCCGCTTTTGCAGCGAGCAGGTGAACGTCATGACAAAGCTGCCGCGCTTTGCGCGTACGATCGGACCTTCGAAGCGGCCCAGCGTGTCGAGGTAGATGACAGCACGGCCTTTCGGCTCTTCCCTCAATTGGCAAAGCAGGCTCGCATCGCCCGGAGAGATGTCCTCGACGGTGCAGATGGCCTCTTCCTGGGTAGCGGGAATGTAAAGGCGTCCGGTGACGGTGACGCGAACGCGGCGAAAGCGCCGGCGCTCTTTCAAGGCTCGCGCGATGATTTTTTGACCAGCTTCCCTGGCTCTGCTGTCATCCGTCGAGGTCATAAGTGCAAAGGGTCCGGCACGGATTTCGGACCGCAAACCTAACGCTGCATTGCTCAAGAAAGTGTTTAGAACGCTCCCGAAGGCCTCGTTTGGGCGAATTGCCTCAACAGGGCTTAACCAAAGTGAACGGGTTTTACCGCGTTCTTTCGGGAACCTTTGAATGAGCGTATGGTTGTTACTCGGAGGCGATCATGAAAACGCACAGCTATCGAACGTTTCTCGCGGTGCTCGCTTTCGTAGGGCCGGCCGGATTGGCCATGGCCCAGTCGCTTCCAGCCGCGCCAGGGCGTGATCTTTCCATTGGAACATCGACTTTCAATGTCCGCACCATGGATTTCGATCTCTGGTGCCAGCAGACGCAGCGCTACGCGGCCGACCGGTGCATGGCACGCCGCGCTGAAGACGTTAAAGCGTTCGAGGATTACCGTAGTTCAATCGAGCGTTACGAGCTCGATTACCTCAAGCAGGTCCAGAAGGACCAGAATGTTCGGACCCGCACGAATCGCGATCCGAGCCAGACGGTGAGCGGCAAGCAAGACGGCGTTCCTTGATCGTCCCGCTGTGCGGCGCCGATTTCAGAACGGCCTGATATCCGCTCTCCCGCCTTTCAACTTCGCGACCAAGCTGCTGAGATTCTTGACAATCTCGCCGGCATCAATGTTGAGCGGGTCGCTTTTCGCGTCCATGTTCACGCGCGAGCTAACGAGGCGCAAATGTGGTGCCCGTGGATGAGCGCGCCAGCCATCATGAGCCGACGGCGGCGGCGGCGCGGAGGGTGGCTCTATCGTTCGGCTATCGTCTTCCCGCACGAGCTTTGAGGTTACCAAGCGCTCGAAACTGATGGCTTGTCCGGCCAAGGGTGCGACATCGGTCAGGACTTGCGCCACGCCAAGAAACCGCTCGGGGTGATCGGAGCCAAAAGTAATCGGCATCAGGACCGTTTCGATTTCGATCATGTGGCAATGGTCGACGGCGCCGATCGAGGTGAGGCAGAGGGGAAGGCGTGCGCGCAAGGATTGACGCAGCAATTCGGCCAGCCGCGCAGAACTCTCCGGATCCCAATGGAGGAAATAATCGCGGCCGCGAAGTTCGCTGCCATAGCGCTCGCAAAGCGTTGTCCCCGCCAGGCGGTAGGTGAAGTTTCCGCCGCGCGCGTCCAACAGGAACACGAACGGCAAAAGGCGCTTCAGCGCTTTGGGATCGATGTCGGCTTGATCGGGAGTCGTGCGCCCATTGCGGATGCGGCTCCAATATCCGACTGCGAAATGACTGTTTCGATGCTTCATCGCGACACCTGTTCACCAATCGCAGGGCGTCTCGGCTTGACGCAAATAACCGCGCGGCTCCTCTGTTGAGGACAAGCACAGCGAAAGCCGTGCCAATGCTTGGAGTTCGAGGCTCGAAAGCCCGAATCACACATATGTTCAGTGGCTTAGCCCGTTCAGACCGTCGAAACCCCCGGTCTGGATTTCCCGATTATCCCCACGGGCCCCGCGTGTGGCGTCCAAAAAGGGGAAAATGGGAGAGGAAAGGCGTAAGCAAAAATCCTGCGGCAAACCCTCCGACATGCGCCCACCACGCGGTCCCCGGTGCGCCGGGCGTGGCCCCAACGCCATTCAGAAGCTGCAAAACAAACCAGAAACCGATCACGTAGAAAGCTGAAATCTTCGTCGGATACAAAAGTATCCCCAAGGGAATGATTACCGTTACGCGCGCGCGTGGATAAATCAGCACATAGGCCGCCAGGACGCCGGATATCGCACCCGAGGCGCCGACCATAGGCAGCGCGGAATGCGGGTTGACGATCCCTTCGGAGAGGGCCGCTGCAATTCCACAGGCGAGGTAGAACATGAGAAAACGACCATGGCCCATGGCGTCTTCGACATTGTTCCCGAAAATCCAGAGGTAAAGCATGTTGCCGCCAAGGTGCAGAAAACCTCCATGCAGAAACATCGAGGTGATCAAGCTCAGCCAGGGCCATGGGATGCCGTACACGGTTTGCGTCACCGCGGAATCGAAGAGGTTGCGGGGAACAAAGCCGAGCGAAAAAAAGAGCGCCTCCCCATCGCTTTGGCTGAACATCAGCTGCCAAAAGAAAGTGACGATGCAGGCGAGTATGATCCCCCAGGTCACGATAGGCGTGAGCCGCGTCGGGTTTTCATCCGAGATGGGAATCATTGGGGGACAGGAGCTCGCCGCTCGATTGCAGCATCGAGCCATGTTTCACCTGACGCATATATCCGCTTTTCGGTCTTGTCGACACGGCGCTCTCTCGGTGAGAGGAAGAGTCGCTCGGGAATCCCGATTATGGGAGCGTGGCGGTGGATCGATTCATCGCCCGCGGCGAGCCCCAGCGGGCAAAGGCGGTGTTATGCGACAGAAAATTCGCGCGGCAACAAATTGTTGCGCAAACCAAGGATAGCCGCGGGGTCTTTAATCTTCTATCCGCCGCCCGAATAGCGGAATTGGCTGTTGTACACGCGCCCCACATGATCGCGCCGGCGCTTTAGCCTGATGGCCTCGTCGTGCAGCCGCGCGCGATGGGCAGCCTCGATTGCGCCGTCGAAATGAAAGCGCGCTTCTTCGTACCGATTTTTTGCACCGTGCAAACGCGCTTCGTACATCGCGTCATAGGCGGCCTCGGCCAAAGCTTCCAGCCGCACCATATCGACTCGGGCGATGATCCCGTCTTCGTCCACCATTCTGGAAATGTGTCGTGCGCCTCGTTTGCGTTCGCGACGCCTTTGCCACCATTCGCTGATGGACGTCATCTGCTTCTCCCCCCAGCTCCCTTGCCGACAAGTCTAGAACGAGACACTGCTGGATACCAATACATCGGAGCCTCGTCTGACATCTCTTTCACAAATTTCTTTCGCGCGAACTCCAGGTTGCAGGCTTGAACGTTGTCTCATCTTGCACAGTTTCGCCGAAGCTTGCGCTTCATGTTTCACACCTGCTTGGGGGTTCGACTCTCGGCAGGTTGAAAGTAAAACGCGCCCGCCAAAGGAAGAGCGCACGCGCTCAACAAAAAACGCGGCTATGGCTCGCCGGGCGACGGCCCGCGCGCTACAATGGGTGGAAGATCAGCCAGATGCGGCGGGAGCGCCGCAGCGGCGGCTGGCCCATGAAATCCCCCGAGGACGAGATGGCCTTTCTGCAGGATACCCGGCCGTCGCGAGAGCCGTTTTTGAACGCACCTCCGACCGTGCTTTGCCTCATCGGTTTGTTGCTGGCCACGCATGCCGTGCGGGTGTTCCTGCCGGGGAACCTGCCTGACGACATGCTTCTCGAATATTCGCTGACACCGGCGCGCTACGCCGCCGCGCTCGCGCAAGGCATGCCGCCGCAGGGCGTGTTCGGCCTGCTGGTTCCTTTGGTCACCTATATCTTTCTGCATGCCGATTTCGCTCATGTCGGCATCAACAGCTTGTGGCTGCTGGTTTTTGGACCGATTGTCGCTCGCCGGCTTGGAACCTTGCGATTCCTCCTGTTTTTCTTGTTGTGCGGGATCGCCGCCGCGCTCCTCCATCTTGCGGTCTATTGGGGCTCGCCCATGCAGGTGGTGGGGGCGAGCGGCGCGGTATCGGGCCTGATGGCCGCTGGCATGCGGATTCTTTATGGCCGCCTCTATGGTGGCGCCGACGAATTGGCGCCGATTTTCTCTAAGCCCATCCTGGGCTTCTCGGCCGTGTGGGTGATTGCCAATGTGGTGACCGGCATCTTGCGGATAGGCGTTAGCGACGATTTGACCTTGATCGCCTGGGTCGCGCATCTCGGCGGCTTCTTCGCCGGCCTCTTCCTGATCGGTCGAATCGGCCGGCCAGTCGGAATGGAACCTTATCGCCCCGGTTGAAGGGCGCTGTTCGCGATCTACATTACGCTTGGGTTCGTCAGACCGGCGGCAGGAGGTTGCGATGAGCGATTCCACGAGCGGTGACACTTATGGCCCCGGCGAGGCGGCGCGCGTCGAGGGGCGCCAACCCTTTCCCTGGATACGGCTCCTTTACGCGATCGGATTTGGCTTTGTCGCCTGGGTGGTGTTTTGGCTGATCGTGCTTCTGCTCGCGCCGCTGCACTACATCGTGCTTGCGATCTCTGGAAAACCGAATGAGGAACTCAAGCAGATGGTCCTCCGGGCGGTGCATTATCTCGTCGAGCTGTTGCTCTTCGTGGCCGGGGCGGGCGACGAAAAGCCTTTCCCGCTCGGGCCGTTTCCCAAGGCTTGAGCGGCCCGGCCGCCTCGCGATCCCCAATTGAATGGCTTAGAATGCCGCTGCGCTCTTTGCGGGCCCGGGGATAAAGCAAAAGCCGCCGTCACTGACGGACTCTTGATTGGACAGCGCTGAAATGAACGCCGTCGTATTCCATTGCGTCCAAAGAAAACGCTCGCGCACACCCAAAACATTGCTGGTGTCACAAAGGAAAGCCTTGCCATGAAGAGAATGAGTTTCGTCGCCCTGGGTCTGTTGCTGGCAGGTTCCGTTATCGCCGCCATCGCAGCCGAAACGACGCCCGCGCCGAACCGTCCCGTTGCGGCAAGCACCGCCCCCAAGAAGACGGTTTTTGGACGCTGGGGCGTCGATCTTGCGGGAATGGATAAAACCGCAAGCCCGGGCGATGATTTCTTCCGCTACATGAACGGCGCATGGTTCGACAAGGCCGTGATCCCCCCCGATCGCACCAGCACGGGTTCGTTCCTTGATCTGGACATCCAGAGCGAAGACCAGGTCCGTGCCATCCTCTCCGATCTGGAAGCGCGTCAGAACAGCCTGACGCCCGATGAAAAGCGGGTTCGCGACCTCTACCACAGCTATGTCGACACGGCGCGCGTCGAGCAACTCGGACTGAAACCTGCCGAGAAGGATCTGCAGACCATCGCCGCCATCAAAACGACGGACGATGTCGCGCGGGTCATGGGTTCGATCAAGCTCGGCGCTGACGGCATCTTCGATTCCCGGATTAACGTGGATGACAAGAAGCCCGGCGCCTACGCGATCTTCGTCCGGGCATCGGGGTTGGGGCTGCCCGATCGCGACTACTACCTCTTGGACGAGAAGGGCATCGTCGCGGCGCGGACCGGCTATCGAACCTACATCGCGGACATGCTCAAGCTTGGCGCAGTTCCCGATGCGGAGACCAAAGCGGCCGCGATCTTCAATCTTGAAACGGAAATCGCCAAGCTTCATTGGGCGCGGGCGGAGCGGCGCAACGCCGACAAGGTCTACAATCCGATGAGCGTGACGGAGCTCCAGACATTCGCGCCGCAATTTCCCTGGACCGTATTTCTGAACGAAAGCGGCATCCCGAACGCAAAGCAGCGCCGCGTCATTGTCGAGGAAAAATCCGCGTTCCCGCCTCTGGCGGCTTTATTCGCCAAGACGCCCGTTGATGTGTGGCGCGACTATTTGACGTTTCATTACCTCTCGGGCCGCGCCGCCTATTTGCCCAAGCGCTTCGATGATGCGCGCTTCAACTTCTACGGCAAGGTCCTCGGGGGCCAGGGACAGCAATTGGCGCGTGAAAAGCGCGGCGTGCGCTTCCTCGGCGGCGTCATCGGCCAGGGCGTCGGTAAGATTTATGTCGATAAATATTTCTCGCCCGAAGCCAAGGCGAAAGCCAAAGACCTCGTCACCAATCTCCTTAGCGTCTATCGGCAGCGCATCGAAACCGCGGATTGGATGTCGCCCACGACGCGCCAGAAAGCGCTCGAGAAGCTGGCTCATTTCACCGTCAAGATCGGTTATCCCGACAAATGGCGCGATTATTCGAAGTTGCAGGCCACCGCCGACGATCTTCTCGGCAATGCCGAGCGCGGGAGCGAGTTCGAATGGAATCGCAGGCTGGTGCGGCTGGATCAACCGGTCGACCGCAGCGAGTGGGGAATGTCGCCGCAGACGGTTAACGCCTATTACGACACCTCGCTGAACGAGATCGTCTTTCCGGCGGCAATCCTGCAACCACCCTTCTTTGATCCCAATGCCGACGACGCGGTCAATTATGGCGGCATCGGCGCGGTGATCGGCCATGAGATCAGCCATGGCTTCGACGATCAGGGCAGCAAATACGACGCCACCGGAGCGCTGCAGAATTGGTGGACCGCCGACGACCGCAAGAATTTCGATGCAAGGACGACGGCGCTCGCCAAACAGTTCGACACCTACAGCCCGGTGCAAGGAATGTTCGTCAACGGTCAGCTGACGCTGGGCGAGAACATCGCGGATCTGGCGGGTTTGACGGTGGCCCAGGCCGCCTATCATCTCTCCCTCAAGGGCAAAGACGCGCCCGTGCTTGACGGCTTTACGGGCGATCAGCGCCTGTTCATGGGCTATGGCCAGGTTTGGCGCTACAAAGCGCATGAAGAGACAGCACGCCAGCGCGTGCTTTCGGACCCACATAGCCCGCCGGAGTTTCGGGTCGATGGCGCGGTGCGCAACGTGGACGCCTGGTATCAAGCATTTAACGTGAAATCAGCGAACAAGCTTTATCTCGCCCCGGAAGCGCGCGTGCATCTCTGGTAGGCGGAGGGTAGCCCGCTTAAGCGCGGCCGCCGCGGTGCTTGCCTTGACGGCGGGGTCGCGTTAACGGTTGGCTCGTTCTCGGGCTGGCCTTCGCGAGGGGCGAGGATCGGTCGAGCCGACATGGGGCTTGTCGGCGCACTGTGCGGGCAGACCCTCGCGTTTTGAACTGCGAAGTCCGTCCGGAATCATTCGGGAATGCGGTTCGCTACTCAGGTGGAGTTTCGATGTCAGAAGTCAGCAGTCAACGCTCTCGGATAGGCGCGGGACGCCTGGCCGGCGCCCATTGGGGGAGAATCGCCAAGCGCACCGGAATCGGCGTTGTGCTGCTCGCTGCCGGCGGCGTGATCGCCCTGGTGGGAGAGCGCTTGCTGGGCGGCGGTATCGCGCCAAACGAGGTGCAGGTCAAAACCTTTCAGGATTGGCGCGTGATCTGCCCCCCCCTGACGGATGCCACCCCGAATTGTGCGCTGACAGCCGACGTGCTGCGCGACACCGGCGGCATATTGCTGACCATTTCCATCACCGACCCCACTCCGGGCAGTCAGCTGTCGCTGACGGTTCCGCATGGCGTTTTGTTGGAACCCGGCATCGGCTTCACCATCGGAAATGAGCCACAGCGGGTCAGGCCCTATGAAACCTGCACCAACACCGGCTGCATCGCGCTGGTGACGGTCGACGCGGATACGTTGAAATCGCTCAGCGGCAATATGGGTGGCCAGGTGGCGGTTGCCGCGCCCAACAGCCAGCAGCCCGTGAACATCCCGTTCTCGTTGAAAGGGTTTGCGGAAGGCTATGGCGAACTACAACGGGCCAAGGCGCGTCGCACGGGCGTCATCGGTTTTCTCAACCGGCTTTAGGCCGCTTGATTCTGAATGAGGACGATCGACATGATTGGAAACTTCGCAAGGCTCGCCCTTACTGCCGGCTTGCTTGCCGCGCTGCCCATCGTCGCGCTCGCGCAGCAGCCACCCGCGGCGCCGCCTGCCGCGGCGCCGCCTGCCGATCCCGCTGCAGCCGCTGCCGCGGCCACGGCTGCCCAGCAATTCTCAATCAACCAGAATGTCGGCGATTGGGTCGTGCGCTGCGTGCTGACAAGCGTGAAAAGTCCGGCGCCCTGTGAGGTGCTGCAGTCGACGGTGAACAAGGACACGCAACAGCGCATATCGAGCCTATCCATCGCCTATGTGCCGAGCCGCGAGACCTATGCCGTGCAAATCGTGGTGCCGACCGGTGTCGCGCTTGCCAAGGGATTGACCCTTGCCCCGACGTTGAACGGGGTCAAGTTCACCCGTTGCGAACGGGACGGTTGCTATGTCGAGATGCTGATCGACAATGCGGCGATCACCTCGCTCGCCGGCGCCGGCAAAGGTGCAACCATTGGCGTCGTCGGTTATGGCCGGTCCAATGAAATCAAATTGCCGGTGTCCCTCACAGGGTTTCCCGAAGCCATGGACCGGATGAAAACCTTTGCCCGCGACCGCGCCGTGGCATTGCCGAACAATGCTCCGGTGCTGCAGTCCGGGGCTTCCAATACGGTGGCCTCGCCGACGCCCGCCGCCCCTGCCGCAGCAGCCGCGCGACCCCCGGCGAAGCCGGCGGGACGCTAACCCGTTATTTTTGCACCAGCGTGGTGCCCGGGGACGGATCCGTCCAGCCTCCGCCCATGGCACGGTAGAGCGCAACGATCGCCTGCAGGCGCAGCAGCTTGACCTGACCCAGCTGGTCGCGCGCCGAATAGAGCGTGCGCTGCGCATCAAGCACCGAGAGAAAATCGGCAATGCCCTCCCGGTAGCGCACCTGCGCGATGTTGAAGGCCTCCTCGGATTGGGCCTCCTGCTCGATTTGAAAGGCCTCCTGCTGCGCGAAATGCGCGATCCCGCCGAGTGCGATTTCGACTTCCGAGAAGGCGTTGATGGCGGCGCCGCGATAGGATGCGATCAGCTCCTGCTCTCTCGCACGCGCTTCATCGGATTGTGCCGTCAGTCTTCCCGCATCGAAAACCGTCTGCGCCAGCGACAGGCCGAACGAGAAACTTGCGGCGGGATTGGTGATAAGGCCGGTCAGCGCTGCGCTGGCAAGACCGCCGGAACCGGTAAGCGAAATGGTGGGGAAGAATGCCGCGCGCGCCGCAGCGACATTGGCGTGCGCGGATTCGAGACTGGCTTCTGCGGCGACCACATCGGGCCGGCGGGCCAGAAGCTCTGCCGGCAGGCCGGGTGCGATGTCGGGGATCGTCAACGCTTCGAGGTCTGCCCCCGACACATCAAAGCCTTCCGGGGGTCGTCCCAAGAGCAGCGCGAGCGCGGCGCGGTTCAACAATTCCTGCTGCTCGAGCTGTGGAATGACGGCTTGCAGCCCGGCGATTTGGGCGCGCTGCTGTGCGAGTTCGAGAGGCGTGGCGATGCCGTCATTGACGCGCGCTTCGGTGATCATCAGTACGGACTGCGCGGATTCGAGATTGAGCCGCGCAATCGACAGACGCTCGCGGATGGAAAGCAGCTGAAAATAGATGTTCGCGGTCCCCGCAGTCGCGGTAAGCGCAACGACCTCGCGGTCCGCAAGCGTGGCTTTGCTCACAGCCTGCGCCGCCGCGAGAAGGTCATGGTTCCTGCCCCAGAAATCGAATTCGTAGCTCGCGCCCAGCGATACGCCGAAGGAGCCGGAGTGAGTCTGCTTGGAGGCGTCGGCGTTAAGGCCGACCGTCGGAAGCAGCGCCGCGCCCGTTTGGCGCACGCGCGCATCGGCCTGGAGCACACGAGCTTCCGCCGCAGCAAGATCGAGATTTTGCGTCTGCGTCGTGGCGATCAATTGGTCGAGCTCTATGCTGCCGAAGTTCCGCCACCAATCGGGCGTGGGCCAGATCGGCGCATTGGTCGGCGCCGCCTGTTCGAAGGCGGACGGCACATCCAGCGGCATCAGAGCTGCGGGCGTGGCGAGTGTCCCCGCGCAAGCCGAGAGCAGGACCGCGCAAAGGCCGATCGGAAGAACGCCCTTAAACTGCATGGTCGTCACGCCTCGCACGCCGCGCGGATCGTTCATTCATTGGCGAGCGCGACGACGGGATCGAGACGCGCCGCCTTGCGCGCCGGGGCGTAGCCGAAAATCAACCCCGTCGCGGCGGCGCAGCAGAAGGCTAAGATCATCGGAGCCGCCGTGAAAACCACCGGCGTGCCCGTCCATTGGATGATGAGACCCGTAATGACGCCGCCGGCCACCCCCACGAGGCCGCCAATGCCGGAGACGACCACAGCCTCCGATAGGAATTGCTGCAGGATGTCGCGCTGACGGGCGCCCGTCGCCATGCGGATGCCGATCTCTCGTGTCCGCTCGGTGACCGAAACGAGCATGATGTTCATGATCCCGATGCCACCCACGAGCAATGAGATCGCCGCCACCGATCCCAACAGGATGGTCATCGAGTTCTGCGCTTCCGTCGCGGTTTCCACGATGTCGGCCATGTTGCGGATGCGGAAATCCGTGGCGCCGTTGTGACGCTCCTTCAGCAAATTGGTGACCGTATCCTGCACCGCATCCATTTTGCTGAGATCGTTCACCGCGATAGTGATGCTGCGCACGAATCGCTGCCCGAACACACGCGTCATGCCCGTCGTCAAAGGCACGAAGATGATGTCGTCCGTGTCGTTGCCCCCCGACGTCGAGCCTTTCGCCGACATCACGCCGATGACTTGGAACGGCACATTCTTGATCAGCACATATTTGCCGATCGGATCCTCGCCGTCGGGAAACAGCGCCTCGCGCACGGTATCGCCGAGCACCGCGACGGTTTCATAGCCCGCCTGGTCTTCGTCGCTGAAGAACACGCCGCGGGCCACCGGCCAACTCCGCGTCGAAGGCAGCGCTGTTGTGGTCGCCGAAACGGTGGTTTGGTAGTCGATATCGCCGTAGCGCACTGTATTATTGCCCTGGATATCGGGCATGGACGTGACGACGTTGGGCACCGCCATAATCGCATTCGCATCTTCGGGAGTCAGCGTCGCGATCGGGCCATTATAGCCGCGGGCGTTGCGGAACTGCGGTCGCACATTGAGCAGATTTGTTCCCATCTGACCGATCTGATCGATCACCTGCTTCTTTGCGCCTTCGCCGATCGCCAGCATCGCTACGACCGAGCCGACGCCGATCACGATCCCGAGCAGCGTCAGCACGGTGCGGAAAATATTCGAGTGCAAAGCCCGCATGGCCATGCGGAGCGATTCCCGGAATCCCGAAAACAACGCAGAACGTGAAACCGGGGCACCGAGATGCGACACATCAATGGGCATCGCCAGCATGTTCGCAGGCACATGCCCCGCGCCCGTATCCCTCACGACTTCGCCGTCCTTGAGCTCGATCACGCGCTGAGCGTTGGCTGCGACATTGGCGTCGTGGGTGATGAGGATCACCGTGTGGCCCTGGGCCGCCAGGTCTTTCAGCAGGGCCATCACCTCGGTACCGCTCTTGCTGTCCAGAGCGCCGGTCGGCTCGTCTGCGAGGATGACCTGACCACCATTCATAAGGGCGCGCGCAATGGAGACGCGCTGCTGCTGGCCGCCCGAAAGCTGGCTAGGACGATGGCTCAGCCTGTCGCCCAGGCCGAGCCCACTCAGCAGCTTCTCCGCGCGGGCGCGGCGCTCGGATGGGCCGAGGCCCGCATAGATGGCGGGAATCTCGACATTCTCTTCGGCAGTCGCGGTGGGCAGAAGATTGTAGCTCTGGAACACGAAGCCGAAGGCTTCGCGGCGCAGCCAAGCGAGCGAATCGGAATCGAGCTCCGACACGTCCTGGCCGGCGAAATTATAGGTGCCGCTTGTCGGCCGATCGAGACAGCCGAGAAGATTCATCAGGGTCGATTTGCCCGAACCGCTCGCACCCATGATGGCGAGGAATTCGCCCGGATAGATCGAGAGCGAAACGCCGCGAAGCGCATCCACCCGCACGTCGCCGCCGGTGAAGAACGTCTTGTGGATGTTCTTGAGTTCGATCAGCGGCGTCGCGGTCGCGGCCAGCTCGACGTTACGGAATGCAACCTCGTTCACCGGAAGCCCCCGGCCCCAGGTACGCCTGGCAAGCCCGGCGGCCGCGGCGCAGGCCGCGCGGCCGTCCTCGCCGCGACTTCCTGCCCAGCGATGACTTGTTCACCCTCTGCGAGCCCGGAGACGATCTGCGCATTGACTCTGTCTGTGACGCCAACCGTGACGTTGCGAATTTCCTGACTCCCGTCGTCCTTGACGACGGTCACTGTCGCTGCGCGTGACCGCAAACCGGCCTCTGCGTCGGCTCCGCCTGCTCTGCCTCCGCCGCCACCTCGCCGTCCGCCGCCACCACCGCGCCCGGCTCGCCCGGCTTGATCCGTTGCGCCTTGCCGAGGAGTGGCCCCGGCGCTTGCACCGGGTTGACCGGCTGGGCCGTAATGCAGTGCCGCGGCCGGAACGATGACGGCATCATGGGCAGAAGCGCGCACGAAAAAGACCTGCGCCGTCATTTGCGTCATCAGCTGCTTGTTGGGGTTCGCCACATCGAACAACGCTGTGTAGAGCACGACATTGTTGGTCACCGTCGGCGTGGGAAGGATCTGGCGCAACTTGCCGGTATAGCGGCGATTGCCATTTCCCAGCGTGGTGAAATAGGCATCCATGCCCAGGCGAAGCTTCGCCACGTCGGCTTCGGAAACCTGCGTGAACACCGTCATGGTCGATAGATCGGCGATGGTGAGGATGAGCGGCGCCTGCTGGTTGGCATTCAGTGTCTGGCCCTGCTTGGCCGGAATGGCGCTCACCGTCCCGGTCATCGGCGCGAAGATCTTGCTGTAACTCAGCGTCGCCTTGTCTGCCTTCAGCGAGGATTCCGATTGCTGGATCTGTGCCTGGACCGATTTCACCTGTGCCGCTGCCGTTGTCGCGGCCGCCTCGGCGCTGTCAAAGGCGTCCTGACTGGTGGCATTGTCCTTCATCAGGCGTGTCTGACGATCGGCCTGCAATTTCGCGAGCGCGAGCTGGGACTGTTTCTCGGCGAGCTGCGCCTGATAATTCTGCAATTGCGCATTGTCGGCGTCCACTTTGGCGGCCATCACCGAGGAATCGATCTCGGCCAAAAGCTGACCCTTCTGCACATCGTCGCCAATCTGCACATGAAGCGTGTCAAGCTGGCCGGAGACCTGCGCGCCGACATCGACGCTGGTGAGCGGCTGGAGATTACCCACCGCCGTGACGACGTCTTCCACGTCGGCCCGCGTCGCCGCCACCACCACCGGCTTGCCCGCGGCACTGCTGCTGGCCGTGTACCAATAATAGCCGCCTGCGAGGGCAAGAAGCCCAAGCAAAATGCCGATTCCCGATGCGCGGTGACGCGCGAACCAACCACGCCGTCCCTTGGGGCGTGTGGCCGTAGCATCCAGATCACGAAAGCGGCTCTGTACATTCATGGAAACGATCCTGCCAAGCTCAAAACATACACTTCAACGGCCTGCGGGTGATTGAACGATGTCGAACATTGGGGCCGAACACAATATTTTGTACCAGATCGCCCTAGCAACCGCTCCTTACCGGTAAGTCAGAGTCTTAAACGCCGGCACTTGAACGGCAGCTGAAGGCGGATTATACTCGACTAACTCTGTGGAATATACGGACATGCTATCGCAAAAGGCACGTTACGCGCTTCGTGCGCTTTTTCTGCTCGCCGGCCGAACGATCGGCGAGCCCGTGATGATTGCCGAAATCGCCATGAAGGCGCGCGTGCCGCGCAAGTTCTTGGAACAAATCCTGCTCGATCTGAAACGGCGCGGGATCCTCACCAGCGTGCGCGGCAAGCATGGCGGCTATACTTTGGGGCGGCCGGCCGACAAGATTTCCTTCGCCGAAGTCATCCGCGCCATCGATGGTCCGCTTGCGCTCTCGCCCTGTGCGAGCGTCACCGCCTACCGGCGCTGCGGCGATTGCGTGGACGAAGAGACCTGCGCCATTCGCAAAGTGCTGCTTGCGGCGCGCGACGCGACGGCAAGCGTCCTGGAAACCCGCATGATTGCCGACGCCTTGCCGGAAAGCCCGCCGACGACGAAGCGCCCCCGGGCTCGCGCGGCGGT
>WNFL01432688.1_pt4 | contig 22205 bp, 23 predicted proteins | sample 5400361 | NCBI WGS metagenome assembly WNFL01 (sample SAMN13153351, study PRJNA577476) | soil metagenome | isolation source: 40 cm soil on Douglas fir-dominated hillslope | place: USA:California | collected 2013-09-17
GGCGCCGGATAAAACGTGAGCTGCTTCGGCGACCCGCCGCTCGACGGAATCACGTACACCTGTTCGTCGCCGCCGTACTGGCCGGTGAAAGCGATGAAGCGGCCGTCGGGGGAGAATTTGCCGAATAACTCGAGGCCCGGATTCGACGTGAGACGGGTGGCGGTGCCCCCCCGCGTGCCGACGGTCCACAAGTCTCCCGCATAGCTGAAGACGATCCGATCGCGCCACACGTCCGGGAAGCGCAGCAGCTTGGTGGCGGCCGCGTGCGATGCTAACGGCAGCAACACGAGGACGGCCGCGGCAAGCACGGCCGATTGAATGGAGCGCATCAAATTCCTCGGCTTCCTTCAACGGCTCCGGTAGCGGTCGGTCGCGAGCACCAGTTCGTGAGTATTGCCGGCCTCGAATGCCGAATGCCCGGCGTCCGGCACGATGCGCAATTCCGCCTCCGGCCACACCCGGTGTAAATCCCAGGCGCTGGTCGCGGGGCAGACCACATCGTAACGACCCTGCACGATCGTCGCGGGAATATGGCGGATACGCGGCACATCGTCCAGCAATTGGCTTTCGCTGCGCAAGAAACCGCGGTTCACGAAGTAGTGGCACTCGATTCGCGCCACCGACAGCGCGAACTGATCCTCGCCCCATTTCTTGATGTTCTCGCCGTTGCTGTACAGGAAACTGGCGGAGGCTTCCCACACCGACCATGCGCGCGCCGCCGCCAGCGCGGCTCGTTGATCGCTGCCGACCAGGCGTTTATGGTAGGCGCTCAGGAAATCATCGCGTTCGTCGGGCGGGATCGCGTCGCGGTAGGCCTCCCACGCGTCGGGAAATATGTCCGAGGCGCCGTGCTGGTAAAACCAGCGGATTTCGGCGTAGCGCAGCAGGAAAATTCCGCGCAATACGATTTCACTGACGCGCTCGGGATTCGCCTCCGCATAGGCCAGCGCCAAGGTGCTGCCCCACGATCCGCCGAACACGAGCCAGCGCTCGATCCCAAGGTGTTTGCGCAATCTTTCTATGTCGGCGACCAGATGCCAGGTCGTATTTTCGACGAGGCTTGCGCTTGGGCGGCTGCGTCCGCAACCGCGCTGATCGAATACCACGATGCGGTAGTGCTGCGGGTCGAAGAACTGGCGCGCGCGCTTGTCGGAACCGGCGCCGGGGCCGCCGTGCAGGAACACCGCCGGTTTGCCCGCGGGGTTGCCGCATTCCTCGTAATAAATCTCATGGACGTCCGAGACCCGCAGGTAGCCGTGCCGAAAGGGCTCGAGCGCGGGATACAACTCACGGCGCCCGGTGTCGCGTGCCTTGACGGAACGTGCCGCGAATTTTGCCGCGGTGACCGGGCGTTTCTTCTTGGCCGCCGTGTGCTTGGGGGTGGACCGCCGCGGCGTGGCGCGTGCTTTGACCGGCGCGCCTTTTTTCTTCCTCATCGCTATTCCTCTTTTCTGGGTAGCTGTGTTCTCGAAACCAGGGGCCCGAGCGGCCGCCCGCCGAGCAGATGCATGTGCAGGTGGTAGACCTCCTGACCGCCATCCGCATTGCAGTTGATGATCAACCGATAACCGCTCTCGGCGATGCCTTGCTGCCGGGCGAGATCGCGCGCCACGATGAACATATGTCCGATCAAGGATTCGTCCTCGTCGGCGATGTCGTTAGCGGTGGGAATGGGTTTGTTCGGGACGATCAGTATGTGGACCGGCGCTGCCGGTCTGATGTCCAAAAACGCGATCACGCGAGGGTCGCGGTAGACCACGGTCGCCGGCAGTTCGCCGGCGATGATTTTCTCGAAAAGCGTAGGCATATCAATGCCTCCGATGCCCTGGGGTCTCAAGATTAGCAGGAACAGCACCACTGCTCGGATTTGCGACGCAGCAATGTGACCTCGTAATAGTAATGGGAACGATTCTCATATAGAATCGCATTTATGTTGACGATTTCCCAGCCCCCCCTTACGACGCCAGCTTCCCACATTCAGCTTACGGAGCTGAGTATAGGCACTCGCGCGCGAGTCGTATCTGTCGCGGCGGCCGATGCGGCGGCGCCGGTCGAATTGGGGCGGCGCCTGGCCGAATTGGGCTTTCTGCCCGGCGAAGCCGTGCGAATCGTGGCCCGCGGGCTGATGGCGCGGGCGCCCATTGCCGTACGCATTGGTACGGGTACGTTCGCGCTGCGGCTGTTCGAGGCCGCCTGTATCCGCGTGTGCCCGGAGCAGCCGCAGCCCTGTTAGTCCATGGAGGCTCTGTCCAGCGCTCCCACTCCTCTCATCGCTTTGGTTGGAAATCCCAACTGCGGTAAGACCGCCCTGTTCAATATTCTCACCGGCAGCCGGCAAAAGGTCGCCAACTACGCCGGCGTAACCGTCGAGCGCAAAGAGGGTTCGTTGCTCACCCCGTCCGGGCTGCGGGTTCGCATACTGGATCTGCCGGGAGCCTACAGCCTCGATCCGCTGACTCCGGACGAGCAAGTCACCGCCGATGTACTGCTCGGCCGGCGCGGCGGGGAGACTCAGCCCGACTTCGTCGTTTGCGTGACCGACGCGACCAATCTGCGCCAGAACCTGCGTTTGGTGCTGAGCTTGAAGCGATTGGGGCTACCCATGGTGGTCGCGCTCAACATGAGCGATATCGCGCGCCGCAAGGGCATGGTGATCGATGCCGAGCGGCTGGCCGTTGAATTGGGCGTGCCCGTGGTCGAGACGATCGGCGTCAAAACGGCCGGCGTGCGCGCACTGATCAAGGTACTCGAGGGATTGGCGATTCCGGGGCGTGCGCGGCAGCCCGCGGAGTGGTTGCCCCTGAGCTCCTCGGATATCGAACACGATCAATCCGAGGTGCGCAGAATTTTGGGCCTCGTGGGCGGCGATCGACTCGACGGCGTGACGGTCAGCGACCGCGTCGATGGCATCGTGCTGCATCCGGTGTTCGGACCCCTGATCCTGGCAGTCATCTTGTTCCTGGTATTTCAAGCAGTGTTTGCCTGGGCGCAAGTGCCGATGGACGCGATCAAACTCGGCGTCGCAGCCGTCGGCGACTGGCTGGGAGCCGCGCTGCCGTCCAGTCTGCTCAAAGGCTTGCTCATCGACGGCGTACTTGCCGGCGTCGGCAGCGTGCTGGTGTTTCTGCCGCAGATCATCATCCTGTTCTTCTTCATCTTGGTGCTCGAAGACTCGGGATATCTGCCGCGCGCCGCGTTCTTACTCGACCGGGTGATGGGCAGCGTGGGATTGTCGGGCCGGGCCTTCATACCCCTGCTGTCGAGCTTCGCCTGCGCCATTCCCGGGATCATGGCGACGCGCACCATCCAGAACGCCCGCGATCGGTTGGCGACGATCATGATCGCGCCGTTGATGACTTGCTCCGCACGCCTGCCGGTATACGCGCTGATCATCGGCGCGTTCATCCCCCGACGGATCCTGTGGGGCGGATTGGAATTGCAGGGCGTGGTGTTGTTCGGGCTCTATATCGTCGGGGTCGCGAGCGCCATGGCCGTCGCTTTCGTGCTCAAGCGCACCGGCCGGAGTTCGGGCTTTCAGGCCTTGATGCTCGAGTTGCCGGCGTATCACTGGCCGAACTTGCGTAATCTGGGCATTGGCCTCTGGCAGCGGGTGGAAATATTCATGAGCCGCGTCGGCACGATAATTCTCGCGCTGATGGTGATTCTCTGGGCGTTGAGTTCATTCCCCGCACCGCCGCCCGGGGCCACCGGTCCGCCGATTCAATACAGCATCGCCGGGCATTTGGGCGCGTGGCTTGCCGTGCTGTTCGCGCCCATCGGCTTCAATTGGCAGATATCGATTGCGCTGGTGCCGGGGCTCGCTGCGCGCGAGGTTGCGGTCGGCGCGCTCGGCACCGTATACGCGCTGTCCGCGACCGGAGACGACGTGAGCGGCGCGCTCACCCCCCTGATCGCCCATTCATGGAGTTTGCCGACCGCATTGTCGCTGCTGGCGTGGTATGTATTTGCACCCCAGTGCTTGTCGACCCTTGCTACCGTCAAGCGCGAAACCAATTCTTGGCGCTACCCGATTATCATGGCGGCGTACCTGTTTGGGATGGCCTATGTGGGCTCGTGGATCACCTATCGGGTCGCCACGGCGGCTTTGAGCTGACGGTGGACTCGTCCGTATGAATGGCGTTATCGACGGTTCTTTGGTCGCCCTCGCGCTGCTCGCCAGCGGGGGATATGTTCTATTGTCGCTCGGCCCGCGCAGTCTGCGGCGGCGCTTGCTCGCGGCGTTGAGCCAAGCGGCGGCGCGCGCGCCGGCAGTCCTCGGTCTGCGGCGAATGGCACAGCGGCTCGCCGCGTCCGCCGGCAAGGCGCACGGCGCTTGCGGAGGATGCGATGATTGCGGGTCCGGGCAAGCGGCGGCGAAGACGCCGGCCGAAGGCGAAGTGCGGGTGCCGGTGGGGAAAATCGGGCGGCGCATCTAGAGCTACACTAAACGAAGCATCTCCGCTGAACTCCTATGCATCACAGAAATGTAGTGCAACGGCAAGTCGGGCAACGAGAGCCGGTTCGCGCTCGGATCTTGCGCGAACCGGCTGCTACCCTCGTGCCCTAGCCCAGGGTAACCGGGACGAACAGACGGCTATTGCCCCGCTGGATCAACAGCGCCATTTGCTTGTCGTGCTCCTCGACCATTTTCCGCAACTGAGCGACGCTTTGCACCGGCGTACCGTCGACGGAAAGCACCACATCGCCCGGCTGAATGCCGGCCTCGGCGGCGTGGCCTTGAACATCTTCAACCACCAGACCGCCGCTCACCCGAGCCTGCTCACGCTCCTCCGGGCTCAGCGGACGCACGGAGAGTCCCAACCGAGCTTGCGGCGCTGCATTCGCGCCGGCCGTACCGGCCGTTTCCACCGGAGCCGCGGAGCCGATCGTCACGTTCAAGGTCGTTGCTTTGCCCTCGCGCCATACCTTGAGCGAGGCTTTATCGCCGGGCGCAGCGGCCCCGATGCGCGCGGACAATTGACCGGCGTCCACGATCGGATTTCCGTTGAACTCGAGGATGACGTCTCCAACCTTGAGACCCGCTCGGGCGGCGGCGCTGTCGGCCTCGACTTTGGCGACGAGTGCGCCATTGGGTGCCTTCATCTTGAACGAGTCGGCCAACGATTGGTCGAGAGTCTGTACCTCGACACCCAAGCGCGCGTGCGCCACTTTGCCGGTCTTGACGATTTGATCTTTGACTTGCATGGCAAGATTGATCGGAATCGCGAAGGAAACACCTTGGAAGCCGCCAGAATTGCTGTAGATCTGGGCGTTGATGCCGACGACATTGCCGTTCGCGTCGAACAACGGTCCGCCGGAATTGCCGGGATTGACCGCCGCATCCGTTTGAATGAAGGGTACATATCCGTCGCCGGGAAGAGTGCGGCCCTTGGCGCTCACGATGCCGGCGGTTGCCGTCTCTTCGAGCCCGAAGGGTTCGCCGATCGCGAGCACGTAGTCGCCGACGTCTAATTGATTCGAGTCTCCGAGCTGCACGGTGGGCAGATCGCGGGCATCGATCTTCAGCACGGCGATGTCGCTGCTGGCATCCGCCCCGAGCACTTTCGCCTTGTACTCCCGATGGTTCGAGAGCTTGACGGTGACCACCTTCGCACCGTCGACGACGTGGGCATTGGTAAGAACGATGCCGTCCGGGCTCACGAGAAAACCGGAACCTTGGGCGTGCATCACGCCATGGCTGCGCGGACGCGGGACGCCCCGGAAAAATTGCGACAGGGGGTCGTTGTCGCCGAAAGGACCCCCAAATTCCCGCGCCGACGTATCCATCGCTCCGGCCGTGGTGATGCCGACGACGGCGGCTTGGTTGCGTTCCACGATCGCGCGATAGTTGGGGGCGGTCGCGGGCGGAATGGCGTGCGATGGCGCTGCCCCCTCCGCCGTAGTCTCGGCTACCGTCGGCGCAGCTTGCGCCGTGGATTGAAGCAGCGCGGGCGCGAATAGGCCCGTGGCCGTGCCGACAGCGAGCAGGCCCGCCGCCGACCAAACCAAGGTTCTGGTGCGAATTTGCATCTGAGGTCTCCGAATGTTGTAGAGCAAGCGCTCTGACGACACTTTCCCATGGCTGCCTTAAGGCAATCTTAAGCGGGTCTGGGGAAGCTCACGGTGACCTGCAATCCGCCCGACGGGGCGTCATCCAGAACCACCCGGGCACCGTGCCGCGCCGCGATGGCCTTGACGATCGCCAATCCCAAGCCGGTACCTGTTTCATTTGCGCTCGCCCGCCGGTAGAACCGATCGAACACCCTGGCGCGATCGGCGGCCGCGATACCGGGACCCGTATCGATCACCTCCAACAATGCCTCCGCGGCCGCCGTGTGATAGCGCACGCGTACTGACGTACGAAGCGCCTCGCGATCGCCCTTCACCGGCACGGCGCCCGTGTGTTCCAGCGACAGATCGATGTGCCTCGCCGCCGCCAATGCATGCGTGTCGGTCAACGCCTGCGCCGCGGCGTCCGCGAGGTCGACAAGCTCGAAGTCCCCCGTCGCCTCCCCCGGATCGCTGCGCGCCAGCGTCAGCAGCTGTTCGACCAGATGAATGGCGCGTTCGACGGCCGCGCCCAGGCTGTCGCGCGCCGTTCGGCGCGCCGCATCGTCGGGTGCGCGGTCCAGCAACTGCAGCTGCAGGCGCAGGACGGTGAGCGGCGATCGAAGCTCGTGCGCCGCGTCCGCTATGAACGCTCGTTGAACCGCGAAGGCTTCCTGCAAGCGGGCCAAGAGTCGATTGAGTTCGGCGGCCAACGGTGCGATTTCCTCGGGCAGGTTGTCGGTGGCCAAGGGTGTCAAGCTGCGCGCATCGCGCCGCTGCACCTCGGCGGTGACGTCGCGCAGCGGCAGCAGTCCGCGCCGGACGATCCATGCGACGAAGGCGATCATGAGGGGCAGGAGAAGGAGCAGCGGGACCACCACCCGCAGCGCCGCCGCGCGCGCCAGCCGTTCCCGCACCTGAATCGGTTGCGCGATCTGAATGACGCCGTCCACCGTCTGCAGCCCGTAGGCGCGCCAGGTTTGACCACGGACCGACAGGTCCGCGTACCCGAGAACCGTTTGGTTGATCAGCGGGAGACCGGGTCTCGACAAATACACGCGGGCGCCGAACAGATCCCAGATCTGAATGACGAAATCGGTGTCGCCTTGATCCGGTGGAACCTCGACCCGAGGCGCCAGCGACACTTGACTGCGCAGCGACAGCGCCATCTGGCGCAATTGATAGTCAAAAAGCGTCGATGTCTCGTTCAATACGCGGCGGTACGTGACGGTGGCGGCGAGCAGCGAGACGAATGCCACGAGCAGGATCAGTGCGATCAAGAGCCGGGCGCGAATGGACCTCATGACTTGGGAACGAAATAACCGACGCCGCGCAGCGTGCGAATTGCGTCGTTGCCGAGCTTGCGCCGCAATCCGTGAATGTAGACTTCGATCGCATTGCTGCCGATCTGATCGTCCCAGCCGTACAAGCGATCTTCGAGCTGGCTGCGCGACAGCACCGCGCCGGGACGCTGCAGCAGCGCTTCGAGTACCGAGAATTCGTGAGCCGACAAGTTCACCGGCGTGCCGTTGCGCTCGACGGTACGCGACACCGGATCGAGCCGCAGATCGCCGTGTTGGATCGCAGGGTCGCCGCGTCCGGCCGCGCGGCGCAGCACCGAGCGCATGCGGGCCATGACTTCGTCGAGATCGAACGGCTTGACGATGTAGTCATCGGCGCCGGCATCGAGACCGGCGATCCGCTGCTGAGTTTCATCGCGCGCGGTAAGGATGATCACGGGAGTCGCGTCGCCGCGCTGGCGCAGCGCACGCAACACGTGGAGGCCGTCGCGCAGCGGCAGCCCAAGATCCAACAGCACCAAGTCGAACACCGAGTCTTGCAAGGCCGCCTCCGCGCTTTTCCCGTCGGCCACCCAATCGACGGCATAGCTGCTCTGCCGGAGGGCGGTCTGCAGCCCTTGCGCAATCATGCCGTCGTCTTCAACCAGCAACACACGCATGTGAGCGACCCTTCAACGGCACTATCACACGAGGCGATCTTATCACTCGCGCCGCGAACGGCCGTTGCGATTCCGGTGCGGCATCGGTGCATCGGCATCGCGCCGTCTTTGATGCTCTTCGAGGAGTGTCGAGTGAGTCAGACAGCGGGCGAGATGCCGGCGGCCGCGCTTGCGATGGCGCTAGTTATTCCGGGCTTCCGAGATGGCGTTATTCCGGGCTTCCGAGATGGCGGCGTCCGCCGCCGCGGCTCCAAGCTTTACGCTGCCGTCGGGAAGCGGCACGACGATCGGTGCAACCTCGACTTTGGCGACCCCATTTTTATGGTCGATACCGATTTCTTTCGCGGTGGAAGGCGAGAGGTCGACGATGCGGCCTTGGATATACGGCCCTCTGTCGCGAATGGTAACCACGGTGCTTTGGCCGGTTTCGAGGTTGGTGACCTTCGCGGTGGTTCCCAGCGGAAGAGTTTTGCTCGCGGCATTGTCGCTCTGCGGCCGCATGATCGTACCGTCGGCCATTTTTCTGCCGGCGAATTTTTGCGCGTAGAACGACGCCTTACCGAGTCGCTTGTGGCCGGAGAGGTCCAGCGTGGGATTCGCCACGACCGGTTCATGCACGGGCGCAGCATGCGCGGGCGCAGCAGGATGCGGGGTAGCCGAATTAGGGGAGGGATTCGACTCGTCCGCCCCCGCGGGCAGGCCGCAGGCCGCTAAAATACCGGCAAGACATAGACCCCGAAGGGTATCTCGAAGGGTATCTCGAAGGGCTTGCCGCGCATCGATGAATCGTTCATGGAACAACATGATGGCCTACTGCTTGAATGCTCGGGTCGAGAGCAGCGGTAGGATCCATGATTGCGCCGATCGTTCACAGCGGCCGGTTGCTCGAAGTCGCGTAGGAACAATGGGGACGTCGAAAAATGGCGACGTAGCAGAATGACAACGTGTAAAAATGGCGACAGTGAAACACTCTGCCCATCCCCGCGCCGCGGCCGTGGTCGGGGTGGAATCAGGCATCCGGGCCGCCGGCTGCGGTGCGCGCCGCCGCCGCGGCGTCCCCCGCACGCCTACGATCGCCGGGCGGCGCCGCGGTTCAGCCTATGGGCTGTCCGTCAAATTGGCGAAAATACGCCGCGTGAACCCGTTCAACACGGCGATGTCCGCCGATGAAAAATCCCGCATCGCGCGGCGGTAGATTTCACCCGCTGTGCGGCGCTCGCGTTCGACGCAGCGCTTGCCGAGCGGCGTCAAATGTACCTCGGTGACCCGGGCGTCCGAACGGCGTCTCGAGAGCCTCACCAAGCTCTTCTTTTCCAGGCGCTGCACCACGCGCGTCATGGTCGACAGCCGCGTCACGGACCGCTCGGCGATTTCGCTGACGCTGCTGGGGCTGACTTCGTTGACGATCATCAGCGCGCGCCAGCTCAGCAGGTCCATCCCCGACGCGTCGAGGGCGTTCTCCAGCTCCCGAGCGTAGCGGCCCGCCGTGCGCACGATCAGATACAGCGGCGAATCGGCGAGCTGAAAATCCGGGAATTCGGGATCACCGCGGCGCTTGGCGTCGGCGAGCTTTGCAATGTTTTCGCGGCGCAACGGCACGGTGGATTGACGTAGGCCCACTCGGTAAATCCTTTAGATGGCAATATTTGCAAAATCACGTAACCGGAATAGTATTGCAGGTCAATCGGGCACACTCAAGGCACACTCATGGCAGAGCGGTCGTTCGCGCGCGAGGTTCAGACGCTCCGGCTCGGAGCCGGCGAGGTATTCGAGGGTGAGGCGATACTCGCCGTCACGAAAGCCTTGCTGCAGGCGGGCGTGTCCTACGTCGGCGGCTATCAGGGCGCCCCTGTCTCGCACTTGATGGACGTCCTCGCCGATGCGAGCGAGATACTGGATGAGCTCGGGGTCCGTTTCGAATCGAGTGCTTCCGAGGCCGGCGCAGCCGCCATGCTGGCCGCCTCGATCAATTATCCGCTGCGCGGCGCCGTTACCTGGAAGTCGACGGTCGGCACCAACGTGGCGTCCGATGCGCTTTCCAATTTGGCGTCGGCCGGCGTGCAGGGCGGTGCGTTGATGATCGTCGGCGAGGACTATGGCGAAGGCGCCAGCATCATGCAGGAACGTACCCATGCGTTTGCGATGAAGTCGCAGATTTGGCTGCTCGATCCGCGTCCCGATACCAGCGCCATCGTCGATATGGTGGAGCGCGGTTTCGAGCTGTCGGAGGCCAGCCAGACGCCCGTCATGCTGATGCTGCGAATTCGCGCCTGTCACATGCATGGTTCGTTCGTCGCCAAAGATAACGTCGCCCCGCGCTTCAGGATTCAGGACGCGCTCGAGAATCCGCAACGCTCGGCGGCGCGAATCATTCTGCCGCCCGGTACGTACGCACAGGAACAGGAGAAGGTGGTCACTCGATGGCCCGCCGCCGTGCGGTTCATCGTCGAGAACCATCTGAACGAAATGCATGGCGGCGATCTGGACGGCATCGGCATCGTCATGCAGGGCGGCCTCTACAACACGGTGTTGCGGTCGTTGGAAATGATGGGGCTCGCGGACGTCTTTGGAAAATCGCGGATTCCCCTGTACGTGCTCAACGTCACCTATCCCCTGGTCCCGAACGAATTCGTGGAATTCGCTTCGGGCAAGCAGGCATTGCTGATCGTCGAGGAAGGGCAGCCCGAATACATCGAGCAGAGCGTGAATCAGTTTCTGCGCAATGCGGATATTCAAACGCGTGTCGTCGGCAAGGGCCCGCTGCCCATGGCGGGAGAATATACGGGTGCCGTCGTCAGCGGGGGCATCAAGGCGTTCCTTGCGCAATGGGCGCCGGGAGCTGTGGTATCCGGGAATTCCGCGAGTTCAGCGCCCGCGCCGGCGAATGAGCGGCCGCTGCTGCCGATCGGCGAGCTTCGCAAGGCGGTTCCGCCGAGGCCGCCGGGCCTGTGCACGGGTTGTCCCGAACGGCCGTTCTTCTCGTCGATGAAAATCGTTCAGAAAGAGCTGGGCAGCGTGCATGTGAGCGCCGATATCGGCTGCCACTCGTTCGCCACTCTGGCGCCGTTCCACATGGGTGCCAGCATCATGGGGTATGGACTCGGTCCCGCGAGCGGGTCGGCGTTGAGCGGCGGCCAAGGGGGCAAGCGCTCGATATCGGTCATGGGGGACGGCGGCTTCTGGCACAACGGCCTGACCAGCGGCATTGGAAATTCCGTCTTCAATCAGCACGATTCCGTCACAGTCATCGTGGATAACGGCTACGCCGCGGCGACCGGTGGTCAGTACATCCCATCGTCGCGGACGGAGGCGAAGAATCGAAAGGCCAACAATCCGATCGAGCGCGCGGTGCGCGGCGTCGGCGTCGAGTGGGTGCGGACGGTTCAAACGTACAAGATGCAACAGGGAATCGACGCGCTGCGCGAGGCGTTGACGACGGCGTACAAGGGACCCAAGGTGATCATCGCGGAAGGCGAGTGCCAGTTGAATCGAACCCGGCGCGTGGCGCCCATTCTTCGGCAAATGGTCAAGGAGGGCAAGCGGGTGGTGCGCCAGCGTTTCGGCATCGATCCCGACGTATGATCCCGATCCGCTGCGGCGCGATCCGGTGGCGCACGTCGACAACAGCTGTGTCGGTTGCGGCGTCTGCGGCGAAGTCGCGCATGCCGCGGTGCTGTGCCCGTCGTTTTACCGGGCGGACGTGATCACAAACCCCGGCGCGTGGGATCGGCTCAAATTCCGATTTCGTTCCGCCGTCATCGAGTTCCTGCAACGCCGCTTCGATCGCCGCCTGGCGCGCATCGCGGCCGAGCCGTTGCCATGACCGGCGTCAGGCCCATTACCGTCACCATCGCCGCATTGGGCGGCCAGGGCGGCGGCGTGGTGTCGGATTGGCTCATCGATGTGGCCCGGCGGTCCGGCTATCTGGCCCAGGCCACCTCGGTGCCCGGCGTCGCGCAGCGCACCGGTGCCACCATCTACTATCTGGAGTTCTTTCCGCTCACGGGTTTGCCGGCCGATCAACGCCGGCCCATATTCGCGCTCATGCCGAATCCGGGCGACGTGGATGTGGTGATCGCGTCGGAAATCATGGAAGCCGGCCGCGCCATGCAGCGCGGACTGGTGAGCGGCCGCACCACGCTCATCGCTTCTTCGCATCGAATCTACGCGATCCAGGAGAAGTCGCACATGGGCGACGGCCGCGTCGATTCGCACCCAGTGCGCGCGCTCGCGCGCGAGCACGCGAAGAGGTACATCGAGTTCGACATGCAGGCGATGGCGGAAGCCAACGGCAGCGTCATCAGCGCGGCGATGCTCGGAGCCCTCTGCGGCTCCGACGCATTGCCCTTTGCCGTGGAACGGTACGTCGAGGCGATTCGATCGAGCGGCATCGAGTCCGAGTCGAGCACTCGAACCTTCGAAGCCGCGCGGCGCACTGCCGCGCGGCGCGCCGCCGCCGAACCGCCGCGCGCCGGCTCGGCGGCCGCGGAAACGCCGCCGCCGGCTTCACCCGCGCGTCCGTCTCTTTCTGCCTCGCTGGAGGAACGCATCCGGACTCGCCTACCGGCGGCGGTGCAGGATACGGCGCGCGAGGGCGTGCGCCGAATGATCGACTACCAGGATGTCGCCTATGCGGGCCTTTATCTCGATCGGCTCGATGCGATGATGGCTTTGGAGCGCACCGGGTCGGGTGGTTTCGAGTTGATCGAGAGCGTGGCGCGCGGACTGGCACTGTGGATGTCCTTCGAGGATACGATCCGGGTCGCGGACCTGAAGATTCGTACGGCGCGGGCCAAACGGGTGCTGCAGGAGGTTCGGCCGTCGCCCGGCCAGCTGGTCCAGGTCACCGAATTCATGAAGCCGCGGATCGAGGAGATATGCGGCACTCTGCCGGCGGCGCTGGGCGCGCGGATTCTTCGCTCCCGGAGACCGAGACGCTGGCTGACCCGCCTCACCGGCGGCCGGCAGATCGCGACCTCCAGCATCAGCGGTTTTTTACAGCTCTACTGGCTCGCCTCGTTGCGCAGGTGGCGCCGAAAGACCCTTCGGTACGCGCAGGAACAAGCTCGAATCGGCCGGTGGCTGGAATTCATCGGGAACACGGCGCAGCAGAATTATGCGTTGGCCGTCGAGATTGCGGACTGTCAACAGCTGGTCAAGGGGTACGGCGAGACGCACGAGCGGGGTGCCGCGAACTTCGATGCGATCTTGGCCGATGCGCATGCATGGCGGCAGCGCGCGGGCGCGGAGGATAGGGTCCGCGCACTTCGAATCGCCGCGTTGGCCGACGACCAAGGTATCGCCTTGTCCGAGGCGTTGGCGGCGGCTCGCTGACATACTTCAAAGGATTGCGCCGCTCGGCGTCCATATATTTGACATCTAAAGTATCTGGATCTATTGTCCGCTCATGAAACGAGTCGTGTTCATAGGCGGCGGCCCGGCGGGTCTTTACGGCGCCATAATGCTCAAGAAGGCGTCGCCCGCGGTGAAGGTCGAGGTCTACGAGCGCAATCGGCCCGATGACACGTTTGGTTGGGGTGTCGTCTTCTCGGACAAGACCATGTCGGGTTTCCAAGCCGCCGACCCTGAATCGCATGATGCGATCATCCGGGATTTTCATCACTGGGATGCGGTCGACGTGCATTTTCGCGGCGAGACGATTCGTTCGAACGGCCACGGCTTCTGCGGAATCGGACGGCGGCGTCTGCTCAATATCTTTCAGGAACGAGCGCGTTCGCTGGGCGTCGAGCAGCGCTTTCAAGCTGAAATCGACGGCCTGGAGGCGTTCGCCGATGCCGATCTCATCGTCGCGTCCGACGGCGTCAACAGTAAGATTCGGACGCGTCATGCGGCGACATTCCGGCCGGATATTGCCGTCGGCAAGTGCCGATTCATTTGGCTCGGCACGCGCCAACAACTGGCCGCCTTTACCTTCGCGTTCGAACAGACCGAGCATGGTTGGTTCAGGTCAGCGATGACGTCTCCACGGTAATCGTCGAAACGCGCGAGGAGACCTGGCAGGCGCACGGCCTCGACCGCTGCACCGGCGAGCAATCGATTGCTTTCTGCGAGTCTCTCTTCGCCAAGTACTTGGGCGGATATCGATTGATGAGCAACGCGAACCATCTTCGCGGCTCCGCCTGGTTGAATTTCAACCGGGTATTGTGCGGGCAGTGGCATCATCAAAATATCGTACTGATCGGCGATGCGGCGCACACGGCGCATTTCGGGATCGGCTCCGGCACCAAATTGGCGATGGAGGACGCGATGTCCCTCGTCGCCCGCGTCGCGCGCGCCGACGATGTCCAAGCAGGGCTGCATGCGTATCAGGCGGAGCGGAGTTTGGAAGCGCTCAAGCTGCAGAGCGCGGCTCGCAATCGAATGGAGTGGTTCGAGAATGTCGCGCGGTATGCGATCCTCGAACCGCGGCAATTCGCCTACGCCCTGCTCACGGGAAGTCAGCGTATCGGTCACGCAAACCTCAAATTGCGGGATTCCGGGTTCGTCGAGGATTACGAGCGCTGGCTTGCACGACGCAGCGGCGTGCCCGATGCGGCCCGACCGCCGATGTTTCTGCCGTTTCAGCTCGCGGGCATGGGGCTCGCCAATCGCGTGGTCGTCTCGCCGATGGCCCAGTACAAGGCGGTCGACGGTGTACCCGGCGACTGGCATCTGATGCATTACGGCGCGCGGGCGATCGGCGGCGCAGGGCTGTTGTTCACCGAGATGACCTGTGTTTCGCCGTCGGGACGCATCACTCCCGGGTGTACCGGCTTGTGGAATGAAGCGCAGCGGGATGCGTGGCGGCGGATCGTCGCGTTCGTTCATGCGGAATCGAGCGCCAAGTTCTGTCTGCAGATCGGGCATTCCGGCCGGAAAGGCTCGACGCAGCTCGGCTGGGAACGTATCGACTACCCGCTCGACGCGGACAATTGGCCGCTGCTCGCTCCCTCCGCTCTGCCGTACATGACGGGAGTCAGCCAGACTCCACGCGAAATGACGCGCGGCGACATGGATGCGGTCCGCGACGAATTCGTCAGAGCCGCCCGGTTCGCGCTCGATGCGGGCTTCGACATGCTGGAACTACACCTGGCGCATGGGTATTTGCTCGCAAGTTTTCTCTCACCGCTCACCAACCGGCGTCGGGATCACTACGGCGGCGATGTCGCGGCGAGACTGCGATTTCCGCTGGAGGTGTTCTCGGCGGTGCGTGCCATTTGGCCGGGACAACGTCCCCTGTCGGCGAGGATTTCGGCCTGTGACTGGTCCGAAGGCGGTCTCTCGGAAGAGGATTTGCTGGCCATCGCCGGTGCGCTCAAACGGGCCGGTGCGGACGTGCTCGACGTATCGACCGGCCAGACCGTGGCGGACCAACGGCCCGTGTATGGCCGCATGTGGCAAACGCCGTTTGCCGACCGGATTCGCAACGAGATCGGCATTCCGACCATCGCAGTGGGCAACATTTTCGAGGCGGATCACGTGAATTCGATCATTGCAGCGGGCCGGGCGGACCTATGCGCGCTGGCGCGGCCGCATTTGTCGAATCCTGCCTGGACCTTGAGCGCCGCGGCGGAACAGAAGTTTCAAGAACAATGCTGGCCGGAACCCTATCTGTCGGGCAAGGCGCAGCTCGAGCGCAATCTCGAACGCGCGGCGCAAGCCGTGGGCCCCGTTTAGAGAATCGCGTGACCGATCCTCTCACAGGTCTGCATGCCCTGGTAACCGGAGCCGGGCGCGGGATAGGCGCCGCGATCGCACGCTCGCTCGCGAGCGCGGGCGCCGACGTCACGCTGCTCGGCCGCTCCCGGCCGGACCTCGAGGCCGTTGCCGCGGAGATGGGCGCGGTTCGGCGAAGTTGTCAGGTCGCGGATGTTTCGGATGCGGCATCGGTGCGCGCGGCCGCGGATGCGGCGCGCGCGGCAATCGGACCGATCACCGTGCTGGTGAACAATGCGGGCGGGGCGCAGAGCGGGCCGCTCGGCCAGACCAGCGACGCACTGTGGCAAGCCATGCTGGCGGTGAATCTCACGGGCACCTTCCATTGCATGCGCGAGTGTCTGCCCGATATGTTGAAGGCCGGGTTTGGCCGCATCGTGAACGTCGCCAGCACCGCCGGCTTGCTCGGCTACCCGTATGTGAGCGCGTACTGCGCGTCGAAGCACGGCGTGATCGGACTCACTCGCGCCGTCGCGCTCGAAACGGCGCGCCGCAATGTCACCGTCAATGCGGTATGCCCGGGCTACACGGACACGGATCTGGTGCGATCCGCGGTCGCCAACATCAGTGCCAAAACCGGACGCGGCGAACGGGAAGCCCTGGCCGAATTGATCTCTCACAACCCGCAAGGCCGCTTGGTGACGCCCGAGGAAGTCGCCGATACGGTTCGCTGGCTGTGCCTGCGCAGCACCGGGAGAATTACCGGACAAAGCATCGCGGTGGCCGGCGGCGAGGTCATGTGATGGCGACCAGCGCGTTACGCCGCTCGAAGCCGCTCGAGGCGCCGTCATCCGACAGCGAGACGCGCGTGCGGGACGATCATCATGATTCATTGCGGCTGTGGCTGCGGCTGCTGAGTTGCTCGACGCTGATCGAAAACCACATTCGGCAGCGTCTGCAAGGCGAATTCGCGACCACGCTGCCTCGCTTCGATCTCATGGCGCAGCTCGAACGATGCCCCGAGGGACTCAAAATGGGCGAGCTGTCGAAGCGCTTGATGGTTACCGGGGGCAATGTGACCGGCATCACCGATTTGCTCGAGAGGGAAGGCCTGGTCGCACGCGTCAACGACGCGCAGGACCGCCGCGCGTTTCGAGTGAAACTGACGCCGAGCGGCCAGCGGCTGTTCAAAAAGATGGCCGGCGAACATGAACGATGGATCGTCGATCTATTCGAAGGCCTGCCGTCCAAGGGCAAGCAGCGGCTCGCCGGACTGCTGTATGGTCTCAAGAATCACGTCCGCCGGCGCCAACGGCTGAGCTCGGAGAGTGCCTTATGAGTCTGGCAAACTACCTGCCGACGAATTTTCTGTGGCGAATCGAGGGGCGGGTCGGGGTCATCACCCTGAATCGGCCGGAGCGCAAGAATCCGCTGACCTTCGAGTCCTATGCCGAGTTGCGGGATCTGTTCCGCGGTCTCGGCGCAGAACCGGCCGTGAAAGCGATCGTGATCACCGGCGCGGGCGGGAATTTCTGCTCCGGGGGCGATGTGCACGACATCATAGGACCGCTGACCCGGATGGACCCGCAGGGATTGCTGGCCTTCACCCGCCTGACCGGCGACCTGGTCATGTCCATGCGCGAGTGCCCGCAGCCGATCGTCGCCGGCATCGAGGGGATCTGCGCGGGGGCGGGCGCGATCATCGCGATGGCTTCCGATATTCGATTTGCCGCTCCCGAAGCGCGCACCGCTTTCCTGTTCGCCCGCGTCGGGTTGGCGGGATGCGACATGGGGGCTTGCGCCATGCTGCCGCGGATCATAGGCCAGGGTCGTGCAGCCGAACTCCTGTACACCGGCCGCTCGATGACGGCCGATGAGGGCTTGGCCTGGGGTTTTTTCAACCGGGTGGCGGCGCAGCCCGGCATGCTCGCCGAGGCGATCGCCTTCGCAGCCACGCTGGCGGACGGGCCGACGTTCGCGCACGCGATGACCAAACGCATGCTGCATCAGGAATGGAATCTGTCTCTCGAGACGGCGATAGAAGCCGAGGCGCAGGCGCAGGCCCTGTGCATGCAAACGGAAGACTTCCGGCGCGCCTACCGCGCGTTCGCGGGCAAAACCAAGCCGGTCTTCGAAGGGAACTGAGCGAATGACGACTCCCGCGTTTCTGAACTGGCCGTTTTTCGAGGCACGGCATCGCGAACTCCATGCCGAGGTCGCGGCCTGGTGCGTCCAACATCTCGACGCCGCGCCCAACGGCGCCCGCGACTCCGTGGCCGCTCTCGGCTCCGCGGACGTTCGCGACTCCGTGGATGCGCACTGCATCGCGCTCGTCAGAAAGCTCGGCTCGGCCGGGCTGCTCCGCCACTGCGTCCGCGCAAACCACGGAGGCGCTGCGGCGGACTTCGACGTACGCAGCATCGCCATCATCCGTGAATCGCTGGCGCGATTCGACGGGTTGGCGGATTTCGCGTTTGCCATGCAGGGCCTCGGCAGCGGGGCGCTCACGCTCGCCGGGACCGCCGAGCTCCAGGAAAGGTATTTGCCCCGAGTCGCGCGCGGCGACGCTCTGGCGGCGTTCGCCCTGTCCGAAGCGGAGGCCGGGTCCGATGTGGCGGGAATGCAGTGCCGAGCGCGGCGCGACGGGGAGTACTACGTGCTCGACGGCGCGAAGACGTGGATTTCGAACGGCGGCATCGCGGATTTCTACTGCGTATTTGCCCGCACGCAGCCGGCCAACGTCCGATCCGACGGAACCGCGGCGGCGGCCGGCATCAGCGCTTTCGTGGTCGACGCCGACACACCAGGCCTGTCCATCGCCGCGCGCGTCGACATCATCGCGCCGCATCCAATGGCGGCCCTAGCCTTTCACGAGTGCCGGATTCCGGCGGCGAATCGGCTCGGTGCGGAGGGCGAGGGGTTCAAGATTGCGATGCGCACCCTGGATATCTTTCGCACCTCGGTGGCGGCGGCCGCGCTCGGCTTTGCGCAGCGCGCGCTGGATGAATCCATCGTGCAGGCGCAGTCGCGCCGCATGTTCGGCCGCCGCTTGGCCGATCTTCAATTGACACAGGCGGCACTGGCCGACATGGCGACCGAGGTGGACGCGGCCCGCCTGCTCACGTATCGGGCCGCGTGGCTGCGCGACCAAGGAGAGCGAGTCACCAAAGAGGCGGCCATGGCAAAAATGACGGCGACCGAAACCGCACAGCGGGTCGTCGATCGTGCCGTGCAAATGTTCGGCGCCCGCGGGGTCATGCTCGGCGAAGTGGTCGAGCGGCTGTACCGGGATGTACGCGCCTTGCGGATTTACGAGGGTGCGACCGAGGTTCAGAAACTGATCATCGCCCGCGAATTGCTCGCCCCAACGGAGTCGGCATGACCGAGGACAAGATTTTGCCCCGCATCCTTCAGCCCGATGGCTGGACGCGGCCCAAGGGTTACAGCCACGGCATGGCGGCCCGCGGACTACAGATATTCGTCTCCGGCCAAATCGGCTGGGATGCCGGCGGCCACTTCTCCAGTACGCGATTGGCGGACCAGGTGCGCCAGGCGCTGCTCAACATCGTCGCGATACTGGCCGAGGCGGGCGCTTCCCCTCAGCACGTCGTGCGTCTGACCTGGTACGTCACGAGCCGCGACGAATACTACGAGCAATTGGCCGATATCGGCGTTGCCTATCGGTCGGCGATGGGCAAGCACTATCCCTCCATGTCGGTGGTACAGGTGGTCGCGCTCATGGAAAAGGACGCGCGCGTGGAAATCGAGGCAACGGCCGTGTTGCCGGATGCTGATTGACCTCCGGGCAGGTTCGGCGATTCGCGGACTGGAGGTGGCCCGGCAACCGCTGCTAGCGCCGCCAATCGACGAACACCAAGCGCACGCACCTTGCCAGGCGGCGAAATACCAGTGCAAAACTGGAGCTGGGATCGGATAGGTACATTCCAAAGTGCTGATTCAGCAAGGCGAAGATCACCGCCGTCGCATCGGCCAGCGGCAGCCGCCGATTGAGCCGGCCGGCATCCCGCAGTGTCTTCAGCAATTCGTAGATCTGCGCCTGGGTTCGAGATTCGGCGTCGCGGACCAACTCGGTCAAAAGGCCCTCGTTGCCTATTCCCGGAAATACCGTCAGTCGCAATAGTTCGCGGCTGGCCCAGTTGCGGCCGCCCAAATTACGGTAAGCCGACAGCAGCGCCACCATGGATTTCGCGGGATCCGGGTGCGGGCGCTCCACGACTCTCTGCGCCCGAGCCAGCATGTTCGAAAGGTCAGGCTCCAGGAGCGCGATCACAATCCCCTGCTTCGAACTGAAATGCTTGTAAACGGTGGCCACCCCGACCCCGGCCTCGGCTGCGATCTCATCGAACGTCGTACCGTCAAACCCTTGCTTCTCAAACAACTTCGCGGCGCTCTTCAACATCGCGGCGCGCCGCTTCTCCTTTTGCGATGCTCGACGTCCGTTCATTGCGCCAAGATGAGTGCGAGGGCGATTTCCGTCATATCGCGACGATCCACCCCATCGCGCCGCGTTCCGCCATGTGACTTTGATGGGGATGAAACATGTAGCGGCCGCGGCGCGGGAGCCGAAATTCCACAATGGCGCGTTCGGCGGGTCCCAGGCCGACTATGTCGGTGTGTTCTTGAGGGATGAGCGAAGTCCCGGAGCGGTACAGATCGAAAGTTTGCGCATGCAGATGAAACGAGGCGATCGGATCGTGCTCCAGCATATTCATGAGATAGATTCGGACCAAATCGCCGACCGGAACCTTGAGCGGAAAGCGCTCGTAATACCCCGCGAAACCATTCCAGGCGTAGATGTCGTTGCGACCATCTCCGTCAGTGTCGAACCCGCACAGACAGAGAACGAACTCATGGGCTGCAGGCCGAGGCTCGAGAGGGTCGACGATCATCGCGCCGTACATCCCTTTGCGCAGATGCCGCGAGTATGGCGGCACGTGGCAATGATACGGATGCAGGCCCGCCGGTCCTGCTTCGAATTGATACACCTGAGTATTGCCGTTGCGCACGCGTTCCAGACCGTCCTGCATGACGTCGTGCGCACCATGGAAGTGAACGCTGTGAGCCATGTCCGAGTGATTGGTCATGGTGATCTTGATCCGGTCCCCGACCGTCGCCCGGATGATCGGTCCGGGCACAGTGCCGCCGTAGGCCCAAACTTTGACGCGTTGTCCGCCGGCGACTTCGAGTGTTGTTTCGACTACGGACAAATCGAATTCACGCACGTCGGCCGAGAGCGGCGTACGAGCCGGCGGTATGTGCAGTTCATTGCGATCGCCGGCGAAGTAAGCCGCAGGGGAGAATTGCGCCGGGTAGCCCGCTCCCGCCGCGGCCTCGGGGTACGGACTCGCGCAGTCGATGTCCAGCGCCGGCAATGGCGGCGTCCCGCCCTTCGCACCCAACCATTTACCGGCAGACCACGCTGCCGTTGCGATCAGCCCGATGCCGCTGCCCAGGCCGCCGAGCCGGAACAAGTCGCGGCGGCGCATCGGCATTTAGCTGATACCACCAATGGACGAGCCCAACGCCAGTATCAGGAGATACGCCGCACCGCCGCCCAGCGCCAGCAGCTTGACGCGGGGCGCAAGCCTGGCGCCGCCGACGAAGAGATATCCGAGGGCGCCGACGAATGGCAATGCGAAAATCAAAAGAGCCCAGATCCAGACCGCCACGGTAGTCAATTCTTCGCGCCGCCCCAGATCCCAGAGGGCCAGCGTGCTCCACAGCACGTACAGCAACAGCGGAAGCAAGTAAGCATAGAGCCCCAGAAGCATTTGCAAGCTGCTGGGTAAGGTCACCGACATGACGTTTCTCCTTTCAACCGTGCATTTCAGCTAAGCGCCTTCGGCCCCAGCGGTCCGCCAGCGAGCCACAGTCCAACGGCCAACGGCAGCAGCCAAACGCAGAGTCCGGCCGCCACGATCGCAATCCGCGATGACAGCCTCGGCGTTTTCGCGGCGGCCAGCAAATACCAGGCGCCGCCCACCAGCGGCAGCAGTACGACGAGCGCGCCCCAGCCGGCTCGGCCGGGATCGTCCGCGCGTTCCACGAGATCGATGACGGCGAGAGATGCCCACGTGGCGTACAGAAGGAACGGCAGCAGATAGAGATAAACCACGAACCAAATTTGAAATGCGGTCATCGGTGCGGCGAGCGAAAAAAGTGATGGCACGATGGATTCCCCTATGAGCTACAGTTTCGCCACCGGCTTCTGCGCGGTTTCGCTCGGTGTTCGGATCGCATCGAGGTCGAGCTTCAAATCGGCGAACACGTGTACCGCCGGAATCACCTGCGCGTCGGCGCCGCCGGGAAGGCCGGCCTGCGAATGCGGCGCCGGGCGGGTCCGGTAATCGTTCACCGTGAATTGCCCTGCGCGGATCTGCGCTATGGATCCGAAGAAGGTCATGTCCCCGGAGAGGTCGGAGGCCACGGGCACACGGAATTTTCCACAGCCGTTCAGTGCCTCCAATCCCCACGGCAGGGAGCTGCGGTACACGTTCCCGGAAAAGCAATTTCCGATGGT
>WNFL01065673.1_pt1 | contig 22203 bp, 19 predicted proteins | sample 5400361 | NCBI WGS metagenome assembly WNFL01 (sample SAMN13153351, study PRJNA577476) | soil metagenome | isolation source: 40 cm soil on Douglas fir-dominated hillslope | place: USA:California | collected 2013-09-17
GATCTACTTCTGGCTCAAGGCGGGTGGGCAGCCGGTCACCCTCGACGTCCTCGACTCGGGCGGCCAGGTGATCCGGTCGTTTACCAGCGTCCAGGATTCGATGACCCGGGCCGACAGCCTGCGCGCGGACACCACGAAGCGGGTGCGCACCGACAGCCTGCATCGGGCGGGCGTGACCGACAGCGTGAAAGTCGATTCGATCCTCGGCGACACCTCGAAGGACGACGACAAGCCCTGGCCTCACCGGCCACCTGCGCTGCCGCGCGTTCCCGCGAAGGCGGGCCTGAACGTTTTCGCCTGGAACCTGCGCCTCCCCGGCGTCACCCCGTTCTGGGGGATGCGCGACATCGCGACCGACGGGCCGATGGTGCTCCCCGGCGCGTACCGCCTGCGGCTCAAGGTCGGCGGGAAGGAATACGCCCAGGACCTGCACGTGCGCGCGGACCCGCGCGGGCAGGCGAACGTCGCCGGACTTGCGGAGCAGTATCGCTTCCTGCGGCAGCTGCGTGATACCGTGAACGCGGCGACGAACACCATTATCACGCTGCGCAACGTGCGGGAGCAGATCGAAGACCGGATGCCCCGTCTCACGGGGGGCGGGCTCTCGCAAGCTCGCGATCTGGCGCGCCGCCTCCGGGCGATCGAGGATTCGCTGTATCAGGGGCGGACGCAGGACGTGGAAGACGAGCTCGTCTTTCCGGCACGGGTGACGGAGCGGATCAGCGGCCTGGCTGGGGTGGTGGAGTCGGCGGATGGGCGGCCGCCGCAGCAGACCTACGACGTGTTCGCGATGTTCGCCCCGCAGCTGCAGCAGCAACTCCAGGCGGCCGGGGCGGCGCTGCGGGACGGGCTGCCGGCGGTGAACGCCGCGCTCCAGGCCAAGCGGCTACCGGCGATCGAGCCGAAGGCGGTGGAGCTGCGGCCGCCCAAGCCAGTCGGGAACTGACGCCTACCGAATCTTCTTTCCCGGCAGGTTCTGCCCGTTCTGGTGCAGCACGAGCCCGTCCCGGCTGAACGTGATCTGGGCATCCACGACCTTGAGAAAGAACTCCGACTCCGACTCGGCGTAGATCGGGAACTTCGGCTGTGCTGTGGCCTGGATGAAGAGGCCCGCGCCCTCTCGCGTTACCACGATGTGAAAGGTCGGCACCAGCTCGTATTCGCCGACATACCGCTCCAGCACCAGCGAGTCGACGGCGACCGCCGTGTGGGCGCGCGGTGGCTGCTGCAGCGGCATCGCCTCATCCAGGAGATGGAACCCGATGTCGTCGGCGCCGATGTTCGCGTTCGTGAGCACGACGACACCCACGCGGCGCACCTCGTCGAACCCTGCAAACGAGCGGTAACCGCCCGTGCCGCCGTTGTGCCAGACAATCGCGGCTCCGCCCGGCCGGGCGAGTATGTGCCACGCCAGGCCGATCGTCATCGTCGCGCTGCCGGCGGAACGGCGCGACACGTGTGTCTGCCGCAGCGCGCGGGCCAGCGGGTTGGCACTGGAATCGAGATTCGCCGCGAGGAATGTCAGCAGATCGGCCGCCGTGGAACGCAATGCGCCGGCCCCGGCGAGTGTCGGGAGATCCCAATTGGCCACGACGTGCCCCTCGGCGTCGTGACCGGGGGCGAGCCGCACGCGCAGGGCGGGGGACAACGTGATCGCGGTTTCGCGCATCCCCAGGGGCGCGAGAACGCGCTGCCGCACCAGCTCCTCGTAGCTCATCCCGGCCTTGCGCGCGAGCGCGTGTCCCAGGAGACCCACACCGAGATTCGAATACTCGTATGTCTCGCCCACGTCGCGGGGCAGCTCGTAGCTCGACAGGAAGGTGTACAGCTGCTCGACCGTGTAATCGGCGTACGGGTTGGTCGAGTCGCGCGGCGCCAGGTTCGACGGGAGGCGGGGCAGGCCGGACGATTGGGTCGCCAGGTCGACGAGCGTGATCTGGCGGCCATTGCGTGCGGGGACCCGCACCGTTGCCGGCAAATACTTCGCGACTGGATCGTCGAGGCGGACCGAGCCGTCCGCCACCATCGCTGCAAGAATCGACGCCGTGAAGGTCTTGGTGACGGAGCCGATCTCGAACACGCGGTCTTCGGGAACCCCCACCGCCACCACGCGCCGCCTGCCGTCAGCGTCGAGCAGGCCCACGACGATGCCGCGAAACGGCGACGCGCCCAGCCGTTCCTGGAGGATCCGTTTGACGGCGGAATCGGGCGCTAGCGCCTGGCCCTGAAGAGGAAGCGCGGCCGCGATGACCAGTGCGAACAGCGATAGGCGGGATTTGCTCATGGTAGTATTATCCGCCGGTGCTCGTTCCCAAGCTAGTCACCACCCTGAAGGACTACACCCGGGAGCAATTCACCCGGGATCTCGGCGCCGGCGTCATCGTCGGCATCGTCGCGCTGCCGCTGGCCATTGCGTTCGCGATCGCGAGCGGTCTGACCCCGGAGCGGGGGCTCTACACCGCGATCATCGCCGGTCTCCTCATTTCGGCGCTGGGCGGGTCGCGCGTGCAGATCGGGGGCCCGACGGGCGCCTTCGTCGTGATCGTCGCCGGGATCGTGCAGCGCTACGGCGTCGACGGATTACTCGTAGCGACGTTGATGGCGGGCGTGATCCTCGTCGTCTTCGGCCTGGTCCGCATGGGTGGCGCGATCAAGTTCATCCCGTACCCGGTCACGATCGGATTCACGAGCGGGATCGCCTTGATCATCTTCTCGAGTCAGGTCAAGGATCTGCTCGGACTCGAGATGGATGCCGTCCCGGCGTCGTTCGTCGCGAAGTGGGACGCGTACGCCCACGCGTTCGACTCGGTGAATCCGTGGGCGCTGGTCGTCGCCGTCGCCACGTTCACCATCATCCTCGTGTGGCCGCGGATCGAGCGCCGCATTCCGGGTCCGTTCGTCGCGCTCATCGGGACGACCGTGCTCGCGCGGCTGCTGCACCTCCCCGTAGAGACGATCGGGGGCCGCTTCGGCGTGATCCACGCGGGTCTGCCGCACCCTTCGTTCCCGCATGTCACGCTGGCGCTCGTTGCCTCGCTCGCCGGTCCGGCATTCACGATCGCGATGCTGGCAGCGATTGAGTCGCTGTTGTCGGCCGTCGTGGCCGACGGCATGATCGGCGGGCGGCACCGCTCCAACATGGAGCTCGTCGCCCAGGGCGTGGCGAACATCGTGTCGCCGATCTTCGGCGGCATGCCGGCGACCGGCGCGATCGCGCGGACCGCCACCAACGTGAAGAACGGCGGCCGTACGCCGATCGCGGGCATCACCCACTCCATCACGTTGCTGCTGATCACCTTGTTCTTCGGTCGCTGGGCGGCGTTCATCCCGTTGGCCACGCTCGCCGCGATCCTCATCGTGGTGGCCTTCCATATGAGCGAGTGGCGCACGTTCGCGTCGGAGTTCCGGGCGCCCAAGAGCGACGTCGCGGTGCTGCTCGCGACGTTCCTCCTCACGGTGCTCGTGGACCTGACGGTGGCGATCGAGGTCGGGATGGTGCTCGCCGCATTCCTCTTCATGCGCCGCATGGCCGAGGTGACGAACATCCAGGTGCTGACGCACGAGTTCATCGACCCCGGCGACGATTTCGAGACCGATCCGAACGCCGTGCGCCGCCGGGTGGTCCCCGAAGGCGTGCAGGTGTACGAGATCACCGGGCCGTTCTTCTTCGGCGCGGCTGAGATGTTCAAGGACCGGGTGGGCCGGATCGCGGGGAAGCCGAAGGTGTTGATCCTGCGGCTGCGGCACGTGCCGGCGATCGACTCCACCGGCCTGCACGCCTTACGCGACGTGGCGCGTCGCAGCCGTCAGGAGGGGACGCTCGTGATTCTCTCCGATGTGCACGCCCAACCCGTCGTGGCGCTGGAGCGCTCGGGGATGTACGACGACCTGGGTGAGGAAAACATCCACGGCAACATCGACGATGCGTTGAACCGCGCCCGCGCGCACCTCGGTTTGCCGCCGGCCGACGCACCGGCGTTCGCCACGCCCACGGTGGCGCGGGAATCTAAGGAATCCCTCACGCCGCCTTCATGAGACGGGTCGTCGCCAGCTAAGCTAGCCCCTACTTCCGCTGCGCCGTCCACCGACCCGTTTGCGTCTCTCCCGACGGGAGCCGGGTGGTGTACGTCCCCGTGATGGTGTTGCCGCTCAAAGCCCCGACGAACGTTGTGAGGAGCCGCTCGCCGGTGCGCGGGTCCGCGTAAGGGGCGAGCGTACCGTTCACATGCCCTTGTTCGACGCGGACGAAGTTGATCGTCAGCACCTCGCTCATGGGGCGTTGACCGGCCATCGGGGCGCCCTCCCCCCGCCAGGGCGTGAGCGGCCGTCCCCATCCGACGGGGATCATGACCACGTCGCCGAAGGCGGAGTCGGCGGCGGCGCGGAGCGTGAAGCTGATGCTCCCGCTGCGGCCCGATTCGACGCTCGAGTACTCCCCGGTCCACTCGCCCGCGAGTGCCGCGATGTCACCGGGGTGCCCGACGACGGGGACAGGTGTTTGGTTCGCGGCGCACGCCGCGACAACGAGGGCTGTGGCGACCAGAGAGGTGTGGCGGAGCAGGAACATGGGGGCTCGTGGGTTTGGGGATAAGTGTCCGACCCTCGAATCTTGGACACTCTAGAGTGAAGGATAGTTGTATTTCCGGCGAAGGGATTGATGAAGGGCCCGCCGCGGCCATCTTTCGTGGCATGCCGCGGAAAGGGGAAGCCAGCCGCATTCGCGACCGCTTCGAGCGGCTGCTTGCCGCCGGTGTGGCGATCTACGCGCATCACTCTCTCGATCAGGTGTTGCAGGAGGTCGTCGACGCCGCCCGCGACGTGGTCGGGGCCCGCTACGCCGCGTTGGGCGTGCTGGGACCGGACCGCGCGACGCTCGTGCAGTTCGTGACATCGGGGCTCGACGAGGACTCCCGCCAACGGATCGGCAGCCTCCCGACGGGCCGCGGGCTCCTCGGCCATGTGATCAGCGAGGCGACGCCGATCCGGAGCGCCGATATCAGCCGACACCCCAACCGTTATGGCTTTCCTCCGCGCCATCCGCCGATGAAATCGTTTCTCGGCGTTCCCGTGCGGGGACGGGACCGTGTCTTCGGCAACCTCTACCTGACGGAGAAGATCGGGGCCGAGGAATTCGACGCCGAGGACGAGGCCATCGCCGTGCTGTTGGCGACCCAAGCGGCAGGAGCGGTGGAGAGCGCGCAGCTGCTCGAGCAGGTGCAGGCGATGCAGCGCCAGCGCGACCTGTTCTTCGCGATGATGAATCACGAGCTGCGGAATGCGCTCACGGGAGTGTATGGCTGGGCCGAGCGGTTGGTGCGCAAGAGGTCTCCCGAGACGGCGGCGCAAGCGGCGCAGGAAGTGTACGAGGCCGCCGAGCGGACGATCACGCTCCTCAACAATTTCCTCGACCTATCGCGCCTGGACGCCGGCAAGGTGAAGCCGGTGTGGCGCGAGGTCGAGGTCGTCGCCGCTTTCCAACGGGCGATCAGCGACGTCGAGCCGGCCGCCGCGGCGAAGCAGGTCCGGGTGGAGATCGCCGCGGATCACGCACCCGCGACCCTGCGGACCGATCCGGTGCGCTTGCAGCAGATTCTCGTGAACCTGCTCGTGAACGCGGTGCGGCACGGGCCGGATGGTCAACCGGTCACCGTGCGTGCGGAGGACGCAGCGCCGGAGCTGCGCATTCGCGTCGTGGATCGTGGTGCGGGGGTGCCGCGCGACCTCCGCGACCGCATCTTCGAGCCGTTCGAGCGGTTCGACCCCAACTCCGGCCAAGGGACGGGGCTGGGCCTCCCGGTGTCGCGGCGTCTGGCCGAGGTGTTGGGGGGCCGGCTTACGGTCGAGGACACGCCGGGGGGCGGTGCGACGTTCGTCCTGGTGCTGCCTATGAAGATTTCTTCAGGTGACCTTTAGAATCGATTCAATCCTCTAACCGTACTCTCCCTTCATGAAGATTCTCGTGGTCGAGGACGACCGGAAGGTCGCCGGGTTCATCGAGCAGGGCCTGCGGGAGGAAGGATACGCGGTGGACGTCGCGTCCGACGGTGACCAGGCCACGATGCTGGCCCACGTCTACGAGTACGACCTGCTCGTGCTCGACGTCATGCTCCCCAAGAAGACGGGGCTGCAGGTCGCGGCGGAGCTGCGCCGAGAAGGGCGCGCGACACCGATCCTGATGCTCACGGCGCGCGACACGACCGAAGACGTGGTGCGCGGCCTCGACGCCGGCGCCGACGACTACCTCACCAAGCCCTTCAAGTTCGACGAGCTGATCGCACGGGTGCGGGCGCTGGTACGGCGCGGGGGCGCGGGGCGCACGGAGCTGCTGCACTACGGCCCCGTCGAGCTCGATCGCCTGAAGCACAAGGTGCGGCTTGGGGGGAAGAACCTCGATCTGACACCGAAGGAATTCCACCTGCTGCAGCACTTCCTGCTGCACGCCGAGGAAGTCGTTCGGCGGACAGAGCTCCTCGAGAAGGTGTGGGACATGCATTTCGATCCGGAGAGCAACGTGGTGGACGTGCACGTCGGCAACCTGCGGCGCAAGCTGCGGCAGGCGACCGGCGTCGATCTCATCGAAACGGTACGCGGCGTCGGCTTCCGTCTCCAGACGCCGGAGGGAAGGCCGGTGTGACGACGTCGTTACGAGCCCCGCGCGTGCCTCGACTTCATGTACTCGACGCCGGGGCCGACGGTCGCGCGCCAGGCCGCTTCGACGGCGGGGGTGAACTCGCCGTCGAACCGCCGCACCGTATCGATCAGGCTGTCGATGAACGGACCGTACAGGACGGGGTCGACATCGAGGTCGCGGCGGCTGTGCCGCTCGGCAACGCGGCTGAGCAATGTGGGTTCGTGTGGGGGCTGGTTCGGGAAGATGAGCAGGAGGCCGATGGCGTGCCGGAGCAGCTTGTCTTGCCGCTCGAAGTCGGTCTCGGCGAACATCGGCGCGGCCTCCGGGCAGGCCGCGAGAAACGTGCGGTAGAAGTTCGGCACGAAATCGGGCGCCTGGCAGCAGCGATCGCAGCTCGCCTTGGCCAGCCCAGGTGTCGTTTTGTCGGCCATGATCCCCAAAGGTGACGCGCATCGTAACCGCGGATCTCGTAATCGCCCAGGGAACGTGTCACGCCTTCTTCGCATACGAAGTGGCGCAGGCCATCGACCTGGATGCCGCCGAACGCCGGCTACTCGCGGGCGCCGAGCGACAGGCGATCAAGCACAAGCGGCGTGCCCCCGCGTCGTTCGAGTACCGGCCCGCACCGCTGCGGGTGACGCGTGCCGGCAGCCCCCACCCGTTCGGCGCGTATCGCGCGGCCCCGACCGTCGAACTCGTGCTGTACGACTTCGGGGCTGTGTCCGTGAGCTACCAGATTCCGATCGAAGGTCCGCTCTACGGCCTGCCGGCCTTGGCCGAGGAGTTATGGGGGAACGAACGGCTGCTCGCGGATTCGCGCAGCCAGGTGGATGCGCTGTTGCCGCTGTTGGCCGACGCGGCGATCCGCCCGCGCGTCGCCGACTTCGTCGAGGATTACTCGGTGTTCCACATTGAGCAGTTTGCGGCGCCCTGCGAGGCCGCGACCCTCTGGACGGAGCAGGGCCAGACCGTTGCCCAGGTGCTGCGGGCGGCACGCCATCCCCTGTCGCAGCAGGAGGTGGCGGACGCGACGGCCCTGCGACTTTCCTTCGGCCCGAACGACGCCACCATCATCGACACCGACGCGGCGATCCTCTTCGACCCTGAAGGCGAGGACGTCCGCGACGTGATCGAGTTCGCCAACACGCAGCTCCTGGAGATGCGCTTCCTCGATCAGCAGCTGGACGATGCCCTGGAGCGCGCCTACGAAACGCTGCTCGGCCGACGCCCACGGTTCGGAGAGGCGGGCCGGTTAGGCCCCGATCTGCGCCGCCTCGCACGCCTGCAGCTGGACTCGGCGATTCTGTTCGAGCAGGTGACGAACGCCTTGAAGCTCGTGGGAGATCAGTTCCTGGCGCGCGTCTACGCCTTGGCATCGCGCCGCTTTCACCTCGCCGAGTGGGACGCCAGCATTTCGCGTAAGTTGCAAACGATCGACGGGATCTACGGCAAGATGACGGATCGCGCGGCAACGCGGCGGATGGAGGTCCTCGAGTGGATCATCATTGTCTTGATCGCGCTGTCGATCGCCCTCTCGGTCTTCACGCTGACGCCCCATTGAGCCCTCGATCCGGGCTGCGGCTCGACATCACTTGGCACTGAGCCAGCGCAACGTCGCCACCGCACCCGCCGGAAGCACATACTGCAGCGTCCTCCCGGCCCATCGCATCGCGAACCGGCGCTCCACCGCCGCCGTGTTGACGACGATGAGCACCTCGGAACTGTCCGGATTGCGGAAGGCGACGCTCTCGAGGCCAGCCACACCGGACGTCGACCCGATGCGCCGGGCGCCGGGGCGGACGAAGCGGCTGGCGTGGCCCAGGGCGTAATACTCGACGTTGCGCGTGACGGCGCCGGACAGCGAATTGATCGTGACGACGCCGCGGCAGTTCCCGCAGCCCCCGGTGTACGGGCCGTGCAGCTCGTCCAGGGCCAGGTTCCAGAGCAGCACGCCCCTCGCCCAGTTCCGCGTCGCCCCGATGATGAGCGTGCGCACGTTCCAGACGAGATTGTCGGCGAAGGCGGGAGACCAGTCGCCACCGGAGCATTCCGTGAAATAGGTGTCGACCGCCGGATAGGCATCGTGGACCTTCGTCTGCGCTGCAACGTCGCCGTTGTAGCAATGCCAGGCGACGCCGCCGATGTAGCGGCGGGCGACGCTGTCGCCCAGGACTCGGAGCGGCGAGTCGGGGTCGTCCCAGTTGTGGTCCCACTCGAGGATCAGCGTGGATATCCGTTTGCGCTGGAACAGGGGGCCCAAGTTCTCTCTGATGAAGCGGGCGCGGTCAGACGGATCGAGCCGCATGCCGGGGTAGTTGGTCGGCTCGAAATGCGGCTCGTTCTGAACCGTGACGGCGTAGATAGGCACGCCCAGGGAGTCGTACGCCTGCACATAGCGAAGTAGGTACTGCGCGAAGGGACCGTACGCGTTGGGCCACAGCGTGCCACCGATGAGCCGGCCGCTGGTTTTCATCCATCCGGGGGCGCTCCAGGGAGACGCCATGATCTTCAGCTGGGGGTTGATCGCCAGCGCGCGCTGCACGACCGGGAGCACGTCGGCACCATTCGGCTCGATGGAGAAACGTGCTACTCGCGGATCGCGCTGCCCGGGGGGCATGTCGTCGAAGCTGTACTGTCGGGCCGAGAAGTCCGAGGCGCCGATCGTGAGGCGGGTGAAGCTCAGGCCGAGACCGCTGTCCGCGTCGAATAGGTCGCGGAGCAGCGTCTCGCGTCGATCGGGCGGCAGTCGATTGATGTTGAACGCCGACGCGTCGGTGATGGCGGCCCCGAATCCCACGATCTCCTGATACCGCGCCGTATCGTCGACGACGATCGTCGGAAGCGACGGCGCGGTTCCCGTCGAAAAGGCGACGTCGGGTTCACGGGAGAGGAGCTTGCGTTGATCGCCCGTCGTCAGCCACACCGCGGCGCTGGGCCCTCCCCCGTGGCTGCAGGCGCTCGCCAGCGCGACGAGCAGCGCGAGCAGGCTCAGTCGCGTTCGCGACATCAAAACATGATCATCAGTCGCCAAAGGCCAGCCACCAGAAGCGGCCGTCGGCAAACACACAGAGACTGGCGCCCTTTTCCTCGTAGATCTCCGAAATGGCCTCCGTGTGGAGCCGCAGGAAGCGAGTGGTGCCTACGGCCTTCCAGTCGACGTGCTTCCACACTTCCTCGCTCGCGTCGTATACTGGCATGTCGATATCGCCCGGTTGTACCGCCTTGAGATAAGTGTCCCGCCCCGCGACTTGGGGGCCGCCCATTCCAGAAGCCGCCGTGTCGCCCTCGGCGCGGCTCATCTCCACAACGCGGTAACGCCCGCTGTCTGAGAGGATGGCGGCCAGGACTCCGGCGGTGCCCCTGCGGCCAGCCATGACCACGTCCGGTTGCCCATCGCCGTTGAAATCGCCAACGAGGACCGACAGGGCCTCGTTTGGGGTTGGGGGGGAAGAGCGCCGCACCCAATCGCCGTAGTCTCCATAATCCCAGGGGCGAAACGACGCGTCGTACGCGACGAGGGCGCGCGTCATCGCTGGGGTCAGGTGGACTCGAGTCTTGCCGGCGCGCACCTCGATTCTGGGCGCGCTCGCCTGGACGATACGGGGCGGTAGGTGACTCGGAGGAACCATTGACAGCCCGACCACCGCAAAAACTCGGGCACGGTGCTTAACCAGAGTCATTTCCCCGCCAGCTGCCGCAGCACGTACTCGAGAATGCCCCCGTGCCGGTAGTATTGCTGCTCCTGCGGCGTATCGATGCGGAGCGTGGTTCGGAACTCGGTCACTTTGCCATCGTCGGCGGTCGCTTTGACCGTCACCTGCTTCGGCAGCTCCGCGAGCCCGGCGATGTCGAAGCGTTCCTTGCCCGTCAGCCCGAGCGAGGCGGGTGACTGGTCCGGCAGGAACTGCAGCGGCAGGATCCCCATCCCCACGAGGTTCGACCGGTGGATACGTTCATAGCTCTGCGCGATCACGGCGCGCACGCCGAGCAGGCGCGGCCCTTTCGCGGCCCAATCGCGGGACGATCCGGAGCCGTATTCCTTGCCGGCGAGCACGACCAGCGGTGTGCCTTCCGCCTGGTACTGCACCGAGGCGTCGTAGATCGTCATCGGCGCGCCGTCCGGCAAGTGCACCGTGAACGGTCCTTCGGTCCCCGGCGCCAGGAGGTTCTTGAGCCGCACGTTGGCGAACGTGCCGCGTACCATCACTTCGTGGTTGCCGCGCCGCGCGCCGTAGGAGTTGAAGTCTACCGGCTCGACGCCTTTGGCAATGAGATACTGGCCGGCCGGGAGTGTCTTGCGGATCGAGCCTGCGGGTGAGATGTGGTCGGTGGTGATGCTGTCGGCCAGCAGGCACAACACCCGCGCCCCGCGGATGTCCGCGATCGGCTGCGGCCGCGCCGGCATCCCATCGAAGTACGGCGCGCGACGGATATAGGTGGAGTCGGGCTCCCACGCGAAGCGATCGCCCTCGGGCACGGGGAGGCCCTGCCACCGCTCGTCCCCCGTAAACACCTCGGCGTAGGTCTTCTGGAACATCGCCGACTTGATCGAGCTGCGGATGACGTCATCCACTTCCTTGTTCGACGGCCAGATGTCGCGCAGGAAGACGGGCTTGCCGTTCTTGCCGGTGCCGAGCGGCTGCGTGTGAAACTCGATGTCGATCCGGCCGGCAAGCGCGTAGGCGACGACGAGCGGCGGTGACGCGAGATAGTTCGCCCGCACCTCCTGCTGAATGCGACCCTCGAAGTTACGGTTTCCTGAGAGCACCGAGCACACCACCAGTTCGCCTTCAGTGACGGCCGCCGACACGGCGTCGGGGAGCGGCCCCGAGTTGCCGATGCATGTCGTGCAGCCGTAACCCACGAGGTGAAACCGCAGCTGCTCGAGCGGTTTCATCAACTTCGCCTGCCGCAGGTAGTCGGTGACCACCTTGGACCCCGGCGCGAGGCTCGTCTTCACCCACGGCTTCGTGTCGAGTCCCCGCTCCACGGCCTTCTTCGCCACCAGCGCCGCGGCAATCATGACCGACGGGTTCGACGTATTGGTGCAGCTCGTGATCGCGGCGATCACCACGGAGCCGTGGCGCAGGTCTCCGTCCGTCCGTGCAGGGGCCGCGGCCACCGCCGCGCCTCCGCCGAACGTGTGCCCGCCTTCGGCCTCCCAGTGGTTACGCACGTCCGGCGGCGGGTTGAGCGGCGACGCCGACTTCGCCTTCATGAGCGTGGGGAGCGCGTCCAAGAAGTTCTTGCCCACTTCGCGTAGGGCGACGCGGTCCTGCGGACGCCGCGGGCCGGCGAGGCTGGGCTCCACCGTCGCCAGATTCAGCTCGAGGGTGTCGCTGTACACGGGCTCGGGCGAGTCCGGGGTGTGAAACAGCCCCTGCTCCTTCATGTACGCCTCGACCAGCCGCACGCGGTCGGCGGGGCGGCCGGTGAACTCGAGGTAGCGCAGCGTCTCCTGATCGACGGGGAAGATCCCGACGGTGGCGCCGTACTCGGGGGCCATGTTCCCGATCGTCGCGCGATCGGCGAGGGTCAGGGCGGCCACGCCCGGCCCGTAGAACTCCACGAACTTCCCGACGACGCCCTTCTTGCGCAGCATCTGCGTGACCGTGAGCACGAGATCGGTGGCGGTGGCGCCTTCGGCGAGCCGCCCGGTGAGCCGGAACCCCACGACCTGCGGGATCAACATCGAGACGGATTGGCCGAGCATCGCCGCCTCGGCTTCGATGCCGCCCACCCCCCAACCCAACACACCCAACCCGTTGACCATCGTGGTGTGCGAATCGGTCCCGACGAGTGTGTCGGGATAGGCTTGAGGAGTCTTTCCTTCGGTCGTGAAGACAACGCGGGCGAGATACTCGAGGTTGACCTGATGCACGATCCCGGTATCCGGTGGCACGACGCGGAAGCCTTGAAACGTCTTCTGCGCCCAGCGCAACAGCGCGTAGCGCTCGCGATTGCGATGGAACTCGAGCTCGGCGTTCGTGTGGAAGGCGGTCGGGGTGCCGAATTCGTCTACGATGACCGAGTGGTCGATCACCAGCTCGGCGGGGAGCAGCGGGTTGACCTTCCTGGGATCGCCACCCATTTGGACGATCGCGTCGCGCATCGCGGCCAGGTCCACGACCGCCGGGACCCCTGTGAAGTCCTGCAGCAGGACGCGCGCGGGCATGAAACTGATCTCTTCATCGGGCGTCTTGGCGTCGTCCCAGCGCGCCAGCTTCTCCACGTCCTCGGCACGGACGACCCGGCCGTCCTCGAGGCGCAACAGGTTCTCGAGCAGGATCTTGAGGGAATACGGGAGACGGGCGACCGGCAGGCCACGCTTCTCGAGCGCGTCGAGCCGGTGGATCTCGAAGGAGCCGCTCCCGGCCTTCAGGGTCGCACGACTTCCGAAGCTGTTGCCGCTCATTCCACCACCTTCACGGCGACCACGTAGTACTCGGTTTCACCGAAACACGTCGTGGGCACGCCCTTGTGCTGTTGATACCGGAGCGCGACGCGTTTCCCGAGCGATTGGTTGATGTACTCGGCAGTGACGTCATCGCGCACGGTGAAGTTGAACTTCTCCGACATCGTGCCGGGCATGGAAACCATGGCCAGCTCACCTTCCCACGTCTTGCAGAGCCACCCCTTCTTGGAGAATTTCTGCACGTACCCCGCCCGTTCCCCCTCGGAATAGCTCCACTGCAACGCAGACCAGGTGTAGAGCACGAAGAAAACGATCGGCGCGAGCAGGATGCCGGCGATGATGAGCTTGCGCTTGCGCGTCAGCTGAAAGTCAAAGTTCACGCAGGGGAATCTACTTCGTACACTTCTGTGCGATAAGGCGCGAACCCCCGTTTGACGTAGTTCGGCAATGCGTTGGGGTGATCCAACGTGCACGTATGCAACCACACGCGCTGCGGCCGCAGCGCCCAAGCGTCGCGTACCGCGCAGGAGAGCAGGTGCTTGCCGAACCCCCGCCCGAACTCGGCCGCAACGATCCCGAAGTAGGCGATCTCGACCGAGTCATCCTCGGGCACGCGGCGCAGCTCGTACCAGCCGGCGAGGTTGCCGTCCCGCAGGGCCACGTGCAGCTGGATGTTGGGATCCACGAGGTGCGCGGTAATCTGGTCGTCGGTCCAGTCCCAGCGGTCGAACCAATGGAATGCCTCCCCGACCGTGCGATAGCAGTGGCGGTACAGCTTCGGCCCGAGCGCCGCCTTGAATTGCGCCTGATCGCTCAGCTGTAGGTATGTGCGGGTTACTTTCATGACCTCCAATTGTAACCACCCAAGGCCTCGAAGAACCTGACGACGCCCCACAGCACCAAGGCCACCCCTTCCGCCTCGAATCCTTCGGTGAGCTTGTCCGCCCCGAGCCTCGCGCCGAGGAACCAGGCAGGGCGGCTTCCTTGGGACACATCGACCCGGCCGCTCAGCGCGGCGTCGTCGGCCCAGCCCACCGCCACGCCCCCCGACGTGACCAGCATCGTCCCTCCGCGACCGGGCAGCTCCACCACGGGTCCCGCCGAGAAGTCGAGGGACGCCCCGCCACCGAGCCAACGACGATAGCGGGGCAAGAAGCCGAGCCGCGAGTTGAGGATGGGCCGGTCGGAGCGGACGTCGAGGTCGACGGCGGCATACGCCGCCCCCCCAAACGCGGAGCGACCGCGATTGGCCAGCAGGCCGGCCTGCCACGCGAGCGCAAACTCGCCGCGGCTACCCCTCCCTCGGGCGCCCATCTCGGTTTCCACCACGAGGAAGGTTGCGCACGCCGGTGGCGGCGCTCCCCTGGTGCAAAACGAAGGGCCGGGAGCCGCCTGGCTCGCGGCGTGCGGAGCGGCGAGTGTGCAGGCCGCCATTGCGAGGACGAGGGGTCGAGTGTTCATGGTCCGAACGCTCGCACGCTCGAGTCAAGGCGCCGTCAAGCAGGTGCGCACCGGCCAGGGAGGGTGTATTTTCGCGCTCATGACCTTCAATAAGATGGGCACCGTCCCCCTGCCGCTGGCCCTGCACCTGGCCACGCACACCGTGATCGGCCTCTTCTGCGCCTTCGCGGGCGGTCTCAACCTCATCGACCCGACCAAGATCTTTCCCAATGGCGTCGTGTTTCTGGCGATCGCCGGGTTCAGCTGGGGCTATGTGTTCGGGGTCCTGATGGCGCGCAAGGAAGTCGTCGCGCTGGGCGTGGTCGCGAGCCTGGGATACGCGGCGGCGGGCGTCTGGCAGCTCGGCATCGACTGGCGGCTCGGCGTCCTGCTGTTGGTGATCGGCGGCTACGGACTCGCGATGCTGTCGGTGTACCGCCGCCGGATTCTCGAGGCCTAGGCCGCTTACCCGATGACGTCGCCGCGCAACGGCGCGGCGGGGAGCTCGACGACGAACTTCGCGCCGCCCAACGTCTCGGAATCCTCGATCCAAATCTTCCAATCGAGAGACCGAGCCCCGAGCCTTCGTCGGGGCTTTTGGTCGTGAAGAAGGGATCGAACACCCGCCCACGAATCTCCGCCGGCACGCCGGGTCCCGAGTCTTCGACGGTGAGTCGCACCCAATCGTCCCGCGCTTCGGTCGTGAGTTGAATGACGGCTGCCGGCCGCCCGCGCACGGCGTGCTCGGCGTTGGTGACGAGGTTGATCACCACCTGCTGCAGCTCCTGGCCGAGCCCCAGCACCGCCTCGGCGCCCTGGTCCATCTTGGTGCGCACTTCGATGTTGTCGGCGCGCAGCACGCGCTGTCGAATCTCCGCCACGTCGCGCACCAGCTCGTTGACCTGGATGCGCGTGGGGGTCGTGTCGGCGCGCCGCGCGAGCCGCAGCAGACTACGGACGATGCGCGCCGCGCGATCCACCTCGCGGACGATGGTGGACGCCGCCGCGCTCGCATCGGCGTCCTGAGTGGAGCGGCCGAGCAGCTCCGCTTCCATCCGGATGGCAGCGAGCGGGTTGTTCACCTCGTGCGCGACGCCGCTCGCGATCTCGCCGACGGTGGCGAGCTTCTCGCGCGCGATCAGCTCGCGCTGCGCCCGCAGCTCGTCGGTGCGGTCGTACAACGCCACGAGCAGGCTTTCCGAGCCCAGGCCCCGCAGGCCGGTCACCGTACAGTCGCAGATCCGCCGGTCGCCGCCGCCCGAATCCTGAGTGACCAGCACGCGGCCGTGCCACGGCTCCCCCTCGCGCCGGCCGGCGAGGATCAGGCGCACCGTCACGCCGCTGGGCGAGAGCCCCAGGGCCTCGAGGTGGCGTCCCAGCGCCGCCTCCTTGGTGGCCAGCCCGAACACCTGCAAGGCGGCCTCGTTCAGCTGCTGCACCGTGCCGCCGGCGTCCACGAGCGCCATGGGGAGGGGGCTCGCGTCCACCATCCCGCTGGCACGGTCGGCGGCAGCGCGCGTGGCGGCCACCGCCTGCGACAACTCGATCCCGCCCGCGATGTGCGCCGCGATGGCGGTGAGATAGTGGAGATCGTACAGACTGAACTCGGGTGGCGGCGCGGGACCCGAGCCCTGGTAGCGCAGCAGGCCGACCGCGCCGACCGGCCCTTTCGAGGTGCGGAGCGGCGCAATGAGCGCCGACCGGGCCGCGTCGGCCAGGCGGACGGCGAGCGGGCTGGAATCCGCCTCGAGGCGGAGGTCCGCAGTCATCAAGGCCTCGCCAGTCCGGACCACGCGCCCTGTGGTGCTGTCGTGCAGCCCCAGCTCCAAGCCCTCGACGGGCGCCGCCTGCCCCAAGGCGGGCGAGATCCGCAGCGTCTCGCCGTCACTTTGCTTCAGGGCCACGAACGCGCCCTGCGCTTCCACCAACTGCATCAGGCTCTGGAGGGTGTAGCGGAGCAGGAGCTCCGTTTCGGGGGCCGCGAGCAGCCACCGGGCCAGCTCGACCACGAAGGTACCGAGGCGCCGTTCGCGCTCGAGCGCCGCCCGGCGGCCCACCATCACGGCGAGGTCCGACGCGAACTCGAGGGCCGATTCGAGGTCCGAGGCGGGCAGATCGCGCGGGGCGCCGGCCAGGCTCGCTTCGACCTGACGGCCTTCCGGATCGTGCCAATCGGCCGTCAGCGTCAGCCCGGACGCGCCCGCGGCGCCGGCCGACACCGCCCCGCTCTCGTTGACGCCCTGGTAGCAGACCGTGAGGAGCGCGCCGCCGGCCCAGTCGCTCAGCACTTGAGCGGCTGCCTGCCAGAAATCCGCCGTCCGCTTGGCTGCACTGGCCTTGCGGAGCAGCGACTGAAGGGCATCGCGCATGGCGAGAATATACGCGGGTGCGTCAGCCCCGGATGGCGCCTGGGAACCTCTGCGGATTGGGAGTGAAGCCCGGGAACACGGCGCCCAAGTCTCCGGCGCCGAGGTGCCGGGCGAGAATCTCGCCGAACAGATCGCGGAAGTCGGTCGTCACGGCCACGTCGCGCCCTTCGAAGCGACTCTCGGGCGCAAGCCCCGGCCAGCGGCCGAGCACCTTGCCGCCGTTCACCGGACCTCCGAGCGCGAGCATCGCCGTCGCGTGGCCGTGGTCCGTTCCGCTGTTGCCGTTCTCCGCGATGGTCCGGCCGAACTCGGACATCGTGAGCACCACCACGCTGCGCATCCGCTCGCCCAGATCCTGATTGAACGCGGCGAGGCCCAATCCCAGCTCCCGCAGCCGCGCGGCGAGCTGGCCGTCACTCGACCCCTGGTTCACGTGCGTGTCCCATCCACCCAGGTCGGCGAAGGCGATCTCGAGGCCCACGTCGCACTTGATGAGCTGGGCGATCTGCAGTAGGCCGCGCCCGAACTTGCCCGGCGGGTACTCAACGCCGTTGGCCGGCTGGTACTGCTCCGGGTTCGCGCGCTTGAGCACTTGAATCGCCGCGAATCCCTCCTGGGACGAGGATGCCAACAGACCCGTCGCGCCACCCTCATACAACTCTTCGAACGCGCGAGTGAGTTTGTCGCGCGCCGCTTCCTCGGGTACGCGCAGGCCGAATGCCTGGAGGTCGTCGATCGCGAGGGCGGGGGACGTGCCGGCGAGAATCCTCGGGAGCTGCGGCCCGAACGCGACGGCGCGGAACGCCGTGTCCGCGTGCTCCTGGTCGTGGCGGCAGTAGCGGTTGAGCCAGCCGTCGGCGGTGCTGTTCACGCCCGGCGTGCCGCTTTCCATATAGTCCTGCGCGTCGAAGTGGCTACGCGTCGCGTCCGGAGAGCCGACGGCGTGAATCGCCGCGAGGCTCTTGTTGTCCCACAGGCTCTTGAGCGGCGCGAGGCTCGGGTGCAAGCCGAAGTGCCCGTCCAGGTCCACGACGTCACCGGCGGGAATCGCGATGCGCGGCCGCTCCCGGTAGTAGAGGGGCTCGCCATGCGGCACGATCATGTTCAGGCCGTCGACGGCGCCACGTTGGAAGAGACAGACCAGGACGGGGCGGTCGGGCGGTTGGGCGGATGGGCGGTTCGCTGCCAGGGCGGCGCGGGCGAGGAACAGGGGATCGAGACCGAGGCTGAAAAGCGCCAGGCCACCCGACTTCACGAAGATGCGCCGAGAGATCGTCATTGTCTCTGGAACTCCGGGCCTCCAAGAGCCAGTCCTATTGCGAGCATCCGAGCCTGCACGGGGTCGTTCACATCCGCGAGCTGCTCGAGGATAACGCTCCGCGTATGGGCCGACATCGTGCCGCCGAGGAGACGCGCATTGACGGCGTCCACGAGCGCCGCGTGGTCCTCGGTCGCCGACACGATGTCGTCGAGATTCACGCTCGCACCCGGCAGACGACCCGCGGCGAGCGCGACGGCGGCGTTCATGCGACCCAACAGCGCGCCGCTATTCACCCACTGTGCCTGGGTCTCGGGGTAGCCGGTGGGTGCGGGCTGCACGTAGAGAGGCTCGCCGAGGCGCCCGACCACCTGTGCGAGGCGTAGCGTCGAGTCCGGCTCCGCGCCGGTGGCGCGCACGGCGCTGACCACGAACTCGAGCGGCGTCTTGACCTTGGCGCGCACGGCCTGCGGCGCCCAGAAATCGGGCGACGTGAAGATGGCGCGTAGCACGGCGCGGATGTCGCCGTTGGTGCGGTGCCACGCCTCGACCGCTGCATCGACGCATCCGTCGGGCGGTTCGTCGCTCACGAAACGCGCGCACAATTTGCGACTCACGTGGTGCATGGTGGCGTGTTGGTTCGCCAGGAGCTTAAGGAGTCGGATCCCCTCCTCCATGCCATCCCCCTGAAATCGGACACCGAACACCTGTTTCTCGCCGCGGTCGTGGGCCCACTCGTGGAAGGCGAACCCGGCGCCCTGCTGTGGGCGGTCGATGCTCCAGCCGGTGAAGATCCGCGCGACGGCGATGACGTCCTGTTGCGTATAGCCGCCGTCCACGCCGAGGGTGTGCAGCTCGAGCAGCTCGCGGGCGTAGTTCTCGTTCAATCCCCGGGGAGCCCCAGGTCTGGCACGAGGCGGTGATGCCCCCGGGGCGATGCTCTGGGCGTTGTCCAGGTAGAACAGCATGGCGGGACTCTTGGCCGTCGCGATCAGCAGATCCTCGAACCGGCCGAGCGCATTCGGACGAATCGTCTGTTCGATGTAGGACGGTGTGAGGAAACGGTCCGCCCCTTTGCCCACGAACACATTGAAATGATTCGACCAGAAGTCGACCATCACCTCGCGCAGCTGCCGCTCGGAGAGCGCGGCGCGCACGACCGCGAGCTGCTGCAGCTCGCCACCCAGCTCGCGGAACTCGCGCATGGGGCCCCCCTCCGTACCCCGTGGGCGGGTCGTGTCGCCGCTCTGCGCCATCTCGCGCTGCATCTCCCGCCGCTCGCGCACCGCATCGCTGTAGCGCTGGGCCAGCTCCTCGCGATCGTAGCGGAGCAGCTTGAACTCGCGCTCGCGAGCGGTGAGGCGATCATCGGGCAGACGCTCGAAGGCGAGCTGCCCTTCGATCCACCGCATCACCCCGATGCGCGCCACGCTGTCGACCTCGCCGGGGCGAGGCCCGTACGCGAGCCGGTTGAGGGCGTGCAAGGCGGAGTCGCGCGGCGTCAGCACCTGAGCGCCAAGTGCCGGGGGAACCGCAAGCACAAGCCAGACGGTTAGGAAGCGCAGTCGCATTGACTATACTGACGCCTTCATCCATACCAAGTTAAGAGCCATGGTCTCGCACGGCACGCGCGCTCGCTTCGTCTCCCACGGCATCGTCCCGGACCCCAACAGCCCGTCCCCGACCTGGGGGCAGCGGTTAGCGGCCCTGAAGCACGTCCCGCCCCTGGTCCGCCTGGTGTTCGACACCCACCGCGGCTATACCGTCGCCATCATGGCGCTGCGGGCCGTCCGCTCCCTCATCCCCGTCGCGGTCCTGTGGATCGGCAAGCTCATCATCGATGGCGTGATTGCCGCCGGCGTGGCCGTGAAGGCGGGAGGGACGCCCGATTGGTGGCACCTCGCCGGCCTGGTGGGGCTCGAGCTGGGGATCGCCGTCGTGGGCGAAGGGCTGGCCCGGCTCTCGTCACTGCTCGAGAGCCTGCTCGGCGACTTGTTCGCCAATCGGTTGAGTGTACGACTCATGCAGCACGCGGCGACACTGGACCTCGCCCAGTTCGAGGACTCCGAGACGTACGATCACCTGGAGCGCGCCCGCCGTCAGACGGTAGGGCGGATCGGCCTGTTCGCGCTGCTGCTCGCGACCGCGCAGGATCTCGTGACGCTCGTCTCACTCGCGGCGGTCTTGCTCGTGCAGCTGCCGTGGCTGCTCCTCCTCCTCACCGTGGCAGTGCTCCCCGCGTTCCTGGGCGAGGCGCACTTCGCCTCGCTCGGGTACTCCCTGCTGTTCCAGTGGACCCCCGAGCGGCGGCTGCTCGACTACCTGCGATTCATGGGCGCCTCGGACGAGTCGGCCAAAGAGGTCAAACTGTTCGGGCTGTCCGACTTCCTGGTGGGGCGCTACGCCAAGCTGTCGGCGGAGTTCTACGAGGCGAACAAGCGCCTCGCGGTGCGGCGCAACGTCGTGTCGACGCTGCTCGTGACGATCGGCACGCTGGGCTACTACGGCGCCTACGCGGTGATCATCTACCGCACGGTGTTGGGCGCCTTCTCCATCGGCACCCTGACGTTTCTCGCGGGCTCGTTCCGCGCCAGCCGCGATCTGATCCAGCGGGTGCTGTTGGCGCTGTCGAACATCTACGAGCAGAGTCTCTACTTGAGCGATCTCTTCACGTTCTTCGATGTGCGGCCCAGCGTCGTGTCGAAGCCCGGAGCGCGCGCCGTGCCGCGCCCGATCCGCGACGGGTTCCGGTTTACGAATGTGGGATTCCGCTACCCCGGTTCCGATCGTTGGGCGGTGCGCGGCCTCACGTTCGACTTCCGCCCCGACGAGCGCATCGCGCTCGTGGGAGAGAATGGGGCTCTACGACCCCGACGAGGGCCAGATCCTGCTCGACGGCGTGGACCTGCGCGACTACGATCTGGCGAGCCTGCGGCAGAACATCGGGATCATCTTTCAAGATTTCGTGCGCTACGATTTCGTGTTGCGTGAGAACATCGGCGTGAGCCAGGTGGAGGCCTTGGACGACGACGCGCGCATCCGCGAGGCGGCGCGCCGCAGCCTCGCGGACTCGGTGGCCGGTCGGGTGCCCAAGGGTTTCGACCAGATGCTCGGCCGGCGCTTCGAGGGCGGTGTGGAGCTGTCGGGCGGCGAATGGCAGAAGGTGGCGCTGGGTCGCGCCTACATGCGGGAAGCGCAGGTCCTGATCCTCGACGAGCCCACCGCGGCGCTCGATGCGCGCGCCGAGTACGAGGTGTTCCTGCGGTTCGCGGAGTTGACGCGGGGCCGGATGGCGGTGCTCATCTCGCACCGCTTCTCGACGGTGCGCATGGCGGAGCGGATCCTCGTGCTCCAGGGCGGCGAGCTCGTGGATCAGGGCACGCACGAGGAGCTGGTTGCGCGCGGCGGGCTTTACGCCGAGCTTTTTTCGCTACAGGCGGCAGGGTACCGCTAAAGGGGGGACCGATGCTCCGGGGTAAGCGAACGCTACTCGTGATCGGCACTTTCGTTCTCGCCGCGGGGCGGCGCCCCATCATGGCCGAGGAAATCGAGCGCGCCGCTGCGCCGATCCAGACGGCGTTCGATGCGGTCCAGAGGCTGCGGCCCCGGTGGTTAGAGCCACCCCTCGAGATCCCGACGGCGCGGATACGCATCTATCAGGGCGACCGCGACATGGGCGACGTCGACTACTTGAAGACGATACCTGCCGAACGCGTCTTCACCATTTACTGGTTCAGCATGAACGAAGCGGGCAGCCGCTACGGCCGGAGTGAGGGGCCGGTGATTGTGGTGACGCTGAAGCCCGCTGGACCGCCCTAAGGCACGCAAGGGAGGAACGATGCTGAAGGTCATGCGGAGGTTGCCATTGGTATGCGCCCTTGCCCTCTTCGCGGCGCCCCTCGGAGCGCAGCGGCGCCCCATCACACCTGCCGAAATCCAGAAAGCCGGAGCAATCCTCAGGACGGCCTATGACGCAGTGAGCGCGTTGCGACCCCGCTGGCTCGAGGCGCCGCACGAGATGACCCAAGCGCCGAGTCCGGGCCGGGACGCCAAGGTGGCGGAGGTGCACGTTTATGTGGACGGCCGCGAC
>WNFL01036217.1_pt1 | contig 22202 bp, 29 predicted proteins | sample 5400361 | NCBI WGS metagenome assembly WNFL01 (sample SAMN13153351, study PRJNA577476) | soil metagenome | isolation source: 40 cm soil on Douglas fir-dominated hillslope | place: USA:California | collected 2013-09-17
CATAATTAATCCCCAAGAAAAAATGGATTTTAATATCGAATCCGCTCCATATCTTCGAGCAAGACCTTTTGTCCGTGCCGATCATAGAGCTTGGTGGTGCGACTATCGGCGTGACCGGCTATCCGCTGGGCCACTTCCAGGGTGCCATCGTTTTCTAAATAATTGGTAATGCCGGCGGCGCGAAAAGAGTGATTGGAATAGATGGTTGAAAGTCCCGCATCGCGCAGTCGCCGCTTGAGCATCGCCCAAGCATCTTTGCGTGAGAGTCGGTCGGTCCCGAGCTCGCGCGATCTGCCACGAGTAGATCGGAAAAGGGGACTTGCAGGCTGTTCCGAGAGCTTAGCGGCTTCGAGGTAGGCGTCGAGGTATTCCTCCAATTTGTGATGGACCGGAATTTCTTTCTCCTTGCCGCCTTTTTCCCGGAACCGGATGAGTGAGCGCTTGCCCACTTGAATGTAATCCTGCGGAGTTAGGGAAATGACCGCGCCGATTCGCGCGAAGGTGTACGCCATTACCGCCAAGAGCGCCCGATCACGTAGACCGACCGGGTGAGTTACATCGATTGAGTCTAAGAGCTTTTGCACCTCTTGATGAGGCGGCGCCGGCGTCTTGCCTTCGGTGCGCGAAAACTTCTAAGTTTTGACCTCTCGGGCCGGGTTCATTGTTCGGATCGAACAGGCAATCAGGTATAAGCGTCGCTTGGATGACTTTAAGCGAACGTTAACGGAAAAGGCCGACGCGATATGCCTCGCCCCTCTCTTATTAAAGGTTGTTGTTCCGGAATGTCCGCTGACGAGAAAGAAGGATTTATGGACGAAACAACCGGTCCTGAGGAATTATCAGAAAAAGTAAAAGACCAAACAGCTGAAGTAAAAGAAAACGCAAGTGCAGCCGCCCATCAGGCTCGCCGGACTGTGGAGGCGGCTTGGGATGAGGCGAAGAGTAAACTGAGCGATCTCCAGTCGCTGGAAGCGTTTGTCAGAGAAAAGCCAACCCGAGCGATATTGGTTACGTTTGGGGTTGGCTTCCTACTTGGTTTGCTCTGGCACAAGTGAGCTAGTCTGATTGAGTCCGGATGCGAGTCCTTGATCGAAACCGGACAATCACCGCTGGTTTTAAGGTCCATTTAGATAAGCCCTTTACCCCGGAGAAGCTGCCGGAGGCAATCCAGTCAGTTCTCAAAGATTAGCTTTAAGCTAGCTTCTAAAACGACTGTCATTCGCCGGAAGAGCTATCCTGCGGCGTCTCGCGCCTGAGTGCGGAACGAGTGAGCCGAAGTGTGGGAGCCATCACTGAGCGCTGAGGGCGTGGAATGGGAGAGAGTGATAGATTGGGTAAACCCTAGAGGTGAACAGCAGATTTTTCTAAGGTCTTCGCGCCATTCCTGAAAACGTGCAGATTTTCCAATGCTTAAACGCATGTGTTACTCTGTGTGCTTTCTAGCCAGCTCCAAGATTATCGTTATCAGTTTGTTGGGGTCAATGGGTTTGGCCAGGTGTGCCTGGAAACCAGCCTCCCAGGTCCGAGCCTGATCTTCGTTAAGAGCCGCAGCCGTAAAAGCAATCGCGGGCGTGTGTCCAAGCTCTGGTTCAAGCCGCCGGACATTCTCCAGGAGTTCGTAACCGTCCATTTCGGGCATCGCTAGATCGCAAATTAGAACATCTGGGTGAACACTCTTGATTGCCGCAAGCGCTTCTTGCCCCGAACTCACCACGGCGATTTCAGCACTGCTGCGTTCTAGAATACCTTCCAGAAGTTCTCGCGAGTCAGCATTATCATCTACCGCCACCACCTTAATGCCTTTAAGTCTTGTATCAGGCATCCATTCATCTTTCCTAAAGGCACGCTCTTCTGGACGTTCGTCGACCAGCCCGTAGTTGGATGCTATGGCGGGCAACTCGACCTTGATCATGGCCCCGCGGCCTACTCCCTCGCTCTCGGCCACGATTGAACCACCGTGCAACTCGACAAGATGTTTGCAGATAGCCAAACCTAGCCCCAATCCGCGAGTTTCTCCGGCACTCGCTTCGTCTTGAGAGAACCGCTTAAAAATATGGGGAAGGAATTCTGGGGAGATTCCTTTGCCAGTATCTTTGACCACAACGATGGCGCTTGCTTGCGCCTTCCTTAAATGCACGGTTACCGAGCCCCCGCGGGGAGTGAATTTCAGGGCGTTACTCAAGAGGTTAGCTAAAATTTGGTGCAGCCTTGCCTGGTCTCCCCGAACCGTACAGCTGACCTCTTCTAGGACTTCAACAAAATTTTCTAGAGCAACGCCTTTTTCAGTAGCCTGCACGCGAAACGTTTCGACGCTCGTTCTAACGACCTGCTTCAAATCGACGTCTTGGAAGTCCAATGTCAGGGTCCCGGCAACAATTCGGGAGGTATCCAGGAGGTCTGAAATTAGTTCAACTAAGGTACTAGTATTACGCTGTAGCACTTCAAGTCCTTGCGCAAAAAGCGACTCATCGTTGCGCGCATCCCTCATAAGATAGGCCCAGCCTAAGATGGCGTTCAATGGCGTGCGAAGCTCGTGAGAAAGAATGGCTAGAAACTGGTCTTTCGCTCGATTAGCAGCTTCGGCCTCAAGCCGAGCATTTTGCAGTTCGATGCCTGAACGACGCTGAGATTCCAGTAGATCGCGGAGCTGATATTGGCGTGCGCGCGATTGCAGCGCGACGCGCAGCGCACCGACCAACGCGCCCGGCCGCACGGGCCGTTCAAGCACCGTTACTGCACCCCGTAGGTTCAGGACTCGCGAGCGCTGCCCTGTGATTCTCGTCGGCTTGCCCGGGGACCACGGCTCTTGATGCTCGAGCCACTCAGTCACGCCTGAATATTCCATGGGCGAGGGTAGAGATTCCTCGGTCAGCAGCAAGGCCCCGATAGAATTTCCCTCTGCTCGGAGGCACGCATAAAGCTCGGACACACTCTTGCACGGCTGGGCAACTATCCCTGCGGTTCGCAAGACCGAAACTGCCAAATCCGCATCTCTACCCATCGGGGCTAAAACGAGGACAACTTGAGAAGCACCGCTAGTCTCGACTGGCTTCAATTGCCTGTGCCTCCGGTTCCCTGGCCACCTATCGCTCCTGGCCAGGATTCCAGGACTGGAACTCCTGTGAGCACTCCTCGGAACTGAAGCAGCGGCTCACCAACCCACAATCCTTTTGCACCTACACTAAACTCGCGAATCGTGCGCTCGTGCCCACCGCTGCGTTTCTTCGCTACCGAAATTGCTTGGCGAATTGAGCCTGCCGCCTCGAAGTGGCGCAGAATTATTACAGTGTCGGCTAGATAGGTAAGGTCCAGTGGCGAGTGGAACTCATTCAGGAAGCCAGACTGAGCGAGGACCATAATGGTGACAACCCCGACTTGACCGAGATAGGTAAGCATCTCGTGCAGCTGCAGGTCGAGTATCTTGCTATCCCGCATCGCCTTGCTGTAACCGTTCAGGCTGTCGACGATCACCATGCGAACGTTTTCCCGTTCTACGAAGTTCAGCACCAAATGGGCAAACTGTCCGGGAGAGAGTTCTGCGGGATCGATCTGCTGGGCGCGCAGGACGCCATCGCGAATGAACGGTCGAAGATCGATGCCGAAGGACGTCGCTTTGCTGAGATAAAGGTCTAGATTTTCATCGAAAGTGAATAGCGCTACTTTCTCTCCGTGGGTGGCAGAAAAGTGAGCATAGGTAACGGCAAGGCTCGACTTTCCTGTGCCAGAGGGACCCATTAGCAGATTACTTGTGCCTCTGTCCAAGCCACCTCCCAAAAGGGCGTCTATTCCCTCGATGCCGCACGATAAAGGCTCGCGTGCGAAGTCGCGATGATGTTCTCCTGCTACGATTCTGGGAAATACCTTGACGCCGCCGGTCTCAATCACGTAATCGTGCGGGCCACCTAAAAAGCTGCTGCCTCGAATTTTCCGGATGCTCACTTGACGACGCTCAGCACCATATGCCAACTCATCGCGACGCAATGCGATCACCCCATGGCAAACGCTCTCCAACTGCCGATCATCTTTAGCATCGGCAGACGTGAGGTCATCCAGCAAGAGAGTTGTACACCCTCGCGCAGCCAGGAATTGTTTAACACTTAAAATTTGGCGCCGATACCGGAAGGGGCTCTGCGAAAGAAGGCGAAGCTCAGACATCGAATCAAAAACCGCTCGCCTTGGTTTGATACGCTCAACTTCGGCAAAAACGACTTTCGTGACATCATGAAGCTCAATGTCTGCGGGATCGAACAGTGTGTTTTCCACCTCTGCCGTAAGCTGCTGGGCAAAGTTCGAAAGTTCCAACACACCAATGCCCTCAAGTGACCAGCCGTGTGAGCGCGCAACCGCAAAAAGTTCTTCGCGCGTTTCTGAAAATGTGACGTAAAGACAGGATTCGCCCCTGCGGGAACCCGCCAAAAGGAATTGCATCGCCAGAGTCGTCTTGCCGACCCCGGGATCACCCTGAACTAGATAGAGTGCGTGAGAAGGAAAGCCTCCACGCAAAATGTGATCGAGCCCGCTAGTCCCCGTGTCACAACGTGCCAACGCTGTCGGTTCAGCGCTCATTGCGAAGTAATCTGTGGCAACTGATAGCTCGAAAACTTTGACTAAGCGAGGGTGTCCTGTCGAGAGCCTTGAAAACGATTACCTCTTGCGAGTCTTCGCTATCCGGCCTGAAGGAGAGAATCCGACTTTCAATCTCCAACAAAAAGTTTGAAAAGGCTCTGATTTGGTCGCTCGCTCCTTAAAGTTTGCTGACTATACGTCAAGGGATCCGCCATGGGCGGCGTCGCTGTGAGGAGTTTTTTATCACAGACACCCTACACCAACAAGGCTGGCAACCGCATCAGCAAGCTCCCTGAAAGATGGCTCAGGGATGAGCGGTCTTGAAGGTATGCATCCGGCGTTTAGTGTTTTGGCCTCGCGTTTATCTCGACCGTAGATCCGTCTCCACGCGAAGTGAGGCGATTCCGTGCTTGCTATGGTCCCACCTTGACCCCCTTTTGTTGCAAGTTTCGCCTTCCAGGCGGCCATTGCGCTGCTTCGGGACACCTCAAGAAACGGAAAATACGACACGCCAGGAAGGAGTGACCGCACGAAACGGAAACTAAAGCACGCGAGACGCTTGAGCACGAACAAGAGAAATATTCTCCCTGATTTGCGACCTTATTTGTCTTCTTGCCCGGTTTTTAGGCTCACTCTATAGCTGAATGATAAAGGACGTTATCATTCACCACAGTCGAGAGTGCAAGCCTTTACCAGAGGCTCGCCGGCAACTTGCAACCCGGGGCGCGAAAGCGCTCGATGTCTTCTACGAGGGCGCTCTGCACTCGCTGGTCAAAGCACTACTTCCTTTGCGTTTTTGTCATCGCGCCATCCGAGAAATGTTGTTTGGCGCAATTGTTCGTCCTCCGTCCATTCCGCATAAGCCACTTCGCACACCAGCCTTGGCTGAACCCGCTGAATTTTCTCTGGGATTTTCGGCGGATTTTCGACCGGCGATTCCTCAATAAAAAGCGGCTTTAGTCGATCGATTACCTCCTTCAATCCCTTTTCGCTAAACCCGGTACCGGAGTGACCGAAATAGCGCAGTCGTCCTTTTTGGTATGCGCCCGATAGCAACGCTCCAAAATGTTTGCGACTGCCTTTTTCCTTCGGTGAAACCACACACTACGAATTCCTGCTGCGGCCGAGCCTTAATCTTCAACCAATCCGGTGATCGCTTTCCTGGTCGGTAAGTGCTGGACTTTCGCTTGGCAAATATGCCCTCAAATCCTTTCCCTTTGACTAGGCGATAAAGATCGATTCCACGATTCTCGACGTAGCCGCCAACCTGGATGGCGGAAACAGAATTGATGATCTGTTCCAACCGGTCACGTCGCTGTAAGACGGTCTTCCCGGTAATGTCACGCCCATCACTCCGAAGCAGATCGAACAGATACAAGACAACCGGAGCGGTCGGTCGTTTCTGCCATTGTTGCAGTAACTGAAACCTCGCTACGCCATCCTTATCCAGCGCCACGATCTCACCATCCTGGACTGTTGACCGCAGTTTCAACTCATTGACCGTCTCCTGAATAGTCGGAAATTTCGGTTCCAGCGGTAAGTGATTGCGAGACCAGAGTCGAGCCTTACCGATCGAATCGATGACCGTTATCGCCCGATAGCCGTCGACTTTGGACTCAAAAATCCAATCAGGGCTGGCAAATGGTTCTTTCACAGAGGCAGCAGCCATCGGCGGACGAACTGAGGTAGCGGCTTGTCAGGCTAACGGCTTACTGAACGAATAAATATTTTTTAGCCGTTCAATAGTTCTTCGTTTGGCCGAGAGAGAATACCCGTTCCACCACTGATAGATACAGGTATGCGACACTCCAAGTTCCGCGGCGATTTGGTTCTTGGTGTAGCCTCGTTCGGATGCTAGCCGCTTTAGTGTTTCAATAAGTCGCTGAAAATTCTTCTTCTCTCTTGCGTAACGTTCTGGTCTGCGCTGATACAAGGATCTCCCCGAGGACATGTCGGTCAAACACCCTCGCGCCTGCTATCATGGGCAATAACTCTTTCTTGGCTTGCCTCGGCGCCATTGGACCGAGGCAAGCGAGTTCGCCACCCGATAGATCGGAACATTTCTTGGCGGCCGCGCTACTACTCACAAATGGAAAGGCAATTTTAGAGACCGGCTTCCACGAAGTAAGCCTTGTGGGCCTCTTCGATTGTAGAAGAAGCCTTTTTTGGACCTTTCCAACCCAAGAATTTGGCATTCTTTGCTGAAAAAAAAGTGGTGCTTAAAAAGAAGTGTTCGATCTCCTCACGCAAGGCACTGGGCAATTCACTAGCTCGCTCCAACTCACCGAGCCGGTCATGCCACGAGGGTATGACAATGATGCGGTCGTTCCGCTCGCGCTTACCATCTTTATCGTCCTGGTCCATTTCAACCACGCCGAGCGGCCGGCATGGCAGCAGCGCGCCGGGATACGTGGCCGATTCGTGCAAGACCAATACATCCAATGGATCACCGTCCGGAGCTAGTGTGCTCGGAACAAAACCCCAATCGAATGGGTATGACATGCCCAAAGGTAAACCGCGAGAGACAGTGAAGACCCCAAGTTCAATGTCGTACTTGAGCTTCACCAGAGACCCTTTCGGCGCTTCGACCACCGCATGAATGGAGCCTTCATTATTATAAGTTGGTAAATTTGATAGCTTATTAGAATCAACGTTTTTCATCTACTACCGCTCACAGCTTCGCCGTCCGATTCCGGAGTGGATGTGTGGTTAGGTATAGATTGGGCTTTAGCATAGCAACGGAGCTTATTTGTCATTACAATTTAAATCATTGGGGCGATCTCTGATCTTAAAGAGAGCAAAATCGGTGAAGCGGATAAACGTTACGCCTTACGCCAAGCACACTATACGTCCGGCGCGGTTTTATGAGGTCAGACCGCCGACAGGTATTGAACGATTCAGTTGCGAATCGAAATTCGTGCCGCCCAACTTCGTAGCTCCTGAACCGACAGGAAATTGAGCATTCGCTCCTTAGAGAATCCCGCTAACTGGGCAGCCGCCAATGAGAAATCCATAAAGGCGAGCTGCCATGGATGATGAGCATCGGTGCCAAGAGAAATTCGCGCACCTTCCTTTCTAGCCAATCGCAACAAACTGACTTTGAGGTCTTGCCGGTCGGCATAGCCGTCAATCTCGACTGCTTTATCGAGTTGGGCAGCTTCAGCAAAGATGCGGCTCCAGTCCGCTCGCAAACCTTCCCGGTAATTGAAAATGGGTGTTTGCGGATGGCCGAGAATGTGAATGCTTTTGTTACGCAGAGCCGCCAAATACCGGTTGGTCTGGTCTTCGGTTCGCCGAAGCGCCGAGTGAAATGAGCCAACGACAAGATCTAATTTGCTGAGTGCAGACTCGTGCATATCTGGTTCCCCTAGTGGGGAAAGGTTGACCTCGGCGGATTTCAAAATGACCAGGTCAGCGCCCTGGACTGCTAGAGCCGCATTCGCTGCGTCAATCTCATTGCCTTGTTCAACCAGTTGCTGCTCGTTGAGTCCGTTAGCGATCTTTAATCCCTTAGTGTGATCGGTGATCGCAATAAAGCGGTACCTGCGCTCTTTCGCGGCCTGCGCCATCTCCGCAACCGTGGTCGAGCCGGCGCTCCAAAACAGTATGCATGTGAAGATCTCCTCCCAGCTTCGCATACCACTTCGGGTGTGAGGCAAGAACTCGGCGAGCCTGAGCACACGTCAGAAATTCCCTCCTGGTCTGCGGCGGGCTCACAATGACAGGAGGTTCATCAATCCATTCATGTATTCTGCGGCTCAGAGATGGACCGATGCCCTCTAGTTCGGTGAGAGATCGTTTCGCGAGCACCAAGTCATATGCTTCATCCGGCCACAAAAACGCCTTGCGTGCGGCTCGCCGAAGCGGTTGCTGCAAATGGCCACTAGCTTGCTCGGCCTCCCGAGCGAAAATTGATCTCCAGGACACGACTGGCATTGCTGTTCCTGATTACATGTACGCTCGTGCCGATGATAATCACTCAAGCGCTCCAAACCATCACCAGCAATCGATGGTCGATTCCATCGATGCGCGGCGTCCGAATTTATCGAAAATTCCCGCACGATTCCTCGTCGCGAATGCTTGCGGCCGTCACTGGGGCCGCAGCATCGGAGGCGAGGAAGACCACCGAAGAAGACGAGTTCAAACGTTACTACCGCCAATAATGCGAGTTCCACTTAACGAGTCACTACGCTTTTTTTCGTTAAGGCCGGATCATCTTTTAGATCTAGTGTTTCTCCTTCGACCATTTCGTCTGAATTACCTCTAGGCGCTGCAATCGTAATCCATGATTTCGCTAACTTCGTCAATTTTTCATCGGTTTGTTTCTCTTCGTCCAATGTTGCCTGGAGGAGTTTTGCCCCGTGTTTGTCTCCAAGCATTTCGGCATGGGTCTGTGCCGACACACAACCTACGATTTCGTAATGCTCGACTCGCTGAGCGGTCGCTATTAATCCGCATCTTTTACTTCCCGATCGGCCTCCTCTTCAATCATTTCGCCGCCTTCGGCGATAAGTCCTTCCATTCCCTTGCACTCTGACCCACGTGTAAATTGTTTCCGTTAACTCAAAACTTTTCGAGACGAGCGGCATGCTCTTTGGTCCGTTCCAGATGCTCCTGAAAAACTGGCCTCAAGCTGTTTATTCTCGGCAGCTTCTGCCATTTTGAATAGCGCTCGGATGAGTTGCTGTTCGGCGCTATACAAGTCTTTCAATTCGTGAATATAGATATCTTCTAGCGTTTCGAGTTGCATTGCACCTCCCGTTCGCACGGTAAGATCCGGAAGGATTTACAAAATAGTAGCTGCTGCTCATCTCGACGTTAGTTTTTCCTGTCTTCAGGATCAGCTTTTTTCCCGCTCGTTTCGAGAATGAGCGGCTTGCTCGCACAGTTCTCCTATGCATAGCTAAGACCGCTCTGTGCCACCCACTCGAACCTAGGTTGCGTGAGAACCTGTCTTTTTCAACGCGGGATGGGAGAACCGGGAGGCTTACTGGGCGTCACAGCCCGGCAAATAGATTGAGGTACGCGGCTTTCGTGCAAAGATGCTAGCTACCCGGATAAAGGCATGAGTACTCGTCGTAAAATGCCTCCATCTAATCCCACGACACAATCTACAGGCAACGCGGTCCAACAAGCCCGTCTGCCAATTCTAAGAACCATTGGTCTTGGACTGATCACCGGGGCCGCAGACGATGACTGCTCAGCTATTGGCACTATGCATCGGCTGGAGCAAAGCTGGGCTTTCAATTCTTGTGGACGGCTCCCGTCACTTTGCCCATGATGTTCGCGGTCGTTTATTTATCGAGCAAGTTGGGGCAAGCAATAGGGCAAGGCCTGTTTTCTGTAATTCGAACCCACTACTCGCGATGGATCCTTTACCCCGCCTTGATCGGCGTGCTCGTCGGGAACACATTTGAAGCGGGCGCGGACATCGGTGGAATGGCGGCCGCACTGAATATCCTTCTACCTATTCCATTTCCTTGGATTATCATCGGGACGGCGCTCGCTATTCTCGCTCTCCAAATCTGGGGTTCGTACACTCTAATCCGAAACATCTTCCGCTGGCTTGCGTTAACCCTCTTGGCCTACGTTGGCGCGGCTTTCTTGGCGAAGCCCGAGCTGCTGCTGGTGCTCAAAGGGACCTTCTTACCAAGCATTCAGTTCAACAAAGAGTTCCTTTCTCTTTTGGTTGCTGTGATTGGCACCACACTTTCTGCCTATCTTTATACGTGGCAGTCCAACCAGGAAGTTGAAGAGAAAATTGCCAGGGGCCGCACGCAGCTCTGGCAGCGCAGGAGCCCTCAAACACTCTCGGCGAGACATCCTCGTTGGGATGTTTTTCTCTAATTTAGTAATGTACTTCATTATTCTTTCGACCGCCGCGACGCTGAACAAGGCCGGCAAAACCGATATCACTACGGCCGCCGATGCGGCCCAAGCGCTCCGGCCTTTGGCCGGCGATGCCGCCGGCCTGCTGTTCGCCCTTGGCATTGTTGGAGTTGGGTTCCTCGCCGTGCTCGTCATGACGGGTGGCGCTGCATATGATCTAGCGCAAGCAGTAGGCTGGAAGAGCAGTTTAACACTAAGCCCACCGAGGCGAAGCAGTTCTATGCTTCCATTATAGCGTTTACTCTTCTTGCAGTGAGCATGAATTTCATCGGACTAAACCCCATGAAGGTGCTGGTCTGGTCCGGTATCGTACAAGGGTTCTCTACTCCACCTCTAATGTTGTTGATCATGCTCATGACTAACAATCGAGTCATCATGGGAAGTCGCGTAAACAGCCTCGCAATAAATATACTGGGGTGGGTGACGATGATCGCGATCTTTGCCACCTCAATCGGGCTCGTCATTACCTGGTTTGTATAGCCGGTCACGGTTGGCTCTTTAGGCATGCTGCGGCTGCAAAATTTGATCTGCCCGCTTCCGAAGGTAAGATCGGAAAGTTGTGGTTCGAAGAATCTCAGAGGCGATTTCGCGCTTTGAGCGTGATCCAAAGGAAAACGTCGCAGCAGGGTTCGAGGCGACCGCCGACCATTGACCACAAAATTCAACTAGGCGCATCGAAATGGAGAGAGCAGAAATCGCTGAACTGCTTTACGACACTCTTGTCAGTTGCGGCGATGTCGAACAGCTATTTCGGTTCCTTTCGCCTAGGGTTGAGTGGATGCTTTCGGCAGCTGATCCTCAAACGCTGAGTGAGGAATCCCCTCAGAATGCCATAAATTCTAGGGAAGGGAGGGCTTCCGACGATTAGCGATTTACTTTCGCGACAGCTTGAAAGTGGTTTCTGGGGAGCTCACCGGGTGCATTAGCCATCATCAATTGGTTTTCGTATTCGGAAGGGTCCGACCGGGTGCGCCTCCCCTCGATCAACCCGCGGAAACTAACATCGCTGCCAGGCTCACATTCCACGGTTCTAAGATTATTAAAGGCCAGGTACCTATTTCATGGCCGCTAGGCTTTTAAACATGATCCCGAATCATGCCTGTTGACGCCGACGCCCATGCTGGGAGCGTGGCGACCCACTTTGTAGAAAGAGAACGATTTTTCAAAGATTGTTCCGTCATCCAAATCGAAGCCGCACGAGTGACTACAATGGATGACAAGTGTAGACGGAACGCTCGAAGCGACACTATCAGCACCCGCGTCTCTAATTTGGACAGCCGATTGTTGCGTTTCCAATCGGAACGACTCCACATGCACACCCGACGGACGGCATGAAGTTGGCAAGGCAGCTGCAGTGAAATCATCACCTCAAATATAAAACCCATCTGTGCCCTCTCGCGCGAAACATTATCGGCATTTCCGGGTGTAGCGCTGAGCGATCTACGACTTAAAGCCGGAGTGTCAGCTGACGAGAAAGAAGAATTTATGGATGAAACAACCGGTCCTGAAGAATTATCAGAAAAAATAAAAGACCAAACAGCTGAAGTGAAAGAAAACGCAAGTGCAGCCGTCGATCAGGCTCACCGGACTGCAGAGGCGGCTTTGGATGAGGCGAAGAGTACGCTGAGCGATCTCCAGTCGCTGGAAGCTTTTGTCAGAGAAAAGCCAACCCAAGCGATATTGGTTACGTTTGGGATTGGTTTCCTAATTGGTTTGCTCTGGCACAAGTGAGCTAGTCTCACTGAGTCCGGATGTCCCTTAGATTCCGGGGGCAGGAGAACAATTTTCAGGCTGCAAAATGATTGCGCTTCTTCATTGATCGACGCCTGGCGAGAGCTCGGATGGGTTCGATCAATTTATTTTGGACGCCTGGGGGAATCGCAACGGCCGAGCGCTGTCGTCTTTTGAGGCAGTGCCTGACCAACGATTGGCTCCACTACCCTGCATTTTGTGGAGCGAGACTTTGCATCGCTGAACTATCGTCACGGATGCTTCGCGGTCGTATCGAAATGGGAGGAACGTCTTGAATAACTCGTACTTGCCATCCGTTGCAACGCGTTGGGTCTTGGCAACGATTGCAGGGATCTCTTCTTCGCTCATCGGCTGAAAGGTCTTCACCGCCTCGAACGCCTGATCTAACACCTTTTGATCGTCGATTCCGGTGATTACGACAGAGGTGGGCAGATTCAAGGAATAGTGCAGACAATCAATCGGTTCGATCGCTTTATTTTTCAGAATGATCCCATCGGCCCCGCCAAAGGTTTTCATCCCAAGCACTCCGATTCTTGCTTCGACCAGACGAGGCAAGACGCGATGAACGAAGCTGCGAAAATGGGCATCCATCACATTGAGCGGCTTCTGCACGGTATCGAACCTAAACCGGTATCGAGCGGCTATCTCCAGCATGTAAAGATGCACCCGTGGATCTTTATGTCCGGTAAACCCGATGAAACGAAGCTTTCCTGCCTTCTTCGCTTCAATGAAGGCTTCCATCGCACCATCTTCGCCAAAAATCCGGTCCGGATCATCGAATCTTAGGATTTCATGATGTTGCAACAAATCAAGGTGATCCGTTTCTAAGCGGTCGAGCGAAGTCTCAATCTGGCGCATAGCTGAATCTTTTGTGCGACGTGTCAACCTTGGTCATGAAAAAAGCCTTGTCCCGATATCCGCCTTCTGCGAGCGCCTTGCCCATGCGCGCTTCGCTCTGACCTTGATTGTAGTCCCACGAATTATCCATGAAAGTGATCCCGCGATCGATTGCCTCGTGGATGAGGCGAATCGATTCTGTTTCTGGTATTGTCGGTTTAGCAAATATGGGATCCTCCAAGACCGATCGCGGACACTCGTTCGCCGGGGCTGCCAAGGAGCCGATAGAGCATCTCACCGCGCATTTCGCCGGGATCTGAGATGATGGGTAGAGTCGATGCATCGTCCTCCTCGGGTTTCCGACTGTTTGATTGGTTTTGCCCCACCCATGCGGCTCGGACGAAAACACCTATTGCAGTTAGCAATGACGTCCCGAAGATGAACTTTCGCCTGTCCACGTTTTGATTTCTCCCTGACTTACGAGAGGGTTTGCAATCTCGGTGCTGCCCGGACGTAGATGCCGACAGTTGACTGTCTCTTTTCAAGCCTCTGGCAAATGCCCTTTTGGGCCTGCTCGAAGATAACGCTCGAAAGAGGTGGAACGGTAAGTTTGCCGTCTGGGAGCCTTGCCCGTTAAACTCTCAACAAATTTGCCGATTCGCACGCTGGCTTTGGCTATTCGATTGCCTCAACCATAGACGCCAAAACACATGATTCTCTGGGATACGATTAGATCCAATAGACGCCCGTTGCGCGAAACCTGATCGTAAATGGAACCCGAAACTCTCCAAGATTTCTCAGACCTCAGAACTCGGCAAGAGCAGCAATTGTCTAATATGAGCAGACTCGGGTGGTAAAGTCGGTGACGACGTTGGCGGAAATCAAAAGGAACACCCAATGAGGAAGCTACTCGTTACCGGCTCCAGCGGTTTAATTGGCAGCGAAGTGGTAACGTTCTTTTGTCAACATGGATGGAGCGTCCATGGAATCGATAACAATATGCGGAAGGATTTTTTTGGGCCGCAGGGCGATACTTCCTGGAATCGCGAGCGGCTGCAAGCGACGCAGAAGGCTTTCCGCCATCACGACCTCGACATTCGTGATCGTGAACAGCTTCTGAGAAATTTTGCGGTGATCAAGCCATCTGCGATTGTTCATACGGCGGCGCAGCCTAGTCACGATTTAGCAGCGGTACGGCCATTCGATGACTTCGATGTCAACGCTGTCGGGACTCTCAACGTATTAGAAGCCGCTCGGCGAACTTGTCCAGAAGCGCCATTCGTATATTTATCGACCAACAAGGTTTACGGCGATGCGCCGAATCGACTGTCACTGATCGAGAAAGAGACACGCTGGGATTATGGCGATCCCGCATACGCAAATGGCATAAGCGAAGCCTTTCCAATCGATCAAGCGATGCATTCCGTTTTTGGCGCTTCCAAAGTAGCGTCCGACGTGATGGTGCAAGAGTATGGGCGCTACTTTCTGATGCCAACCTGTTGCTTGCGTTGCGGCTGCCTCACCGGCCCCAATCATGCCGGAGTGGAGCAACACGGATTTCTAAGCTATCTGATCAGGTGCAATCTGGAAGGAAAGACATACCGGATATATGGTTATAAAGGGAAACAGGTACGCGACAATATTCATTCATTCGATGTGGTTTCATTCATCGACCATTTCCTAAAAGCGCCGCGCATTGGTGAGGTTTATAACTTAGGTGGGGGGCGCGAGAATTCAGTTTCTATTTTGGAAGCGATTTCCCTGATCTCCGCGATTTCAGAAAAGGTGATGCATTGCGAGTACTTGCCGCAGAACCGGAAAGGCGATCACATCTGCTACATCTCCGATCTGACGAAGATAAAAATGCACTTTCCAAAATGGGAGGTCACCAAGGCTTTAAGAGCGATCTTTGAAGAGATTTTCTATGCGACGCTGGAAAGAAAAGGCGTTACGCATGCGACAACTTGATCGCTCCGAATATTTTTGGGCCGCCGCACGACGAGCGACCAGATTCAGGGCAACCATGGCGGTCGAGGTACGCGTTTTAATTTCAACGATCATAGCTGTTGTGAAATGGGAGAAATCGGGCCTTCGCGAAGGCCCTCAATTAAATCCAGCTTCATTTCGGGAGCCGCGTTTCCGGTGACTGGCGGGCGCCCAGTGATTTAGCAGAATTTAGAACTTAGAAACCGGGGGTGGGGAATGCTGGCTAGCTGCAGTGGCAAGGGACTCGGCGACGTAGTTGATCACCGGTGTCCAATCGCCGGATTTTGTTTGCCGGAAAAGTCGCATGGTTGGATACCACGGGGAATCGTCGCGCCCCTGCAACCATCTCCAATCCGCATTTGTATGCAACAACGTCCAGACCGGTTTGGCCAATGCTCCGGCCAGATGAGCGATCATTGTGTCCACCGATATGATCAAATCAAGCGCGGCGACCAAGCGGGCGGTAGGCCAAAGGTCGAGCGAATTGTCCTTTGGGTTGCGAAATGAAAAACCCGAGGGACCAATTTCACTTTTACCCGGACCGCGCTGGAGCTGCCAGAATGCAACGTGCGGAGTATTGCTAAGTTGGCGGAATGCGGCAAGCGGGATTGCGCGGAGCAAGTCCCAATTCCCGCCCTTCCAACATACGCCGACGTTCAAAGTTTCTGGATTTGACGGAATTTCAGCTGGATCTACCTGAAGATAAGGTAGTTGATTTGGAATTGTCTCCAATGTGGTGCGAAACGCGAAAGGCAACTCAGTTGCTTCGATCTCTACCACATCGAGCTGCTCTGCGATTGATGGTTTTTCGTCGCGTAAAGGTAGGAAGCGATCAATACCCATGGCTCGAGTAAGGATCGGAAAGAGAACCTCGGTTGCCTCAATCGTGATTGACCGAACTTGGGGACGAAGCAGTGGTACGTAACGAATAAATTGAATTGTGTCACCAAGTCCACGCCAGCAACGAATCAGGATATGCCGACCGGTGAGCGGTGTTCCTCGCCATACAGCACGCAAACCGAGATTTCGTCCGCTATAATCGATCCGGGCGGCCAAGGCACGATCGCCTTCCTGCCAAGCCCTTTCAAATTCGCCGTTGCGCATTGCCGCAGTCCATCGTTCGGCATTAGTGCGCTCAAATTCTGGGCCTGAGGACGGATTTGCACTTCCTGCGCTAACATTCATGGGGAGAATAATGTACCCACCGGCGCCCTTAATCTCGACTCGTTTTGCGTCTTTGCTATTTCAAACTCGCCAACCTGAGCCTCAATAGAGCGATCTCATAGGTCCGCTTGTTTCTGCGATTGCGAACGGATCTTACCACAAGCTTTGAACGAAATTGTATGAGTAAAGAAAAAGTACGAGTCGCTATGGTTGGAGTTGGTAATTGCGCTTCGTCCTTGGTTCAGGGGGTGCATTACTATCGCAATGCAAAGTCGCACGAACGCGTGCCTGGATTAATGCATCCGATGCTTGGCCGATACCACATCAGCGATATCGAGTTTACGGCAGCTTTCGATGTCAATGAAACGAAGGTAGGCCGGCCGTTATCTCAAGCAATATTTGCCGAACCAAATAATACAAAACGATTTGCTGATGTTCCGGAGTCGCCCGCCAGGGTATTTCGGGGTCCGACCTACGATGGATTGGGAAAGTATTTAGCTAAATCGGTCAAGGAAGCATCACTGGAGCCCGTAGACGTGGCGCAGATCTTGCGAGCAACGGGGACTGATGTGGTGGTTTGTTACCTTCCGGTGGGATCCGATCTAGCCGGTCGCTGGTATGCCGAGCAGGTCCTTCAGGCGGGATGCGCATTTGTTAACTGTGTGCCGATCTTTATCGCCTCCGATAAGGATTGGCGAAAGCGCTTCGAAAAAAGAGGTGTTCCCATCATTGGCGATGACGTTAAAAGCCAGGTCGGTGCAACTATTGTGCATCGCGTTTTGACCAGGCTGTTTCGAGATCGAGGTGTTCGCCTGGATCGGACTTATCAACTTAATTTTGGCGGCAATACTGATTTCTTGAATATGTTGGAGCGGGAGCGACTCGAGTCGAAGAAGATCTCGAAGACCCAGGCCGTGTTGAGTGAACTGGATGAGGAACGCCCGCAAGATAGCAACGTCCATGTGGGGCCGAGTGATTTCGTTCCCTGGCTAGAAGATCGCAAGTTCTGTTATATCCGAATGGAAGGCACTACTTTCGGTGATCAGCCTCTCGTTTGTGAGCTGAAGTTGGAAGTATGGGACTCCCCGAATTCGGCCGGTGTCGTCATCGATGCGATCAGGTGTGCAAAAATTGGTTTGGACAGAAAAATTGGCGGAGCACTCCTCAGTCCCTCCAGTTATTTCATGAAGACGCCGCCCCAGCAGTTCTCGGATGATGAAGCACGGCGGAAAACGGAAGCCTTCATTAAGGGCACTGAGCCGCGGTGAGGTCGAGTTGGAATCCAAGAAACCGCCAGAGAGAACCGGCGTTGGCGGGATGCTCTTCGATGAAGGGTTCGAGTGGCCAACATAGCGTCGAGTCATAGCTGCACAGAATTCCGCGAATTCTTCATTATTTTGCGGCGGACTGGTGTAATGTGGGCGCATACCACGATGCTCAGGGGTAAAGCAGAATGTGAGCGTTACCTGAAGGTCATCCAGCGCTTGCATCTGCCGGTCAAACCAAGCCAGGGCGTTCGGCCGAAAAGAATCCGCCCAACTCAGACCAGTCCGGATATATCGCACCCCTAATTTTCGCAGATGGCGAACGGCATCCAATAGCCGATGATCTTCAAAATGAAACCATTGGCAAATACCTATCTCCGGCGCGAACCGCGGAAAAATGTCGAACGACGGTTTGGCTGTTCCATCCTCCCGAAGTAACCCCATATAAAAATGCCGATAGTAAGACGAGCCGTCGCTTTCCCGATGCCGAGTGGTTGCCGGCCAGCTCTTCGGGAGATCGTAAAGGCTATACCAATGAATGCGTGGAGATCGACCGATAAGCAGCTCGCCAGTTCGTTCGAGTCCGAACACTTGAACTTCTTCCGCACCGAACGTAGATACGCCAACTTCGCTGATCCAGACCGGCAGATCTGTTACGGAATAGATTTCTCGGAGCTTGTTTGGCCATTCATGGATTGTCCAATGGTTCCAATCGAGCGGAAATCCGTGCACCGCGACGGCATCGACGTAGCGCAAAACACCCTGCAGCTGTAAGTTCAGCATGAAATCCGGGTCGATCGGCGAAATTCCACCGAGGACTTTGACCAGTCCCGGACTTTCCGAGTTAATGGCTTCGGAGGAGAGCTTTACGAGATTACCAAACAGTCGCCACTCAGGATCAAGCTCGAAGTCCCAATGTGATCGGTTGTTCGGCTCGTTCCAGATCATCACCGCTTCGACCATTTTAGCTTTCCTCCAATGGTTGCCGGAGAGCGGAGGAGTACCCGAAACATTCTGAACGGCTGCATATCAAGATTTCATCTTCCGGATGTCGTATGATTGTAAACCCAGCGCTGCGGAGCATGGCCATTGCGCAAGCTAAATTTGGTATCCACCAATTAGTCCCGTCTGCAGCATAGTTGTTTTCGATGAAATACAGCGCGGGAAATCCTGGTTGCTCAAATATCGCGCGTTCCCAAAAATCGTAGTCAGACTGCAAAGATAAAATATCTCGTGATCCTCTCGTCATTGATTGGAATAAAAGAAGATCTTTGGCGACGTGTTCGTGAATGATATCGAGCGCCAGTAGTGGGTGTCGTAGGTGATAAAAGACACCTAAAAACAGCACTACATCAAACTTCTCGCCAAGTTGGGCGAGATCGTAAACCGATAACTGGACGAATTCGATCTTCAACCCCAAGACTTCGGCTGCGAGTTGACCTTGAGCCAAATATTTCTCCGCGTCATCGACTGCAACAACCCGGTCGGCGCCGCGTCGTTTCATTTCGAACGAATAGAATCCTGCGTTACAGCCAATATCAAGGACCGATTTCCCAGTCAAATCGCTCGGAACAGCGTGAGCGAACTTTTCCCATTTAACTCTTGGATAGTCTCCAAGATAATGATTGGGAGCTGTCTGGATACCGCCGAGATTCAGGTTGTGAAACCAATCACCCAACTCCCGAATCCTGCGCTCGAGCTCCGGACCCTGATGATGAGGGGGTACGACTAACGAGCTCATTGGACTTTGGCTAAGGGTTTACGATCCTAAACGAGTTTCATCTTTTAAGCGGCCAGCTCAGAGCCGGTAAGAAGATCTGCCACGTGCGCTTCGAGCTGTTCACTTCGCTGTTGCGGAGTGTGCTCCCGCAAAAACCGCTGACGTGCGGCTTCTCCGATTTCTGTGCGCTTACTATCCGGCATGGTGGCAATGATTCTCGACACTTCGGCCGCCGACGTCGCGACGAGGATCTCTTTTCCCGGCTCAAAAAAAGTTTCTAAACCTCTCCATTTGTCTGTGATGATGGCTGATCCGCAAGCAGCCCCTTCGAATAGTCGAACGCTTGGAGCGAAGCCGGCGGCTGCCATCGGCCCTCGCGTCAGATTTAAGGTAAATCGTTGACTGTTGTAGAAGGCTCGATGTTGCGCCGAGGAAAGGTGCTGAATCCGTACGAGGTTCGGCGGCCAACAGATTTCTGACGGGTAGAGAGAACCAGCCACAACGAACTGTCCCTTTGGGTACATTGCTGCCGGGGTCAATAACAACTCCTCGAACGGACGATGGCGATCCGGGCTATAAGTTCCGATATAGCCCAGGTCCCACTGTTTGGGCATTGGCTGTGGGTAGTACACACCAAAGTCGGCGGTGCAATAAAGCGGACGAGCGAGTTGGACCCCAAACTCCGTTCTCAATTCGTCGAGTAGCGGCCCGCCAGTGAAAGAAAGATAGAGATGGAAGCGAGATACCAGTTCCGGCGATAGATATTCTAAATCGCCGATGCGCAATTTTGCTACTGTGACTGGCGTATCAAGATCATAAAAAGTAACTGGACTCTGAGCGTTCTGAAAAATAAACTTTGCGACGGCAACTCCTTCAGGAACGTAGGATCCAAGAATCACAAGGTCGGCGGAGTGAATTTCACGACGAAATCGGCTTTTCAGGTCCGGTAAGTCCTTATAAAGACCTAACTCACAGAAATCCGGTTTAGCCATGTCTCGATGACTGGCGTACCATTCGACATCGCGTTCCAGAAATAAGACCTCGTGCCCTCGATTCGATACCGCACGCAACAATGAACGATAGGAAGTCGCGTGGCCGTTGCCCCAAGTCGATGTGATAGAAAGTCCGAGAATGACAATATTCATGGTATTGAGCGTAAATTAAGAGCAGACTCGAATTGTCCGGCCCTTTGATCATAGGTGTGATCGCAGATCGCGCGCCGGTAAGCGGCTTGGCCGATGGCTCGGGCGCGCAGCGAACTGATGGAATGCAGGATCTCCGCAACCTCTGCGCCATTGTGGGCCACGAGAATCTCTGTCTCCGGCTCAAAGAAATCCTCGATTCCATCCCAAATATCGCTGAGAAGACAGGCTCCGGCACCGGCTGCTTCAAAAATCCGTGTCGCAGGTGAGTAGCCGTTTCGTGCCATGCTATCGCGACAGATATTCAGAACGACCGAAGCACTGCAATTAAAAATGTTGTGATCAGAGGTATAGAGATGACCTAAATAATTCACGTTGTCGGACATTTGTTTGCCTGCCCAGCCGTTGCCAGCGAGCAAAAAGCGCTTATCCGGGCAGATTGCAGCCGGTTGGAAAAAATACTCGTCCGCGCGCGCTTCGCGATCTGGTAGTCGATTTCCTAGGAAGCTCAGGTGCGCCCAATAATCTCTTGAGGCTGGTACCGGATGGTGAGTCGTTGGATCCAAACCATTGTAAATCGGATGGCAAACGCGCGCTCCGAGTAGTTCGTATGTTTTGATTACTGGCTGTCCGCCACCATAAGTAAAGATAGCATCATATCGCGGAATCAATTTTCTAAATGGATCACTCGGACGATTTAGGACGCGTTCCAACGTCGCCGGCGCGTCCACATCCCAAAAAGCAACAATTTGTGAGCCTCGCCGATAGTCCAAGACCGCTTGCTCCAATAGCTCATCAAAAATGCCGACGCCGCTCGTTTTGATCACCAAATCTGAGTCGCTCGCCAATTCGACCTGGCGCAGAGTCGCCTCGCTAGAATCTGGATAGACGATAGCGGTTACCCAAGAAGGATCTTCCAAGTCCCGATGCTTTTGTCGTTCAAAGGCATCCGGTTCATAAAAAGTGACTCTGTGTCCTCTAGCATGAAGTGAGCGGATCAAACCGCGATAGTAGGTGGCGGCTCCGTTCCAATAAGCCGATAGAATGCTGGAACCGAAGAAGGCGATTTTCATAATCTCGCCAACTCCGGTTTGGATTGTTCATAAGTATTGAGCAATTCGCAGTAGGCTTTGAAGTAGCGCTCTCCAACCTTCTCCGGCTGCAGCTTCTCCGCTCTCTCAAGGGCCCGCTGCTCAAATTCGCCTCTCAACTTTTCGTAATCGATGAACTCTTGCAGGACATCTTGCCACGCTGATGCATCCTCAGGGGGGATTAGTATGGCGGCACCAGTCCAATTCTCTCGAAAACTGGGAATGTCGCTGAGGACCAACGCACAACCGGAAAGCGCAGCTTCTAAAACCGTCAAACCGAATGGCTCGTAACGTGCTGGAGACGCGTAAATTGGAGCCGTCGCCAAAATTGCCGCCAACAGTTCATCTGATAAAGACCGCAAGATTCACCGGCAGCATAAACTGGCCAGCTCAGATTCGAAGCGATTGCTTCTATGAGTCGCACATTTTTCGCTTCGTCCCACAGTCTGCCGGCAGTGAGAATGAATTCCTTCTTTTTCCTCGGGCGGCGGTACAGGCGGACGCAGCCGTTCGGAATTACTTTGGTTGGTCCGATCAGGCGATATTCTTTGTCGATTGCTGCCAACATGGCGTGTGACGGCGCAACTACCAGACTCGCTTGGTGGAGACCTCTCGACACTCGCTCAGTATATTCATTGAAAGAGGATGGAGCAGGTCTTCCCTTAACCGCGGCCCACCATGACCTGACGCAGGAATGAGCGACCACCATCGTCGGAACATTCCAGGAAAGACTGGCATGGGTGAAGCCGTTGAGATGAATGAGATCAGGCTCGAACGTGCGGGCCAAGGA
>WNFL01016616.1_pt3 | contig 22200 bp, 19 predicted proteins | sample 5400361 | NCBI WGS metagenome assembly WNFL01 (sample SAMN13153351, study PRJNA577476) | soil metagenome | isolation source: 40 cm soil on Douglas fir-dominated hillslope | place: USA:California | collected 2013-09-17
CCGCCTCTGGCGCGCTGAACTCGTAGGGTCCGCGGTACACGTTGGGCACGCGCTCCCAATTGCCGTGCGGAGCGGGACTCGGCAACGACCACTCGAGCCCGTTGTCGTGCCAGGGGTTCTGCTCCGCCTTTTTCCCCCGCTTCAGGCTCCAAAGGAAGTTGAAGAGAAACAGCAGCTGCGCGGCGAACAGCGCGAACGCGGCGATCGAGATGAACTCGTTGAGCGGCTGCATCCCCTTCAGGAAGTCGTATTGCGTCGGGTCGTAAATCCGTCGCATGTGACCGGCCATCCCAAGGATGTGCATCGGGAAGAAGGTCAGGTTGTAGGTCACGAACGTCAGCCAGAAGTGGAGCTTGCCGATCCGTTCGCTCATCATGCGGCCGAACATCTTTGGATACCAGTAGGGGATCGCGGCGAACAACGCGAACAGCGATCCCCCGAACAGCACGTAGTGGAGATGGGCGACGATGAAGTAGGTGTCGTGGATGTGCATGTCCACGGGCGTCGCCGCCATGAACACGCCCGACAGCCCGCCGATCGTGAACATCGACACGAAGCCCACCGCGTTCAGCATCGGCACCGTGAAGTGCAGATTCCCGCGCCACATCGTGCCGAGCCAGTTGAATACCTTGATCGCCGACGGGACCGAAATGAGCAGCGTGGACACCATGAACGTCGACCCGAGGGTCGGGTTCATGCCACTCATGAACATGTGGTGGCCCCATACGATCCAGCCGAGGAACGCGATCCCCACGATCGCAAACACCATGGAGTGGTAGCCGAAAATCGGCTTGCGGCTGCCGTTCGCGATGATGTCCGACACCATGCCCATCGCGGGCAGGATGAGGATGTAGACCTCGGGGTGCCCGAAGAACCAGAACAGGTGCTGCCACAACAGCGCCTGCCCGCCGGCGAGGGGATCGAAGAAGTGCGTGCCGATCGTCTGATCGAACAGCAGCATGATCGCGGCGCCCTGCAGCACCGGCAGCGCCAGGACCGCAAGGATCGCCGTGATGAAGATGGCCCACACCGACAGCGGCAACCGGAACCAGCTCATCCCCGGCGCGCGGTGATTGATCACCGTCGTGATGTAGTTCACGGAGCCGAGCACAGACGAGAGCCCGAGTACGACGATCGACACGCACCACAGCATCTGCCCGTACGTCGCGCCCGAGAGGTCGGGCCGCGCCGACAGCGGTGCATACATCGTCCACCCCGCCCGCGCCGCGCCGTCCGGCACGAAGAAGCCGGCGACCATGATCAAGCCGGCGGTGAACGCGAGCCAGAACGACCACATGTTGAGGCGCGGGAACGCCATGTCATGCGTCCCGATCTTCAGCGGGATCAGGAAGTTGGCATAGACGCCCATGAGCAGCGGCATGATGGCGAAGAACACCATGAACGTGCCGTGCATCGTCACGAGCTGGATGTAGTACTCGGGCAGGATCACCCCACCCGACGTCATCGACTCGGGGAGGATGCCGCCGCCCGGAAGCGGCTTGCCCGGAAACCCGAGCTGCCAGCGGATCTGCATCGCCATCAGCCCGCCCAGCAGCAGGAAGAAGAGGCTGACGAACAGGAACTGGATGCCGATGATCTTGTGGTCGGTCGAGAAGATGTACTTCCGCCAAAAGCTCATCGGCTCATGGTGCACCTGCGTCGGAGCGTGAGCGACCGTCGTCATTCGGAGCCTCCGGCGGCTTGTTGGGCCATCCAGGTCTTGAACTCCTCAGGCGTATGCACCCACACACGGGCGCGCATCTTGTAGTGACCCATCCCGCACAGCTCCGCGCAGCCGATCTCGTACTCGCCGGTCTTGGTGGCCTGGAACCAGGCGTTGATCGTCAGACCGGGCACCGCGTCCTGCTTGAGGCGGAACTGGGGGATATAGAAGGAGTGAATCACATCCTCCGACGTGAGATGCACCACGATCGGCTGATCCACGGGCACGTGCAGCTGGTTGCGCAGCGTGAAGTCGTCCGCCGTACCGAGCTGGCCGTCGGGCCCCGGGTAGGTGATCTGCCACTCGAACTGTTTCACGTGGACGCCGATCCCGTAGGCGTTCTTCGGCACGCTGTCGCGGCCCTTGATCAGCACCCAGTAGTGGTTGCTCACGATGCCCAGCGCCACCACCGTCACGGCGGGGATCGAGGTCCAGATCACCTCAGCGCGGGTCGAGCCGTGCGTGTAGAACGCCTTCCGGCCCGGGCGCGCCCGGTACTTCACGGAGAACCAGAGCAGGCCGACCTCGACGATGACGAGCGCGATCCCAGTGATGATGAGAATCGCCAGGAACAGCCCGTCGATCGGTCCCGCAAACGTCGACGCCGCGGTGGGGAGCCACCAATGCATGATGCCCGTTCTCCTCGCGCCTAGTGCGCGGCGAAGGTGAAGTCTTGCGTCTTCGGGGCCGCGCCGGCGATGGTGACCGTCGCCGTCTGGGTGCCGTACTTCTCATGCCAGGCCTCGATCGTGTACGTCCCGGGCGGGAGGCCCTTGATCGAGAAGCTGCCGTCCGCCCCGCTCACGGCGTAGAACGGATGCGGCAAGACGCCGAGGAACGCGTTCATCCAGCCGTGCACGTTGCACTCGAGCGCCACCATCGCCTCGGGCGCGGCAAACGTGCGCATCGTCTTCATGCCGGCCGAGGGCTGGCTCACGTTGAACGGCCGGTTCTTGAGCGCCTTGGCTTTGATGTTGTGCAGCACGGGGTCGGAGTTCTGGATCTCGAAGTTCTGCCCCACCATGACCCCGAGCACGTGCGGGTGGTAGCGGCAGCCGTTCTGATCGAGCACCACCGGCGTCGCCGGCACAGGATAGGTGGCACCCGCGGGGAGTCCCGCCTTTACGTATACGAACACGTTGGCGAGCGTGCCGTTGGCGTTCACGATCACCGTCTCGGCGGTCGGAGGCGCCGGATACTTCGCCTGGCACGAAGCCTCCTCACTCATATCAATGCGCGGGTTGGTGGGCTTGGTGCCGGTGAACTTGATCTTGCCGCTGATCGTGGCCCCCGCCTGGACCGCCTGGGCCGTCTGCCGAACGGTCGACGCCCCGATGACGGCGAGCAGGAACGCCCCACCGATCACGCTGAACAGTCTACGATTCATTCAACCCTCCCGAGGAAGTCGCTGCGCGCGCCGGACGACGAGCATGCCGAGCGCCAGGGTCAGCGCCATGGCGATCACCGGCGAGATGAACACGCTTGCCGGCGTCGGCTCGTCGAGGGCGAGAAAGTACCAGGTGCTGACGGCCATCCGCGTGCCGTGCTCTCCATTGGACCCGTCCCACGCGAAGAAGGCCACTGGAATGGCCCGGCCGGTTCGGACCTGAAGCTCGTGTGCGGTGTCGGCCGTGGCAAGGGCGCGGGCCAATACGACCCGCCATTCGCCGTGGTCGTAAACCGCTTGCGCGCCCACAGTTCCGCCGCCCGCCAAAGGATCGAACCGCTCCAGGCCTCGCGCGACGCCTGCCACTGCGCCCCCCTGACTCGACCAGCGCCACTGATACACCGGCCCGTTGGCGTTGCCCATCAGGAAGTACGGCCGCTCCATCCCTTCAGGGATCTTGAGGGGAAATTGCACGACCAGCTGGTCGGGCCACAGCCCGGGTTGGGCCGTAGAGTCGTCGCTCGCGATCGCCGCGAACACGCGACCCATATGCGCCATCCACGCGGTGTCGGGGCTGCGAGAGCGATCGTCCCACACCACGCGCAAGGCCAGTGAGTCCTTTGTATGCACCGCTTGCACCCATACGCCGCTCACGGCCGGAGAGAACCAGCGGCTCTTCTTGATGACCTGGCCGACGAGGGGGAACCAGTAGGCGTCTACCCGGGTCCAGGCCGAATCCCCGGGCGCGCGCGGCAGGGACCCGGCGATTTGCGGCGCCCGAACCACATCGCGGACCGCAGGCACCTCGGCGGGCGACAGGCTGCGCACGTACTGGGCGACCCGCCACAACTGCTGGTCCGTGAGGAACTTCTGCTCGAGCAGATCGCTGAACGACGGCATCGGCGTGCCGTCGAGCCCGGTGCGCAGGCGATGATAGATGTCCTCGACTGTGCCGCCACCGTTGAAGCGCCAATTCTGGCCCAGGTCCGCGGCGAAGATTGGCCGGCCGGCGTCGTCCTTCAGCGTGGGCGCCGAGGCCCCGTCGCCCCGGCCCTGGTCGCCGTGGCACTTGCGGCACCCGATCGAGTCGTAGAACTGTCGCCCGATACGAATGGCGTCGGTGCCGCCACCCGGCGCCTTGCCGAAATCGAGCAGCTGGGGACGCTGAGTGGTGTCGGCGAAGTACGGGCTGAACGTCTTGATATACGCCACTACCTCACGGCGCTCGCGATCGGAGAGCCGAGTCTGCCAGGCAGGCATCGCGGTACCGGGCAACCCTTGATCGATGGCGCGCAGCAGGTCGGCGTCGGTCGGGAGCTGACCGCTGGGCGTCGAGCGTATCTGATACAGGGCGTTGCCCGTGAAGTCGCGCGGATGGGGCAGCATGTAGCGGGCCGCCTCGCCATCCCCCGCCCCGTTGTCGCCGTGACAGCCGGCGCACCACTTGGTGTAGACGACCTTGCCGGCGGTGGTGTCTTGCGCGACAAGGGAGAAGGGAGATGGGAGAAGGACGATCGCGATCGCCATGATGACGACGGAACCGCACCTCACGCTGCGAGCCGTCACGGACTTTTCCCTTCTGCCTTCTCCCAGGTTCTGGGCTTCCACCCGGTCTGATCGTACAAGAAGAGAATGACGGACCAAATCTCTTCTTCCGAGAGGAAGTCCTCCCAGGCCGGCATCGCCGAATTCCACGGCGTGCCTTCACGCGGCAGGCCGGGCCCGCCCTTGGAGACGCGCCAGAATACGAAGCTCTCCGTCAGCTGCGCGATCGTGCCGTTGTCCTGGAAATTGAGCGGGATCGGGTTGAAGCCATTGGCGTAGTGGCCTTGACCGTCGAGATGATCGCCGTGGCAGGGAATGCAATTTTGGTAGTACACGCGCCGCCCCACCGCGAGATGCTGGGCGAGCTCGGCACCCTGCGCGACGCGCAGCGGGTTCTCGAGCCCCGCCAGCGTCATGGTCTTGCCGCGGAACGTGATCTGGGCCGGAGGCGCCGGGTGAATCGACCGCAGGTTCGGCGGCGCCGCGACCGAAGCCTTGACCTGACTGTAGGTGAGCCCGCCGACGAGGAGCGTCACCGCTCCGAGCAGGCCCGTTCGGATCGTCTTCAGTCGCGGCTCGATCAGGACCGCGTGCAGCGGCTCCTTGAAGCGCGTCCATCTGGCTTCGTCGTCGCTGACCCAAATGAGGAGGCCGACGAAAATCGTCGCCATGTACTGCAGCACCACGCTCTTGGGCACCATGGCGCTGCCCGGCAAGAGCGGAATCCCGAAGACGACCGCGACGTAGGCCAGCACCAACAGCCCGGCCGCTTGCCAGAACGGGTGTCGCAGCTTGCTTCTCACTTGTGGGCCGCCAGAAAGCTCACCAGCGCTTCAAACTGCTTCGCGGTGAGCTGATCGCCGAACGTCTTGGGCATGATCCCGGCGAACTTCTCGAATCCCTTCGTCACCTTGGCGTCGGGCAGCAGGATCGCCTCCCGGATGCCGGCCGCGTTGAGCCGCCCGCCGACGTGCGTCAGTTCGGGCCCGATCGCCGCACCCTCGCTCCCGATCTTGTGGCAGCCGATGCATCCGGCGGCGTGGATGATCGCCATCGGATCGGCGGAGCCGCCGGCAATGCCAGCGGAGGGTGTCGAGGATGTCGAAGTTGTGGAGGTTGTCGAGGCCGGGATGTCCGATGCACTTACCGTGATCGTCCCGCCCTCGGACTCGAGGAACGCGATCACCGCCCAGATCTGCTGGGGTGAGAGGGTGCGGGTCATGTCGGGCATGATCGGCTCGTACCCCTGGACGACGAAGGCGCGCGGCTGCGTCAGCGATTCGTACAGGTACGCCTTGCAATCCTTCCCGGACTCGCGCTTGCCGCAGCGCGCGCCGATCGGGCCCTGGCCCTTCTCATCGGTGAGCAAGTTGGGCGCGCGAGTCCCCAAGCCATGGCACGTGGTGCACCCGCCGATGCCGGTGAAGACCTGCTCGCCCGCCTGGACGAGCTGCTCCGGCGTGACGTCGGCGCCGAGCGTGAGGGCGTGGGGCACCTCCGACTGCACCTGCGGGATCTCGTTCGCGATGAGCGTATAGAGCGCCAGGGTGCCGAGCACCACACCGAGGATCTTGAGGTTAGTGGCCCGCATGCCGCCCCTCTTTCCCCGCCGGCACGAACGTGGACTTTTCGGCGAGGCCACCGAGCCAGAAGATGAACCCGACGAGCGACAGGAAGATGAGCACGCACACGCTGATCATGATGGCGGCCTGCCCGAGTGCGGGCGTCGCGGCGTACTTGGTGGTGTCCTGCAATACTTGCCACACGTGCCAATGCTGGCGGATGCCGCTGCGGGCGAAGCCCATCAGCCCCATCAGCCACGTGAAGGTGACCGCCAGGATGAACAAGGCGTACTGTGAGCGGGGCGGCATCTTCCCCCACTGGATCGCCCCGAGCGACTGGGCGCCGCGACCCAGCATCACGTCGATGATCGTCACGAACACGATGCATGACAGCACGGCGCCGACCTGATAGACGCTGAAGCCGATCCGGACGATCGCCTCGACGAAGTAGCCGCGGATCCCGAAGAACAAGACGATCGCCGCCGCCACCGCGAACATCCCCCCCTGGATGATGGTCCCGGCCCGTGCCCAGGGCACGACCGGGCGGGTGTTGGCACGACGGTAGAGCAGGAACGAGAGAAACGTCGTGAGGATCATCAGATTGACGGCGGTGTTCTTGGCGCTCATCACGCCCAGCGCGCCGAGGAAGGGGTGGTGCGATCCCCCCATCGCCGCCAGCTCGCGCGAGTCGGCGATCATCGTGTGCGGCGTGCCCCACACGAGCGCGCCAAGCACGAGCACGACCAGCAGCCACTTGGTGTAAGGGCGGAAGCGCTCGGCGCCGGGAATCCGCCCCATCCCGACCCAGAGATAGTAGTTGCCCGTCAGGAACAGTACCGCGATGAGGAACGCCTGGATCACCCACAGCCAGCTCATGAACCCGCCCATCATCGTGATGCCCATCGACTGGTCGTACTGGTAGATCTCGCGGCCGAGCCAGTAGCCGGCAAACGGCAGCACGATCAGCGCCGAGATCGCGATGAAGTTCCCGACGTAGCCCATCCAGTCGTAGTGCGCACGCTCCTCGTCGGTCTTGGCGGCCAGGAAGCGATAGCTCGCGTACGCGCCGACGATCGCGCCGCCGAACACCACGTTGCCGATCAGCCGGTGAATGTTGATCGGCATCCAGGTGTGGTTGAGAATGGCGTGCCACAGCTTGATGGTGCGCGGATCGGTGTCGGGCGTGATGTCGCGCGGCGGGGTCATCATGTAGGTGAGCCACGAGTCAGCGATGAACATCACCAGCGTGCCCCACAGGTTCAGCAGGATGCCGAGCCCCCAGTGGCCCCATTTGGCGCGGCCATACTTCCAGCGGTCCCAGCCGTAATAATAGAGGTAGAGCGTGAACGACTCGAAGAAGAAGATCGACACGTACACCCACATCGAGACGCCGAAGATCGTCGTGAGGTACGCCCAGAGCTTCGAGTACAGCGTCGCGAGGAGGAAGACGAGCACGGCCCCCCAGATCGCCGTGGCGCTGTAGGCGATGAGCAGGAGCCGCGTGAACTCCTTGGCCAGCCTGTCGTAGCGCTCTTCCTTGCCGAAGATGCCGATCGCTTCCGCCACCACGGCGAACATCGGCACGCCCAGCACGAATGCCGCGAACATCAGGTGGATCTCCGCCGCGATCCACACCGCCGCGCGGCTCCCGATGACCGGGAAGTCGCGATAGGCGGGGATGCTGTCCGTCGCCGCCTGGAGCAGATACGAGCCGTCAGCCATCAGCTGTCAGCCACAAAAAAGGGGCGTTTCTTGGAGAAATCCACGGGCATCGCGCCACGGATCTCCGTGAGCAACTCCGGCGTGACCTCCGCCAGCCCCCGCTCGCGCGCCCAGTCTTCCACGCGCTTCATCACGACCCCGCGAACGAACGACGGCACGCGGTCCATACGCGCGCGGGCCGCGTCGCTCCAACGCAGGGCGGGGGCGAACTCTTGCCCGTAGGTGAGCTCGCGCGCCCGCTCGACCACCGTCGCTCCGGGCGCGGGCTCATACACGCACGAGGGATCGGCGGCGAGCACGTCGCCCTCGAGCGCGAACGCTCGCGCGCGGCAGCCGCCGCAGAGTTTCCGGTACTCGCAGCGCCCGCACTTCCCACCCAGGGTACCCTCCCGCAGCTGCCGGAACAACGGTGCCTCGCGCCAGATCTCGCCGAAACTCCGGGTGCGCAGATCGCCCGCGACTTCGGGGAGATAGGGACAGGGCGTGAGCTTGCCGTCGGGCGTGATGCGGCAGTACTGCGTGCCGCAGGGGCACCGGGTCTCGTAATTGAGCAGCGTCGAATCGGGGTCCGCCTGGTGCACGTGGCGCATGAAGTGCGGCGCGCACTTGGCGCGAACCAAGAGCCGGCCGCGGTAGTCCTTTTGCCAACGGGCGAGGTCGGCGAGGACGGCTTCGTATTCCGCAGGCGCGAGATCCGAGAGACCGGCGCCCCGGCCCGTCGCCACCAGGAAGTAACAATTGAACGCCACCGCCCCCTCGTCCGCCGACCAGGCGACGAGCCGCTCCAGCTCGGCGCGGTTCCCCTTGGTCACCGTCGTCTGCACGATGAAGTCGAGCTTGTGCTCTCGCAGGCGCCCCAGCGCCGCGACCGTGTCGCCGAGTGCCCCCTTGCCGTGACGGAAGTTGTCGTGGTAGGTGGGCCGCAACGAATCGATCGAAACGGCGACGCCGCGTACGCCCGCCTGCTGCAGCGCGGTGATGCGCTCCTCGGTCAGCATCGTGCCGTTCGTGCCGACGACCACCGTCGCGCCGCGGCGCGACGCATACGCCGCAATCTCGGTCAAGTCGTCCCTGAGCAGCGGCTCACCGCCCGAAAGGATGAGCATCGGGGCGGGGTTCACGGCCAGCAGCTCGTCCACGATACGCAGGCACTCGCCCGTGGACAGCTCCGACGTTGCGCTCTCGTGCGGCCCCGCTGAGATGTAGCAGTGGGCACACTCGAGATTGCAGCGCCGCGTGAGGTTCCAGGCGACGACGTGCGGGACGTAGCTCACTGCAGCAGCTTCTCCACCGCCCGCTTCGCGTCCTCCGGCGTCACCGCCTTCATGTCCACCGGGCACTTGTCCATTTTCTCTTCGATGTCGCGGATCGGGCAGCGGGTGATCCCCTGCGCCTTCGCTTCCTCGATGAACGCCCGCATCTCAGGCGACAGCGCGTCTTTGCCCTCGGCTTCCGCGCGGATCTGCTTGGCGCGTAGCTCCGTGAACATCACCATCATCGTATCGATATCGAACTCGTCGGCTTCGATCATCGCCTGCTTGTTGTCGTCCATCACGTGGGTGGTGACGCGCCAGATGTCGTGTTTGCGCGCGAAGCGCTCCACCGTGTTGCGGGCGAGGGGGCGCGCGATCAAGGGCACGAGCTGCAGGCGCTGCCAGCCTTCCTCCGTCCATATGATCGGGTCCGTGATCACCCGCTCCCGCATGCTGACGTTGCCCGTCACGGGGCATTTGGTCTCGATCATGGGAACGGCGGGGACGGCGTCAGCATCGTGACCCTGCACTTTCGTCGCCTGCATCTGCTCCGTCGCCTTCACTTCCGCGAGCGCAATCTCTTCGGCGTTGCCGATGCCCATGATCAGCTGCATGTGCGTCGGCAGCAGCTTCTGGATCGCCTCGTCGAGCCACTTGTTCGTCACCGTCGGCGGCGGGCCGGCGTTGCCCACCTTCTCGAGCACGTACTCTTCGACCGCGCGGCGGGCGATGCCTTGCGCGAACGGCGGCACGCGCAGGATTCGCACTTCCGCCTCCGGCGCCCAGGGGAGGCCCGCCTGGCCGTCTTCCTCTATCCAGGGGATGTCTTCCGGCCGCACGCCGACCACGCCCACCAGGAGCACGGAGCACGGAGCAAGGCGCACGAGGTTCTCGGACTGAGAGCCGAGCTCGGTGTTCTCGATGCGGTGTGCGCCGTGCCGCCCGAGAACCAGGAGTGTCGGCTTGATCTCTTCCGCCCACTGCATGATTACCTGGAACGGTTTGCCGATGAGGATCTGCGTCTTGACCGGCACGCCCTCGAACTGCTGCGCCATCACCTCGGCGCGCTTCAGGTTCGCCTGGCACAGCTTGAGCAGGCCCTTGTCGATGATGTTGTTGTGCAGCTCTTCCTGCTCTTCGAACTTGAAGACCTTCGACGCCTGATAGGACAGCACGTCCTTGATGTTGTGGAAGACGACATGGTGATACTCGACGTCGAACGCGCTGCACACGTAGAGCGAGCCGCCGAACGTCTGCGCCAGCTCGAGCGCCGCCTTCATCGCCTTGTAGCTGTAGGACGAGCCGTCGACGCAGACGAGGAAGCGTCCGCCGTCCAGGGGCCGGTCGTCGCGGACGATCAGCACGTCCTTCTCGACGCCGCGCAGCACGCGGGCGACGACGCCGCCGAGCTGCGAGAACTGCTGGCGGCCGAGCCCGTGCGCGCCGACGGCGAGCAGGTCGTACTGGCGGCCGGAGGAGCCGACCAGACGGGCAGCCGCGTCTTCGTCCTCGGCGACGAGCCGGCCGTTCTCACCCAGCTTCACGTCGCTGCGGACCTTGTCGCCGCCGTCGTAGCCGGCGGCGCGGTTCGGGTCGAACCCGATCAAGCCGGGGAGCCGTCCGGCGCCGCGGTTTACTTCGTTGACGATTTCTTCGTAGTTGATCCCCTCGAGGAGTTGCCGAGTCAGGGGAACGCCCGCCGCCTCACAGCGCTTGCCCATCTGGTCGAGAAAACTGTCCGCGATCAGCTGTAGACCCTTCTCGATCAGTTTGTCGTGGATCTTGCGCTGTTTCTTGATCTCTTCGGGAGTCTGGAACTGCGCGGGAAGGCCGGTCTCGAGCTGGCGGAAGCGGACATCGTGGAGGCGGGCGGCATAGACGTGATTGCCGGTGATGCGCCCGCCCGACTTTCTGCACAGCTCGAGGGCCCGGTCCACCGCCCAATCGGAGTGCTGCGAGTTATCGACCGGAACGAAGATCTCGCGATACACCGGCGTCTCCTAGGGCGATGGGAGGGGGAGGTATCGGCAATGCATATGCGGCATGGCGTTGACCCTGTCAAGGAACTTGTTCACAAGCTCCCGGGAACGAGTTGCCCGCCGTCTTCGTCCCAAACTGTAATCGCGTCCACCGGGCACACGTCGCAGGCGCGCAACAACCGCTCACGGTCTACCCGCTCGGGGGTCACGAATACCGCGGTACCAGTGTCGTCGAGGACGAACGCCTCGGGAGCCTCGGTCACGCAGTCCGCGAATCCTACGCACAGGGTCCGGTCGATGCGGACGCGCAGGCCTCCGACGACCCGTTCTTCGAAGTCGCTCACATCCCTTCCAGTCCCAACTCCGCACGGGCGGTATCCATCACCGCGGGCGTGATCTCCGCGATGCCGCGCTCCTTGGCGTAATCCGCGTAGATCCGCTTCACCATGCCGCGCACGAAGTTGGGGACGCGGGCCAGACGCGCCTCGGCGTCCGTCGACCAAGCGGGTGTGCCGTTCCCCCGTCCCCCGTCCCCCGTCCCCTCTGCAAAGGCGTCTTCGCGCCCCGTCGATACCATACTGCGCACGGTCTGCAGCGGTTGCTCGGGAACGGTCCGCCCCCCGATTTCGACGCCGAGCGACGAGACCAGCTGCGTTTCCATCGGATTCGTCAGCATCGCCACGACCCGGCCGCAGCTGGGGCACTTGAATGTCGCCGCGAGCGTCCCGTCGCCGGGAAGCTGACGCTCCTCGAACGCCATCTGCTTGTCACAGTCGACGCACAAGAACTTCACAGGCGGGCTCCGAGCGCGTTCCAAGTGTCAGGTGTCGGGTGCCAGGGCATACGAGCCAGCACGGGCACCGCGAACTCGTTCGCGAGATCGTCGGCGGCGGTCCCGTCGAACTGGGGGCCTACCATGTTCTCGACGATGCCCAGCAGCTGGGAGCCGCGCTCCACGGCGGCGCGCATGGCGCGGCGCACCGCGTCACGCGATTCGGGCGTAGGGATCGTCACCGTCAACACGGCGGGGGGAGCGCCAAGGATGTCGCACAACTCGATGTAGCGCTGCATCCCGGGCGGGAGATCGAGCAGCAGGGTGTCGAGGGCGCCCCACGCCACGTCGCCGAGCAGCTCGCGCAGCGCCGAGGCCTCCATAGCGCCGCGCCACACAAAGCTCTCGGCGGCCGGCCCCTTGAAGGCGAGGGGGGCGCCGTCCTCGAGCAGCATGGCCATGGAGATGCATCGGACACCGTCGGTGCCTGTGGCCGGCTCGATGCCGCTCTGGGACGTGCGGAGTGGGGCATGGTCGATTCCGAGTAAGCGAGGAATCGTCGGCCCATTCAGGTCTGCGTCGAGCACGCCGCTCGCGCGGCCCGCGCGCGCGAGCGCGCGAGCCAGATGCGCGGTCACGTAGCTCTTCCCGACCCCGCCCTTGCCGCTCATCACAGCGATCACGCGCCCCACCGTTGCGAGCCGCACGGCTACCCGCTTGCGCTGGGCACCGATCTGCTCCGGCAGCCCGGACCGGTCAGCGTCGGTCAGCTCGTGATAGGTACGAATGGGGGGCATAGGATGAAAACTAGCCCGTTAGGCGGTTAGCCGGTTAGACCACCCTCCCTAACCGACTAACCGGCTAACCCTCTAGATTCCGTCTCTCATGATCGAAGCGTTGAAGGACAAGCTCCAGGCCGAGGTCGAGCGCCTGAACCACGAGATCAACTTCGTCCTACCGAAGGAGATCGACAAAGCGCGCGCCCACGGTGACCTGCGTGAGAACTCCGAGTACAAAGCCGCCCTCGAGCGCCAGCAATTCGTCGCCTCGCGGCTCACGCATCTGCGGATGCGACTCGGCAAGCTGTCCAGCGTCACCGAAGCCGAGATCCCGCGCGACCGCGTGGGCTTCGGCTCCCGGGTCACGGTGGAGGACGTCGATACCAAGCAGAAGGAAGTCTACGCGCTGACGCTGGGCGAGTTCATCGAGGGCGGCGAGGACGGCGCCGAGGAAATGCCCGTGTCGATGGCCTCACCCCTCGGCAAGGCGCTGGTCGGAAAGAAGCTCAAGGAGCAAGTCGAGATCGTGCTGCCGATGGGGAAGCGGAAGCTGAAGGTCCTCGAGCTCGAAACGGTGCACGACATCGCTGCGGGGAAGACTCGTCACAAGCGCAAGTGAAACACGATAGGGCCCCGAGGCTCCGCTGAGCCTCCGGCGCGCGGCTCGATGCTCATCGCCGCGCCCGTCACCGGACCCACGTCCTCGGGGACCGCGAACGTCATCGCCATCACCGTGGGCTCGCCTTCGCCCATCGTCATCACGGCCGCCCGTTTCATCCCCCCCGCCGTCACGAACCAGATTTGATACGTCTCGTCGGGCTCGTTCGGGGCCATCCCCTCGCAGCGCACGAGCCAACGCCGGCTGGCGCTGTCGGCGAAGATCGTCACGCCGCCGAGGCGGCCGTTCGTGGTCACCGGCACCCAAGCGACGCGCGTCGCCGGCCCGCGCACGAAGCCCAGCGTGTCGCGCACCGCCGCGAGCTCCGACGCCAGCCGATTGCGATCGGCCGAGAGCGCGGCGATCGTGTCGCGCGCCCAGTACGCCGCCCCACCCACGATCCCGAGCACCAGACCGGCTGCCGCCGCGCGCCACACCCACCGCCCGAGCCGCGCGGCCGGGCGCACGGCGCGCGCCAGCACCCGCGCCCGGAGCTCGGGGCGCGGATCGCGAGGATTCGAAGTCATGCCGAGCCAGTCGGTCACCGCAGCCAGTCCTTCACGTGCTTCAACGCCTCCGCCAGTTTGCTATGTGCGATCCGCAGTCGCGTCTTCACCGTGCCGAGCGGTTGCCCCGTGCGTCGCGCGATCTCCGAGTGGGTCAGTCCCTCGAAGTACGCGAGCAGCACGACGCGGCGCTGATCGACCGGGAGCGCGGCCAGGGCGGCGTGCACCTCCTGGTGCACCGGCCAACCGGGCACTGATGCCTCCGCCGGGTCCGGCGCCGGCACCGCGCCGTCGTCCTCCAACCGCACCGCCGCACCCCAGCGTTCCGCCTTGCGCCACCAGCGGCGCCGCCGCCGCAGCGAGTCGAGCGCGCGGTTGCGCGCGATCGACAAGACCCACGGCACGAGCGGTCCACGGGCTGCCTCGTGCTGGTGAATGCGTCCCCACACCTGCACGAACACGTCTCCCATCACCTCCTCCGCCTCGCCGTCGTCCTGCAGAATGCGAGACGCCAGGCCGAGCACCCACGGCGCCAGGGCATCGTACAACTCGGCCAGGGCCCCCTCGTCGCGCGCTTTGAGGCGCCGAACCAGGGTGCGTTCATCCTCTTGACTAAGACGTTTTGGCTGGGTCACTTAGATTCTTATTCTAATCACACTTTTCCAGGGGCAGCCATGGTTTCGATACGATTCCGACTCTTTTCCGTCGCCTTCGCCCTCGCCACCACGACAGTCTCCGCCCAGGCCGACCCCGACCGCAGCGTCGCGGGGGGCGGCAGCTTCCCGGCCGGATGGCACGTGCGCACCGAGATCGCCCGGCAAACCGGGCAGCCCGCGCCGCTCGCGAACGTCAAGTTCGGCGCCATGGGCGACGGTCTCCACGTGACGGTCGGCCCCGCGGCGATCTACTGGCGCGACGCCGACACCGCGTCGGGTAACTACCATATCGTCGCGAAGCTCACCCAGATGCAGAACCCCGCCCATCCCGAAAGCTACGGGATCATCCTGGGTGGCAAGAGCCTCGCCGACTCGGCCCAGAGCTACACGTACTTCCTGGTACGCGCGGTGGACGGGATGTACAGCGTGCGGCGGCGCGCGGGCTACATGGCCCGGCCGACGGCCGTGGTGGAATGGACGGCGAACGACGCGGTGGTCAAGTCCGACAGCACCGGCAAGGCGACGAACGAGCTGAGCGTCGAGGTACGCGGCGGACGAGCGCGGTTCATGGTGAACGGCAAGGAGGTCTACGCCGCCGATGCCGCCGGTCTCGATACACGCGGCGTGGTCGGGTATCGCGTCAACCACAACCTCGACGTGCACCTCGGCCCCCTCGGGATCCACAAACTGTGAGCGGCGTGTCGTTCACCGACGACGAGAAGTTTTCGTTCACGCCGTTCACCCGGCATCCGTTCTTCACGCAGGTGAACACCTGGATCATCGATAAGGTGATCTGTCCGGGGCGTCAGGTGATCGTCGACCTGGGGTGCGGGCCCGGAGCCGTCACCAAGCTGATCCTCGAGCACGTCTCCGGCACCGAGCCGCCGCCCCGCGTCATCGGCGTCGATCCGTCGCCAAGGCCCGCGCGGCGATTTCCTCGAAGCTCGCCGAGTTCATGGAGGGAAGCGCGGAGCTGTTGTCGCGCCTCGTCCCCCCCGCCGACGCCGTCGTGTTCCTCAACGCTATCCACCTGGTCGAGGACAAGCATCAGGTGCTCGGGGAGATCCGGAAGACATTGAAGCCCCGCGGCCTGCTCGGCTTCAACTCGACCTTCTTCGCGGGCGCGTACGTCGAGGGCACGAGCGGGTTCTGGCGGCGCTGGGTCGTCCGCGCCGTGCAGGCCCTGCGCGAAAAGGGCATGGACGTCCGGCACGACGGCCATGCCGCGGCGATGAAGTGGTTCTCCGCCGACGACTATGCCGCCGCGTGCGAGGCGGCAGGGCTGCGTCCCACGAGCGTCGAGCTGGTGAAGGTCGAAATGACACCCGAGAGTCTCGCCGACATCGGCCAGTTCTCGTTGTTCATCGAGGGCGCGCTGCCCGGGGTGCCGCTCGAGGAGGGGTCGCGGGCGCTGCTCAAGGGCCTCGACCGCACCCTCGACGAGCTCAAGGTCCCGAGCGTGTCGCGGAACTGGTTGGAGGTAGTGGCGGAAGCCGTCTAAGCACCCACCGAGGCCGACGACGAGCAGGGCGCCGAGCGCGATCGCGTTCCACGACTCGAGCGCGGCCGACGTCCGCGTCCCCACGATGGCGGGGGCGCTCAAGGTGACCAGTGCGGCCGAGGCGCCTAAGAGCCCCAGCCCCCAGCGCCGCTCCGGCGCCTCAGGCGGGAGCTGCCGCAATTCCCACCAGATACACCAGTAGCCCGGCAGCAACGTGACGTAGTGCGCCTTCCAGGCGAGCGGCGTGACGAGCGTCATCGTCACAAGCGCGATTGACCACTCGCCGGCCGCTCGGCGCGAGCGGAGATCGCTCGATCCGCCGCGAAACGCGAGCGCGAGCCCGGCCGCCAGGAGCCCCGCGATTGCATAGAACACCACGCGAGCCGTGCCCGGATCGAGCACGAGGCGGTCCGACGCCGCAAGCAGCGACTGGTTCAAGTGGTTGGCCGACGCGGGGTCCGCGATCTCGCGCGCGGCTACGGCGCGCCAGCTGTGCCATTGGTCGAGCGCCGCGCCCGGACCGAAGACCAGCGAGGGAATGACCGCGTTCAGAATCACGAGCCACGCCGCGGTCCACGCGACATCGCGCCACCGCCGGCGGTAAACGAGATAGCCAACGAGCAGCACCGGCGCCGCCTTCACGCTCGCGGCGACCGCCAGCGCGAGCCCGCCCCATTGCGGGCGGCTCGCGCGGAAGCGATCGAACGCGACCAGGGCGAGGAGCAGCAGAAACAGGTTCACCTGGGTGTGCTGCAGGTGCTCCTGCAGGATGCGAGCGGATAGCAGCACCGGCACGAGCACGGTCGGCGATACGAACGATAGGTCGTCGGGTGCCGCCGGCCAGAACGTCAGTCGTTCGCCGCCGTCCTCGAAACCCCTAGCCAGCAGGCGGCAGCATCCCCAGATCGCCAGAACGCTCCCCAGCTGCCACAACAGCAACACCGCGTGGATGCCGAGCAACCGGGTAACGAGGGCCAGGGCGGCGGCGACGAGCCCGAAGAAGGGCGGCCACGTGTTCAGATGGATGTGATACGGGTCTCGCCCCGCGAGGATGGACTCGCCCAGCTCGAGGTAGCCGCTGAAGACGACGATATCCGCGCGCCACAGACTCCGCGCGATCTCGAACGCGAGATAGAGGAGCGTCGCGCCGTAGACCGCAGCCTGCCACGGCCGGAGTTTCGTCATGACGCGGGGGATGGTTTTCGCGAGAACCACAGCGATGCGCCGAGCATGAGCAGCATCAGCCACACGATCAGGCTGTAGCCGCCGATCGCGTGGTGCAGCGTGTCACCGACAAGGTCGCGGCCGGTGAGCCCGATGATCGCCATCAGCGCGAGAATCACCCACGTGAGCCCACGCGGACGCAATGAGAGGAACGCGTAGTACACGAACACGAGCGTGACGAGGTGGGCCTTCCAGGTCATCGCCGACAATAGGTGGCCCACCAGGAACGCCGCGTTCAGTTCCCACACGGTGAGCGGCACGCCGCGCGCGCGCAGCCACACGAGCGTGCCGAGGAATCCCACCACGACGAGGATCGCGGCCGCCCGGTACGCGGCGTGCGCCGCCTGTTCCGACGCCGGGAACACCTGATAGTCCCGCTCCGTCGGTTCGGTCGGCGCGCGCGTGAGCCGGTAGACGGAAGCCGCCAGGTTTTGGTTCGTGTAGCGCTGCACGACCTGGCCCTCGCCGAATCCCTGCAGCACCGTGTGGTAGTAGTCGGCGAGGTCGCGCACGCCTTTGGTCGGACGGCGCTGCAGCATCGGGAGCGCCAGGCAGGCGAGGCCGATCGGCACCACGGCGAGGGCGGCGCGACGCCGCCCCCGTACCACCAGCCACGCCACCAGGAAGACGGGCACGAGCTTGATCGCCGTCGCGACGACGAGCGCCGCCGCGCCCCGCACGTCGTGGCCCGCGATGTACCACCGGATGCCGAGCAGGCACAGCACGAACAGTGCCAGATTGACCTGATCGAGATTCAGGTTGTTGAGGAAGAACTGCGCCGAGAACAGGATCGCCAGCGCCAGCCGCCACCAATCGCGCGGCCGATCCGGCCAGAGGGCGTCGAAGACGTCGAGCGTGAGCCGCACGGCGATCGGGATGAGCACCAGGTTGCAGAAGTAGAAGAGCCCCGCGGCGACCTTGAGCGGCAGCAGCGCGAACACCTGAAACACCATCGCCGCGAACGGCGGGTACGTGGGTTCACGTACGCCGGGGAGGTACGTGTACAGCGGCTGGCCCTCCCAGAACCAGCGGCCCGCGAGCCAGCGCGCGTGAAAATCGGTCCCCGGGCCTTGGCCCTTCGCCTCGAGCACCGACAGCACGACGCAGACGCCAAGCAGGGTGACCGCGATGATACGGCGCTTCATGACGCGTCCAGCACGAACGTGAGCCGGCGATGCGATTCGCGCAGCGCCGCTTCGACCGCGCCAGGCTCCGCTCCACGAGCGAAAATGAACCCTGGGTAGCGCGACCCCTCCGGGAACGGCACCAGCCGCTCACCCGGGTGCGCGGTGATCTGCACGTCCTCGACGAGCGGCACAGCCTTCGCTTCCTCCAGGCCCCGCACTTCCTGCAGCACGCCGGCGCCGGGGATGGGAATCATCATCACGCCGGCGGCCGCCGCCTCGCGCTCGAGCGAGGGGATCGGCATCCCCAGCGCGTGTCGCAGGATCAACTCCTCGAGCCCCACTCCGTCCCCAAAACGCAGCACCGCCGAGCAGCGACCGCCGATCGGTCGCGCGGCGAGCTCGATGAGCCAAGGTCCTCTTTCGTTGTAGCGCAGCTCGGCGTGCACCGGCCCCTCGGTGAGACCGAGCGCGCGTGCCGCCTGCTCAGCGCAGTGCGCGATCGCCTCCTGGAGGCCCGCGGGCACCTGCGACGGCGTCACATAGATCGTCTCCTCGAAGAATGGGCCGTCGAGCGGATCGGGCTTGTCGAACAACGCCAACACGTGGAGACGGCGGTTCACGAGTAAGCCTTCGAGCGCGACCTCGTAGCCCGGAATGAAGTCCTCGACGAGGAATTCGGTGTCGCACCCGGCGAGAATGCTCGACAGGCGGACGTGGGCCGCAACGAAGGCTGTCGGATTGTCCGCCCGCATGACCCCGCGCGACGCGCTCAGCCGCAGCGGCTTCAAGACACAGGGATACACGACCTTATTAGCAAGCTCGCGAGGATCATCGTCCAACCGGTGCAGCGCGAACCCAGGCACGGGAACGTGCGCCGCGGCCAACAGTTCGCGCTGTCGGTGCTTGTCGCGCGCCGCGACGGCAGCCTTGAGAGAATTGCCCTTGAGCCGCAACCGCTCCGCCACAGCGGCGGCCACGACCGCGGTGTCGTCGTCCACGCCGACCACGGCGTCGAGGGGATGTTGGCGCGCAAAGTTCTGCGCCTCGTCCGCCGCGCGCTCAGGATGTTGGAAGTCGAGGGTGAGGAGACCGGCGGGGTTCGCGGCTTCGAGTGTGCTGGGGCGCTCCGAGGCCACGGTGAGGTCCACGCCGATCCGGCGCGCCGCCTCCACGAACGCCGCGGTGCGGTAGGTCGTGGACGGTAATAACAACAGCAGGCGGGGCATGCGTAAATGTAGGGGCACGGCAATGCCGTGCCCCTACCGGGGCGACGACATCACTACTTTTTCGACGCCTGGAAATACGGGTTAGCGCCCGAGGTGTGATCCGTGATGTCCACAATGCCGCGGACCTCGGGGATGTGCTGGGCGAGCATACCTTCGATCCCCTGGCGCAATGTGACATCGGCCATGCCGCAGCCCTGACAGCCGCCGCCCATGCGCAGCATCACCACGGCGTCCTGCACGTCGATCAACTCGACGCGGCCGCCATGGCGCGCGACCATCGGGTTCACTTGCTCGTCGAACAGCCGCGCCACCCGCTCGTACAGCGCGTCGTCATCCACAGCACCGGGGGGCGGGGCAGTCTTCGTGGCGACTGCCGGCGCTCCCGACGCGGCCGCCGCGCGGATCGCCACACCCACGGCCTTGCCCACCGCCGGCCACGGAGCGGGATTGTCCTTGACCACCGTCACGATGTTCCCCGACACGATCACCTCGGTGACCCCGCTGGCGGGAATCGCGAAGATCGCTTCGGCGAGGGGCGACCCTTTCGCTTCCGCGGCCGACGCGAAGCGCCGCACGCCCGCCGCGTGCAGCGGCTGGCTCACCACGAACTTGCAGCGGTGGTTGTCCACCGGCTCAGCGGTGATGCGTATCTCCTGGTCCATATCCGGCAACCTAAGCCATCACGGCGTGTACGCCAAGTTCGGCGCCAGCCAGCGCTCCACTTCCTCAGGCGCCATGCCTTTCCGGGCAGCGTAGTCCAGCACCTGATCGCGGCCGATGCGCCCCAAACCGAAGTAGTGCGCTTCGGGATGCGCGAAATACCAGCCGCTGACCGACGCGGCCGGCAGCATCGCGCACGATTCCGTCAGCGTGATGCCGGCGGCGCGCGGCGCATCGAGCAGGTCGAACAGCGTCCGCTTCTCCGTGTGGTCTGGACACGACGGGTACCCGGGCGCGGGACGGATCCCACGGAACCGCTCGGCCACGAGCGCCGCGACGTCGTTCCGCTCCTCGGGCACGTACCCCCAGAACTCGGTGCGCACGCGCTCGTGCAGCCGCTCGGCCAAAGCTTCGGTCAACCGGTCGGCCAGCGCCTTCGCCAGGATGCTCGAGTAGTCGTCGTGATCCCGTTCGAATGCTGCGCACACCGCGTCGAGGCCGATCCCCGCGGTCACCGCGAACGCGCCGATCCAGTCGCGCTTGGCACTGTCTTTGGGCGCGACGTAGTCGGCCAGGCAGAGATTCGGGCGACCGGGCCCCTTCTCGATCTGCTGGCGCAGGCCGCGCAGCACCGCCTGCACCGTCGCGCGATCCTCGCCGGCGTAGACCTCGATGTCGTCGTCCCCGACGGTGTTCGCAGGGAAGAGGCCGAACACCGCCCGCGCCCGCACCAACCGCTCGGCGACAAACCGCTTCAGCAGCACCTGCGCATCAGCGAATACCTTCTTGGCTGCCTCTCCGACCGCACCATCCTGAAAAATGGCCGGGTAGCTGCCTTTCAGCTCCCACGCCTGGAAGAACGGCGTCCAGTCGATGTAGGGGACCAGCTCCGCCAGCGGGTAGTCGTCGAGCGCGGTGATCCCGGGACGGCAGGGGCGGGCGGGCTCGTACGCGGACCAGTCGAGCTGCAGACGCCGCCGTCGCGCCTCGGCGAGCGTGAGGGACACGCGCTCCGCGTCCCGCGTGCCGTACTCCGCGCGCAGGCGCTCGTACTCCGCTCCGACCTCGCCGAGGTACGCGTCGCGGCGCTCGGCGGACAGCAGCTGGCTGACGACGCCGACGCCGCGGGACGCGTCGAGCACGTGGATCGTCGGGCCGGTGTACCCTGGCGCGATCTTGACCGCCGTGTGCGCGCGGGACGTCGTCGCGCCCCCGATGAGGAGCGGCAGCGTGAAGCCCTGGCGGGTCATCTCCCGGCCCACGCGGACCATCTCATCGAGCGACGGCGTGATCAGGCCTGACAGGCCGATCACGTCCGCGCCTTCGTTGCGCGCCGTGTCGAGGATCGTCTGCGCGGGCACCATCACGCCGAGGTCGATCACTTCATAGTTGTTGCAGCGCAGAACCACGCCCACGATGTTCTTGCCGATGTCGTGCACGTCGCCCTTCACGGTCGCCAGTACGATCTTGCCGGCGCGCCGCACGCCGCCCGCCGCCCGCTGCTCGGCCTCGAGGAACGGCACCAAGTAGGCCACCGCCTTCTTCATGACGCGGGCGCTCTTCACGACCTGCGGCAGAAACATCTTGCCCGCGCCGAACAGGTCGCCCACGACGTTCATGCCGTCCATGAGCGGGCCCTCGATGACGTCGATCGGCCGAGCCGCCTTGCGACGCGCCTCTTCGACGTCCGCCTCCACGTGGTCGAGAATCCCCTCGACCAACGCGTGCCGCAGCCGCTCCGTCACCGGCAACGACCGCCACGCCGCGTCGGCGCGGGTCGCGACGGTGCTTTCACGGTGCTGCTCGGCGAGGGCCGTCAGTCGCTCCGTCGCGTCGGGGCGCCGGTTGAACAACACGTCCTCCACCAGCACGAGCACGTCGGGCGGCAGGTCCTCGTAGACGGCGAGCTGGGCGGAGTTG
>WNFL01423528.1_pt1 | contig 22200 bp, 27 predicted proteins | sample 5400361 | NCBI WGS metagenome assembly WNFL01 (sample SAMN13153351, study PRJNA577476) | soil metagenome | isolation source: 40 cm soil on Douglas fir-dominated hillslope | place: USA:California | collected 2013-09-17
AGCCGCGAGTTGTTTGCGGCGACTGGGATTTCGACGGTGCGGCTCGGGACTGGTCGGCCGTGTAACGTCTGCAACCAACCGATAGACGCGACCACCATGGAACGTCAAGTCGAAGGGCCTGGTGTCGTCGTGGCCGCACATCCCGCGTGTTACGCGATCTGGCGCGAGAAGTCTGCGGCGGCGCTCAGGCAACCGCCACCGAGAAGGTGGAGCACAATGGGATCGCCACGAGCCTGCTAGCGTCACTCGCTGAGAAGAAAAGACGTAGCATTTTCTTCCCTCTCCCTCCCTCCTCAAGGTGACGGAGCGCTATAAATACGCACCTATTAAGCTTTCTGTAAGCGGCATTCTCTTTGCTCCTACGCAACGAGTTTGGTAGGAGGCCGCCCATGGACCTAAAGGACCTTGCCGGTGTTCACGTCTTGGTCGTTGAGGATACCGACGACTCTCGCGAGCTGTTCCGCATGGCCCTGGAGTACTGTGGGGCGCTGGTGACAACCGCAGCGTCGGCAGACGAAGCCAAGCGAATCCTGGAGAACCTGCGGCCCCACGTCTTGGTGAGCGACATCGGGATGCCGGGCGACGGATTGGAGTTGATCCGAGAAGTCAAGACGGTCGCGCAGAGGAAGGGCCTCCACATCCCGGCCATTGCAATCACCGCTTACCGGGACCGGCGCGAGGAGCTTCTCGCCGAGGGATTCGATGAACTCGTCGAGAAGCCGATCGATCCGCTCGCGCTGTGTGAGGTGGTACGGCGGTACGCGCAGGTTCAGGCGTAGTAGTTACCTACGGCTTGTAGAACCCGCGCTCTTCCATTGAAGACCAAACGGATTCGCCGCGTGGGCGGAAGTCCTCGTACACCCAGCCTTTCGTGTGGAACGGGCGAGACACCTGGGTGGCGTGCATGAGGGTGGGCAGCGCGGGCAGGCCCGGAGTATACCGAGCGGCCGCGCGAGCGCACGAGCGTCGAACTTCCGATAAGTCACCGACGACATCATGCTGCGATCTCCCCCGCAAAGGAGCACGAGGGCTAGCGAGCAAGTCCAGCGGGTTCGGCTTACCTGGGGATTTCCTCGTTCTGCGAGATCCGACAGCACTCCACCAACTCCCGGACGTGGAGGTGGATCGCTTCTATGGGTCGCTCCATGGGATCGAACACGAAGCGTGCCTCGTTCTGGCTGGCGAAGAAAGGATCTTTGATCAGCGCTGGGTCGATCCCGTCGTGCTGGTCGTACTGGTAGTCACGCTTACGATAGGTTATCGGGAAAACCTCGACGCTCCTGAGCGGGTGTAGCTGCGCCTCCAGAGCATTTTCGATCAGTCGCAGGAAGTCATCGGGGCGATGGATCACGACGCACGCATCGTAGGTCGCCTCCCACTCCTGCACCTCAGCCAGACTCTTCAGCGAACGCGACGTGCAGTAGGCCCAAGGAAGGAGCGCGGGCGATGATCTGCCCGCACCCCCCAACGTTTATGCGGATTCTTGATAATCAGCGAGATTTTTCATATCCGATGACGCGCAACCTCGCGAATCGTTGACAACGTACCTGCCCCGATTCATACTCCGCGGCATGCGCGCGCCCGGGTGGTTGGTGTGTCTGGTCGCGCTCGCCCTCTTCACCGGCTGTGTCTCGGTCAGGATCGGGCGCGAGTTTCCCTCGCCCGACGCGAGCTGGATCGTGCCGGGCCGCAGCGACCGCTGGGGGCTCCAGCGGATGCTCGGTGAGCCCTACCAGGTCGGCTTCGAGAACGGCGATCCAACCTGGCGATGGCTGTACGTCCAGCGCGACGGCGCGAGCGCGATCAGCAAGGACCTCATCGTGCGCTTCAACGCCGACGGCCTCGTGAAGACCTACTCGTTCACGTCCAACTTTCCCGACGATCTGCGGCGGCTCAAGTAGCCGCGCCCCCGAGGAGGCTCCCATGCCCAACATCACCGTTCAGTGGTACGCCGGCCGCACCGACCAGCAGAAGCGCGAGATCACCGCCGCCATCACCGACGCGATGGTCAAGATCGGCAAGACCACCGCCGACCAGGTGCACATCGTATTCCAGGACGTCGAGAAGACGAACTGGGGCGTGAACGGCAAGCTGGCCAGCGACAAGTAACGCGGTGGCCCCTCTCCAGATCGGCTTCATCCCCATCGAGGGCGGGCACTACTACCGCGACGCGCTCGAGGAGGTCACGCGCGCGGAGGAGCTCGGCTTCGACTCGGTCTGGATGGAGGAGCACCACTCGGTCACCGATCATTACTGGCCCTCGCCGCTGCCGGTGCTCGCGGGCTTCGCGACGCGGACCACCCGCATGCGCCTCGGCACCGACATCCTGGTGGCCCCGTTCTACCACCCGGTCCGGCTCGCCGAGGACGCGGCGATGCTCGACGTGATGTCGGGCGGGCGCTTTGTGCTCGGCATCGCGATCGGCTACAAGCCGGACGAGTTCGCCCTCTACGGCGCCGAGCTCGAGAAGCGCGGCGCGCGCTTCGAGGAGCAGCTCGCGATCATGAAGGCCCTGTGGACGCAGGAGTCGGTGTCCCACCAGGGCGCCTACTACAAGGTGACGGGCCGCCTCGAGCCCAAGTCCATCAGCCGCCCGCACCCTCCGGTCTGGATCGGCAGGTGGGGCGACGTCACCCTGCGTCGCGCGGCCACCCTCGCCGACAACTGGATCCCGGGCCCGACCGCGGACCTCGCCCGCCTGCTCGCGGGCAAGCAGCAGTTCCTGGCCAACCGGAAGGCGGCGGGCCGGGCGCAGTCGGTCACCGAGTGGCCGCTCACCCGCGACGTGATCATCGCCGACACCGACCGCGAGGCGCGCGAGCTGGCCGAGAAGCACATCATGATCTCGTACCGCAAGGAGTACGCGGGGGGCTGGCGGCATCCGTTCATCGACGCCTCCATCGCCACCGATCTCGACGGCCTCATGAAGAACCGCTTCCTCATCGGCGGGCCCGAGCAGGTCATCCGCGCGCTCCGGCCCTTCGTCAGCGAGTACGGGGTGACCCACCTGATCTGCCGGGTCTTCTTCCCCGGCATGCCCCACCGCCACATCATGCGCGAGCTGGAGCTGCTCGCGAAGGAAGTGCGGCCGGCCTTCGCCTGAGGCCCCGCGTCGGTGTGATACGCTTCGGCCGTGCGCTGGCTGATCGTCCTGCCGTTCGCCCGTCCCGGGTTGATGGGGATGGACTTCCGCGACGAGCTCGTGGCCATGGGCCACGAGGTGCGGACCTTCGCCTACCGCCGCGATAACCCGCTCTACAAGAACCGCAGCACCAAGGCCACCTACCAGATCTTCATCCTCCGCCGCCTCGAGCGCGCCTGCGTCGCGTGGCGGCCGGACCTCGTGCTCGTGATCAAGGGCGGGCCGGTCACCCCCGGCCTCATCCGGCGCGTCAAGGCCCGGATCGACACGCGCTTCCTGAACTTCTTCCCGGACAACCCGCTGTGGATGATCCCCTTCGACTGCGTCGAGGCCTACGACGCATTCTTCACCAAGGAGCGCTACGCGCTGCGGGCGCTCGAGCTGGCGGGCTTGCGCAACCTGCACTACCTGCCGATGTACTGCGTGCCCGAGCAGCACCACCCGATCGAGCTGACCGCGGAGGAGACGCGGCGCTTCGCGGCGCCGATCAGCTTCGTCGGCAACGCCTATCCCTACCGCACGCGCTTCGTGCGCGAGCTGGCGGGCTACCCGGTACGCCTCTGGGGCGGCGGGTGGGATCGCGTCGAGGCCCCCGAGGTGCGCGCGATGGTGGCGGGCGGGCCGGTGTGGGGACGGGCCAAGCTCGCGGTGTACTCGGGCTCGACGCTGTCGCTCAATCACCATCACCCGATGAACGACATCGTGGGCGTGAACACGCGGGCCTTCGAGCTCGCGGCGAGCGCGGCGTGCCAGGTGGTGGACGCCAAGGACGAGCTCGCCCACCTCTTCACCGCGGGGGAAGAGGCGGTGGTGTACCACGACCTCGCCGAGCTCCGCGGGCAGCTCGACCACTACCTCGCCCACCCCGACGAGGCGCGCGACATCGGCGAGCGCGCGCGCAAGCGGGCCCTCGCCGAGCACACCCTGCGCCACCGCATCGAGACGATGCTCGCCGTTCTCAAGGGATGACGCGGGAGTCGCTCGCCACCGGACTCCGCTGCATCGAGTGCGGGATGGAGCATCCCCTCGACTACCTGCTCGAGTGCAGGGCCTGCCGCGGCCTCCTCGAGCTCACCTACGACTGGGAGGCGCTCCGCCGCGCGGGGCCGGGCGTCTTCACCGGCGGCGGCCTCTGGCGCTACGCGCCGGTGCTGCCCATCGCCGATCCCGCCCATCGCGTGACCCTCGGCGAGGGCCAGAGCCCGCTGCTCGATTGCCCGGCGCTCGGCCGCCGGCTCGGGGTGCGCCGGCTCCAGGTCAAGTTCGAAGGCAGCAATCCCACCGGCACCGTGAAGGACCGCTCCTCCCCGACCGCGGTGGCGGCCGCGCTCCAGTTCGGCTTCCGGGCCACCTCGGTGGTGAGCTCCGGCAACGCGGGCTCGTCCATCGCCGCCTACTCGGCGCGCGCGGGTCTGCGCTCGCTGATCTTCGCCTACGAGCGGAGCTCGGCGCCCAAGCTCCTGCACATGACCGCCGCCGCCACCGATCTCGTCCTCTACCAGGGGGTCTACGACGACCTGATCACCATCTGGGACCGGCTCGTCGAGGAGCGGCTCTTCTTCGACTGCGGCGCCTCCCGCAACGCCTACAAGCACGAGGGCAAGAAGACGCTCGCCTACGAGATCGCCGAACAATCGGGCTGGCGCGCCCCGGACGTGGTGGTGGCGCCCGCCGCGGTGGGAGAGACCTTCATCGCGACCCACCGCGGCTTCGGGGAGCTCGAGCGGCTCGGCTGGATCCCGCGGCGGCCGTTGATGGTGGCCGCGCAGGCGGCGCGGGCCAACGCGATCACCCGCGCGTGGCGCGGCAAGCAGCCGCTCGAGCCGGTGAAGATCGGCTACACGGTGGCCGAGGGCCTCGCCGCGGGCAACCCGGGCCGCAAGGGTGAATGGGTGCTGCGCATCCTGAACGAGACCGGCGGGGTGGCGGGCGAGGCGGAGGACGAGGAGATCATCGAGACACAGGCCCTGCTCGCCCGCACCGAGGGCATCTGGGCCGGACCGACCGGCGTGGCCGCCCTCGCGGTGCTGCGGCGGCTTCTCGCCGAACGGGCGATCGATCCGGACGCGACCATCTGCGTGATCCTGAGCGAGACCGGGCTCAAGACGGAGGCCGCGGCGCCGAGCCGCCGGGCCATCGCGTTCGACGAGGCCTCGCTGCGCCGGCTGGTCGAATCGAAGCTCAGGGCCTGACCGGGCGGAGGCGCAGCCGCCGCGCGGTCAACGCCGCCATGTGCGGATCGCGCTCCACCCCGATCCACTCGCGCCCGAGCGCGGCCGCGATGCGGCCCACGGTCCCCGCCCCCGCGAACGGATCGAGCACGGCGCCCCGGCGAGCGGAGCGCGCGAGCAATCCGCGCAGCACCGGATCCGGCGTGGCGTCCCAGAGGCTCTCCGGGTGCGAGCGCGGCAGGGGCAGCGTCCAGCAGAGGGTGTCCCCGCTCGGGCGCACCGGATGCCCCGCCTTCCGGAAGCGCAGCAGGTGGTTCACCCGATTGTCCCAGCGCTCGCGCGAGCGCACCTGGGCCCAGAGCCCTTTGGCCTGCAGCGAGAACCCGGCCCGCCCGAGCCGACCGGCGATCAGGGCGTCCATCCCCACCCACTCGATCCCATCGTGCCGGTCGCCGATCACGAGCCAGAGATCGCCGTGGTCGGCCAGCACCCGGCGCCACTCGCGCGCGAAGCCGGACGCGAGCTCGCGCGCGTAGCGCTCGGCCCGCGCGCGCCCGCGCCCGCGCACCCAGTAAGGGGGCGAGGTCAGGATGACCCCCACGCTGCCGGTCGCGATGCCGGGAAGACGACGGCTGTCGCCCACGAAGAGACGCAGGCGTCCGTCGCGGCTCGCGTAGCGCCTCATGCCGCCGGGAGCCGGCCGCGAATCAGGCGGGACGGCGGCGGCGCAGCAGCAGCGGCACGCCCACCAGGGCCAGGGCCATGCAGAGCAGGCTCACGAGCTGCGCGACTCGGAGCGAGCCCAGCATCAGCGGGTCGGTGCGGAGCGCTTCGGTGAAGAGCCGGCCGACCGAGTAGAGGCCGACGTAGGCCAGGAACAGCGCGCCCGGCGCCCGCTGGAGACGATCGCGCAGCATGAACACGAGCAGGCCGAACACCACCAGGTCCCACGCGGACTCGTAGAGGAAGGTGGGGTGGAAGAACTCGGACTGGGCGAGCGACAGCGGCCGATGCGGCGGCGAGATGTAGAGCTTCCACGGCAGGTCGGTGGGCCGGCCGAAGGCTTCCTCGTTGAAGAAGTTGCCCCATCGGCCGATCGCCTGCCCGAGCGCCAGGCTGGGCGCGGCCACGTCGAGGTACTGCCGGAGGGGCAGGCGCCGACGCCAGGCATAGATCCCGCCCACCAGGATTCCGCCCAGCACGCCACCGTGGATGGCGAGCCCGCCTTCCCAGAGCGCGAAAATTTTACCGGGGAACTGGCTGTAGTAGTCGAGGTTGAAGGCCACGTAATAGAGCCGCGCGCCGATCAGGCCGCCCAGCAGCGCCAGCTCGGAAGCCTTCAGCAGGCGCTCGGGATCGAGGCCCCGGCGCCGCGCGTCCCGGTGCGCGAGCCAGAGACCCAGGGCCATCGCCGTCGCCATGAGCACGCCGTACCAGCGAACCGCGATGGGGCCCACGTGCACCGCGATGGCGCCCGGCGACTGGAACATAGAAGGCTTATACGGCGGGACCCCGAGACTGTCAATAATTCAGCGACTTTTCAGGCGTTTTCGGGGCGAATTTGTTGACACCCTGAAAAAGGCTCCGGTATCATCAAATCAAACAAATCGACACGTCGTTCACCATTCACGCGTACAAGGAGAACCCCCGGGTGCCAGGGTCAGGAAGTGCCAACGGCGGCGTTGCGGAGCTCGTCCTCAGCGCCGGTCCCGTCGCCAAGTTCGTCCTGCTCCTCCTCGCGACCTTTTCCGTGATCTGCTGGGCGCTGATCGTCGAGAAGTGGTGGGAGTTCCGGAAGATCCGGCGTGAGTCGCTCCGGTTCCGGCAGATCTTCCGGGAAGCGCGCCGCTTCTCGGTGGTGTACGGAGCGGCCAAGAAGCATCGCGACAGCCCCCTCGCCCAGCTCTACGTCGCGGCGGGCCAGGAGCTGGTCACCGCCTACGGGAGCGCCGAGATGGTGGACCACGTGCTGGACGACGCGGACGAGGGCCTGGTCGTGGATCGGCTGGACGCGACCAGCCGCGCGCTCCGGCGGGCCGGCTCCTCCGAGGTCGCCCGCATGGAGCGTTACCTGCCCTTCCTCGCCACGGTGGCCAGCTCGGCGCCCTTCATCGGCCTGTTCGGTACGGTCTGGGGCATCATGACCGCCTTCCAGAACATCGGCCAGCAGGGCTCGGCCAACCTCGCGGTGGTGGCGCCGGGCATCTCGGAGGCGCTCGTGGCCACCGCGGCCGGCCTCGGCGCGGCCATCCCCGCGGTCATGGGTTACAACTTCTTCGTCAACCGCACCAAGCACTGGGCGATGGAGATGGAAGGCTTCACGCTGGATCTGCTGAACGCCTTCGCTCGTCCGGCGCAGAAGATGGCACGGGTGCCCAAAGATGGCCATTAAGGTCGACACCCCCGACTACGGCGGCGGCAGCAGCTATCGCATCGGCGGGACGATGTCCGAGATCAACATCATCCCGCTCGTCGACGTCATCCTCGTGCTCCTCCTCATCTTCATGCTCACCGCGCCCCTCATGTACCGCGGCATCGACGTCAACCTGCCCAAGAGCTCGGGCAAGCCGACCGCGGTCGAGGAGCGGGTGGTGCTGACGGTGACGAAGGAGCAGACGATCTACATCAACGACAAGCCGGTGGCCCTGGGCGCGGTCGAGCAGGCGCTGCGCGACCTGTTCAAGAACCGGCAGGACAAGACGCTCTACCTGCGAGCGGACCAGGCCCTGCAGTACGGCCTCGTGGTGGAGACCATGGACCGCGTGCGGCGCGCCGGGATCGAGAAGCTCGGCATGGTGACGGAGCCGACCCGCGCTCGATGAGCTCCACGATGGCCACCCGCCGCTACCCCCTGGGACCGCTTCCGGATCCGGGCCTGCGACGCGCGGGCCCGGCGCTGCGCCGGGCGCCGCTGCCGATGGCCGCCATCTGGGTCTCGGCCATCGGCCACGTACTCGTGTTCGGCGGCATGGCCGCGTTCGTGATGTGGGGGGGCTGGCGTCCCGAGAAGGTCCAGGTCGTCAACCTCGTGCCGATGGTGGCCGCGGTCGGGAACCCGAACGCGCCCGCGGCGCCGACGCTCCCCGCGCGTCCGCAGGCCCCGGTGGCCCCGCGCGTCCCCGAGCCCGAGCCGGCGGAGAAGGCCCCGGCTCCACCCCGCGAGGCGCCGAAGCCGGTTCCCGCGCCGAGCCTCCCGCCCCCGTCGCTGCCCGCGGCCAAGCCGCTGCCCCCGCGGACCACCGTGCCACGTCCCGGCGAGAAGGAGCTACCGTCGCTCGCCACGCCGCCGTCGGGGCGGCCGCAGGGCGAGAAGGCGGCCGAGTCGACGCGTCCCCAGGAGACGGCCTCGCTGGGATCGGCGACCGGCTCGGTCACCGGCGCGGGTGCCCTCACCCTCGACGTGGGCGACTTCCCGCACGCGTGGTACCTGCGGCAGGTGCTCCAGAAGGTCGAGCAGGAATGGCAGCGACAGAACCAGCCCACCGACCCGCAGCAGAAGCCGCAGATCTACGTCGAGATCCAGCGCGACGGCTCGATCAAGCCGCCCGCCATCCACAAGAGCTCCGGCAACGCCTTCTACGACAATGCGGCCCTTCGCGCGGTCATGGCGGCGGGCCCTTTTCCGAAACTGCCCGACGACTGGACGAAGCCGTCGCTTCGCATCCTGTTCACCTTCGACCTTCGTCGTGGCTGACATACGAATGGGTGAGCCATGATCAAGATGATGCGTCCCGGACGTCCGCTCGGATTCCTGGTCGGGCTGGTGCTGCTGGCCGCGCTGGGCGGCGCGCTCTCATCGCCGCCCGCCGCCCGCTCGCAGGCCGCCGACGTGCTACTCAATGTGCTGGCCACCGGCGCCAAGAAGCTCAACATCGTGATCCCGCACTTCACGGTGGTGGGCGGCCCCGACGCCCAGGGGCTCGGGAAGGGTCTCTCCCAGGTGACCGCGCGCGATCTCACGTTCTCGAGCCTCTTCAGCGTCGTTTCGGACGTGCCCGCGATTCCGCCAGGTGATCCGGCCGCGGTCCGCGCCGCCTTCGCCAACTTCGCGTCGGCGGGAGCCCACGCGGGCCTGCAGGGCGTGCTCACCCTGCGCGGGGATCGCGCCGAGCTCGAGATGCGCCTGCACGACCTGACCTCCCCCGAGTTCCGCCTGATCGGCGCCAAGAAGATCGAGCTGCCCGCCACCCAGACCCGGCGGCTCGCCCACAAGGTGGCCGACGAGGTGGTGCTCCAGTTCACCGGCGAAGCGGGCGTCGCGGACACCAAGGTCGCCTACGTGAACTCGGGCTCAGGCAGCAAGGAGCTCAGCCTGATGGACTACGACGGGGCGAGCGCGACGCGCGTGACCTCGAACAACTCGATCAATCTCTCGCCGGTGTGGAGCCCGGACACCCGCTCGCTCGCGTTCACCTCCTACATGCGGGGCTACCCGTACCTCTACCGGATGTTCCCCTTCGAGAACCGCCCGGTTCAGGTGCTGGCCGGCTTCCTCGGCATCAATACCTCGCCCGCCTTCAGCCCGGACGGCAAGTCAGTAGCTTTGACCCTCTCCCGCGACGGCAACCCCGAGGTGTACGTGCTGAACCTCGCGTCTGGCGCCTTCCGCCGGCTCACCACCTACAGCGGCATCGACACCGAGCCCAGCTGGTCTCCCACCGGGCGGGAGATCGCCTTCGTGTCCGAGCGGGCCGGGGGGGCGCACGTCTTCGTGATGGACGCGGAGGGCGCGAACGTGCGGCGGCTCACTCAGGCCGGGTTCAACACCCAGCCTCGCTGGTCCCCCAAGGGCGACACCATCGTCTTCACGTCGCGCCAGGGCAACTTCGATCTCTGGGCCGTCGGCCCCGACGGGTCGAACCTCCGCCGCCTCACCGCGGGCCCCGGCAACAACGAGGGCGCCTCGTGGGCCCCGAACGGCCGCCACCTCGTGTTCCAGTCCAACCGGCTGGCCGGCGGCTACCAGCTCTTCACGATGCTCGCCGACGGCTCGGAGCAGCAGCCCCTCACGCGGGCACCCGGGGAGTCCACAAGTGCTTCTTGGTCCCCGCGCCTTCCGTGATACGATCTTTTCACAGCGAAAATGATCACCAAGCGCATGAAACCTAGGAGGATTTGACTCATGGCGCATCGACGGGGAAGCGTGCTGCTGGTCGCTCCAGTGCTCGTTCTTTCTCTCTTCCTCGCGGGGTGCCCGAAGCGGCCCGCCACCACGGCCGCCTCCGCGCCTCCGCCGACCGGCGCGCCCTCGTCCGCGGCGCCTTCAACGGGAGGAGAAACTCGCGGCGGCGCGATGACACCGGCGCCGCTCGCACCCGCGACCGCCGCGCCCAGCACGACGCCGCCCGCGCCGAGCGAGTTCCGCGAGACCGACAGCCTGAAGGACGTCTTCTTCGACTTCGACAAGTACGACATCCGGGCCGCCGACGCCAAGATGCTCGACTCCAACGCGGCGTGGCTGAAGACCAACGACAACCTCGTGCTGATCGAAGGTCACTGCGACGAGCGCGGCACCAACGAGTACAACCTGGCGCTCGGCGAGCGGCGCGCGAAGGCCACGATGAACTACCTGGTCGGCCAGGGCGTGCAGGCCAACCGCATCACGATCATCTCCTACGGCAAGGAGCGGCCCACCTGCACCGAGCACAGCGAAGCGTGCTGGGCCAAGAACCGGCGGGCGCACTTCCTCGTGAAGGCGCGCTGATCGACACGGAGTTCGTCGTGTCGTCCCGATCGACCGCGAAGGGGAGCCTCCGGCTCCCCTTCGCGGCTTGGACCCTCCTCGCGGTCGCGCTCACCGCCGCCGCGGGCTGCGCCGACGTCTCCGGCCAAGCCCTGCAGCAGGACGTGGCCCAGCTCCGCCAGGACCTCAACTCGCTGACCCTCGCGGTGCACCGGAGCCGCGGGGACACCGAGACCGTGGTGGGCCAGCTCGACCGCCGCACCCGCGAGCAGAACGCGGAGAGCGGCAAGCAGAGCGCTGCCCTGAACGCGCGGCTCGACGCGCTCTCCGCGGAGGTCGCGCGCGTCTCCGCCCGCGTGGACGAGCTGTCCCAGCGCGTGGAGACCCTCGGGCGCGGCGCTCCGTCGGGCGGCGCGGCGCCGGTGCCCCCGCCCGCGCGCGCGGGTGCCCCCGCCCCGCCGGTCGCAGCGGTGCCTCCGCCGGCCAGGTCGGGCGGCGCCAGCGCCGAGGAGAGCTACCAGGCGGCCTATCTCGACTTCAGCAAGGGGCTCTATCCGCTGGCCGTCTCGGGCTTCCGCGATTTCCTGCGGCGCTTCCCGGACTCACCCCTGGCCGACAGCTCGCAGTACTGGATCGGGGAAGCCTACTTCAGCATGGCGCGCGCCACCGCGGCCCAGCCCGAGAAGGCCCGGGAGAACCTCGAGCAGGCGGTGCAGGAATTCCGGAAAGTCGTCGTCGCCTACCCGCGCGGGAGCAAGGTGCCCACCGCGCTCTACAAGGAAGCCCTCGCCCTCGTGGAGCTCAAGCAGACCGCGCTCGCCCAGGCGCGGCTGCAGTACCTGGTCGAGCACTTTCCGCAATCGGAAGAAGCCCCGCTGGCGAAGGAGCGGCTGGCCAGCCTGAAGGAGTAGCGCGAAGCGCTACGACTGCTCGTCCTGCTCCGCCGGGTTGAAGACCCAGATCACCGTCACGTCGTCATCCGGGCTCGAGTACACCATCACGCTGCGGTCCGGGTCGGCGGACGACACCTCCTGCACCACCACCGGCGCGGCCAGGGTCACCGGCGCGCCGGGCCAGAGCATCAGGCCGAGCGCGAGGCTCGAGACCATGAGGCTGCCCAGCGCGACCCGCGGATGGCCCCAGACCGGCTTCCAGTACGGCAGCCACCAGGATTCGCGCACCGGCCGCGGCGCCTCGCTGGCGATGCGCACACGGACCGCGGGCCAGAATCCGGCCCAGTCGGGATCGGCCACGTCGGGCGCCGCGCTGCGGACCAGCAGACGGATGCGCGTGAGCTGCGCCACCTCGCCGCCACAACGGGCGCAGCGGGCCGCATGAGAGGTTGTCCAGCGACCGGCGCGGGGCCCGAGCGCGCCATCCACCAGGCGCTCGAGGCGGGGGCGACTCCAGAGACATCCGAGGCTCGGCATCATCGGAAGTATACCTCGTAGGCTGTGACGCGGGCTGGCCCTTGAATATTCCCGACGGACACCCTAAGGTCGGAATTCCTATGGAAGAAGCCCTCACCATCCGCGTCCCCGGCGGACCCGCTCTGGAGGCCCGGCTCGGGGCCGTGGCGAGCCCCACGGGCGGCTTCGTCGTCTGCCATCCCCATCCCCTCTACGGGGGCGACATGGACAATCCCGTGGTCATCCGGGCCGCCGAGGTCGCCCAGGCCGCCGGCTACGCGACCCTCCGCTTCAACTTCCGTGGGGCGGGCGCCTCCGAAGGGGCCCACGACAAGGGCGGGGCCGAGCAGGAGGATGTGAGAGCCGCGATAGCGGGGCTCGCGAGCCATCTGCCCGCTGGCCACCGGGTCGGGGTCCTGGGCTACTCGTTCGGGGCCGCGATGGCCGCCCGGGCGACCCGGCCGAGCACCCCGGAGACGCCGCTGGGGCTCATCGCTCCGCCGCTCGGGATGTACGATCTCGACTTCCTGCAGGCGGGCCCCGGGCCCCTGCTGCTGGTGGCCGGCACCGCGGACTCCTACTGTCCGGTCGAGGCGCTCCATCGGCTGGCCGCGATCACGTCGGCCGAGGAGCGGATCATCGAGGGGGCGGACCACTTCTTCTTCGGCAAGCTCTATCCGCTGGGTGAGGCGATCGGGGCCTGGCTGGCGGGGTTACCGCCGGCCCGGTGATCAGAGCCGATCGCGAGGCAGCCGGGGCGGCGTGGCGGTGCCCGCGGAGAGGATGATGCGGATACCCTCCTCCACGGTGAGGCCGGTGGGCAGCGTCTCCTCCTTGGCGACCACGATCACGTCCCCGAGATAGAGGTTGTTGGTGGGGACGAACACCGTCACCATGGCCCGCTTGCCCTCGACGCCGTCGAGCAGCAGCTCGGAGGTGACGAAGCCGAAGACGTACTCGCCCTTGCGGGGATGCTCGGCGAGCACCACCGCCTTGAAGGAGTTACGCTGCTGGGGCGAGAACGACTCCAGGAGCTGCTTCACGGAGGGATAGATGCTGCGGAAGATCGGCACGTGCTCGAAGAGGCGCTCGATGCGGGCGAGGATGCGGCGGCCCACCACGTTGCGGGCGATCGTGCCCATGATGAAGATGATGACGACCGCGGTGAGGAAGCCCAGGCCGGGGATGCGGCGGCCGAGGATCTGGGTGTACACCGGGGAGAAGAAGTCGTCGATCGCGTTCCAGAACACCCACAGCAGCCACGCCGTGGCGATCGCGGGAACGGTGGAGAACAGTCCGGTGATGAACCGAACCTTCATCCAATTGCGGAAACGACCCGACATGTCGAATCGATGAGACCACGCGGCCCAGGGCAAGTCAAGGAACTGACCGGCAAGGTGGCGCTCGTCACCGGCGGCGCGGTGCGCGTCGGCCTGGAGATCGCGCGCGCGCTCGCGGACGCGGGCGCCGACGTGGCGGTGGGCTATCGCCGCTCGGCCGCGGAGGCCCGCGCCGCGGTACGCGATCTCGAGGCGCGCGGCGTCCGCGCGGCCGCGCTGCGCGCCGACGTGGCCCGGCCGCTCGAGGCGCGCGCGCTCGTCTCGGGCGCGGTGCGGCGGCTCGGCCGTCTCGACATCCTGGTCAACAACGCGGCCCTGTTCTTCCGCACGCCCGTGCTCACCACGACGCCCGCCCAATTCGACCGGCTCCTCGCGGTCAATCTGCGCGCGCCGTTCTTCGTGAGCCAGGCCGCCGCCCGCGCCATGGGCCGGCGGGGCGGGCGCATCATCAACATCGCCGACGTCGGGGCGGTGCGCGCCTGGGCTGGCTACGTGCCCTACTGCATCTCCAAGGCGGGCGTCGTCATGCTCACCCGCGGGCTCGCCGCGGCGCTCGCCCCGCGCATCCAGGTGAACGCGGTGGCCCCCGGAGTCGTACTGCTACCCGAGGGGTTCCCGCGCGAATCGGGGCGACGGCTCACCGCGCGCATCCCGATGGGCCGGCACGGACGGCCCGCCGACGTGGCGCAGGCGGTTCGCTTCTTCGCCACCTGCTCCGACTACGTCACCGGCCAGGTGCTCTTCGTGGACGGCGGCATGTCGGTCATCTGATCGGCGCTACACGAGAAGACGGAGGGCGCCGGGGCAGATCTCGATATCGAGCGGGGTGCGGACGCCGAGCTCGCCGTCGAGCTGGACGGGGAGCGGCGCGCCCGCGTCCACCCGCACCCGGGCCGCGCGCCGGAGCTGGATCCGGGGATTGGCGAGATGACCGCCCCAGTACACGGTGGGCAGCCAGCGCAACAGCTCGAGCCGACCGAGCGCGCCGAGGCGCACCACGTCGAGGAGCCCGTCGTCGGGACGCGCGCCGGGCGCGATGCGCATGCCTCCGCCGAACCACGCGCCGTTGCACACCACCACGCTCGCGGCGGGACCGGCCCACCCGTCGCCCTCGTCCAGGCGCACCGCGATCTCGATGGGCCGGTAATCACGGAGACTCGTCACCACCGCGCGCGCATAGATCAGTGGGCCGCCCCGCGCGCCGGCCCGCTCGGCCACCGTCGCGTCGAACCCCGCCCCGGCCGAGCCCAGGAAGTATCGCTGACCGCCCGGCCATCGGACGAGGCCCACGTCACGCGAGACGACGCGTCCGTCCACCAGGCGGCGCGCCGCGCGCCGGGGATCCCGCGCCAACCCCAGGTTGCGGCAGGCGTCGCGCCCGCGTCCGGTCATGATCGCGCCCACCGCCACCGGATACTCCGCTCGCAGCGGGACGACGCCGTTGACCACCTCGTTGAGCGTGCCGTCGCCGCCCACCGCGACCACGAGGGGAACGCGGGCCCTCGCCGCCTCGGCGGCCAGCGTGGCGGCATGACCGGGCGCCCGAGTCTCGACCATCTCGAAGGCGAACTGCCGTCCGGTGAGGAGGTCGCGGAGGGAGGGCCAGAGGCGCCGGGCGCGCCCGCCGCCGGCCGCGGGGTTGACGACGAGGAGGGCGGGGGCGGCTATGTGCGGCCGACGCGGCCGCCGCCCATGACGCGCATGAAGTCGCTCATGGACGGAAAGCGCATCATCGGATTCTCGCGCTTCTCGGCGCCGATGGTGGTCTGCGACCCGCCGTAGTTGTGGCCGGGCAGCACCACCGTCTCCTCGGGCAGCGCGCCCAGGCGCTGCGTGAGCGAGGTGTACATCTCCTGCGGATCGCTGCCGGGCAGGTCGGTGCGGCCGCACGAGCGGATGAAGAGCGTGTCGCCGGAGATGAGGCAGCCGTCCACCAGGAAGCACTGCGAGCCCGGAGTGTGGCCGGGCGTGTGGATGAAGGTCAGCGGCACCTGCCCCACCTGGAGCGTGTCCCCGCCCCGCACCTGCACCACGTCCGACCCGAAACCCTTGAGGAACTCGCGCTCGGCCTGGTGCACGTAGACCTTCATGGGGTGCTTGGCGAGCAGCTCCTCCACGCCCGGGATGTCGTGGCCGAAGAGGTGTCCGCCCACGTGATCCTGGTGGGTGTGGGTGACCAGCGCGCCGATGAGCCGCATGTCGTCCTTGGCCACCAGGTCCGCGATGCCGTCGATCTCCCAGGCCGGATCCACCACCACGCACTCGCGGCTCGCCGGGTCGCCGATGAGGTAGACGAAGTTCTGCATCGGCCCCAGCTCGATCTGCCTCAGGTACGGCGGGGCCTGCGCCATCAGTTCCCGTTCACCCACACGAGCTGGTAGTAGCCGCTGCTCACGACCTGCGGCTGATACGCGCCGCCGACCATGACGCCCTCCGCGGTGATGTACCCCGGCACCCACACATAGGTCGTGGACACGGTCGGCACCCACTGGTAGGCCCAGTAGCCCGCGCAGCACCCCACCGAGGGGCTCGTGAAGATCGGCGGCCGGCCCGGATGACCGTGGGGCGGCTGGACCGGCGCGGCGGGCGCGGGGCGGGGCTCGATGGGCCCAGGCGGCGGCGTCATCGCGAAGGGATTCGGCGCCAGCACGGTCGGGCGCAGCTCACCGGCGGCCGCCGGACCGAGCGGCCCGCCGAGGGCGAGCGCAAGACTTGCCCCAAGACCTAGGATGACGGCGGCTGTTCTCATGATCATCGGACGCCTACCTCGCTAGGCCTATTCTGCCACTGGCGCCCCGGCCGGAGAAGCCGGACTTCAGGAGGGGATCTCGGCTCTCGCCTTCCGCAGGTCGTCCAGATCCTTGCTGGCCACCGCGTAGATGCCGGGATCGGCCTTCAGTTTCACGTAGGTGACGGCGCCGTCGGTGCGCCCGACCACGAGCGTGGCCAGCTCGGCGCCGCCGTCCTTCCACACGGTCACCTCCAGCTCGGGCTTGTCGAGGCCCCACTTGGCCGCGTCGTCCGGGCCCTTGGCCGCGATCTCCTTCCACTTGAGGCCGCGGAGGGTCAGGAGCATGCCGGCCACGCGGCCTTCCTTGGTGCTCCCGCGCGACGGCTCCACCACCTTCCACACCGTCTCGCCGCTCTTCTCCACGACCAGGGGCTTGTCGCCCGCGGCCACGCGCGCCTTCCTGACGTCGCCGATCTCGAAGGCGGGGAGCAGCGCGTGGTCGCGCAGCTCGGCGACCCCGGGCGCGAGGTCCGCGAGCATCTTGCCGTCCACCAGCATCACGGGGCCTTCGCCTCGCACCGCGGCCACCGCCGCGGGCTGCCCGCCGCGGCGCTCGGTCGAGGACTGCAGCAGGAGCGTCTTGGGCTCCTTGGCGCCCTCCTCCCAGAGCCGCACCGTGACCTCGGGGCGGGGCAGGAAGCGCGCGGCCTCCGCGGGGGTCTCGGCGAGGAAGCCGAGGGCGCGCAGGTCGCGGATCTTCCACAGCAGCCCGGTCACCGCGGACGAGTCGGCCTTGAGGGCCTCCGGCGCGGTGAGCTTCCAGCCGGTGCCGTCCTTCTCGAGCGTGACCCCGCCGCGCGGGTGCACGAGCTCGACCTTGGTGAGCTTGTCGTAGGCGTAGGTGACGACGGTCTTGTCGCGCAGCCCCGCCACCGTCTTCGGGAACGTGGTCCACACCGCCTCCGCGGTCAGGAGCACGCCCGGCTCACCGTCGCGCTTGACGTAGACGCCCTTCTTCTCCGGCACCGGGCGCCCGACGAGCAGACTCCGGGAGGAGCGGTCCTTGTCGCGACCGAGCCACACCGTGACGCGGGCCGGCTTGTCGAGTCCGTAGGGGGCGAGCGACTTCGGCGCGTCGTCCACGAACTCGATCGCCTTGGCGCCTTCCAGCTTCTCGAGGAAGTCGGCCACCATCTCCGCGTCGGCGCGGAGCGGACGCGGCTTCACGATGCGCCACTTGCCCGGCTCGTCGGCGACGAGGCTCATCTGATCGCCGGCCACGTCGAGGTCGAGGCCGGTGAGATTGCGCCGGTCGAGCGCCATCACGCTGCGATCCCGGAAGTCGGCCACCGGGCGCGCGGTGTCCCGCGCGACGCTCTCCGACATCGTCATCACCGCCGGCTTGTCGCCCTCGCGCGCGTAGACCCAGACCCCGGTCGGGTTCTTGCTGCCCACCCGGAGCACGAGCGGCGCGGGGGTGCCCTTGACGTCCAGGCGCACCTCCGCTTCCGGAGGCGCGAGCCCGAAGTCGGCCGGCTTCGCCGGATTGGGATCGATCTCCCGGTCCATGCGGGCGGTCGCGAGCCCGGTGACCATGTCGTCCACCGCGGCCCGGTCGGCGCGCACGCGGAGCGGCTGGAGCATCTCCCAGCCGTCCGCGGTGCGCTTCAGGCGGACGGTCTCGCCCTTGCGGGCGATGGTGACGCCCTCGACGTCCTTGGGCTCGACGGTCCAGATGCGTCCCTTGGCGGACTCCGCCTTCTCGCGCTTCGGGTTGAGCCAGTAGGTGTCGTAGTAGAAGAAGCCGCCGAGGCCGGCGGCGAGCAGCAGGAGGACGACGAGGGTCTTGCCTCGCGCCATGGGCTAGCGCGCGCGGCGCCGCTGCAAGATCACCCCGATGCCGCAGATCAGGACCGCGCCCGGCAGCACCAGGAGCGGCAGGCCCAGCACCAGCCTGGACTGGCCGGACGTCAGCACCACCGGGTTCTGCTTCGGATCCTTGGCGCGGATCGAGATGAGATCCTCCTCCTCCGCGAGCCAGGACACGACGTTGAGGAAGAAGTCGCGGTTGCCCTGCGCCCCCAGGAACTGGTTGGAGGCGAAGTCGGCGGTCCCCACCACCACGATGCGCGCCTTCGGCGGCTTCTTGGCGGCGTCGCCCTCCGCCTTCGGATCGGGCTGCGCGTCCACCGTGGCCACCAGCGCCACCGAGAGCGGCCCCGTCTTCTCGTTCGGATCCGGGGTGGCCTTGCCGGTCTGGAACACGTTCTTGTCGGTCTCGCCCCACGACTGGCGGCTGGTCTGGGCCAGCGGCGAGGCCTGCACGCCCTTCGGCAGCGCCTTGGCCACCGACACCGAGCGCGTGAGCGGGAACAGGGTCATGACCCCGCCCATGTCCTTGGTGATCGGATGCGGCTCGTACGTGCCGACCACCGGGACGAGCGGCCCCACCCCGAAGAGCTGGCCGATCGGGTTCAGCTCGATCACCACGTCCTCGTCCACCACGATCCCGTACTTGGTCAGATACTTCATGGTCGCCTCGGCCTGGAAGGGCGCGGCCATGAAGAAGACCTTGCCCGCCCTGGCGATGTAGCCGTCGAGGGCGGCCAGCTCCGCCGGGAAGAGATCCGTCTTCGGGCTCGGCACCACCACGATGGCCGCGTCGTCGGGGATCTTCGGGTCCCGGGCCAGGAACAGGTCCTTGACCTCGTAGTTGGCCTTCTCCATCTGCTCCTTGGCCTGGCTGAAGCCGGCGCGGTCGGTGCTCCCGATCTCGCGCTCGCCGTGGCCCTTGAGCACGTAGACGACCCGCTTGCCCGCGCGGGTGATCTTGACGATGGCGTTGGTGAGCTTCTCCTCCTCGGCGTCCTGCACCTTTTCGGTGCGCGTCTGCCCCGCCGCTCCGCCCTCCAGCACCACGGTGCCGTAGCTCTCCACCCCGTACTGCCGGGCCAGGGCGGGCGCCCGGTCGGTGTCCTCCAGGCGCCACGTGAACTTGCCCCGCGAGTAGGTCGCGTACTGGGTGAGCAGGTCCTCCGCGGTCTTCTTGCCCGGGGTGTCCGAGCGGAAGAAGGCGATCGCGCTGACCGGGGCCTTGAGCGTGCGCAGCACCTGGATGGTCTGAGGCGAGACGCTGTTGCGCTTGTTCTCGGTGAAGTCCCAGCGGACGCTGTGCCGCAGCGAGATCGCGTTGGCCGCGACCACGATGCCCAGCGCGAGCAGCACCATCACCGCGGCCCCCGCGCCGTAGCGCGCGGTGCGCGTCCCCATCGCGGAGCGCGCCTCGCCGGTATTGAGGGCGAGCGAGAGCAGCAGGAAGGCGCCGCCCAGGCCCAGGAAGACCCACTGGCCGGGCACCCCGGGATAGAAGTTCCACAGGGCGAAGGCCACCAGCAGGCAGACCACCGCCGCGGTCAGCGCGTGGCGCTTGAGCACACTCATCGGGCTAGCCCCTCCACCGCTTGGACTCGAGCGAGCGCAGGGTGAAGAACAGCGCGACGGCCACGCCGGTCACGTAGTACACGAGGTCCTTGGTGTCGATGAGACCGCGGGTAAACCCCTCGAGATGGTCGCCGATCGAGAGATACTGGAGCACGGTGCGGGTGGTGCCCCCCGCGAACTCGGCGCCCCAGCCGATGACCCAGAACGCGAGCAGCACCCCGAAGGTCCCGAAGCCGGCCACGATCTGGTTCTCGGTCAGCGAGGAGATGAGCACGCCCACCGCGAGGAAGACCGCCCCGGTCAGGATCAGCCCCAGGTAGCCGGTCATGATCGGCCCCCACTCGACGCGGGTGAAGTAGGCCACGAGGCCCGGGTAGAGCAGGGTCAGGCCGAGGAGGATCAGGTAGAGGGCGAGGGCGGCCAGGTACTTGCCGGCGAGCACCTCACCGTCGCGCACCGGGTAGGTGAGCAGCAGCTCCATCGTCCCCGACTTCTTCTCCTCCGCGAAGAGCCGCATGGTCAGCATCGGGATGAAGAACAGGAGCACCACGCTCATGTTGGTGAAGAGCGGGCGCATCACGTTGTCCACCACGTTGAGATTCTGGCCGCCGAACTGCGGCTGCATGAACGACCGCATCGAGGCGTCGCTGTAGAAGAGGAAGATCTGGCTGAAGAACCAGCCGGAGATCACCAGGAAGAAGGTGAAGACCACGTAGGCCACCGGCGACCCGAAGTAGAGCCGCATCTCCTTCTTGAACACGGGCAGCCAGCGCATCAGCGCGCCTCCTCGGTCTCGACCGCGGCCGCGACCGGCTCGGGCGACTCCTGCTCGCCCGCCACCGCGCGGATGAAAACCTCCTCGAGGCTCATGCCGACCGGGTGCAGCTCCTGGAGCGTCCAGCCCTTCCCGGTGACGAGGCGGACCAGCTCGGGCCGCACGTCGCGGTCTCGCGCCGCCTCCACCAGCACCCCGGCGCCCCCGTCGCGGGCGGCCAGCGGCTGCACGCCGACCACGCCCGGGATCGCGCCCACCGCGGGGGCCAGCTCCGCGCCCGCCCCGGCCACCCGGAGCTCGATGCGCGCGGTCGGGAAGGCCTGCTGGACCAGCTCCGACTCGGTGCCCTGGGCCACGATGCGCCCCCGGTTGATGATGACGACGCCGTCGCACACCATGGAGACCTCGGGCAGGATGTGGGTCGACAGGATCACGGTGTGCTGCCCGGCCAGCGACCGGATCAGCGCGCGGATCTCCGCGATCTGCCGCGGGTCGAGCCCGATGGTGGGCTCGTCCAGGATCAGCACCTCCGGATCGCCCAGGAGGGCCTGGGCCAGCCCCACCCGCTGCCGGTAGCCCTTGGAGAGCTTGCCGATCAGCCGGTTCTGCATGTCCCCGATGAAACAGCGCTCCATCACGTCGGCCACCCGGCCGCGGCGGGCGGTCCGGGTCACGCCCTTGATCTCGGCCACGAAGTCGAGGTACGCCGCGACGGAGAGATCGGGATAGAGCGGCGCATTCTCCGGCAGATAGCCGATCCGCCGGCGGACCTCCAGCGACTGCGCGAACACATCGTAACCGGCGACCCGCGCGGTGCCGCCGCTGGCCGGCATGAAGCACGAGAGGATCTTCATCGTGGTGGACTTCCCCGCCCCGTTGGGGCCGAGAAAGCCGACGATGCGGCCCTTGTCCACGTTGAACGACACGTCGTGGATGGCCGTGACCGGCCCGTAGCGCTTCGTCAGATTGTCGACCTGGATCATGCGTGCGGTCCGGATGCGGCGAGGACCGTCGGAAAGTATAGCATAGGGCTAGAAGAGCCCCGTGATGACGCCGTCCGGCGTGACGTCGACCTTCTCCGCGTTGGGACGGCGCGGCAGCCCGGGCATGGTGGTGATGTCACCGGTGATGGCCACCAGGAAGCCGGCGCCCGCCGAGATGCGGATCTCGTTGACCGTGATCTTGAATCCGCGCGGGCGGTTGAGCAGGGTCGGGTCGTCGGACAGCGAGCGCTGAGTCTTGGCGACGCAGATCGGGAGCCTCCCATAGCCGAGCGCTTCGGCCTGGGCGATCTGACGCTCGACCCGCTTGGGGTATTCGACGCCGTCCGCCCCGTAGATCCGCCGGGCGATGGTATCGAGCTTCACCGTGATGGGGTCGTCGAGCGCGTAGAGCGGCGCGAAGGCCGAGCGCTCCCGGGCCAGGAGGGCGAGCAGGCCCCGGGCCAGCTCCTCGCCGCCCTCGCCCCCGCGCCCGAACACGTCGGCCACGTGCACCGCCACCCCCAC
>WNFL01067893.1_pt4 | contig 22199 bp, 26 predicted proteins | sample 5400361 | NCBI WGS metagenome assembly WNFL01 (sample SAMN13153351, study PRJNA577476) | soil metagenome | isolation source: 40 cm soil on Douglas fir-dominated hillslope | place: USA:California | collected 2013-09-17
AAGGGGCTGACGGTGGTGTGCACGCCGGCCCAGCACGGTAGCGGCCGCACCGTCATCGACCAGGGCCGCCGGCTCTGGTCCTCGTGGGCGGTGCTGGGCACGAAGCGCTTCTACTTCGGGGGCGACACCGGCTATTTCCGCCACTTCGCCGAGACCGGCGAGCGGCTCGGGCCGTTCGACCTGGCCGCGCTGCCGATCGGGTCCTACACGCCGCGCGAGATCGCCAAGCCGGTGCACATGTCGCCCGAGGAGGCGCTGCAGGCCACGCTGGACCTGCGCGCCTCCCACCTGCTCGGCGTGCACTGGGGCACCTTCGCGCTGGCCCGCGAGCCGTACGACGAGCCGCCCACCCGCCTCCGGGCCGAGATCGAGCGGCGCCACCTCGGCGCCGACACCGCCTGGATCCTGAATCCGGGTGAAACCAGGAGCTGGTAGCTACAGCCAGTAGTACGGGAAGCGGTAGTAGTCGTGCAGCTTCGTCTCGTACTCGCGGCTGAAATCCGCGTCCGGCTTGTACTCGGGCGCCTCCTGGATGCGCTTCTTCTCGATGTTCATCACCACCGTCTCCCGCTCGGGAGCCACGCTGCTGATCCAGGCGGTCGAGAGCACGACCTTCTTGCCGGGGAGCCAGTTGCCGGTGTCGATGACCAGGTAGCGTAGCTTCATCTCCTGATCGTCCACGATGAGATCGCTGACGCTGCCGATCTCTCCGTCGGTGGCGAGGATCCGGTAGTTGAGCACGTTCTTGATCGGTCGCAGCATGGGGCGCTCCTTTCGACGCGATTTCCTTCGCTGAAGGGAGCAACATCCATGCCGCGCCGAAAAACCCGGCGCGATCCGCGTTTTCCGTCGACCGGGCCGCGCGCGGATCGCGCGACCGGAACGAACTACTGGGTAGTATCGATGACCTGGCGCACGTGGGAGGGGCCGCTCGTCTCCGCGTAGCGACCGTACGCGCCGATCACCCCGCGCCAGAACCGGATCGCGGGCTCGTTGCGCGGGAGCTCGAAGATCTCCCATCTTCCCCGGAACCGATCGAAGAGGGTGAACACCGCCCGCCGCCCGATCCCCTGGCCGCGGTACGACCGCAGCACGAAGAACTCGGACATGCGGAAGTCCATTCCCGGCTGCAGGTGGGGAGACGGGGCCTGGTTCACGAGCGCGAAGCCGACGCGGCGCCCCGACTCGAGCAGGATGAACGGGTGATCTGTGTCCTCCTGCAGCCAGCTCGGCAGATGATCCGGGCTCCAGAGGCCCCGATCGTCCAGGGTGTAGTACGAGTCGTCGAACGCGGAGAGGTCGTGGAGGTAGAACGGATAGACGTTGATCAGCCACTCGCGATCGAGCAGCGAGCGACGCGCGTCGCGCAGCTCGATGCCCACGGCGTCAGGGGCCGATCGGATTCGCGCGCCGGGCCGCCGCGCGGATCCGGTCGGCGTCCTCGGCGAGCAGGAGCCGGGCCCCGACGAGCGCGGCGGTCGCCGCCTCGACGCGCGCCACGTACGCGTCGTGGCTGCCGTAGCGCTCCTCGAGGGACGGGCGCGGGTCGCCCGTGGCCAACCCCTCGGCCCGGGTCCGCGCGAACGCGACGAAGGTCCCGTCGCGGTCGCAGAGCTCGCCGTCCGGGAACGGCTCCCGGTACACGTTCCAGCCGGTGTGGGTGCCGAGCGGCACCGCGATGGCGGGCAGACGGATGCCCGCCACCTCGTTGCCGTCTCCGTCCACGCGCGACACCAGCGGCCGGTAGGATCTCGTCGCATCCGGCCGGGGGTCGACCCAGTCGCCGAAGACCGCGATGCGGTTGACCTCGAGCACGCGGCGCACGCCCGGGATGGACGGAAACCCGGTGTCGTCGGGCGGGACCAGCGTGCGGCCCGCGAGGGTGGGCACGCGGCTCGGGGGCGGCTCGACCCCGTCGCTCACCCAGCGGTCGAGCGCGGTGAGCAGGGCCCGGAGCGCGGGCGCCGGGCTGTGCGGATTGCGCGGGTTCGCGCACGGGCCCGGCGCCGCGCTGAGCCCGGCGCGGCCGCCGTGCTGGGTGCCCGCCACCAGGTAGACGCGCGCGCCGGCGGGCAGCGGCACGTCGCGCCGCCCGAGCGGGTCGGTGTGGAGCAGCGACGCGCCCTTCTGCCAGTACTCGGTCGAGGTATTGACCTCGATCAGCCGCGGGTCCGAGCCGTCGCCGCGCAGCAGCGCCCCGGTCCGGCCGGTGACCGGATCGGTGAGGCGGACGCTCGAGAACGGGAACTCGTTCTCCGGCATCAGGTGATCTTCGTGCTGGGTGTTCGTGCGGCCGGGCTGCCCGAACTCCGCGTTGAGGAATACGCGCCCGGCCCCCGAGATGTGCGCGAGCACCCCGTCGAAGACCCGGCGCCCGGTCTCGTCGCGATTGAAGCCCTGGCCGATGTGATCGCGGAGGTAGCGCCCGCTCTGCGAGACGCCCACCGCCAGCACCGCGCGGATCCCGTTCCCGGCCGGGTTGGGCGCCGCCCGGGTGCCCGGCTCGTGGCGCAGGAACGAGACGAAGTCGCGCGTCGCGGCGAAGCCGAGGCCCAGCACCTTGGGATCGCGCGCCGGGTAGCGGAAGTCGTAGATGGTCCCGGGCCCCGGTCGGGTGCCCGCGGGCAGCAGGCGGATCGAGCGCGCGTCCACGTAGGCCCACTCGCCGGCCGGCACCTCCGACGGCGGATGCGCCTCGTTGCGGCGCACGGTGAGCCGCGCCGCCGACTGGTCGAGGGTGGCCGCCTCGTAGCCCAGGCGGAAGACCTCCACCAGCTGACCGCGGGTACCCGAGACCAGCTCTTCGCGGATCGTCCGCACGATGGGCCGGCCGCCGTCCGAGGGCACCGGAGCCTGCATGGCGAGCCCGCCCGCCGCACGCGGGGCATCCGGATCCCAGCCGCTCCACGCGAGCGTGTAGCCCTGCCGGAGCAGGAAGGCGTTGCCCACGTCGGCCGCCGAGCGCGGGTCGTTACCCGCGGCGGGCGCGTCCATGAAGTACGGGAAGAGGAGCTTGCGGCCGCGGTTGTTGACCTCGTAGACGATCTTGCGATTGCCCTTGGCGGGATCGGCGGGGCGCAGCAGGTAGAAGTCGGTCTCGTACTCCACGAGGCCGCGGGCGTTCCGGGGAGCGCGGGCGAGATTGACGATGCCCGCGTTGGCCGGATCGCGCGGGTCCACCTCGCCCCGGGCCACGCCGACGATCAGCTGGTAGGCACCGGCCGCGCCGAACGACGCGCCGTCCGCGAAGGGCTCGGTGCGATCGACGCGCACCGCGACGATGCGCGCCTGGGCGGGGACGGCCGCCCCCAGCGCGGCCAGCAGCACCGCCACCGTCGGTGCGATCGATCGCCGGACGAAGGCGGCCGCCCTCATGGGAATCGGAATCGACGCCGCGGCTAGGACGGCTTCGGATCGTCCACGTCTCGCGCGCCCACGGTGCGGGTGCGGTACTCGGCCGGCACCGCCCGGCCCGCGTCCGTGAAGGCGCGCCGCACCGCTTCCACGTTGGGGCTGAAGATCGTCTTGCGGTTTCCGCGCGCCCAGTCGTTGGAATCGCGGACGGAGGCGAGCGAGCCCTGGAAGCGCGGCATCACGTAGCGGGCGAACAGCTCGTAGCTCTTGAGGGTCTGCTCGCGGTTGGCCCACTCGTGCGCGCGGAACAGGAGCCCGCCGAAGCCGCCCGCGCTCAATTCCTGAAGCCGCTCGATGCCGCGGATGACCGTGTCGGGCGTGCCGACCAGGGTGGTGCCCATCTTCACGCCCTCGCGCAGCGGATCGTCGGCGCGGCCCGGCGGGCGGCCGAGCGTGTCCTCGAAGTAGGTCACGGTCTCGTGGCGCTCGCCGCGGTTCACCTCCCGCAGCGCCAGCTCGTCGTCGTCGGAGACGTGTACGTTGACCACCAGCCGCCAGTGCTTCCGGTCCATCGTCTTGCCGTGCTGGGCCGCGGTCTCCTCGGCGATCTTCCACTGGTTGGAGAGCGCCTCGGGCCCCCCGGGCAGCCCCGCCCCGAGCGAGAGCACGCCGACGCCGTGCTTGCCCGCGGTCATGACCCCCGCGGGCGTGATCGTGCTGGCCACCGCGATCGGGAAGTGCGGCTCGGTGTAGGGCGCGAGGTGCAGACGCGCCTCACGCAGCTCGAACCAGTCGGTCTTGAGCGTCACCGGCTCCTCGCACTTGAGGAGCTGCATGATCGCGTCGAGCGACTCGTCCATCCGCTGGCGCTGGGTCACCGGCTCGATGCCCATCATGTACGCGTCGGAGACGAGCGCGCCCGGCCCGCAGCCCATCATGGCGCGGCCGCGGGTCATGTGGTCGAGCTGGACGAAGCGGTTGGCCACCATGAGCGGGTGGTGGTACGGCAGGCTCGTGACCCCGGAGCCCAGCATGATGTGGCGGGTCCGCTCGGCGGCCGCCGCGATGAAGACCTCGGGGGAGGCGATGATCTCCCAGCCCGCGGAGTGGTGCTCGCCGATCCACACCTCGTCGTAGCCGAGGTAGTCCATCCACTCGATCAGCTCCATGTCGCGATTCATCGCGAGCGTGGGGTTCTCGCCGACCTTGTGGAACGGGGCGAGGAAGATGCCGAACTTCATGCCTTTGTGAGCCAATGCCGCCTCCGTGGCCAGGGGATACCGCGTTGAGATACCGCTGAATGTAGCACGCCTTGAGTCGGGGGCGCAGCGGTGCTAGAAGAGGGCCCTATGGACTTCACCTACACGCCCGAGCAGGAGCACTTCCGCGCGGAGATCCGCCGCTGGCTCGCCGCCAACCTCACCGACGATCTCCGCATCGAGGACCCGACCGACGAGCGGGTCGCGCCGGACCGCGAGACGTTCGAGCGCCGCCGCGACTGGCAGCGCCGCATGTACGCGGCGGGCTGGGTCGGGATCTCGTGGCCCAAGGACTACGGCGGGCGCGGCGCCACCCTGATGGAGCAGGTCATCTACGACGAGGAGTGCTTCCGGGCGCGCGCACCCGTGCTGCCCGGCTACTCGGGCATCGGCATGGCGGGCCCGACCATCATCGAGTGGGGCACCGAGGCGCAGAAGCAGCGCTACCTGCCGCGCATCCTGGGCGCCGACGACATCTGGTGCCAGGGCTACTCGGAGCCGGGCGCGGGCTCGGACCTCGCGAGCCTGAGCACGCGCGCGGAGGACCGCGGCGACCACTTCATCGTCAACGGGCAGAAGGTGTGGACCTCGGGCGCCCAGTTCGCGGACTGGATCTACCTGCTCGTGCGCACCGATCCGGGCGCGCCCAAGCACCGCGGCATCAGCTACCTCCTGGTGGACATGAAGACCCCCGGCATCACGGTCCGGCCCCTCGTGCTGCTCAACGGGCACCGGCACTTCAACGAGGTCTTCTTCGTGGACGTGGCGGTGCCCAAGGCCAACCTGATCGGCCGGCAGAACGAGGGCTGGAAGCCCGCGATGACCACCCTGATGTACGAGCGCAAGGGCGGCGGCGGCCGCGGCCACGAGGAGCAGCTGGCCCGGCTGCGCGCGCTCGCCATGACGGTGCCGCTCGACGGCCGGCCCGCGTGGGAGCATCCGGTGATCCGCCAGCGCTTCGCCCAGCTCGTGATCGAGGCGCAGTGCCAGCGCTACACGCGCATGCGCAACCTGACGCGGCAGCTCCGCGGGGAGCCGCCGGGGCCCGAGGGCTCGATCCTCAAGCTCTTCGGCTCCGAGCTGGGCGTGCGCATCGCCGACTTCGCGGGCGAGCTGCTCGGCCCGCACGCGCTGGTCAACCGCGCGAGCCCCCAGGTGCCCGACGGCCCGCGCTGGTACAACCGCGTGCTGAGCGCCCGACAGTACACGATCGCGGGCGGCACCAGCGAGATCCAGCGCAACATCATCGGCGAGCGCGTGCTCGGACTACCAAAGGACTAGAGACCATGCCAGACGACCGGGAGCAGCAGGCGGAAGCGCTGATCGCGAAGATGAAGGCGGCGCGGGGCTACATGTACCCCGAGTGGGAGTTCGCGGCCCGCCAGGATCCGGAGTTCGTCGAGTCCTACAACCGCCTCTACGAGCTCTCCCTCGGCGAGGGCCGGCACGTCTCGGCCAAGGTGCGCGAGTTCGTGGCCATCGCGCTGCTCTGCTTCCGCGGCGGCGAGCGCGCCGGGCTGGTGGCCCACATGCGGCGGGCCATCCAGTTCGGGGCCACCCCCGCGGAGCTGTTCGAGGTCCTGGAGGCTTGCGTGGTGCCGGGCGGGGCCCCGACGTTCCACCGCGGGCTCGGCGCCCTCATGGAGGTGGTGGGCCCCGCCTCGCGCTAGCGTCAGACCCGCGCCGGCCCGCGCGGCGTGAGCACGGCGAGGGCGACCGCCACCACCAGGAGCGCCGGCACGTCCCCCACCAGGTGCCCGCGCTCCATCGGATCGCCCATGGCCTGGATCGCCATGATGACCGCGTGCACCACGCTCGACCACACCGTGAACCAGATCAGGCTCCGGTGGGCCAGCGGATTCCGGGAGGCCGCGATCAGGAAGATCCCGAGCGTCGCGTAGACCCCCAGGATCATCATCAGGTAGTGCGAATGCCCGGTCCCCCACGACCAGCCGGCCGGCCACAGCCGGGTGAGGGGGAAGACACCGACCAGGAAGATCAGGCCCACCACGACGAGGACGACGCGAAGCGAGGCGACGCGGGATCGATCGGTCATCTTGGGCTCCTCCAGTCGGAGAAACGGTCGAGGGCCACGCGCCGGGCGGCCCGGAGCGCCGCGCGGGCGCCCCGACGGCAGCGCCCGCCCCCCGGCCGGTCAAGCGGGGCGGCCGGGCGCCTTGACAGGCTTGGCCCGCCGGGCCTAAAGTCCCGGACACGCTCCCCAGCTGGCCGCTTCGCGGAGGCCCGGATGGCGTCGGTGCCTGATCACGAACGCTCCACTCGGTGCGCCGCGCGCGCAATCCCTCCCGCTTTGCCCGAGCAGTGAACTGCCCCCCACCGGTCCGCCTCGTCGCGGAGGAGGTCTCATGAGCACTCGACGTGAATTCCTGACCACGGCCCTGGTCGGCGGCGCGGCCGCCGCGGTAGCTCCCCGGCGCGCGAGCGCCGCGGTCAAGTCGATGACGGTCGTCCACGAGAGCTCGTTCATCAAGGGCTTCGACGACTTCTTCGTGAAGACCCTCTCCCCCGAGTACGAGAAGCTCACCGGCATCAAGGTCGGCTACGAGCCGGTGAGCGTGGGCAGCATGCTCACCCGGCTCACCACGATCGTGGAGACCAAGGCCGGTCCCGAGATCGTGCACACCGGGGTCAACTGGCCGCATCTCTTCGACCAGGGCCTGCTCGACGTCACCGACGTGGCGAACGAGGTCGGCAAGAAGATCGGCCCCTGGCACGACAACATCCTCGACGCGGTGGTGGTGAACAAGAAGTGGAAGGCGGTCCCCTGGGGCAACATCGGCCAGCTCGAGTGCTATCGCACCGACTGGTTCAAGGAAGTAGGCGTCACCAAGTTCCCGGACACCTGGGAAGACCTGCTCACCGTCGGGCGCATGCTCAAGAAGAAGGGCCATCCGTTCGGCTTCGAGCTGGGGCACGGCTTCGGCGACAACCACGGCTGGATGTATCCGCTCCTCTGGTCGTACGGCGGGCGCGAGGTCGACAAGGACGGCAAGACGGTGCTGATCGACTCCGACGAGACCGCGAAGGCGGTGGACTTCTGCCGCCGGTTCTACCAGGAGACGATGCTCGAGGACGTGCTGGGCTGGACCGACGTCAACAACAACAAGGCGTTCTTCGGCGAGCAGATCTCCTGCACCAACAACGCGATGTCGATCCTGATCGTGGCCAAGCGCGACTTCCCGGACATCGCCAAGGTCACCGACCACGGCCTCAATCCGCAGGGCCCCAAGGGCCGCTACCACCTCTACAATCCGCAGTCGCACGCGATCGCCTCGCACGCCCCCGACCCGGCCGCGGCCAAAGCCTTCCTGCGCTGGCTCTACGACGACAAGCAGCTCTCGCGCTGGCTCGTCGCGGGCGACGCCTACTACGCGCCGTTCCTGACCGGCTACGACAACCACCCGATGTGGAACGCGGATCCGAAGTACATGCCCTTCAAGGAGTCGCTGAAGACGTCGCGCCTGCACGGGTGGCCCGGGCCTCCCGGCCACGCGATGTCGGAGAGCGTGGCCAAGTACGTGCTCTGCGACATGTTCGCCAAGGCCTGCCGGGGCGATTCGACCAAGGACGTCATCGCCACCGCGGCCGCGCAGCTCAAGCAGATCTACAAGGCGAAGTAGGCGATGGCGGTCCGGCCCGACCTGGTGACCCGATCGGTCCCGGTCGCGGTCCGGCCGCGCCTGCTTCACGGCGTGCTCGAGCGGGAAGGGGCGTTCAGCTGGATCATGCTGGCGCCGGGCGTCCTCTTCCTGCTCGCGTTCGTCGCCTATCCCCTCTTCTACGGGGTCTGGCTGAGCCTCCAGGATCGGCCGGTGGCCAAGCCGGGCACGTTCGTCGGGCTCGGCAACTTCATCACCCTCGCGCACGACGCGGTGTTCTGGCAGGTGACCCGCAACACCTTCGTCTACACCATCGTCACCACCGTGCTCAAGCTGCTGGGCGGCCTCGCGATGGCCCTCGTCATCAACCAGCACTTCCGCGGGCGGAGCCTCGTCCGCGCCTTCCTGCTCCTGCCCTTCATCGTGCCGACCATCCTCAGCACGGTGGCCTGGATGTGGATCTTCGATCCCACCTTCAGCGTCATCAACTGGCTGCTCGTGCACACCGGCGCGGTGTCCAGCGGCTTCTCCTGGCTCGGCAACAAGACGCTCGCGATGGTGGCGATCATCATCGTCAATACCTGGCGCGGCATCCCCTTCTACGCCATCACCCTGCTGGCCGGGCTGCAGACGATCTCGCCCGAGCTCTACGAGGCCGCCGCCATCGACGGCGCCTCGGTACGCCAGCGCTTCCTGCACGTGACCCTGCCGATCATCAAGCCGATCCTGATCATCGTGACCATGTTCTCGGTGATCTTCACCTTCTCCGACTTCCAGATCGTCTACGCCCTCACCCACGGAGGGCCCGCCAACGCCACCCAGGTCTTCGTCACCTACGCGTTCGACCTCGGGATGTCGGGAGGCCAGCTCGGCATGGGAGCCGCCGCGGCGCTCGCCATGCTCCCCGCCCTCGCGGTCATGATCGTGGCGCTGACCCTCTACCTGAGGCGACAGTCGTGATCGAGGGGCGGGGCTGGATCTCGCGGATCCTCCGGATCTACCTGCCGGTGGCGGTGTGCCTGGTGGTGATGCTGTTCCCGTTCTACTGGATGCTGATCGCGTCCATCAAGCCGAACCGCGAGCTCTACAACGCCAAGATCATGCCGCTGGTGGTCTACCAGCCCACCCTCAAGCACTACCACGACCTGTTCGCCGACACGAACTTCCTCACGTGGACGTACAACACCATGCTGGTGGCGGTGATCACCACCGCGGCCTCGCTGATCCTGGGCGCGATGATCGCCTACCCGCTCGCCCGCATGAACTTCCCCGGGGCCGCGGTCGTGGCCATCGGGATCGCCGCCACCTATCTGGTCCCCCAGCCGCTCCTCTTCATCCCGATGGCCGACATCATCAACAAGCTCGAGCTCGGCAACACCCTGAGCGCGGTGATGCTCACCTACCCCACCCTGCTGATCCCGTTCTGCGCGTGGCTGCTGATGGGCTACTTCAAGAGCGTGCCGCGCGAGCTCGAGGAAGCCGCCCGCATCGACGGGGCGAGCCGCTTCCAGGCCATGTGGCGCGTGGTGCTGCCGCTGACCACCCCCGGCCTGCTCTCCGCCGGGATCTTCGCCTTCACCCTGGCCCAGAACGAGTTCCTCTACGCGCTGATCTTCCTGGCCAAGAGCGAGGTGCGGACCGTCCCGGTCGGCGTCATCACCGAGCTGATCCGCGGGGACGTCTTCTACTGGGGGCAGCTCATGGCGGCGGCGCTGCTCGGGGCGATTCCCGTGGCGGTGATCTACTCGTTCTTCGTGGACTACTACGTGGCCGGGCTCACCGCCGGCTCCGTCAAGAGCTAGCGCGCGTCGGCCTCTGACGGCCGGACCCGGGCGGGGCGGCCGGAGGGTGGGGCTCTGACCACGACGCGCTTACACGTTTTCTTGCGTGACTAGTTCCCGATCCGGGTTGGTTCGGTTCCTGGCTTGCGTTGGCGGGAACGGGGCACCCGCCCCCCCCGGCCGCCCCGCCCCGGTCCGGCCTCCCGCGTGGGTCTGCTACCAGGTAGGGCTCGATCAATGCGAACAGTATGACGACGGGGACGATGGCGATTGTCGAGGCTGCGAAGAGCAAATCCCAGTGTTGGACGTAGGCGGTGACGTAGGAGGTGATGCCGACGGTGAGGGGGCGCATCGAGGCGTCGGTCATCAGGGTGAGGGCAACGATGTACTCGTTCCATGCGGCGATGAAGGCGAAGATGGCGGCGGTGACGATGCCGGGCGCGGCGACCGGGAGGATGATGCGGAAGAGGGTGCCCGCGGGTCCGCAGCCGTCGACCGCGGCGGCCTCTTCTATTTCTCGGGGGATGGAGGCGAAGAAGGCGCGGAGGATCCAGATCGCGAAGGCGAGGTTGAAGGCGGCATTGACCGCGACGAGCGCAGTGTAGGTGTTGATGAGGCCGAGCTCGAAGAACTCGCGGTAGAGGCCGACCACCAGCGCGGTCGGCGCGAACATCTGGGTGACCAGAACCAGGAACAGGAAGGCCGCGCGGCCCGGGAAGCGATGGCGCGCGGTGTGGTAGGCGGCGGGCACCGCGGCCACCAGCACCAGCAGCGTCGAGGCGACGGCCACCACCAGCGACACGGTGAGCCAGGACTGGAACTCCGGGTCGCGCAGCACCATCCAGAAGTTCTGCGGCCGCCATTGCTGGGGCAGGAGCCGCGGCGGGCTCACCCGCAGCTCGGCCGCCGGCTTGAGCGCAGTGAGGAGCATCACCGCGTAGGGCGCCAGGAGCGCGGCCGCGAGCAGCAGGCCCGCCGCGCCGAGCGCGAGTCGACGCATCAGACCGGCTCCTCCCGCCAGCGCGCCGCCCGCAGGTAGACGACCACCGCGACCAGGATCAGCAGCACGTTGACCACCCCGAGGGCGGCGGCCAGGCCCACGTCCCGCAGCGCGCTCTTGAACGCGATCTTGTACATGAACGTGATCATGGTGTCGTGGGCGAAGCCGGGATTGCGGTCGTTGAGCGTCCACACGATCGGGAAGGAGTTGAAGACGTAGATCAGGTTCAGCACCGCGGCCACCAGCAGCGCGGGCCGGAGGAGCGGCAGGGTGATCAGCCGGTAGCTGCGCCAGCCCGCCGCCCCGTCCACCCGGGCCGCCTCGTAGACCTCGCCGGGAATGGTCTGCAGCCCCGCGAGCAGGACGTAGGTCGTGAACGGCAGCGACACGAACACCCCGACCGCGATCATCGCGCCCATCACGGTGCGGTCGTCGCCCAGCCAGTCGACCGGCGCCCGGCCCATCGCGGTCATCACGCGGTTGAGCAGGCCGAAGTAGTAGTCGTAGAGCCACACGAAGAGCTTCGAGGTCATGATGAGCGAGGCGGCCCACGGCACGATGAGCGCCCATCGCACCAGCCGGCGGCCCGGGAAGGATTCGTTCAGGAGCTGGGCGATCCCGAGGGAGAGCGCGATGGTGACCGCCACCACCGTCGCGACCCAGATCACGGTGTTGCCGGCCACCGCGGGCAGGGCCTCCTGCTCGAGCAGGCGCGCATAGTTGCGCGGGCCCACCGCGCCCTGGTAGAGGCCGGTGATCGAGTAGCGGCCGAGGGACGCGCGCACCAGCTCGATCGCGGGGTAGATCACCACCGCCGCGATCAGCAGGAGGCTCGGGCCGAGCCAGAGGAGCGCCCGGCCCGCGCTCGGGCCTCGCGGGCGCGGGCCCGTCAGCGAGCGCTCTCCGCCGCGTTCTTCTGGAGGCGGTCGAGCACCTGCTTCGGGTCGCCGCCCGGCTGGACCGCCGCGCCGATGCTCTGCTGGACGTCGAGCTTCACCTTGTCCCACGTGGGATCGGTGGTGGGAGCCAGGCGGGCGCTCGGCAGCGCGTCGAGGTACGGCTTGAGCTTCTCGTTCCCGCTCATGCGCTCGCGGCCCGACTTGGTGACGGGCAGGAAGCCCTCGGCGCCGATCCACCGGGTAATCTGTTCGGGCTGGTAGTACAGATCGAGGAACTGGCGCACCGCCTCCTGGTTGCCCTTCTTCTTGAAGGCCATGAGGTAGTCCTCGACCCCCAGGGTCACCGGCGCCCCCACGTTGGTCGGCATCTGGGTCACCCCGTAGCGGACCTTGCCCTCCGCGTCGAGCTGGGCCGCGAGCGGACTGAAGCCCATGACCATCCCGACCTTGCCGTCCTTGAAGAGCTGGAAGGCGCCGTCGGTGCGGTTGGTCTTGCCCGGGTTGACCTGGGTGACCTTGTGGGTGTTGGCGAGCGATGCCAGGAACTGGAGCGTCTGCACGTTCTTCTCGCTGTTGATCGCCCACGCCTCGCCGGACTTCCAGTCGCCCCCGTTGTTCCACATCCAGATGGACCACTCGGCCTGCGCCTCCTCGGGCCCGAGCGGCAGCGCGTAGCCGATCGTCCCGCCCCCGAGCGCCTGCACCCGCTTCGCGGCGGCCACGAGCTCGTCCCAGGTCTTCGGGGGGGCGGCCACGCCGGCCTTGGCGAGGAGATCGCGGTTGTAGAAGAAGGCGCGCGCGCTGGCCAGGATCGGGAACCCGTAGAGCTTGTCGCGATAGGTGCCGCCCCGCGCGAAGGCCTCGAGGAAATCCTCCCGGGTCTTGGGCGACAGGGCCTCGTCGCCCGAGTAGAGGAGGCCGTCCTTGGCGTAGCTCGAGAACGAGTTGAGGTTGAGCACGTCGGGCGGCTGGTTGTTCTGGATCATCGTGCTGACCTGCTGATCGATGGAGTTCCAGTCGATCACCTGCAGGTCCACCTTCACCCCGGTCTGCTTGGTGTACTGCTCGGCCAGGGCCGCCCAGAACGGCCGCGTGTGGTCCCGGCTGTACTCCGCGATCACCACCTTGATGGACTTGGGGGTGTCGCCGCCGCAGCCGCCCGGGAGGAGCGCGGCCGCGCCGAGGAGGACGAGGGCCAGGAGACCGCGGCGCGTCATCGAGCCCATACTACAAAAGTTCCGGGCGCACGCGTAAGTCTTCCTGCCGCGACCCGCCGCTCGTGCGTAGAATAGGAGGTCACGACTACTCGCGGCCAAGCAAGGGAGGTCACCCCCATGTCACGTCTCCTTGTGTTCTGCGCGCTCGTGCTGACGCTCACGTCGTGCGCCTCCTCGTCCGGACCGGTGATCACCCTGGACCAGAGCCGGACCACCATCATCGAGTCGCCGACCGTGAAGGCGGCCCGCCTCTTCTACAAGAGCCGGATCCGGCCGGAGAGCCTCGCGCTCGCCTACCGGGCCTCGCTCGAGGCCAACGGCTGGCGCCACGTGTCCTCCACCACGTCGGCGTCGAAGGGTACCACCCAGGTCTACGAGAAGCAGGAAAGCTCGCTGCAGGTCCTGATCTACGAGGGGTTGTACTACACGTGGACCGAGGTCTCCACGACCCGGATCGTCGGGCGCCCGCCCGCCCCGAGCCGGTAACCCCCTCGAGCCGTCACCACAAGGAGGGCGCCATGACATCGAGCAAGCGAGTAGGACTCCTTTCCCCGACCATGCTGTGGCTGGCCACCGGCTGCGCGGCCACCGCGCCGGCCTACGTCACGCCGGTGCCGGACGCGCAGCCGACGCGCGAGGCACAGGTGGACGAGCGCGTCGCGGCCGTCGAGAAGCGCGTGAACGAGATGGGCCAGCGCGTGCAGACCCTCGAGGGCGGCGTGGCGGGCGCGCAGAGCCGCGCCGACGAGGCCGCCCGGAAGGCCGAGGGCGTCGACAGCCGGCTCACCCGGCTCTGGTCGAACCGTTTCAATCAGAAGACCGCCGACAGCCTCGAGGTCTACTTCTCGCCCGACAGCATCGACCTGAGCGACGCGGCCCAGACCGCCCTCACCTCGGTGGTGGCCGAGATGAAGGCCCATCCGACCCTGACCGTCGAGCTGGGCGGCTATACCGATCCGCGCGGGGCCCTCGACTACAACTACGCGCTGAGCCAGCGGCGGGTCGACTCGGTCCGGCGCTTCCTGATGGACCGGGGCATCCAGCTCGCCCGGATCCAGGCGGCCAGCCTGGGGCCGATCTCCAGCGCGGACATCCCGGACGTGAAGAAGCGCCGGGTCACCCTGCGCCTCATGGTGGATCAGGAATAGCCGGTCAGCGCACCGCCTGCTGGTAGGCCGCGAGCAGGGCCGGATCCTCGATCGATCCGTGGTGATGGACCTGCCGCCATCCGGCACCGACCCGGCGAAAGATCCGGGTGGTGCGAATGGCCAGGTCGAGGGAGTGCGACCCGTTCTCGAACCGCCCGCGCTCGCGGCCGACCGCGTAGAAGACCTGATCCGATTCGTGCAGCGTGTAGTCGTAGAACTCGACCCACAGCCGCGCCGGGCCGCGAAAGATCCGCTCGTACACTGCGCGGATCTCGTCCCAGCCGCGCTTGATCCCGCCGAGCGGATTGTCCATCGCCGCGTCGCTCGACTGCTCCCAGTTCTCGGCCATGAGCGTGAGGTCGCGCGAGTTCAGCGCGCGGTAGAACTGGGCGAGCGCCTGCCGGGGCTCCCGGACGTCCCCGAGATCTTCCCGTCCCGTGATGGGCTCACCGATCAGCCGAGCGGGGGTGGTCATCGCTCCCAACCTTGAGAGGGCGGGCGTGGCGCGGGCGATTCCGCATGACGCGACGCTCCTTTCGTGGATACTGGGGGCGCTCCAGCCATGAACGGCCAAGGACTCCGAGCTACCGGGCGATCGTGGCGATCGGCCCTCACCGCCGCGACCATCGCTCTGCTCCTGTCCGGATGCGTGGCCACCCAGCCCGGTGTGGTCAAGCGCCCACCGCCCCAGCCCCCGCGGCGGGCCGAGATCGCGCCGGTCGCGCCTACCAGGGCGCACGTGTGGGTGCCCGGTCAGTGGTCGTGGCACCAGGAGCGCTACGTGTGGGTCCCGGGACGCTGGGAGGTGCCGCCCGCCGCGGGGCTCACCTGGGTGCCGGGCGGCTGGATGCCGCGGGAGGGCGCCTTCGTCTGGGTCGAGGGCTACTGGCGCGCGCGCTGATTCGCGTGGTCCCCGCCCGTCACGCCGCCCGTCACGTCCGATCGTCACATCGGAGGGACGAGCCCGTCCTTGCCTACCAGCGCGCGGCCCGCGGTCACGGTGCCGTCGGCCTGCTGCTGGGCGGAGATGAAGACGTGGGCGCCGGGCTGGAGCAGCGCCCGGTCACCGGGCGCGAAGGTCACGATCGGCACGTCGGGGGGCACCGCCATCTGCACGCTGCCGCCCTTGTGCTTGAGGGTCAGCATCGGGCCCTCGACGCGCTCCACCATCACGTCCACGGTGGCGTTGGTCATGGTGCTGCTGGGCGACAGATCCCACGGATAGTGCCCCTCGCCGGCGCCGCGCGCCGACTCCGGGAAGATCAGCACCTCCTGCGCGCGGAAGGAGCCGTCGGACTGCGCCAGCCCGGCGATGCCCACGAAGGTGCCGGACTTGATGTCGGATAGCGCCGCCTTGACCAGGCCGATCACCACGAAGGTGTCGGCCATCTTGATGTCCACCGTCGAGTTGTCGCGCGAGGCGATCGTGAGGGTCTGGCCCGACACCTTGGCGATGGAGCCGCGCACGCGGATCGGCACCTGCGCGGACGCGATCCCGACCGACAGCATCACCAGGCCCGCGGCGAGGGCAAGCGTCGTCCCTCTGGTCATCATCATGGCCACAGCTCCTTGCCCTCGGCGGCGGGCAGCGAAAGATTGAGACGGCGCGCGAGCGTCGTCGCGATGTCACGCATGTCGATCAGGCCGAGCGGCCGGCCGGCCGGCACCCCGGGCCCCACCACGAAGAAGGACGCGTGCAGGTCGGGCAGGTCCGGGAGATGGCCGTGCATGCCGCCCATCGCCGCCTTGCCCACCAGCGGCCCGCTCAGGCTCGATCCCGCGTGCCAGTCGGGCTTGAGCCCGACGACGAACGCCGCGCCGGGGAACCCGCGGCCCCGGAGCGCGGCCGCGTCCAGCACCCGGTCGATGCCGTGGGCGGGATCGGCAGCCAGGCGGTCGAGCACGGCGCTCACCGTCGCGAGGGTGGCCGCGTCGCCCGGGTCCTTCAGCATCACCGCGATCGAGCCGCCCGCCGCCCACGGCATCGCTTTCCAGTCGGTGACCTTGCTCCCGCTCACCGTCATCAGCCCCACGCGACGGAACTCGGCGTGCAGGTTGAGCTCCATCCCGGTCTTGCCGAAGCCGTGGTCCGACACGACGGCGACGTGGGCTCCGCCCGGCGCCACCGTCTCCGCGGTGGCGCGCAGCGTGCCCACCAGGGCGTCGAGCCGCTCGAGCACCGCCATCGCGTCGGGGGTGAACGGTCCCGTGACGTGCTGGACGTGGTCGAGCGCGATCAGGTGGAGCGTCATGAGGTTCGGCCGCTTCTTCTCGAGGATGCGCACCGCGTACTTCGCGCGCTGCTCGTCCGACTCCACGGTGAGCGCGCGCGGATAAGGCCCCAGCTCCGGCTCGAGCTCGGCCAGCAGGCCGGGCGTGGCCACCGCCCGCAGCAGCTTGGCGTCGTCCGGCGTGCCCGCGCGCCAGAACTCGGGGATGTTCCAGGTGACGCGCGCCCCCACGCTGACCGGCCATTGCACCGCGGCGGTGCTGAGCCCGGCGCGGGACGCGGCGTCCCAGAGAGTGGCGACCCGGATGTCCTCGCTGTACCAGTACCAGCCGCTCTGGTTCTCCCGCAGCGGGTCGAACGGGATATTGGCGAGGATGCCGTGGGTGGCCGGCGACACCCCGGTGATCAGCGTGGTGTGGCTCGGGTAGGTGACGGTGGGAATCACGCCCACCACCCCCTGCGCGAAGGCACCCTCGGTCATGAAGCGGCGCAGGTTCGGGATCTTCGCGCCGTGCGCGTCGGCGGCGGTCACGTAGTCGGGCCGGAGCCCGTCGATCGAGATCATGAGGAGCAGGGGGGTCTGTACCGGCTGCTGGGCGGCCGCGACCCCGGGGAGGACGACCACGGCCGCGACGAGGAGGGCCCGCAGCACGAGCCTGACCTGGCGGAGCCGGTCGGGTATCATGACGGTCACAGCATATAGTACGAATGGGGAGACGGCCATGAACAGGCGGGCGACGGGCGTGGCGGGACTGCTGCTGATGCTGGCCGCGGCGGCGGCGGGGCCGGCGGCCGCCCAGGACGCGGAGAAGATCGCGATGGCGCGGGTCCGGCTCACCACCGAGCCCGGCCTGACCCGGGGCTGCGCGCGCATCGGGCCCGCGCGCGACGACTCCATCAAGGACCTGAGGCGCAAGGTCGTGAAGATGGGCGGCAACACCGCGATCCTGGCCTTCGGGGGCACCGAGGACCTCTCGGTGATCTACGCCGAGGTGTTCCGCTGCGGCGATCCGCCCGCCGCCGCGCCGGGCACCGCGCCCGCGCGCGTCCCGCCGCTGCCGCCGCCGGGCCCGCCGCCGCCCCCGCCGCCGCCCGCACCCGCGCGCTGATCGGCTGGATCCACGCGCCGACGCTGGCCGTCGGGGGCGCTTGTTCGGGCACGACACAAGCGCCGCAACGGGCAGAACGCCAGATCCGCGGATGAGCGCCGGCGCGGAACCCCTCGTCGGCTCGATGCATCCGACCATGGCACACGCCTTGCGATCCGATACGGTCAGGAGCTTGTCCAAGGATGCTCGGCTCCGGGGAGGTCCTCGACATGGGCGCGAGAGGACGGCCACTGATCCGCTGGTGTCTGGTCCTGGCCTTCTCGGCCATCGCGGGGTTTCCGAGCGTCGCCGCCGGCGCGGAGCCGGAGGTCGGCGGGATGATCACCGAGATCCGCATGGGCCAGGGAAGCGTCGAGGTCGGCTCGGCGGGAGGGGAACGCTACCGCCCAGCGGCTCCTCTGCTGAGGCTCAGGGACGGCGATATCGTGACCACCACACGGGACGCGTGGGTCGTCGTCGTCCTGAGCGGCGGGCGCGGGACGGTCAGGGTGGACGAGTCCACCTCCCCGTTCGTGGTCACGGCGCCGCCACCCGCGCGGGGCCGGCTCCACAAGGGACTGATGATCCTCGAGGCGAGCTTCGATTTTCTCTCGACGACGTCGAAGGACACGCCGTCCGGCAACCTTGGCACCCGGGCCGGCGTGAGGCCTCCGGTGATCCTCACACCCCGTAACGGCCTCGTCCTTCCCGATTCCCTGGTCTTCGAGTGGCGCGGCAGCTCATCGTCGCGCTACGCGGTTCGCATCGTCACGCGCGCCGACGAGGTGGTGCTCGAGCGTGCCGATCTGGCGGGGACCCGGTTCGAGTACCCGAAGGACGCGCCCCGGTTGGTGGCCGGTGTCCGGTACCGGTTCCAGCTCCTCCCGACCTGGCGTCCGCCGCAGGAAGTGTGGTTCGAGATCGTCGACCCGGCCTATGCCCGGACGATCCAGCACGACCTGCAGGAGATGGACGCGGCGCTCCCCAACGGCCCATCCGCCGCCACCGCGGCCGTCCTGCGGGCCGGGTTCCTGGCGCGGCAGGGGCTCCTTCACGATGCGCGGCTCGTCGTGTCCGACGCGCTCGCCCGGCGACCCGACGAGCCCACGCTTCACTTCCTGCTCGGCGAGCTCTCAGCGCGTCAGGGGCTCCCGCAGGAAGCGATGGAAGCCTTCGCGGAGGCGAGATTCCTCCTCGGCAGTCCCGGCACGCCACGCTAGCCGCGGGACGGAGGGCGGGGCAGGCCCGGTGCTATCATGTCGCGTGGCCTGGGATCCCGCGCAGTACCTGAAGTTCGCCGACCACCGGTTGCGGCCGGCGATCGATCTCTTGAACCGCGTCGCCCTGGAGCACCCGGGCGAGGTCTACGACCTGGGCGCCGGGGCCGGCAACGTCACGCGCCTGATCAAGGAGCGCTGGCCGGAGGCGCGCGTCACCGGCGTGGACGATTCGTCGGCCATGCTGGCCAAGGCCGCGGCCACCGCGCCCGCCATCACCTGGCAGCAGGCGGACCTGGCCACCTGGAGCCCGTCGCGGCCGGCCGATCTCATCTACTCGAACGCGGCGCTCCACTGGCTCACCGGCCACGAGCGGCTCTTCCCCGCGCTGCTCACGGCCCTCGCTCCCGGTGGCGTGCTGGCCGTCCAGATGCCGCGGAACTTCGGGGCGCCGTCGCACACCCTGATCTCGGAGACCGCGCGCGGCGGACCGTGGCGCGAGACGCTCGAGCCCCTGCTGCGGCCGGCGCCGGTGGCCGATCCCGATTTCTACTATGACGCCCTCGCGCCGCGCGCGGCCGGCCTCGACATCTGGGAGACGGAGTACCTCCAGATACTGGAGGGCGCCGATCCGGTCAAGGAGTGGACCAAGGGCACCTGGCTCAAGCCGCTGCTCGACGCGCTGGCGGAGCCGGAGCGGAGCCGCTTCGAGGCGCGCTACGCGGAGCTGGTGGCCCGTGCCTACCCGCCGCGGGCGGACGGGCGGACGCTGTTTCCCTTCCGGCGCCTCTTCATCGTGGCGCGGGCGCGCTGAGGGCGACCCCATGAAGATCGACGCGATCGACGTCTACTGGATGAAGCTGCCGCTGGCCTTCGTGTGGAAGACGTCCTACGCGGACCAGTCCGTCACCGACACCATCCTGGTGCGGATGGAGGGTGGCGGTCACGAGGCCTGGGGCGAGAGCTGCCCGCCGTTCATCCCGGCCTACTCCGCCGAGCACACCCCGGCCGTCTTCCACACCCTGCGCGAGCACATGGTGCCGCGCATCATCGGCCAGGACATCGAGACCGCCCAGGACCTGCTGGACCGGCTGGCCTTCATCAAGGGCAACCAGTTCGCGCGGGCCGCCCTCGACATCGCTTGGTGGGTGCTGGACGCCAAGCGGCGCGGCCTCCCGCTGCATCGCGCCCTCGGCGGGACCGCCGATCGCGTGGCGGTGGGCGCCGACTTCGGGATCCAGGACTCGCTCGACCTCCTGATGGAGAAGATCCAGGGCGCGATCGACGCGGGCTTCCCCCGGGTCAAGCTCAAGTTCCGGCCGGGCTGGGATCTCTTCATGGTGGAGGCGGTGCGGTCCACGTTCCCCGACTTCACCTTTCACATCGACTGCAACGCGGCCTACACGCCCGCGGACACCGAGCTCTTCCGGAAGCTCGACCAGTTCCGGCTCGCGATGATCGAGCAGCCCCTGGCCGACGACGGCATGAGCCTGGTCAATCACGCGGATCTCCAGCAACGGATCGAGACGCCGGTCTGCCTCGACGAGAGCGCCCAGAGCCTGGCCCACGTCCAGGCGGCCATTCGCCTGAAGAGCTGCCGGGTCGTGAACATCAAGATGGCCCGGGTGGGCGGGCTGACCGAATCCCGCGAGATCGCCGCCCTGTGCGCCCGGCACGGCATCCCCTGCTGGGTGGGGGGAATGCTGGAGAGCGCGATCGGCGGGGCCATCTGCGCGGAGCTGGCCACCCTGCCCAACTTCACCTACGCGGGCGACATCTTCCCGTCCTCGTACTTCTACACGAACGATCTCGGCAAGCCGGAGATCGTGCTGAGCGGCCGGGGTGAGGTCGCCACCTCGCGAGTGCCAGGTATCGCCCAGACGCCTGATCCCGAGCTGCTGAAGCGCTGGACCGCCGAGCACGCCGCGTTCCGTCCCGCTTCGACCCGGTAGAAACGCCCGACCGCCGGCCGGACGCGGTCGTCACCCGCTTGTTTGTAGCCACCTTGGCGGAACCCTACCCGTGGCATCGCGATTGCTTGCCATGAAAGCCATGATTTCTTCGCTCGGCTGCCATCACGCTGTCGCAAGACGGGGCTACGGTCTAAATCAACGGAGGCCGATCATGAACGTTCGCGAGAACGCGGCGAAGATCGCCACCCAGTTCGAAGGCCGTTGCACCTGTGCGGCGATGGACGGTGGCGTGGATTGCCCCTGGTGCCAGGTCTTCTACGACGTGCTCCAGGGCTACCCGCTCACCCCGCCGCCGGCGCGGCGGGGCGAAACCCCCCCAACAAAGCTAACGCCCACCGCGGCCTGACCGCGGGTCAGCTCGGGCGCTGGCGCGGCTGGCGGCTCGTCTGCAGCGTGCGCTGCAGGAACGGGATGAGCTTGTCCCACGCGTCGCGGGCGGGCCCTTCCCGGTAGGTGGCGGGATTGGTGAAGTTGAGGAAGGCGTGGCCCGCGTCCGGGTAGCGATGGAACTCGTGATGCTTGCGGTACCGGTCGAGCTGGGCGGAGATCCGGTCCACGTCCTCCGGTGACGGATTGGCGTCCTCCGCGCCGAAGAACCCGGCGATCGGACAGTGGATATAGGGGGTCAGATCGAACGGCGTCGGGCCGTTGCCCCAGGGTTTCATGATGTTGCCGCCGTAGAACACCCCGGCCGCCTTGAACACCGGCTTGGAAGCCGCCATCAGGTAGGCCACCCGCCCGCCCATGCAGAAGCCGATGATGCCGACGTCGCCGAGCTGCGTGTCCTTCAGCCGTCTCGCGTAGTTGACCGCGGCGTTGACGTCGGTGATCACTTCCGGGTCCTGGAGACGGCCGATGCGGGTGAGCGTGTCGCCACCCTCTTCCTGGCGATGGTAGAGGTCGGGGGCGATGGCCAGGTAGCCCTGCTGGGCCAAGTGCTCCACCCGGTCTTCGATGAACTTGTCCACGCCGGGGCCGTGGTGAGCGACGATCAGCGCCGGGAAGGCCCGGCCGAGACTCGGCATCCCGACGTAGAGACGCATGGGGGAGCCGTCGACGGTGATCTGGTCCCACTGCGCCATGCCGCGTCGTCCTCCGCCTGCGCTGTGAGAGAAGCGGCCCGGGCGGCGGAACCGGTGAACCGCCGCCCGGGCCTACGGTTTCTCGCGCGCAGGCTCATGCCTGCGGCATGTCCCGACCATGGGCCGGGATCTTGTCGTTCTCTAGCTGAGGTCGCGCGCCATCAGGCCGGAACCACGCCCGATGACGCGCCGTGCGAGTCGGGTGGCGTGTTCTCCATATCCTGATCTCCCTCTAGGTTAACGGCACGACAGCCGGCGGCGCCTCACCGTCCGTCGGATTCAAGGAAACCGCCGCGCGCGCTCGTTGTCAAGCGGGAGGAGGAGTAGACTG